>JADMIO011281617.1_pt1 | contig 86991 bp, 86 predicted proteins | sample 8958161 | NCBI WGS metagenome assembly JADMIO01 (sample SAMN16585339, study PRJNA669376) | soil metagenome | isolation source: Crop rotation soil | place: USA: Cullars Rotation, Alabama | collected 2011 | reverse complement strand
CGCGACAACTTGTCCACGTGGAATTCTAAGCTTAGGATCCCAATGTGCTGGAAAGCGAAGTGCTCGACCTGCGCGCCAATCCGGACCGCACCGCCGAAGGCGTCGTCGTCGAAGCCAAGCTCGACAAGGGCAGGGGTCCCGTGGCCACCGTCCTGGTCAAGCGCGGTACCTTGAAGCGCGGCGATATCGTGGTGGCCGGGTCGAGCTTCGGCCGCGTCCGCGCCCTGATCAACGAGCGCAACGAGCAACTGACCGAAGCCGGTCCGTCTGAACCGGTCGAGATTCTCGGCCTCGACGAAGCACCCAGCCCCGGCGACGCCTTCGCCGTGGTCGAAAACGAAGCCCGCGCCCGCGAAATCACCGATTATCGCGAACGCGTCCGCCGCGAAAAGCTGATCGCTCCGGTCGGTGCCGTGTCCCTGACCGACATGATGTCGAAACTGGCGGCGAACAAGGCCAAGGAAGTCCAGCTGATCATCAAGGCGGACGTCCAGGGTTCGGCCGAAGCCATTGTCGGCTCGCTGGAAAAGCTGTCGACCGACGAAGTCCGTGCACGGATCATCCTGTCGGGCGCCGGCGCCATCACCGAGTCCGACGTCAACCTGGCCAAGGGTTCCAACGCACCGATCATCGGCTTCAACGTCCGCGCCGGCAAGCAGGCGCGCGACCTGGCAGAGCGTGAAGGCGTGGAAATCCGCTACTACTCGATCATTTACGACCTGATCGACGACATCAAGGGCGTCATGTCGGGCCTTCTGGCGCCGATCCAGCGCGAAACCTTCCTCGGCAACGCGGAAATCCTCGAAGTCTTCGATATCTCCAAGGTCGGCAAGGTCGCCGGCTGCCGGGTCACCGAAGGCCGCGTGCAGAAGGGTGCCCGTATCCGTATTCTGCGCGACGACGTCGTCATCCAGGAAATGGGCGTGCTGTCGACGCTCAAGCGCTTCAAGGACGAAGTCAACGAAGTCGTGGTCGGTCAAGAATGCGGTATGGCGTTCAACGGCTTCCAGGACATCAAGCAGGGCGACTTCATCGAGTGCTTTACGGTCGAAGAGATCAAACGCACGCTCTAAGCCTTCTAAAAAAGTTTTTGGCCCGCCTGTCTTCGGCGGGCCAAATGCTTTTAGGGCTTAGGGATGCGCTTTTGTCTTTAGTTCCGGGGTGTGGGGTCCGTGACCCCACGACTTTCCTATTCCCTTCAGCAGCTTTACTGCTATAGCGCCTGTATGATCGACACCACCGACTTCGACCCGACCCACTATGTCCTGATCATCAAGTGCCCTGACACGCGCGGCATTGTCGCAGCCGTGTCCGGCTATCTGAACGACAACGACATTTCGATCGTCGAATCCAATCAGTTCAATGACCGCGTCGGCGGCGATATGTTCTATGTCCGCGTCGTCTTCAAGCAGGCCGGCGCCAAGATGCCGCCGATGGATACGCTGCGTGACGGCTTCAAGCCGATCGCGCACCGTTTCGCCATGGACTGGGAGATTTTCAACCTGTCGATCAAGCCCAAAGTGCTGATCGCCGTGTCGAAGTTTGGCCATTGCCTGAACGAATTGCTTTACCGCTGGCGGACGGGCCTGCTGCCGGTCGATATCGTCTGCGTCATGTCGAACCACGACGATATGCGCAGCTTTGTCGAATGGAACGGCGTGCCCTATGTCCATCTGCCGGTCGACAAGTCGAACAAGGCCGAACAGGAGGCTGCTTTCCTGGGTCTGATCGAGCACTACCAGGCAGACCTGGTCATACTGGCTCGCTACATGCAGATCCTGAGCGACGATCTGGCCCGTGCGCTGGAAGGCCGCTGCATCAACATCCACCATTCCTTCCTGCCCAGCTTCAAGGGCGCCAAGCCGTACCATCAGGCCCACGCCCGCGGCGTCAAGATCATCGGCGCCACGGCGCACTACGTCACTTCCGACCTCGACGAAGGTCCGATCATCGAGCAGGACGTCCAGCGCGTCCACCACGGCCTGACGCCGGAGCAACTGGTCGCTATCGGTCAGGACATCGAGGCCCGCGTACTGGCCCGCGCAGTCACTTGGCATGCCGAACGCCGGGTGTTGATCAACGGCGGCAAGACGGTGGTCTTTTCGTAAGCGGTTACCGCGTTGCGAAAGAGTCGCGCAAATCGTTAACAGGCTTGGGTTTGCGTCACAAAAATGCGACAATTCCGACCGCCTCGACTTATCCACAGAAGAGGGGCGAATCGCCAACAGATAACCCGGGTCTTGCCCCGGTTTACCCTTGCGTTAACCATTGATTAACGCTTATGCGGCGCGCACACTCAGTTGCAACTAGGGACTGAGTCGTTCTTCCGGGAATTTCAACTCATATAGGGCAGGTCGCAGCCATGTTCGATTCGCCGCGTACGCATACACCTCAAGAGGGAATCGCTACCCTGTCGGTTATCGCCTACGGCGAACACGACGGCATGGGCATGGGGTTGCTGAGCAATGGCGAGGCCTACCTGACCCAACGCGGGCTGGCCCACCTGTGCGGCGTGCAAAACGCCCATATCGGCAGCATCAGCCGCGACTGGCATGAGGACAAGCCGCGCATCAATCTGATCCGCGAGCGCCTGGCCCGCAACGGCGCCGTGCCGGACCTGCCGCACCGCGTCCTGAGCTTCGATGGTCACCGGCTCTATTGTTATGACCTGGCGGTCTGCCAGGCGGTGCTCGACTATTACGCTGTCGACGCCGGTCAGAAGGCGCAAGGCGACGCCCAGGAAAACCGCATCAAATATCGCGGCGATGGCCTGCGCAATTTCATTTTCGGCCAGATGGCTCCGTTTGCCGCCAAGATACCCGAGACGCCTGGGCCCTTGCGCTTCTTCCCGGTGTCCGAGCCCATGCTGGAATCGGTCGAGGAGCTGTGGACGGCGTCCGTCGCCCATATCTGGAACCTGTACATTATGTCCTTCTGGCTTGCGGTGGCTTATGTCGACGCCCTGCGACAACGGGCGGCGCAGGCGCAATGGAACCGGCTGGGGCTGTATGTGCCGCTAAAAGCCATCCTCGAAATCCAGGCCGAGATGGTGAATTCCTTCTGGGCGCGCACCGAAGCACCTGACGCCAAGGCCACCGAAGCCGCCTGAGTTTTTCAGTAGAAAAATCATCGAAAACCCCTATATGGGGGGGATGAAACGTAACCCTTACAAAGACAAAGGCCAAAGCCGCGATCTGGGCCCGACGCAGCGTCAGCTGCGTGCCGGCGAATTGGTGCGCCACGCCCTGGTCGAAATTCTGCGCGAAGAAGAAATCCACGATGAGGCGCTCGACGGCGTCTCGATCACGGTCACCGAAGTACGTTGTTCACCCGATTTGCGCCACGCCACCGTGTTCGTCGAACCGCTGGGCGCCGGTCTCGGTGGTGTGACCATCACCCAGGATGAAATCGGCCCGGCGATCGCGGCGCTTAACAAGCATGCCAAGTTCCTGCGTGGCATTCTCGGCCGGATGATCGACATGAAGTTCACACCGGACCTACGCTTCCTGCACGACGAAAGCTTCAACGAAGCGGCGCGCATAGACGCCCTGTTCATGCGTCCGGATATTGCGCGCGATCTGCATCATGATGATGAGGACGAAGAGTAGTGGCGCGTAAGAAGAAGGGCGATCTGGTCAATGGCTGGGTCTGTCTCGACAAAGCCTACGAGATGACCTCAACCGACGTCGTCTCTAAGATCCGCCGCCTGTTCAATGCCCAGAAGGCCGGCCACGCCGGCACGCTCGATCCGCTGGCCACGGGCATCCTGCCGATCGCGCTCGGCGAAGCGACCAAAACCGTCCCCTATCTGGTCGAAGCCGACAAGACCTATGTCTTCACCGTCACTTTCGGCACCACCACCGACAGCTATGACGCCGAAGGCAAGGTGACGGCCCAGTCCGACGCCCGACCCACCCGCGAAGCCACCGAAGCCGCCTTGCCAGCCTTCATCGGCCTGATCGAACAGGTGCCGCCCGCCTTTTCCGCCATCAAGGTCGACGGCAAGCGCGCCTACGACCTGGCCCGCGAAGGCATCGAGGTCGAACTGAAAGCCCGCGAGGTCGAAATCTACGACCTGACGCTGGATGTCTTCGACACTGACACCGCAACCTTTACGCTCCATTGCGGCAAGGGCACCTATGTCCGTTCGGTGGCGCGCGACCTGTGCCTGGAACTGGGCGTGTGCGGCCATGTCAGCGCCCTGCGCCGGACGGCGGTCGGGGCCTTTGAACTAAAATCCGCAATAACACTGGAAAAGCTCGCGGATTTAGTGCATAGAGACGCGCAATTCGCGGCTTTACTTGGCGTAGAGACGGCGCTGGACGACATCCCGGCCCTGCCTGTGACGCAAGAGGAGGCGGCGAAGCTCAAGCAAGGACGTGACCTTGCCCTTCTGCCCCGTCAGATAGCGCACGTATCCGAAGCTCTGAAAATCCGCCGCGAGGCCGGGTTCGATGAGTTCCCGGACACCGTGCAGGCGGTAATGAACGGTCAGGTCCAGGCCTTGTGCGAGTTCCGCAGCGGCCGGATTTATCCGACGCGCATCATCAACCTGTAATTCTCTAAAAGGAGAACCCGATGTCGATTACGCCTGATCGCAAGACAGACCTGATCAAATCCCACGCCCGTACCGAGGGCGACACCGGTGGCCCGGAAGTTCAGATCGCAATCCTTTCGGAACGCATCAACAACCTGAACGTCCACTTCAAGGACCACAAGAAGGACCACCACAGCCGCCGCGGCATGCTGAAGATGGTTTCGCAACGCCGTCGCCTGCTCGACTACCTGAAGGGCAAGGACGAAGGCCGTTACCAGTCGATCGTCGAGACCCTGGGTCTGCGCCGCTAAATGGATACCGAGGGCTTGGGGTTCTCTCCAAGCCCTTGTTTTATGACTATTCTCCTCCCCATTTGGGCGAGGAAGCCCAAGGGCCGGAGGGGTGCTTTTCTCTGCCCGCATTATGCATTCGACCAAGAATGCTTCGCCAAAAACGGCGATTTTGTACACCCCGCGGAACGTAATGTTCCGCTGAATCACGGCTCTTAGGAAATTACACGAGCCCCAAACGCGCCACCGGACGCCGGTGGCCACCTTCCGGGACGGCATGGGGCCGGCCGGAAGCTGAACGAAAGAAACGCAATGTTTGACATCAAAAGAAAATCCATCGACTGGGCCGGGCGCAAGCTGACCCTGGAAACGGGCCGTGTCGCCCGTCAGGCCGACGCCGCCGTGCTCGCCACCTACGGTGAAACCACCGTGCTGGCGACCGTCGTCTATGCCCGCGCGCCGAAGCCCGGTCAGGACTTCTTCCCGCTCACCGTCAACTACCAGGAAAAGACCTTCGCCGCCGGCAAGATCCCGGGTGGTTATTTCAAGCGTGAAGGCCGTCCGTCGGAAAAGGAAACCCTGGTTTCCCGCCTGATTGACCGCCCGATCCGCCCGCTGTTCATCAAGGGCTTCAAGAACGAAGTCCAGGTGGTCGCCACCGTCCTGTCGCACGACATGGAAAACGATCCGGATATCGTCGCCATGGTCGCCGCTTCGGCCGCCCTGACCCTGTCGGGCGCGCCGTTCATGGGCCCGATCGGTGGCGCCCGCGTCGGCATCATCGATGGTGAGTACATCCTCAACCCGACCGTTGATCAGATCAAGGAATCGGACCTCGACCTCGTCGTCGCCGGCACCGCCGACGCCCTGATGATGGTTGAATCCGAAGCCAAGGAACTGTCGGAAGACAAGATGCTCGGCGCGCTGATGTTCGCCCACAAGGGCATGCAGCCGGTCATCGACGCCATCATCGACCTGGCCGAACACGCCGCCAAGGAACCGTTCGACTTCGAAGCCGAAGACCTGTCGGGTCTGGTCGGCAAGATCAAGAACCTGGTCGGTCAGGACATCCGCGACGCTTACACCATCCAGGAAAAGCACCCGCGTCACGCCGCTGTCGGCGCCGCAAAGTCGAAAGCTGCCGCTGCCCTGGTCAAGTCGGAAGAGAACCCGGACGGCTACGACGCCTCCAAGTTCGGCGCCGCCTTCAAGGAATGCGAAGCCGACGTCCTGCGCCGCGACATCATCGAACATGGCAAGCGCGTTGACGGCCGTGCGGTCGACAAGGTTCGCGCCATCGTCTCGGAAGTCGGCGTCCTGCCGCGCACCCACGGTTCGGCCCTGTTCACCCGTGGTGAAACCCAGGCCCTGGTCGTCGCCACGCTCGGCACCGGCGAAGACGAGCAGTTCATTGACGCGCTGGAAGGCACGTACAAGGAAAAGTTCCTTCTGCACTACAACTTCCCTCCGTACAGCGTCGGTGAAACCGGCCGTATGGGCTCGCCCGGCCGCCGCGAAATCGGCCACGGCAAGCTGGCCTGGCGCGCTGTGCGTCCGATGCTGCCGACCACCGAAGAGTTCCCCTATACCTTGCGCGTCGTCTCGGAAATCACCGAGTCGAACGGTTCGTCCTCGATGGCGACCGTCTGCGGCACCTCGCTGGCCCTTATGGATGCCGGCGTGCCGTTGAAGGCGCCGGTGTCGGGTATCGCCATGGGCCTGATCCTGGAACCGTCGGGTGAATTCGCCATCCTGTCCGACATCCTGGGTGACGAAGATCACCTGGGCGACATGGATTTCAAGGTCGCGGGTTCCGCCAACGGCATCACCTCGCTGCAGATGGACATCAAGGTCCCCGGCATCACCGAGGAGATCATGACCAAGGCGCTGCGTCAGGCCAACGAAGGCCGCCTGCACATCCTGGGTGAGATGAACAAGGCCATCTCGGGCGCCCGCGAAGAGCTGGGCGAATTCGCGCCGAAGATCGAAACGATCAAGATCGCCACGGACAAGATCCGCGAAGTCATCGGTTCGGGCGGCAAGGTCATCCGCGAAATCGTCGAAAAGACGGGTGCGAAGATCGACATCCAGGACGACGGCACGATCAAGATCGCCGCTTCGGAACAATCGAAGATCGATGCGGCGCGCGACTGGATCAAGTCGATCGCTTCGGAGCCGGAAGTCGGCGCCATCTACAAGGGCAAGGTCGTGAAGATCGTCGATTTCGGCGCCTTCGTGAACTTCTTCGGCGCCAAGGACGGTCTGGTTCACATCTCGCAGATCGCCCGCGAGAAGGTTGGTAAGGTCTCCGACGTGCTCAACGAAGGCGACGAAGTGAAGGTGAAGTTCCTCGGTCTCGACGACCGCGGCAAGACCAAGCTTTCGATGAAGGTGGTCGATCAGGAGACTGGTGAAGACCTGACCGAGAAGCTGGATGCCGAACGCGCCGAACGTAACGCTGCCCGCGCTGCCGCTGGTGAAGGTGAAGAGCCGGAGCTGGAAATGGCGGACGGTGGTGATCGTGGCGACCGGGGCGGTGACCGCCCGCGCCGTCGCAGGCGCCGTGACTAATGGGGTCAAGGGGTCTGTGACCCCTTGCCTTTCCTGATAAAGAAAAAGGGTGGCCCCCACTTCGGGGAGCCACCCTTTTTCTTTTTTGAGAGCAGACGAGGGGTCACGGACCCCTCGACCCCATAACGCGACGGAGCTTTTTGGCCAACCATACCCATCTTGTCAGTAGACGCGAAATCCGCTTAACTGCACGCCATGATAAAGCTTCTGCCTCTGCTGATCCTGCTCGCGGCATTACCTGCACTTGCCGACAACTATGGCCACGTTCGTTCATTGGCGCTTGATCCAAGCAAGGCCAAGGTCGATGCCACTCGTGACGCCAAGGCTGGCCGTTGCCAGCTTTACGGTGTGCAGGGCTATGCGCTGACCTTCCCGTCCCAACCTTCGGACACCAGCGGCTACAAACTTATCGTCATCGACGACACGTCTGATATCATTTCACCCGAGGCCGATAGGGCCAACGCCATCGGCAGCGCCTATGCCCGCGCTTACAACGCGACAGCCGTAAACATCTGCTCCCATCGTAAGTGAAAATAAAAGCCTCAACTTGGCTAGCTTGGTCACCAGTCCTGGTTTTCGGAATGTTTCTGGTTGCCTATAATCTTCTTCCTCAAAGTCTAACCTGTCAGCCTGTTAATCCAGGTAGTCCCGAACGGATGTGTGATGGCAACTACGCACATCCGGGAGTGCAGATGGCGGCTCTAGCCATCAGGGCGTTATTGCTTGGCTTGATTGGGGCAAACACCATCGCCGCTGTCCGCGGGAAGTTGAGCGTATGGGGTTGGGCTGGACTGGCGTTGTCAGTTGCTTGCGCCAGCCTGATCGCTTACGAACTCTGGGCAATACGGAATGAAGATACTCCCTGAATAAGGACCATATACAGCGTGCCTTTGGTAACCGACAAAATCCTTGACCGGGGCGCGGTCCTGCTGCTGGCCAACCAAGCCGAGCCGGTGACGCTCATCGGCTGCGAGATCGAGGAAGACACCGACCTGTCCGACCTGATCCTCAATGGCTGGGTGTTCGAGGATTGCATCCTCAAGAAGGTCAGGCTCAACTCCGCCAAGCTGGAACGCGCCCGCTTCACCAAGTGCAAGGGCGCGCATGTCAACTTCACCAGCGCCATCCTGATCGAGGCCGAATTCACCGGCTGCGACTTCAACAACGGCCTGTTTCGCGGCGCCACCCTGACCCAGGCCAAGTTCCAGCGCTGCAAGCTGACCGGCGCGCATTTCGACGCCGCCAAGACGCTCGATATCAGCTTCGAGGAATGCCGCTTGGACGACGCTCGGCTGCAGAACATTTCCTTTGCCAAACGTACCTTGAAACAGCTCGACCTGCACAATGCCGACCTGCACCGCTGCGATTTCCGCGATTCGGTGTTCGAGGATTGCTCCTTGCGCGATGCGTCGATCGACGGCGCGCGTTTCGAAGGCGCCGACCTGCGCGGCACCGATATCGGCGGCGTGCGGCTGGAAGATGCCAAGCGCTTCAAGGGAGCGACCATTTCGCGCGCTCAGGCAGCGGAACTGCTGGCCGAACTGGGTCTGAAGGTTCGGTAGGCGCGTCTGGCAAACGCCTATTTTGGCAGGATAAACAAGTCGGACGGCACATGGTCCAGGCTTATCCTGACGGCGGTTGGTTGTTCGTCGGGTGTAAAACAGGGCAAGCCATCCGGTTTGCCCGGCGCTTTTGCCGTCACCTTCAAGGGCACCGACTTGCCGTCTGCCAGGATAGCGCTGCCTGACGAAGCCCCCGCGAAACAGACGCGCTGGAAGTTCGGGACGGCCAATGCTATTAGGCCTGCCGCTTTTTTGCTGCTTTGGGCTGCCTGATCGATGCCTACCTTCAGAGCCTTCGCATCCATGACCTGTGCTGGCTCCATGGTCACGGCCAGCTTCACGGTCATGCGGATCTTGGTGCCCTTCGGCGCGCTTGCCGATATCGGCGTCCGCGCTGTCACGTCCTCGGCCGTCGGCACGGGTGTCATAGCCCCTGCCTGACTTATGACGATCGGTACATTGCCGCCGGGCCGCTTCAGGATGGCATGCATCGCAGTGATACCGCCTCCAGACATGGCGTAGACAAGGTGGAAATGGTCGCGTTCGCGCGGCGGGAGGGCATAATATTTGTCGAGGAAAGGAAACAGGTCCGTGACGGCCATCTGTTTTGTTTCCAGGGTGGGCTCGGCCAGTCCACATGACGGCGCCAGGCCCCACAGAACCAAGGCTGTGGCGGAAATAGTCTTTATCTTCATGGTATTCGGTCCCGGCCGGTCGTTTCGGACCTTGCCTACACCGTCTTTGGCACTCAATTAAGGCCTGCGGCCTTAGCCGCCGAACTTGATCAGCGCCCAGGCGGCACCAATACCCAGCGCCAGGCCGATCAGGGTCGAGATGATGCCGGCCGGTTTCAATGCCGGAACGCCTTCAACGGCGGGCTTTTCCCCGTGGACCATGGCGCCGAGCAGCGGTTCGCGCTTGATCAGGGCATAATAGGCGATGGCCAGCAGATGCAGAACGACCAGCCATTTGACCGCCTCGAAGGCATAGCCGTGCCATGTCCCGGCCAACACCGCCTGATCATAGCTGACCAGGCTCGATAAGGGCCCGGATTCCAACCCGTCGGTATCCGAAGCGAACAGCCCGCACACCACCACCGCGGCGCAGCTCAGCAGCAGGGCCAGCACGCTCAGCGCGCCCAACGGGTTATGGCCCAGGGTAGTGGGTTTCTTGCCGCTCAGGTATCCGAAGATGGCGCCCGGGTCTTTGACGAAATCGCCAAACCGCGCTGTCGAGCCACCGAACACGCCCCACCACAGCCGGAACACCAGCAGGCCGGCGATCACGGAACCGGCGACCTTATGCCAGTCGAGGTGGTGGTTTTCGACGCTCCACCAGGCGAACACGATCAGACCCGCCAGGCTCCAGTGGAACAGGCGGGTCCAGATGTCCCAGGCTTTGACCTTGGCGCCTCCGGCCACGGATTAGTGCTCTTGGCTGCGATAGGTCGTGTGGCAGTTCTTGCAAGCATCACCCAGGCCCTTGCTGGCGGTGGTGATGGCGGCGACGTCGGTCCCGGCGGCGGCCTTGTTGAGCGCGACGGCGGCGGTGGCCAGGCCATCGGCCTTGGTCTTGAAGTCGGCAGCGTTGCTCCAGATTTCGGGCTTGGCGCCGGTCTTCACGCCGGATTCGGGACCAGTTCCGGCAGGGAATTGGGCGGGGAGCTGCGGGGCGAGGGTGGCGATCTGCGCCGTGGCGACGCGGACGGCGGCCAGGTCGGGGGTGGGCGATTTCAGCTGATCGTTGACGGTCTTGTAGGCGCCGCCGAGCGAATGGAAGAAGTCGTGGCGGGCCTTGATGGTGGCGGCGGCATCGAGGGCCAGGGCGGCGGTGGCGATGCTGGCGGCCGACAAGACGGCGACGGTCAGGAATTTGTGCTTCATGGTGTGTTTCCCCGCGATGGTGTTTTGCTACGCATACCATCTTTGAACGGGGTTGTGGCAGAAATCCGGCGGCAACGCGACGGAACCGTAACGGGGTGAAGGGGCTCGTTATTTTTCCGCGCGTTTGAACGGATACCACATCTGCTTCCAGTATCCCTTCGGCACCGGATGCCCGCCGATGCCGTAGCCGCTCGGCCACTTGTCGCCGGGCAGGTAGTGCGTGCCGAATAGCTTGTCGATCCATGGGAAATGCACGGCGAAATTGACGTCGATCGCTTCTTCCTCGATGCCGTGATGCCAGTGGTGGAAGCGCGGCGTCACGAAGAACGGCGCCAGCCACCGGTCGTCAAAGCGCAGATTGGCGTGCACATAGGTCGCGACCAGATAGACGAAGAAGATGTACGAATAGAGCGCCGGCTGGCTGAACCCGAGGCAGTACAAGGGAATGATCGTAATCCCGCGCAGCCCGATGATCTCGACGATATGCATCCGCGATCCGGCCAGCCAGTCCATGGTCTGGGCCGAATGGTGCACGGCGTGGAACTTCCATAGGAACGGAATTTGGTGGAACAGGCGGTGGAAGCCGTACTGCATGACGTCGGAAAGCACCATCAATTCAATGAATTGCAGCCAGATCGGCTGACTGGCCACCGCCGCTCGCAAACCGGCCCAGCCGGTGGTGTGCGCCAGCACCGCCATCGATGGCGCCAGCGAAAGAAACGCCATGATCTGCACGAAGATGCCGCTGATCAGCAGGTAGGACAGGTCTTCGCGCCATTCGGAACGGAACAGCGGCTGTTTGTGGTTGCGCGCGAACAGCTTTTCCAGCGGCACGAACAGGAAGCCTTTGAGCAGCAGGTTGAGCACGAACCAGTCGACGCCGAGATTGACCGCCGTGCCGCGTGGTAATGCCGCCGACCCCAACGCGCCGAGCGTCGTCGTCAGCAGGACGAGAACAAGGGCGCTGAAGCCCAGGATCTTGTTCCGGCGCAGCACCAGGTTGACGCAGGCCAGCACGAAGGCGACCAACGCCAGGCCTTGCACGATATGGATATAGACCGGGCTGCTGTGCAGGAATTTCAGGTCATCGACCGAGAACAGCGTCGGATATTGCTGGCTCAGCAACAGCAGCAAGCCGCAGCCACTCAGCACCAGGGCCAGCATGCCGCTCAGCCAGCCGGAGCCGAAGGTGCGTGCTTCCTCAGGTGCCTCAAGATCGTTGCGGATGGCCAAACGCAGCTTACTGATCATGGTAATCCCCTCTGCATTGTTTCCAAACGGTAACATTACAACGCCTAAGGATTGGTTAGGGCGGTGCGGCTGGCACGACCAGTAATGGGGTCGAGAGGTCCGCGACCCCTCGCCTTAAAAACAAAAAAGCTGAAGTGGGGCCTTTAGGGCCCCCTCGGCTTTTTGTTCTCTAAAGACGAAGGGGCCACAGGCCCCTTCACCCCGTTCCTTGTCCGTGCTAGTCCCCGCCGCCATGACCTATGCCGTCACCGTCCTGACCATGTTTCCCGAGGCCTTTCCCGGCCCGCTCGGCGTTTCGCTGATCGGCACGTCGTGGAAAGAATCTGCCCTCTGGGCCTTGGAAACACTGGACATTCGCAACTTTTCGAGCGATAAGCGCGGCTTTCTTGACGACACCCCTGCGGGCGGTGGTCCCGGTCAGGTGCTCAAGGCGGATGTAATCGCCGAAGCCCTTGATTCGATTGACCATTCTAACTACCCAAAGGTTTACATGTCCGCCCGGGGCCAGCCCCTGACCCAGGCGAAAGTCAAGCAATGGGCGACCGCTCCCGGACTGATCATCCTGTGCGGCCGCTTCGAAGGGGTCGATCAACGGGTGCTCGATGCCCGCGGATTCGAGGAAATCAGCGTCGGCGATGCCGTCCTTGCGGGCGGAGAAGCGGCGGCGATGGTGACCATAGAGGCAGTTGTACGGCTTATTCCGGGCGTTCTCGGAGCCGCACAAAGCCTCGAAAACGAAAGCTTTGAGGATGGTCTCCTCGAACAGCCGCAATATACGCGGCCACGTTCGTTCGAGGGCCTCGACATCCCCGAAGTGCTGCTGTCCGGCGATCACAAGAAGATGGCCGAATGGAAGAAAAAACAAAGAGAGGCGACGACGAAGGAACGGCGGCCCGATCTGTGGGCGGCTTATCTTTCCAACTTACAGGCAAAAGGCACTCGCAAAGAGAAGCCCTAAACAAAGGAATGATACCATGAACCTGCTTCAAACGCTCGAAGCCGAAGAAGTCGCCAAGCTGAAAGCTGGCAAGACCTTCCCCGCCTTCCAACCCGGCGACACCCTGCGCGTCCACGTCAAGATCAAGGAAGGCGAGCGCGAGCGCGTCCAGGCCTTCGAAGGCGTCTGCATCGCCCGCGCCGGCGCCGGCATCAACGAGACCTTCACGGTCCGCAAGATCAGCTTCGGCGAAGGCGTCGAGCGCGTCTTCCCGCTGGTCTCGCCGATCATCGAATCCATCGAAGTCAAGCGTCGCGGCGTCGTGCGTCGCGCCAAGCTCTATTACCTGCGCGACCGTCGCGGCAAGTCGGCCCGTATCGTCGAGCGTTCGCAAAGCTCGACGCGTGGCTCCAAGGGCGACGACCTGCGCGCCCAGATGGCTGCCGCCGAACCGGCTGCCAACCCGGACGCCGAAGCTTAAAAATCTCGCAACAGCGAATATGAAAACCCCTCCGGACCCAGTCCGGAGGGGTTTTTGTTTGCCCGTCAAGGCATGTCTAATTCACAAAGCCTTCAGCGATTTGCAGATGGGCCTTCAGATAGCCCTCGACCGCCTGAACATTCGGCCCGGCGGCATTGATGACCAGAAACCCCTTGTTGCCCGCCACCACACCAAGCCACAGCACCGAGTCGTCAGGCTGCGTCATCACCCATACCGCCACGCGCAGCGGCTTAGCGGTGCCGGCATTTGGGCCACCGCCCAGCATCATGATATGCCGATCCTTGACCGTTTGCTCGGCCAGTTGTCTTTCCATGTCGGAATGCGGATCGAACTGATGCGCCTGGGCGGCCTGGATCTGGTCGAAGGTGAGATCCGTGATCGGCTTATCGAGGGGCACGCGGGAGAAGTTGAGCTGCACCTCCGCGCCCTGGTCGGTGGTGGCCGCGAAGCTGGTGCTCCGGCCGTCGTCATAAGCTTTGGCATCGGCGCCGTACGTCAGCCGGTACCAGCCCTTGGCATCGGTGTAGGCCAGGCCCGTGGTCTCGGTCGCCTGCTTGCCTAGCGCTTCAGCGGGGGCCGGAGCGAACGCATAGCCTGGTGGCAGTCCGGCGGCGGAAGCATGTCCCGCGGCCAATAGAGCGGCGGCCAGCAGGAGAAGGCGCAGTCCCATGGCCTATTCGTCGCCGGGACCGAAATCGGTACGATACCCGCTGGCCGGCTTGGCGGCTTTTTCGGCGGCCACGGGTTGCGGCGATGGCTGAGCAGCAGCAGGCGCGGGTTGCGGTGCCGGCTTCGGCGCTTCTTTCTGAGCGGCAGACGATTCGCTACCAGCCATCGGGAACAGGTTTGACGGTATCTGGAACATGCTGCCGCCGTTGGAACCGACGCTGGCGGGCGCGCCCAGGTCCTCGCGAATGAAGTGATACGCCTTCGGGTCGGTGCAGCTGCACACTTTCAGCATATTGTTCTGGTCGCGCCAGATCACCAGCGGGTAGGTGAGCGGCACCTTGTTGGCGGCGAGGTACGGCGCCAGCTGGGCGACGAAATCGCGCGATGCCGAAACCACGGCGCTGCGGGCGAAGTCGTTGTCGGCGACCGGCAGTCCCTCGGCCTTCCAGTTGGCGTCGCTGGACGAGAACCACGCCTGATAAAACTCCCATTTGCGGCTCAGCCACAGCTCGGCGATCGTCGACCGCTCGGCGACCGTGGTCTTCTTCAGGCCCTGGACGTCACCGGGCGCGAAGACGATGACGCGGGTGTCGATGCCGGCGGCATCGTACTTCGGGAACTCCTGCTCTTCGAAGGCGCGGCACGCCGTGCAGGTGCGGTAGGTGATCAGATACAGGGTCTGCTGGCTGTTGCGGCCGGGCGAGACATAGTCGGCTTTGTCAAGCAGCGCCTGGATTTCCGCCTGGTTGTGGACGATGGTGACGGGGGCGTAGCGCTTGTACTGATCCCAATAGATGTAGTAGCCCGTGCCGATCAGCGCCGGGATGATGACCACGAGGGCCATAAGCCACAACAGGAGCTTCCTGCTCATCCGAATTCCCCGTCCTCGTCAATCCTGAACAGCTGAGTATAATCGTTAATGCGCCGCGCGCAAAGGCGCACCGCGTTTTCACGATATGTCGAAGCTTTCCAAACCGTTAACCTAAATTAACAGCCAAATCACCTGCAATTCGCCGGAATCGGGGGGTTCAGAAGGGATTTAACAGGGCCACGCATGCAAAAATCACACACAGGACGCAGGTAATCCACAAAAGCGCGTAAACCCCGGCCGATTTCGGCCGCCGGCGGTCTTCGGATAAGGTAGCGCGCGGCGCGATATCGGCATTGTCCTTGGCCATGGCGGTTTAACTAGCATCGAATCCCCGGTTATGCCAAGCCTTACAAAAATACAGGGCGGGAGATGCAAGGTTGCACATTGTCGACGAACTGATCTACGAGCGCGCGCCACGCTTGGTGAAATCAGGCGTTTGGCCGATCGCCCGGCCCCTGCTTTATGGCATTTTGGGTTATAAAAAGGCCGTCTCGATGGCCGATGCGGTCCGGCCGTTGAGCGGCGCGGACGCGCTCGATTACGTTTCGAAACTGCTGTCGCTCGAGGTCGTAACCCAAGGTCTGGAGCATGTGCCGGAGGCCGGACGTTGCGTCGTCATCTGCAACCACCCGACCGGAATTGCCGATGGTCTGGCGGTGGGCGATGCCCTGCTGCGCCGCCGCTCGGACGCGATTTTCTTTGCCAATGCCGACGCCCTGCGGATCAATGCCCGCTTCGCCGAAAGCCTGATCCCGGTCGAGTGGGTCGAAGCCAAGCGGACGCGTGAAAAAACCCGTGCCACTTTGCAGGCGGCCAAGGCGGCTTTCGAGGCGGAACGCTGCGTGGTGTTGTTCCCGGCCGGACGGCTGGCGCGGCGGGACAAGGAAGGACGCCTGACCGATCCGCCGTGGGCGCCGACGGCCGTGTCGCTGGCGCAGAAATATGCGGCGCCAATCGTGCCGGTGCACGTCCAAGGGCCGAACGCCTTCTGGTTTCACCTGTTCGACCGCTTTTCCAAGGAACTGCGCGATATCACCCTGTTCCATGAGCTGCTGAACAAGGCGGGCAAACGCTATGACCTGACCGTCGGGCCAGCCATCGATGCGGCCAATATCGACATGGAAACCAACGCCCTGAGCGAGGCGCTGAAGACCTATATCGAGCGGCAACTGGAAGGCCATCCAGACCTGGCATTTGCGTCTGGGAACAAGGCGGTCTAAGGCATTGCCATGCTCACCCCCGCGCAAATTCCCGTCCTTGATCTTTCCGTCGCGCAGGCCGTTTTCCTCCCCGACGAAGCCGCCACAGCGCAGCTTGGCGCCCTGATCGCGCCGCACCTCAAGGCTGGCGACGTCGTCTACCTGCATGGCGATCTCGGCATGGGCAAGTCCGCCCTGGCGCGCGGATTAATCCGTACACTGACAAATTTCGACCAAGAAGTACCGTCGCCGACCTTCACCCTGATCCAATCCTACGCCACGCTGGGCTTCGAATTGCTGCATCTCGATCTCTATCGCCTGAAGTCCCCGGAAGAAGCCCACGAGCTTGGCCTGGACGAAGCGCTCAGCCATGCCGTGCTTGTGATCGAATGGCCCGACCGGCTGGCGCATTTGGGCTTTGACGACCGTCTCGATATTCGCCTAGAACCAACGGAAACCACGGGCCGACTCGCCACCCTCACGCCGGCCGGCCGCTTCGGGATAACACACGCGACATGACAGATAGAGAGGCGATTAAACGCCGCTTTTTGACCGCTTCCGGCTTCGGCAACGCCGAACGTCAGCCCCTGCCCGGCGACGCCTCGACGCGCCGTTACGAGCGTCTGGTCAAAGACGGCCGCACCTTCATGCTGATGGATCAGCCGCCGGCCATGGAAAGCCATCCCTGCCGGCCGCATGAAACCGCCGCCGAGCGTGAGAAATCCGGCTACAACGCCTTGGCCCGCCTGGCCGCTGGCCGCATCGAAGCCTTCGTGGCCGCCGATAAATACCTGCGTGCCCAGGGCCTGTCCGCTCCGGAAATCCACGACCTTGACGCCGAAAACGGCCTGCTGATCAGCGAAGACCTGGGCGAAAATCTGTTCGCCAGTCTGATCGAAAGTGGCCAGGAGGAATTGCCGCTCTACTTGTCGGCCGTCGAAGCCCTGGCCCAGTTGCACGAACTGACCCCGCCCGATATCCTGGAACCCAACTGGCCACTGCTTACCTATGACGATCTGGCGCTGAAAACCGGCGCCGACCTGTTCATCGAGTGGTACCCGCAATACGACCGGAGCCGCGCCTTTAGCGATGTCGCCAGGGCCGAATGGGAAAGTCTTTGGGCACCCCTGCGCAAACGCGCTGAAAAAGGCGCCAACGTCTTTATTCATCGTGATTTCCACGCCGAAAATCTGCTCTGGTTGCCGGACCGCCAAGGCGTCGCCCGAGTCGGCCTGATCGATTTTCAGGACGCCCTGCGCGGCCATCCGTCGTGGGACCTGCATTCCCTGCTTCAGGACGCCCGCCGCGATGTTTCGCCCGAGCTGGAGCAGGCCGCACTCGACCATTACTTTAAATTTCGTCCGAACACGGACGTTTCGGCCTTCATGCAGGACTACTACGCCCTGGCCGCGCTCAATGAAGCGCGCATCCTGGGCATCTTCTCGCGCCTGGTCATCCGCGATCACAAGCCGAGATACGAACAATTCATGCCGCGTATGTGGGGCCACCTCGGCCGCAACCTGCAAAAGCCCGGCATGGAAGGCATGCGCGACTGGTTTCTGCGCAACGGTTTTGGCGAGAAAATCGCATGACCGCCTTGAAAACCGCTTTCGTTCTTGCCGCCGGTCTGGGCACGCGCATGCGTCCCCTGACCGACGACCGGCCCAAGGCGCTGATCGAGGTCGGCGGCCGCGCCCTGATCGATCATATGCTCGACCGCCTGGTTGAAGCCGGCGTCGAGCGCTGCGTCGTCAACGTCCATTATTTCGCCGACAAGATGGAAGCCCATCTCAAGGGCCGCAAGGATGTCGAAATCATCGTCTCCGACGAACGCGCCCAACTGCTGGAAACCGGTGGCGGCTTGAAGAAGGCCCGGCCGTTACTTGGCGAGGATCCCATCTGGATCGCCAATACTGACAGCGTCTGGCTCGAACCGCATGCCGGCGCAGCCATGCAGACCCTGGCCGCCGTCTGGGCCGAAGGCAAGGCCGATGCCGCTTTGTTGCTTGCCCGCATGGATCGTTCCATAGGGTTCGACAGCCCCGGCGACTTTTTCATGGACGATCATCGCCGCCTGACCTTCCGGGGCGACGCGCCTGCCACCCCTTATGCCTTCATGGGCGTGCACATCACGCGGCCGTCGATTATCAATGGTGTGTCTGAGGATGCGTTCTCCCTGTCGAAGATCTGGCGCGCTTTGGCCCCGCTAGGCCGCCTGCAAGGCGCGGTGCTCGACGGTGATTGGATGCACGTCGGCGATCCGGCCGCCCGCGACGCCGCCGAAGCGCGCCTCACGGCCGCCAAAGAGGCGTCGTGAGTCCGGACACGGACATTTTCACGCATCCCGGCCCGCGCTGGTTCACCATCCCGTCCGGCCGCTGCTTTCTCGATGATTTGGCTGAAGGTCTGTGCGCCGCGCTTGACCATCACCTGCCGGACGCGACCGTGTTGACGCCTACCCGGCGTGGCGCCCGCGCCATGGCCCGCGCTTTTTCCGCCCAGGCGCGCGGCAAACCGATGCTGTTGCCGCAGGTCCGCGCCATCGGTGACCTCGATGAAGGCGAGCCGCCCTTCGATCTCGATGCGCTCGGCCTCGACCTGCCGCCCGCCCTGTCGTCCTTGCGGCGGCGCTTTGAAATGGCCAGGCTGATCAGCGCGCATTACGACAGCGATCTGTCCGGCCGCGTCGCCTTGGAACTGGCCGACAGCCTGGCCGGCTTTTTCGACTCGCTGGCCCTGGAAGAAGTCGACGCCGCCGGCAAACTGGACCGTCTGGTCGCCGGCGAAGGCGAGGACCAATATCGTCTCGAAGCCATGGCCGAACACTGGCAGGTCTCGGCCCGCTTCCTCAATATCGCCACGCGTAAATGGCCGGAGCGCCTGGCCGAACTGGGCCTGATGGACCCATCGCAGCGTCAGGTTGCCCTGATCCGGCGCCTGGGCGACCAATGGCGCGACCGCCCGCCGCAAACGCCGCTGATCCTGGCCGGAACGACCGGTTCGGCGCCTTCTACCGCCGACCTGGCTGACATTGTTGCCAATGCCCCCAAAGGCGCGGTGGTTCTGCCGGGCCTTGACCTGTCTTTGGCCGATGATGCCTGGGCGCAGATCGAGGAATCGCACCCGCAATCAACCCTGAAACGTCTGCTGGATCGCCACCGCGTGCCGCGCGCCCAGGTCCGCACCTGGCCGGCATCGCTTGATGGCGACCGCAAGGCAGAGGCCCGTCGCCGCTTGCTCAACGAAGCCCTGCGCCCCGCCGAAGCTACTCGCGACTGGCGCGACCAGATCAAGGTCCTCAGGGCCGAAAGCGAAGCCGCGGTGACCGATGGTCTCGAAGGCCTGTTTGAAATCGAAACCGCCCGAGACGAGGAAGCGGCCAGCGCCATTGCGCTTCTGATGCGCGAAACCCTGGAAACACCTGGGAAAACCGCTGCCCTGATCACACCGGACATCACCCTGGCGCGGCGCGTTTCGGCCCGCCTGACGCGCTGGGGGCTGGCGGCTGACTCGTCGGCGGGTGAAGCGCTCGGCAACAGCCTAACTGGCCGTTATTTGCTCGATTTGCTGGAACTGGTGCGCGTGCCGCACGACCCGGTGCGCATTCTGAGCCTGTGGCACAACCCGTTGAGCCGCTTTACCGAAGCCGACGGCGCCTACGAAGTCGAAAAGCGTGGCTTGCGCGGCGCCACGCCCAACGATCTGGCCATGATTTCGGCATCGCTGGAAGCCGCCGAAGCCAGCGACGTAGCAATTAATCTGTACGCGGAATATTCAGCCGTGTTGGCGGCATATCTTGCCGAACCAGCCGGCGATCTCGGCGCCATTTTGACCCGCTTTACGGCTCTGGCCGAAAATTTCAGCCGCGACGAAGGCAAATCCCTGTGGGCCGGGGCGGCGGGGTCGCAAGCCTCCGAGCTGATCGCCGAATTGATCCGCGAAGGCACCGGTTATCTTATTGAAGATATGTCGGAATTTGCCGACATCCTCGGCCATTTGATCCGCCAGTCCAAGGTTCGCACCGGGGGCAACACCCACCCACGGCTGTTGATCCTGGGCGCCATCGAAGCCCGCCTGGTCAAGGCCGACCGATTGATCCTGGCCGGCCTGGAGGAAGGCGTCTGGCCGCAGGCTCCCGATCTCGATCCCTTTCTGTCGCGGCCGATGCGGCAAAGCCTGGGCCTGCCGACGCCGGAACGGCGCACTGGTCTGTCGGCGCACGATTTCCTGCAGGCCGCCGCCGCGCCCGAAGCCTATCTCGTCACGCGAGCCCGCCGCGAAGGCGAACCGCAGGTTCAATCGCGCTGGCTGTGGCGTTTGAAGACCCTGTGCAAAGGAGCCGGCCTCGACCATCTGCCGACGCGGCCGGAACTCATCGACTGGGCCCGCGCCCTGGATTGCGGCTTACCGCACAAGCCGGACAGCCTGAAACCCGCTCGCCGCCCGGAACCAAAACCCCCCGTCGAAGTTCGCCCGGACAATCTGTCGGTCACCGAAGTTGAGCTGTTCGTCCGCGACCCATATGCCGTCTACGCCAAGAAAATCCTGAAGCTGCGCCCGATGGACCGGCCCAACGAACCGGTCGAGGCCCGGCAATATGGCACTGCCATCCATAAGAGCCTGGAACGCTTCATCACCGAAAAGGCACCCTTGGGGGATGCCGGAACGGCGCAGCTCAATGCGTTGCTGGAAGACGAACTGGCGGCTACCCACCTGTCCCCGGCGCAGATGGCGCTGCAACGGCCCCTGCTGCCCGCCATGGCCCGCCGCTACACCGATTTTGAGATGGGCCGCCGCGCCGCCCGAGGCCGCGTTATCGTCGAAAAGCGCGGCGAAATAACTCTGGATATCGCTGGCAAGCCCTTCACCCTTGTCGCCAAGGCTGATCGTCTGGAAGCGGACGATTCCGCCGTCGATATCCTCGACTTCAAGACCGGCACGCCGCCGTCGGCCGTGGCCGTTCTGGCTGGCTATTACCCACAGCTGACCCTGACGGCGGCCATTGTCATGAGCGGCGGCTTTCCCGGCATCGATCTGCGCGGCCGCACGATCGGCGACCTGATCTATGTCCGTGTCGCCCCCGACAAGGTCGAGCCGAAACCGGTCCGCGACCGCCAGACAGGGGCGTCGGCGCAAGACATGGCGCACTCCGCGCTGGCGCGATTGAAAACGCGTCTTGAAGCCTATGCCAAGCCCGGTAAAGGGTACAAATCCTGGACCGCGCCGCAGTTCCTGAAAAACCGTGCCGGCGATTATGACCAACTGGCCCGTCTCTACGAATGGTACGTACTCGGCGACGACGAGCCCTCCGAAATCGCGGAGGGCGGCGAATGAACGCTCCCAACAATCAGAACATCGCCGCTGACCCCAAGGCGTCGTGTTTCCTGACCGCCAATGCCGGTTCGGGCAAGACGTCGACCCTGGTTAATCGTGTCGCCCGGCTGCTGCTCAGCGGCGCCAAACCCGAGCATATTCTGTGCGTTACCTACACCAAGGCTGCGGCGGCCGAAATGCAGGCGCGCCTGTTCGAGACGCTCGGCACCTGGGCCGTGGCCGAGGATAGCGACCTCGAAGACAAATTGCGCCATATCGATGCCGAAACGCGCGATCTGGCGGCGGCGCGCGCCCTGTTCGCCAAGGCCCTGGAAACGCCCGGCGGATTGAAAATCCAGACCATCCACGCCTTTTGTGAAAAGCTTTTGCGCCGGTTTCCGCTGGAGGCAAAGCTGTCGCCCGCCTTTCAGGTGCTCGATGATTTCAAGGCGCGCGACATAGCCGATGCGGCGCAATCCGGTGTTCTCACGCTCGAATCCGATGCCTTGGCGGCGGTGCGTGAGGCCCGCGACCGGCTGATCCTCCGCCTCCGGATTAATGGCTTTGAACGGTTGTTGGGTCAGTTTATCACCCAACATGATGCCATCAAGGAAGCGCTTGAAACCCTGCAAAACCGCTCTGCCGATTGGGAAACGGCGCTGTTTCACAGCCTAGGACTCGACACGGTCTGTACGTCGCACCAATGCTTGGACGCCTATGCCGGGCGCCTGGAATGGCAGATTATCAAGGATCTGGCGGGCGGTCTGAGCGCCGGCAGCACCAAGGCCAATCAGCAGGCCGGCCAGGCGTTTTTCGAGCTGCACCTGCGCTTCCATGCCGGACAGGGGCTGGATGTCGATATCCTGCGCGGCATCTTCTTCACCAAGGAAGGGGGGCCGCGCAAGAACCTGTATACCCGCGAAACCTGCGCGGCTGATGCTATGCTGCTGGATCGGATGGCGGTCGAGGTCGCCGAACTGCTCGATCGGTTGAAGGCCGTCGATATCGCTTCGGATACGCTCGATGCCCTGCGTCTGTTCGCCATTTTCAGCGCCATCTATCAGGACCGCAAGGCCCGCGAAGGTGCGCTCGATTTCCAGGATTTGATCAATAAAACCAAAGCGCTGCTCAGCGACGAATTCATGTCGCTGTGGGTGCTGTTCAAACTCGATGGCGGCCTGGAACATATCCTGGTCGATGAGGCACAGGACACCTCCGAAGACCAGTGGGCCATCGTCAAAGCATTGTCGGGAGAATTTTTTTCCGGGCACGGACAATCTTCCCACGTCCCGCGCACCGTCTTCGCCGTTGGCGATGAAAAGCAGTCGATCTATGGCTTCCAGGGCGCCGATCCAGCAGAATTTCTCAACGCCGATCAATACTTTGCCACGCGTGTCGAAGCGGCCGGACAAAAATTCGTCGCCCCGGACCTGATCGAAAGCTGGCGTTCTCTACCGGAAATTCTCGGCTTTGTCGACGCCGCCTTCGACACGGCCGATCTGGCCGCGGCGCTCAACCTGACCGGCAATGTCATCACCCACAAGGCGCGCCGCAGCGACGGTACAGGTTGCGTCGAGCTATGGCCGCTGGCCCAGCCGATCGACATGCCGGAAGTCGATGCCGACGATGACGAAGCAGCGGCTTTGGACGATCCCGGCCACGCCCACCCAGCCAAGCGCCTGGCTCAGCAGATCGCCGTTACCGTCCGTGCCGAAATCGATGCGGGCCGCAGCTTTTTCGACAAGGAGACACGCCAATATCGCGCAATGCATGCCGGCGATGTGCTGATCCTGGTGCGCAAACGCGATCTGTTGTTCGAGCATATCATCCGTGAACTGAAGATTGCCGGTGTGGGCGTGTCCGGCGCCGACCGGCTTAAGCTCGGCGAACATATTGCCTTTCAGGACCTGCGGACGCTCCTGCGCTTTTGCCTGCAGCCGCGCGATGATCTGTCCCTGGCCTGTGTCCTGCGCAGTCCCTTATGCGACCTGTCCGAAGACGACCTGTTCGCGTTGGCGCAAGGCCGCTCGACCTCGCTCTGGCACGCCCTGATCCATCGCGGCGACGAAACCGGCGTCTTCGCCGAAGCGCGTGTCTTCTTGCTCTGGGCGCAGCGGGCGGCGGCGCAGCTGACCGCCTTCGATTTCCTGGCGCGCGTGCTGAACCGCCGCGATTCCGCCGGTCGCAGCTTCAAGCAGCGTTTCCTCACCCGGCTTGGCGATGAGTGTGAGGACGTGCTCGATGAGACCCTGGGCCTGGCGCTCAAAGCCGAAGGCGCGGGCCGCATGTCCTTGAGTACCTGCCTGGACCTGTTCGAATTCAACGCTTCGGAAATCAAGCGCGAGCAGGAGGAAGGCGGTCGCAGCGTCCGCGTCATGACGGTTCACGGCTCCAAAGGGCTTGAGGCGCCATGGGTCATCCTGCCGGTCGGCCCGCAGCACGGTTCGGCGCGCAAGACCGATCTGCTGATGACATCCGAAAGCGGGGACCTGTATCTGTGCGCCGGTGGCCGGGCGGCCGAAACCCAGGCCATAACTGATATTCGTCAGGCCAAGTCCCGCAAGGATGAGGAAGAGGGCCTGCGCTTGTTCTACGTTGCTGTCACCCGGGCCCGCGATCGCCTGACAGTCTGCGGGTACGCCGGTAAACGTGCAGCTTCGAAAGGCACTTTTCCCGCCTGGTACGACTTGGCCGCCGATGCCCTGGCCAGCCTCGACGTTACCGAGGAAATCATGGACCTCAAGGCGCCGTTCGACGATTTCGAGCTGAACAAACAGGCGGTGATCCGCATCTTCGGTCAGCGCAGTGCAACCGTCGCCCCCGAGGCCCGCGTCAAACCCCAGGCCGTGCAGCTGCCCGCATTTATCACCGCGCCCGTGCCTCAGGCCGATATCGAATCCGAACGTTGGCAGGCGATTTCGCAGATGGGCGACGAGGATCGCGATGCCGACGAACCCGGCACGTCGCCGCTCGATCAGCGCGGCGGCTTGGGCCGTTACCGGCGTGGCAATCTGATCCACAAGCTGTTTGAAATTCTGCCGGAAGTGTCCGCCGATGCTCGCGCGGATATCGCCGCCCGTTATCTGGGCCGACAGACCGACCTGAGCGATGAACAGCGCCGCGAAATGGCCGGCGCAGTCATGACGGTGCTGACCGACAGACGGTTTGCCGAAGCGTTCGGCCCGCAATCCCGTCCTGAAGTCGCCCTGGCCGGCCGGATCGGATCGACGGAAGCGGGCGAGGCGATCATGCTCAGCGGCCGCATCGACCGGTTGGTGGTCACGGACGATCGCGTGCTGATCATCGACTACAAATCCAACCGCCCAGCGCCCGACCAGGCAGAAAACGCCAGCCTGGCCTACCAGCGCCAGATGGCCGGTTACGTTGCCCTGCTGCGGCAGATTTATCCCGGCCACGCCATCGAAGCGGCGCTGTTGTGGACCGATGGGCCGAGGTTGACGCCCTTAAGCGAGACTTTAGTAAATCTCAGGTTGGCCGAACTTCTGGCGCGTTGATTTCCGCATCCGCCAGGCTTACATATGTGGACGAATTGATTTGGGCCGCTTTTGGAGCGGCGTGAAAGGAAGCCAAACATGGCTACGCATAAGATCACCGACGAATCCTTTGAGGCCGACGTGCTGAAGTCCGACACGCCGGTGTTGGTCGATTTCTGGGCCGAATGGTGCGGCCCGTGTAAGCAGATCGCGCCGATCCTCGAGGAAGTGGCCGATGGCCTGGGCGGCAAGGTGAAGATCGCCAAGCTGAACATCGAGGACTCGCCGATGACGCCGTCGCGTTTTGGCGTGCGCGGCATCCCGACCATGATGCTGTTCAAGAACGGCCAGATGGCTTCGATGAAGGTCGGCGCCATGCCGAAGGCGAAGCTTCTCGAATGGTTGAGCGAAAATTCCATCGCGTGAAAATGGCGATCTGCGGCGTCAGCGTCGCTTGCAGGTATGAAGAATACCTGCGGTGCTAGCTTCCTGGCATCTCATCCATTTTGACGCGATGGGCGACGGTATCAGGTCGGCCAAGTCGCCTCCGACAGGGCCAGGCAATCGCCGACCAGATACAGCGAACCACAGATCAGCACCCGGCAGGGGTCCTGCGGCAAGGCTTTGATAACATCCAGAGGGCTTGAGGCGGCGACCGCTTCAAGCCCTTTGTCTTGTGCGGCCTTGGCCAGTTCGTCCGGCGGGATCACGGCGTCGCTGGAAAATGGCACGCAATAAAACGGGGCATTTACGCCCTCGAACGCGTGGAAAAATTCCCCGGCGTCCTTGGTATTGATCAGGCCACAGATAATCCGCAACGGCCTGGGGTCGCGCGCCTGTTCATCGATAAATGCCCGCAAAGCCTTGGCCGCATGGGGATTGTGCCCGCCATCAAGCCACAACTCGGAGCCTTTGGGCAGGGTTTCAAACAGCGGCCCGGCTTTCAGAGGTTGCAAACGGCCCGGCCACACGGCGGTTTTCAACCCGGTTTCGATGGCGTCAACGGTCCAGCCCATCTTCAGCGCCGCCTTGACCGCCAGTCCGGCATTGGCCAACTGATGCGCGCCAGTCAGACCGGGTAGGACCAGGTCATACAAGGCGTCTTCGTCTTGAAAAATCAATCGTCCGTGTTCGGACCAGGCGTCGAAACCTTCGCCCATCACGTCCAAAGTAATACCGAGTTTGAGCGCTTGCCGATCGAGGACGTCGCGCGCTTCGTCGGCCTGGCGGGCCGACAGGGCAGGGGTGCCGCGCTTGAAAATCCCGGCTTTTTCCCCGGCGATCAGGGTCAGCGTGTCGCCCAAAAAGGCCTGGTGATCGTAATCGATCGGCGTAATCAGCGTAAGCACTGGATTTTTAACGATATTTGTGGCGTCCAGAATGCCGCCCAGGCCGGTTTCCAACAACACCAGGTCGGCGGGAACCTCCGAAAACGCCAGGAAAGCCGCCGCCGTTGTCGACTCGAAGAACGTCAACGGCTGCCCGGCATTGGCGATCTCGACGCGATTGAGTACGTCGGTCAGATATTCATCCGCAATCAGACGGCCCGCGAGGCGAATGCGCTCAGCGAATCGGACCAGATGCGGCGACGTATATACATGCACACGCAGCCCTTGCGCCTCGGCTATGGCGCGCAGGAAGGCCAGCGTCGAGCCCTTGCCGTTGGTGCCCGCCACATGGATGACTGGCGGCAATTTATCCTGTGGCCGGCCCAGCGCCTCACACACCCGCACCATTCGCTCGAGATTGAGGTCGATCCGTTTGGGATGTAGGGCTTTAAGCCGCTCCAGCGGCGCATCAAAAGGCAAGAGGCGGTCGGTCATGCCGGGGTTCTAGCGCAAACCTGGCGCTTTGACAGGCTCAAAAATGGCTGGCCGGGTCGGGCATTTTCACTTCGTCCTTGTCCGGACGGCGGATCAGCCAGGCGATGGCGGCGCAGGTGCCTGCCCACAGGCCGAAATTGAGCACATTGATCGGGATCTCGCCTGGGTCGTCATGGAAAAAGACCATGGCGAAAATGCTGCCGCCGATGAAGCCCAGGCCTGAATAATAAAGCAGATGTCGCCGTTTCAAGGCGTACAACGTGGCGTGGCCGATCAGCCCGACAGGCAGGGCGAACAGCAGGACAAACAGCGTCATGGTCAGCGTATCCGACACAAAGCGCGGCTGTATTCCGGGATTGCCCCGGTTCAAGAACATCGCGGCGGCAGTACTGACAAGGGCGCCAATCGTTAAGCCCAGAATAGTCCGGGCGATGCGCCATAGGATTTGCCGGCTATTGTTCACGCCGCGTCCTTGTCCGGACGACGGATCAGCCAGGCAATCGAGCCGACAAAGAAAGCTGCCAGTGCGCCCATGCCGAAGGTTTCCAAAGTAAAGCTGCTTTCGGACAGGGCGCCGATACCAACCAGGATCAATGGTAGGAGAATAGCCCCGGCGATCACGGCAGGGACGACGTTCCATACATAACCGGTCTTGCCGGCGCGTTGCAGCACGGCCTGGACCGGCAGTCCGATCACGACCATCGGCAGGAAAGCCAGCAGTCCGATCGGCGAGAACAGCAATCGGAAAAAGCTTAGGACGCCATGCCACAGGTCCTGCAGACTGCTGATGTGGACATCGCCGATAAAGGCGCTGACGGTCACGAACAGGGCACAGCCCAGCCATGAGCCGACAAAAGCAGCGAATAGCGACTTGCCCAGTCGTTGCCAGTCGATGCTTTGCAGACTCATGCGATTGCCTCCGACTGGGGCAGGTCCTTGTCCGGCCGGCGAATTAGCCAGAAAACACAGCAGGTCAGTGCTCCGTTAATGGTCCCGGGAATCAGCAGCCAGCTATATAACGGGTCACCCATGTCTTCGGCTTCAAACCATATTGGGAGAAATGCCAGCGCTGCCCCGCCGATAAGAAAAGGCAACCAATGGTTCAGCCGAAACTTTTGCATGACGAATTGTAGCGGGAGCAACAGACAGCATAGGACGAGCCAGGTTTCCGCTATGATTTTGAATATTTGGATCAGTAATTCTGGCTCAGTCAGCTCGGCAAATTTCTGCAATATGGTCGTTGGTGGTCCGCCGTAATCCGTGCGCGGATCAAACAATTCGATGGCGAACCCGGCCAAAATGAAAAAACAGGCGCCGACAGCGCATGCCAGTATGGACCTGCTCAACTTCAATATCATGGCGCCCCCCGGTGCCGCGCAAAGAAATGTTATGGGGTTTGGGGTCCGTGACCCCACGGCTTTAAATTCTTTCTATTTTAAGGCCCTTTTGGGGCCTTAAAATAGAAAGAATTGAGGGAAGACTTGGGGTCCAAGGACCCCAAACCCCATAACAGGTCTTAGGCAGCTCTGCGCCGTCCGCCCATCAGCATCGACATCAAGGCGCCAAGCACTTCCGGCAGTTCGGTACGGTGGACGACCCGGTCGACCATGCCCTTTTCCACCAGATATTCCGAACGCTGGAAGCCTTCGGGAAGCTTTTCGCGGATGGTGGTCTCAATGACGCGCGGCCCGGCAAAGCCGATCAGGGCGCCCGGCTCCGCCAGGTGGATATCGCCTAGCATGGCGTACGAAGCGGTAACCCCGCCGGTTGTCGGGTCGGTCAGCACCACCAGATACGGCAGTTGCGCTTTCTTCAGTTCCTGAATGGCCAAGGTCGTGCGCGCCATCTGCATCAGCGATAGGGCGCCTTCCTGCATGCGGGCGCCGCCGGCAGCCGTGAACACGATCATCGGGCACTTGCGCTCGACGGCGGCACGCGCGGCGGCAATAAAGCCTTCACCGGCAGCCATCCCCAGCGACCCGCCCATGAAGGCGAAATCCTGAACCAGCACAATGCAGGCAACGCCCTGCACCTTGCCGTAGCCGATCGACATGACGTCCTTTTCACCGGTGGCGGCGCGGGCAGCCTTCAGGCGCTCGGAATAGGCTTTGCCATCCGAAAATTGCAACGGATCCTGCGGGACGTCCGGCGTCGGCAGGGCTTCCCATTGGGCATCGTCGAAAGTGTACTTGAAACGGGCTTCGGGACCGATGCGCATATGACGGCCGGCGGGCGTGACCCACATGGCGGCTTCCAGGTCCGAGCGGTAAATCATCTCGCCGGTATCTGGGCATTTCACCCAAAGATTTTCCGGCGTTTCGCGGCGGTTGACGAACTTCGAGACGCCGGGGGCGATCTTGGCCAGCCAGCCTCCGCGTTCACGGCGCTCCGCGGGACGCGCGGCAGCAGGTAACTTGGGGCCTTTGTTGGAATCAGCCATAGCCATGTATTTCGATACTCCCGCGACGTTTACAGTGACATTCTGCCAAAAGGCTCATCGCGCCGAATGGACAGCGTGAGCTAAAATCGTCGCTTTTTCCAGCACTTTTAAGTTAACGGTACCTTTTTCGGGTAAAGAATTCTTGATTTCTTCGACCAGGGCCGAGCCGACAACGGCCGCATCGGCGACGCGCGCCACCTCCGCAGCCCTTTCCGGCGTTCGGATTCCGAAGCCGACGGCGACCGGAAGCCCGCTTGATTCACGAACGCGTGATACGGCGCCCGCTACGGCATTGGCATCGGCTTCCTTGACGCCGGTGACGCCGGTGACCGAGACGTAATAGATGAAGCCCTTGGTCCGTTTGACGACGGTGACAAGCCGCTTGGCGTCGGTGGTCGGCGTCGCCAGCCGGATCAGCGCCAACTCCTGCGCATCCAGAGCGTCGGTCAGTTCCGAAGCTTCTTCGGGCGGGCAATCGACCACGATCAAACCATCGGCGCCGCATGCGGCCATTTCCTTGGCCCACACGTCGTAACCGCGCGACTCGACCGGGTTCATATAGCCCATCAGAATGATCGGCGTCGTCTGGTCGATCTCGCGGAAGCATTTGACCAAAGCGAACACGTCCTTGATCTTGGTTCCGGCCTTGAGCGCGCGTTCGGCGGCGCGCTGGATTGTTGGGCCTTCCGCCATCGGATCGGAGAACGGGAAACCCAGTTCGATAATGTCGGCGCCGGACCCTGGCAGGCCTTTCAGTACTTCGAATGAAGCTTCCAGGCTGGGATCGCCGGCCATGATATAGGCGACGAAGGCGGCCTTGTTTTGCGCTTTCAGTTCGGCGAAGCGCGCGTCGATACGTGAAACCGGCATCTACATGCCCCCCATTTCGGAACCGAGCGCCTTAGCGACGGTGAAGATGTCCTTGTCGCCGCGGCCGGACAGGTTGACCACGACGATGCCGTCCTTGCCGGCTTCCTTGGCCAGATCACCGACACGCGCAATGGCGTGGGACGATTCCAGCGCCGGGATGATGCCTTCAAGCTTGGACGTCAGCTGGAACGCCTCCAGTGCCTCCTTGTCGGTGGCGGTGACGTAGCGCGCCCGGCCGGTGTCGAACAGGAAAGCGTGTTCAGGTCCGATGCCAGGATAATCGAGGCCGGCCGAAATCGAATGGCCTTCGAGAATCTGACCGTCGTCGTCCTGCAGCAGATAGGTACGGTTGCCGTGCAGCACACCCGGACGGCCGCCGTTGAGCGAGGCGGCGTGGCCGTTATAGACTTCAAGGCCATGACCGGCGGCTTCGACGCCGACCAGTTTCACCCCATCGTCGTCGAGGAACGGATGGAACATGCCGATGGCGTTCGATCCGCCGCCGACCGCCGCCACCACGATATCGGGCAGGCGGCCTTCCAGTTCCAGGATCTGCTGCTTGGTTTCCTTGCCGATAACGGTCTGGAAGTCGCGGACCATCTCCGGATAGGGGTGCATGCCGGCGGCGGTACCGATCATGTAATAGGTGTCGTGAACGTTGGTGACCCAGTCGCGCAGGGCTTCGTTCATGGCGTCCTTGAGCGTGCCATTGCCGTTGGTGACCGGCACGACCTCGGTCCCCAGCAGGTTCATGCGGAAGACGTTCGGCTTTTGCCGCTCGACGTCGAGCGCGCCCATATAGACGATGCATGGCAAGTCGAAGCGGGCGCAGACGGTGGCCGAGGCCACGCCATGCTGGCCGGCGCCGGTCTCGGCGATGATGCGGGTCCGGCCCATGCGCTTGGCCAGCAGCACCTGGCCGATGCAGTTGTTGATCTTGTGCGCGCCGGTGTGATTGAGCTCCTCGCGCTTCAGGTAGATCTTGGCGCCGCCGAAATGCTCGGTCAGGCGTTCGGCGAAATAGAGCGGCGAGGGGCGGCCGACAAAGAACTTCAGCAGCGAATGGTATTCTTCCCAGAAGGCCGGATCGTTTTTCGCCGTTTGCCACGCTTCGTTCAGCTCCAGCACCAGGGGCATCAGGGTCTCGGGCACAAAGAGACCACCGAATTGACCGAACCGGCCCTTGTCGTCGGGCTGGTGGTAGGCGTTGGGTCTGACGACAGCGTCGCTCACTTTAAGCATCCTCTCAAACAGCCCATCCCTAGGCCATTGATATTACGGCACTCTTTCGATGAAGAAGATTACGTATCCCTTCCGGGACCCGCGTTATAGCGACTTTACGGCGTGAAGAAAGGCCGAAATGCGGTTGAGGTCTTTCACGCCCGGTGCCGATTCAACCCCTGAGGATACGTCGACCAGCCTGGCGCCGCTGGTCCGGACCGCTTCGGCGACATTGTCCGGGGTCAAACCGCCCGCCAGGAACCAGGGTTTACTGCCCTCGAACCCGCGCATCAGCGTCCAGTCGAAGCTCAGGCCCAGCCCGCCGGGACGGCTTGCATCCTTAGGTGGCTTGGTCTCGAACATTAAATAATCCGTATACGGAACATATTCGTCCGGCCGGACTAGATCGGCCGCTTCCCCAACGCCGAGAACCTTGATCAGCGGGATGCCTGTAGCATTCGCAATCGCGCGTGTCCGTTTCGGGCTTTCCTTGCCATGCAATTGAATCAAATCGGGCTTTACGTCTGTGCGCAGAGCCTCGACCAAAGCGTCGTCCGGATCAACCACGACGCTAACCAACGGCGGCGCGCCCGGTTCCGCCCGAACCGCCTGCATCAACGCCGCCATGTCGGTCAGGCTCAGATGCCGCGGGCTTTTGGCGAAGTGAATAAAGCCCAGAAATGCCGCGCCGTTGTCGCGCGCTACGCGCGCCGCTTCAAGCGTTGAAAGACCACAGATTTTGGCCGCGACAGTCATTCAAAGTTCCAAACCAGCTTCGTCCCGGTCTAAGTCGTCGGCCTTTTAATAAAAATCAAGGATTTAATCTTAATTTTTGGTGTGTTTAAAAGGCTTTTAATAAACAGAAAAACCGGGAAACTCAGGATTTTTAAGGGATTCACATGGACCAGGTCCTGCTCAGCGACATCAGCAACGGCCTTTACATGAAGCTGGCCCTGGCCCCGAAAGGCCAGCGGCCGCAGGCCACAACGCGTTATGCCTGCGACAGCCTCGACGAGTTCAAGTCGGCGATGAGCGATTTTCTCGAAGCCCAAGGCAATCCGGCGCTGGGTGGCGCGGCGATTTCGGCCGGCGGCTGGGAAGAGCATGGCGTCATGGCCATGCCCAATCACGCCTTTCGCATTGGGCGCGCTGAAATACGCGAATTCCTGGATATTCAACGGCTTAACCTGGTCAACGATTGCGTCGCCAAGGCCCTGGCCATCCCGCGCCTCGGCGAAGACGAACGCGTCCAGGTCTGCGGTGGCGAGCCGATGGATGAACAGGTCGTCGCCCTGATCAGCACCCACGGCGGGTTGGGCATGGCCGGCCTGGCGCCCGACGGCATGGGAGGGTACACCGCCATGCCATGCGAAGGCGGCCACGCCGATCTACCGATAACCAACCAGACCGAATTTGACGTGCTGCAATGGATGAGCCGCAAATATAAGGGTCATGTGTCGCGCGAACGCGCCGTTTCACTGCCCGGCCTGGTCGATATATTCCGCGCTCTGACGGAACTGGACAAGGATGAAGCCCGTCCGACGGCGCCCGAAGAAGTAATCGCGGCGGCGGCGGCGGGCGAAAGCCGGGCCTTGCGCGCCATCAACCTGGCCATGGGCTGGCTGGCGGCCACGGCATCGGATGTCGCCCTGACTCTGGGGGCGCGTGGTGGCGTCTACCTGCATGGCGACATGCTCGATATGATCGGCGATATGTTCGATCCGGACGCCTTCGCGACGCGCTATCGCGATAAGGGCCGCCTGGGCCGCTACATAACGGAAATTCCGGTGTACCGCATCACGACGCCGGATGTTGAGGTGATCGGCCTGGCGACTTTGTTTGACTAACCTGACCCGACTGTTATGCGCCGTGTGCCAGAAGTCTTTAGAAAAAAGGCCGGGATATCGCTCCCGGCCTTTGCTTATTTCGCGTTCTGTTTCTTCAGTTCCGCCAGGATATTGGCCAGAAGCTCTTCCTGCGACGGACCCGGCGGCGACGGATCGGCGGCGGGCGGTGGCGGCATCAGCTTGTTGATCGCCTTGACCACCAGGAAGATGGCGGCGCCGATGATCAGGAACTGGATGATCGTATTGATGAACACGCCATAGGAGATGGCGACCTCGGCGGTCTTGGTCGCCGCATTGGCCGGCACGAGGATCCATTTGAGGTTGGAGAAATCCACCCCACCGGTGACAAAGCCGATCGGCGGCATGATGATATTGTCGACCAGCGAAGTGACGATCTTGCCGAAAGCGCCACCGATAACGACCCCGACCGCCAGATCGACGACGTTACCGCGCATCATGAACGTTTTGAATTCGGATACGATACTCATGCGCACTTCTCCCTAAAAAGCCGCGGTAACCCCCCGTTTTTGTAGGTCAGCCGTTATCGTCGCCCGTGAGATTGAGCCGTTCACGCAGCTCCTTGCCACTCTTGAAGAACGGCACGTGTTTGGCGGGGACCTTGACGCTTTCGCCAGTGCGCGGATTACGGCCGGCGCGGGCGGGACGCGAGCGCACCGACAGGGCACCAAAACCACGCAGTTCGACACGGCCCCCCTGTTCCAGGGTTTCGATCATCGACTCGAGGATCAGGTTCACAGCCCGTTCGACGTCTTTCTGAGTCAGATGCGGGTACTCGGACGCGAGGCGCTCAATGAGCTCGGATTTCAGCATCGGCTGGTCTCCCCCAACAAGTGAACGGTAACGGGCCGCACCATGATCGAAAATTTAAAATGGTTCAAGGGGTTGGTTATAAATTAACTTATTGATACCGGTAACATCATTAATATTTATGGCGCAAAGCACAAAACGCCTCGGACACCGGTGTCCGCAACACCGAAAAATGACAACGCCGATGAAAAAGCGTTTCGCTTTGGGCGCTTAGGAAAAAAGACCGTCCGGGTTCCGCGACGCTTGCCTTTAGGTTTGGGGAGCTTGGCCTGTTTTAACCTGTTAACCGTTCGCACGATGCTGGGGTGTCGGCAACCCATCAGTTGCCGGACGGTTTGTAGTCCTTCCACAGCCATTCCAGCGCTTCAGGCAGGGTCTGCTGCTTCACTGCCCGGTCGCCGTGTCCGGCATTACGCGCGAACACGAACTGGTAATCGTAGCTCTTGGCGGTCAGGACCTTGGCCATGTTCTCGTTGGCGACCACCCAGTCGTGCATGCCGTCGCGCATGACATTGGGATTATAAAGGTCACGGTCGCCGACCATCATCCACAGCCGGATCGGCTTTTTCGGACTGTTGGGAATGAGCGTTTCGTGGAAACCCCAGGCGCCGTGCGGCGTCTGCGGATCGGATGGCCATTGCTGGTTGATGAAGGTACCGGAATAGGTCAGAACGCGGTGATACAGGTCGTTGCGGTACCAGGCCATGATCAGGGCGCACGATCCGCCGGAGCTGGTCCCCATGGTGGCGCGGCCGTCGGGATCGCGGGTGAGGCGGACCTTGTACTGCGCCTCAACCAGCGGCAGCACCTCGGTCTCGATGAACTCGGCATAGCGGGCGGACATGGTGTCGTATTCCAGACCGCGCTGGCTGCCCTGGGCATCGCCTGTACCGTTGGCGACCGATATGGCGATCATCACCGGCACGCGCTTTTGCGCGATCAGCGTATCCAGCGCCGTGAACAGGGCGGGGTCCGGGCCATCCATGCCGACAATGAAAGGCGCCGGCGTGCCCGGCACATATTGTTGCGGCACATAGACCGACACCTTGCGCGTATAGGCCGCCGGGTGGCTGGTGGTGACGATAAGCTTGGCCGGATCGGCCGGATCGGGCGTGCCGAATGTGCCGGCCTCGCGCATGATGCCGGGATAGATCTTGCTGTCGGCCGAATTCATCACAAAGGTATAGACCGTGCCGCGCGGCGTCTCGGCGGCCGTCGTCATTTCCGGCGCGGGCGGATGCGTCGGGCCGATGACGAAATTGCCGTTGCTGTCCGCGCTCGGAACCTGGCCGTCGGGAAGCTCGGTCGCCTTCACATAGCCCGGAGTGTGCGGATCACGCACCGGCCGGGGCGGGGCAACGTAGGGCGCGGCCTCGGCCACGCAAGACCAGCACAGCAAACCGATAACGGCCAGATACAATGCTTTCATCGAGCAGTCCCTCCCTCGGGATATTTTCAGCGAACCTATGCCCGGCGGGCGTCGCGGTCAATCCAGGCGGCAGACAGCTTGTTAGCGGTCCCAATATCTGACATTGCTGGCCTTCGCGGCATGAGCTATGTTGTAACGGCAAAGCGCTACGCAGGCATTGGCGCAGTAAAGGGGGAACACATGCGCAAGACGATTTCGGCCGGCCTGGCTCTGGTGTGGGCGTTGAGCAGCACGGTAGCCTTTGCGGCGGATTCGCAAGTTGGCGATAACAAACCGGCCAAGGCGTCCCCTGTCGCCACCGACGACGCGACCGTGGTGGTCAAGGCCGACCGTCCGACCCATCGCCGCGCTTCGGAGTGGTACAAGGCGGAAAGCGAGCATTTCATCGTCTATAGCGATGTCGACCGCAAGGATGTGGCCGAACTGATCGGTAAGCTGGAACGCTTCCGCTACGTGCTGCGCAGCTATCTGCGCCAGGATACCGCCACCGAAGTGTCCGGACCGAAGCAGGAAATCTATTACCTGTCGCACGAACAGGACATTGACATCGCCCACCCCAACGGCCCGCAATATTCGATCGGTCTGTACCAAAGCTGCCAGGATGGCACCCAGGCCTACGCGGTGCACATGTACTACGACGACAAATCCGACGCCGCTCTGGAAAAGCGGCCTGAAAACGAGGGCCTGAGCTATGTCTTCGAAGCCTATGCCCGGCACTATCTCTACCAGAATTCGTTCGACAAGCAGCCGACCTGGTTCATCGACGGCTTTGCGCATTACTTCTCGACGGCTCGTTTCGACGGCAATGAAGCGATTGTCGGCATGGCGCCGGCGGCGATGGCGCGCTACCTCAACCTGATCGGCAATATGACGACCTATAGTCTCGACTATAAGGACATCCTGCGCCAGGCCGAGACCAACGGCCACAGTGTGCTGCCGGGTGTCGAAGGCGTGAAGGTCGAATACCAGGCTCGGTCGTGGCTTCTGGTGCACTATATCCTGTCGACCCCCGAAAACCGCCAGAAGTTCGGCGTCTATATAAAGGCGGTCAATGGCGGTGCCGATCCGGTCAAGGCCTTCCAGACGGCGTTCGGCATCAGCGCCGGCGGTATTGACAATGTCTTGTGGAACTATCGGCGTCAGCACCTGGAAGCGCTGAAGGTGATGTTTAAATCGCTGCCGGAAGCCGATATCAGCTTCGAGACCTTGCCGGCCTCGGCTGAGAAACTGCTGTTGTGGAACTCGGCACTAGAGGCGTGCCCGGATGCGCGGTACGCGCCCTGGCTACTCAGCAATATCCGCTCCGAAGCCAAGAAATATCCGGGTGATCCGCTGGCTCAGCGCATCCTGAGCCGGGCTGAGGCGACGCTGGGCGATCCGAACGCCGCCATACCTTTCCTGGCGCAATCGACCGCGGATGCGCCCTACGACTCCGAGGCTTTCTACCTGCTTGGCCGGGCGCAGTTGACCCTGGCGATGAAGAGCACGGGCGAGGCGCGGGCGGCAGCTTTGAAAGCGGCGCGCCAGGCTTTCGCCAAAGCTTCGACCATCGATCCCAAGTCGGCGACGACGGCCTGGTACTATTACCGCACCGTGGTGCTGGAGACCGGCAAGCCGGATGAGGATGCGCAGGCCGCGGCCCTGATCGCCTGGCAGCAGTCGCCTGAGATCGATACCTTCGCCTTGCATGCCGGGCTGGTCTATGCCTGGCTTGGCCGTAAGGACGACGCGATGCAGGCGTTGAAAACGGTAGCGGACAATCCGCGTGGCCGGGAGCTGGCGCCGGTGGCTAAGACGTGGATGGCGAAAATCCAGGCTGGTGCCGATCAGGCGTCGCTGCTGGCGGCGATGCAGGCGGATTATCCGACGCCGAAGGGCGGCCTCGACGAGTGGACGATCGCGACGGCGGATGTGGTGCAGGCGGTAAAGGACGCGGCCGATACGGCGGACGCCAACGCGGCCCTGAGCGCGGCCGATCCGACGGAGCCACCGCAGACGACGTCGACGGCGAGCGCCCCCTAAACAAATGGGGTTTGGGGCCTGCGGCCCCATGAACCTTTCTTAAATCCAATAAAAAAGCCCTCGCCCTAAAAGGGGCGGGGCTTCTTTTATTGGAATAAGGGAAGTCTTGGGGCCGCAGGCCCCAAACCCCATTTGTTTAAAGGATGCTTTGTCCTGTCTTGGCCCAGTCAGCCAGGAAAGTCTCAAGCCCCTTGTCGGTCAGGGGATGCTTGATCATGTCGCGGAAGGTCTGCGGCGGCAGGGTGGCGCAGTCGGCTCCGGCGATCGCCGCCTGGGCGACGTGGGTGTTGTTACGCAGGGACGCCGCCAGGATATCGGTGTCGAACTCATAGTTGTCATACATCACGCGGATGTCCTGGATCAGCTGCATGCCGTCGGCGCCCTGATCGTCCAGGCGGCCGACGAACGGCGACACGAAGGTCGCGCCAGCCTTGGCTGCCAGCAGCGCCTGCGATACCGAGAAGCACAGCGTCACATTGGTCATCAGGCCCTGCGACGACAGTTCCTTGGTCGCCTTCAGGCCTTCGAAGGTCAACGGCACCTTGATGACCACATTGGTGGCGATCTTGGCCAGCTTTTCGCCTTCCTTGATCATGGTCACGGCGTCGACGGCGGCGACCTCGGCCGAGATCGGGCCGTCGACCATGTCGCAGATTTCCTTGATGACCTCGAACATGTTGCGGCCCGACTTGGCGATCAGCGTCGGGTTGGTGGTCACCCCGTCGATCAGGCCGGTTTCGATCAGTTCAGCCAGGATTTTGGTATCGGCGGTATCGGCAAACAGCTGCATGACGGGTTCCAACGGGGTTGAATTTAAGATAAGGGGGCTTAAATCCCCGTCTTCTCCATCAAAAGCAAGTATTTTTATGAGTAATGCCGCTGCCGCGCCGAAAGTCGGCTTCGTTTCCCTCGGCTGCCCCAAGGCCCTGGTCGATTCCGAGCGCATCCTGACGCGCCTGCGCGGCGAAGGCTATGCGACCGCGCCCGACTATGCCGGCGCCGATGTGGTGGTGGTCAATACCTGCGGGTTCCTGGACTCGGCCAAGGAAGAAAGCCTCAACGCTATCGGCGAGGCCCTGAGCGAAAACGGCAAGGTGATCGTCACCGGCTGCATGGGCGGCGAGGAAGACCTTATCCGCTCACGCTTTCCCAATGTGGCGGCGATCACCGGCGCCCATCAGTATGACGCCGTCATGGATGCCGTGCATAATATTGTGCCGCCAAAGCCCGATCCGTTCCGGCCGCTGGTCCCGGAGAATGATCCCGGCGTGCGGCTGACGCCGAAGCACTATGCCTATCTGAAGATTTCCGAGGGCTGCGACCACCGCTGTTCGTTCTGCATCATTCCGTCGCTGCGCGGCGATCTGGCGTCGCGGCCGGTGGCCGAGGTGCTGCGTGAGGCTGAGACCCTGGCCAAATCGGGCGTCAAAGAATTGCTGGTCGTCAGCCAAGATACCTCGGCCTACGGGCTGGATATCAAGTATGCCCAATCGGAATGGCGCGGCCAGAAATGGGATGCCTCGTTCGAAGACCTGTCGCGCGGCCTGGGCGAGCTCGGCATCTGGGTGCGCATGCACTACGTCTATCCGTATCCGCATGTGAACGCGGTCATACCGCTGATGGCGGAAGGGAAAATCCTGCCCTACCTGGACATACCGTTCCAGCACGCCAGCCCGAAGATTCTGAAACTGATGAAACGCCCGGGCAACCAGGACAAGACCTTGCAGCGGATCGAAAGCTGGCGCGAGGCATGTCCGGACATCACCCTGCGTTCGACCTTCGTCGTCGGCTTCCCGGGCGAGACCGAGGCCGATTTCAACATGTTGCTCGATTGGCTGGAGGCGGCACAGATCGACCGCGTCGGCGCCTTCGCCTATGAGAATGTCGAGGGCGCTCCCGCCAAGCTGCTGCCCGACCATGTGCCGGAAGAGGTCAAGCAGGACCGCCTGGCGCGCTTCATGGCCGTGGCGTCGCGGATTTCGGCGCAGAAGCTGGCCAACAAGGTCGGGCGCATCGAAGACTGCATTGTCGACGACATCCGCAATGACGGCACCGGCATTGCCCGCACCAAGGGCGACGCGCCGGAAATTGACGGTCATATCTTCCTGAAGGGATTTACCGGCCTGAAGGCGGGCGATGTAGTCAAGGCGAAGGTGACCAAGGCCGACGCCTATGACCTGTGGGGCGAGCCGGAAGGGCTGATTAAGCTGAACCGCGTGCCGACGGCCCGGCCAGTGCGGCGGCACACGCTGATCTCGCGGGTTTAGGGCAAGTCAGAAACCCCACCATTATTCTGCTTCGCTTCATGGTTCCCCTCCCCAGCTTGCTGGGGAGGGGAACCGCACGACGAAAGCGAAGCTTTCTAGATGCGGTGGTGGGGTTTCTTACTTAATCGCCTTCAACGCCTCGATATCTGAGCCTTCAATCACCGACAGATTGGCTTCGATCTTGTCGATGTCCCAGTCCCACCAACGAATGCGCAGCAATTCGGCGATCACCTCGTCGGCAAAGCGCATCTTGACCACGCGCGCAGGATTGCCGGCCACGATCCCAAAAGCCGGCACATCCTTCGTTACTACAGATCCGGTCGCGACAATGGCGCCGTCGCCGATAGTCACCCCCGGCATGATGGTGGTGCCATGCCCCGTCCAGACATCGTTGCCGATCACCGTATCTTTGAACGGCAGATCGATATAGCCCAGCATCGTTTCCGGCTTGAACACCTTGAAAGGATAGGTGGAAAAGCCGCCCATCGGATGATTGGCCGACGAAGTAATGAAGGTAGTGCCGTGGGCGAACTGACAGAACCGGCCGATAACCAGCTTTTCCTTGCTCAGGGCAAACAGGTACGGCGCCAGCGCCGCCGCCCAGTCTTCCGGCATATCAAAGCGGCTGGCATAGCTGTAGTCGCCGACCGTGATGCGCGGATGGGCAATGAAGTTCCTGAGATAGACGGTGCCGTACATCACCTGGCCATTTGGCAAGGTGATCGGATTGACGGCTTCCTTGTCGAGCAATGGCATGACCTATCCTCTTTTAGCGCCGAAACGCCGTTCCAGCGCGGCCTTGATGCGTGAATGGGCGTCCGGTGAGGCGGGCCTGACGAAATCATGGCCGATATCCGCCCAGTCGGGATGGCCGGGCTCGAAACCCAACCGAGTTAGGACGGCTTCCGATGTCACGAAACACTGCGTCCGATAGGGCAGCAGGACGCCGCCATTGGCCACCTGATGCGCCTTGGCCTCATCATAGGTAGCGAACCAGTGGTTGATCGTGTCGGCCAAGCCTGGCGTGCCGAAAAACTCGCTAAAGTCAAAAGTTTGCTCGGAGTCCTGTTTCAGCTCGGCCCAATTCTTGTAACCGGCTTCCAGGGCAACGACGGCCAAAGCATGTTTCAACTGCACGTCGCCCAATGACGACAATCGGGCCAGGCGCTGCTCAGCCTCGGCGCGGGCAAAACCGTCCTCGGAGCGCACAGCCTTCAGCAAGCGCGCGGCGTCGCGTTTATAGGCGGAGAGGGGTTTGGGGGCAGACATGGGAGAACTCCTTTGTTCAAGGCTCTTTTCCCCAACCGTGAAAAGCCACAAAGAAGCAGATTGTAAGGTCGCATATCAGCGTCAGGAGGACCGGAGGTCTTTCGCGGGGCCGAGCCGTCCTGAGCGGCTGCGGGCGTGGCAATACGCGTAAAATCCACAAAAATCAAGCATGTCGGGGCAAGTTTTTCCGTACAACGCGGTATTGCGGCATGGTTAACCCTTGCTTTTTTCGCCCGCAATGCGAATGATCGTCTTTTAAGGGAATCATCCGAACCGGTTCAGTTTCCGCGCAAAAGGCCAAAACTTGATCAATCTGAAGTCAACGCCGTTGCCCAACCCGTTCGCCCATGAGGCGACCGAACCGGCGCACACCGAGCGCGGCCTGCTGATGCGCAAGCCGCCGGCGTTTGCCGATCGCTGGTGGTCGACCGATGACGGTCTGCGGTTGTACGCGCGCGACTATCCTGCCAGCCCGGGCAAGGTGCGGCTGCCGGTCATATGCCTGCATGGCCTGACCCGCAATTCCGCCGATTTCGAAGACGTGGCGCCCTATATTGCCGCCTTGGATCGCCGCGTCATCGTGCCGGATATCCGCGGCCGCGGCCTGTCGGAATACGACACCGAGTCGATGAACTACCACATCTGGACCTATGCCCGGGATATCCTCGACCTGTGCGATTCCTTGGGGATCGGCTCGGCGATTTTCGTCGGCACATCGATGGGCGGGCTGATCACCATGGTCCTGTCGACCCTGCGCCCCAACCTGATCAAGGCGGCGGTGCTTAACGACGTCGGTCCGGTGCTGTCGCCGCGCGGACTGGCGCGGATCGCTTCATATGCCGGCCAGGGCATGCCGGCGTTCAAGAACTGGCACGACGCCTCCGTCTATGTCGCCGAACAGAACCGCGTTGCCTTCCCGAACAACACACCCAATGACTGGCAGAAGTTCGCCAAACGCGTCTTCATCAAGGCCAAGGATGGTACGTTGCGGCTGGCCTACGACCCGCACATTGCCGATGCCTTCAAGGCGGTGACGGTGACGCCGGGGACCTACGATATGGGGCCGTGTTACCTGAGCCTGGCGACCGGTCGCAAGATCCTGCTGGTGCGCGGAGCCCTGTCCGATCTGCTTGAGGACGACGACGCCAAGGCGATGGCGGCGATGTCGACCGACTTCAGGCGGGTCGATGTCGACTATGTCGGCCACGCGCCGATGCTGACCGAACCGCAGGCACGCGGCGCGATCACCGATTTCCTGGAAAGCCAGGGGTAATTCCGGCATAATTGCCATGACTTCAATGGCATGAGGTGAAGCATGGCCGGTACCATCGTGTTTGACAGCCCGTTCCTGCTCGGCTTCGACGATATGCGCGCCCTGATCGAGCGCGTCGGCCGCAGCCAGGACAACTACCCGCCCTACAATGTCGAGGCTGTCGGCCCGCACCATCTGCGCATCAGCATTGCCGTCGCCGGATTCGCTAAGGATCAGTTGCGGGTGGAGGTGCGCGGCCCGCATCTTAATGTCATCGCTACCAAGGACCGCGTAGCAGAGACGGATAGCCGCGAATATCTGCATCGCGGTATTGGCCTGCGCAATTTCAACCGCGCCTTTGTGTTAAGCGACGGGTTTGAGGTGAAGAAGGCCAGCCTGGCGCACGGCCTGCTGCACATTGACCTGCTGCGGCCGGAGAGCCACGACGAAGTGAAACTGGTGCCGATCGAGGTCGGGGAATAACCCCTATTAAGCCGCGTTGCTATCCGCGCTGCGAGTCAAAAGCGAATAGATCGCGTCGTTGTTCTCGATCGCCCGCAGCTGTTCGCGCAGATCCTTCTGGCGCAGGACGCGCGACACCTTGGCCAGGGCGCGCAGATGCTCCGTGCCGGCGTCTTCCGGCGCCAGCAGGGCGAAGATCAGATCGACCGGCATGTCATCGATCGACTCGTAATCGACCGGGTTTTCCAGGCGGATGAAGATGCCGTGCATCCGGTCCAGGCCGGCGAAAGCCGCGTGCGGTACCGCCACGCCCATGCCGACACCGGTCGAACCGAGTTTTTCGCGTTCCAGGAGAGCTTGGAGAATATCGCCCGCATCCAGACCCAGTTGACGGGCGGCGATGTCGGCCACAACCTGAAGGGCCTGACGCTTTGAATTGACGCCGACGTTCGCATTCACAGCGCGCCGGTCGAGCAAACTCGTCAAAAACATAATAGTCCCAATAAAAGCGGCCAATGCCCCCTCCCCCGATACGCGGGGGCAGGTCGCGGCCGCAGTTCCTATAGGGGCGGGTCGACCTCGTCAACCCGCTGCCCTTCACACACTTAAGTTATCTACTCAACTTTTATGCCACCGATTTGGCCTTGGCCCGCGTCCTTTCCGGATCGATCCAGCCGATATTGCCATCCGGCCGGCGGTAGATCACCGAGAGACCGCCATGCCCGGCATTGCGGAACATGATAGCCGGATAGTTTGACAGTTCCATTTCAACCACCGCCGCCGACACGGTCATGGTGCGCAGGTTGGTTTCCGTCTCGGCGATGATCATCGCCTGGGGCGGGGAAATATGATCCATGCCGTCGTCATATTCCTCATCGGCGGTGAGGTCTTCGGCATAGCTGCGCAGCACGGTGACATTGGCCGTCTCCTGCTTCTGCGGCGTGCCGTTGTGATGCTGTTTCAGGCGGCGCTTATAGCGGCGGATGCGCTTTTCCATATGGTCGAGCGTGCCGTCGAAGGCCGCGTGGGCGTCACCGCCAAAGGCATGCGCCACGAGTGTCTGGCCCGAAGCCAGGCGCACCCAGCAGTCCGCCTTGAATAAATGTCCCTGCTTGGAAATGGTCACTTCGGCGCTGCTGCCGCCGCGATCGAAGTATTTTTCGATGCCCTGATTGAGTTCGGTCTCGATACGCTCCCTGAGCGCGTCACCGACTTCGACCTGTTTGCCATTAACCTGAATTTGCATGGGAATATACGCTCCGTTCTTGCAGATATAAGAACCGCGGCTGCCGCCGGTCATCCGGCTTCACTGAAGTGGTTTAAGGCTGCCGCACTTTCGATCCCTGACATGAGGGGACCCCCAGATATGCCCGATTGGGCCTATTCACTGTACGCCTCTGACGGCGGGTGGCCAGTCAACAAATTGTGTAGCCGAATTGTGCGCCCAGGTCGGATAAAAGTTCGATAACTTTCGTGATTTATTTAAATTAATCAGCTGTTTGCGCCGCAATATCGCAGGTGCGGAATCCTGTCGCCAAACCTTGGGAAAGGTGTATTATTCGCGCGCCGGAGACCGATCAAAAACCGTCCGGATACACCTTATTTTTCAAGATTATTTTGTAGCGCGCTTGCGCTCGACGCTCGACGGAATGCGCAGGGCTTCGCGGTACTTTGCCACCGTTCGCCGTGCAATATCGACGCCGGCTTCCTTCAGGATTTCGACGATGCGGTCGTCGCTCAGAATTTCGCCTGACGCTTTTTCGCCGTCGATCAGGCTCTTGATCTTGTGACGCACCGACTCTGCCGAATGGGCCGCGGTGCCGTCGGACGAGGCAATCGACGAGGTGAAGAAGAACTTCAGCTCGAACACGCCGCGCGGCGTGGCAATATATTTGTTCGAGGTCACCCGCGACACGGTCGATTCGTGCATGCCGACGGCCTCTGCGACCGTCTTCAGATTCAGCGGGCGCAGATATTCGACACCGTGAACGAAGAAGGCATCCTGCTGGCGGACGATTTCCGACGAGACCTTGAGGATGGTTCGGGCACGCTGGTCGAGGCTCTTGATCAGCCAGTTGGCCTGGTTCAGGCACTCGCTGAGATAGGTTTTTTCAGCGTCGGAGCGAGCGGAAGCCGAAATACGGGCCTGGTATTTCTGGTCGATCAAGACGCGCGGCAGGGTGTCGGAATTGAGGTCGATGCGCCAGCCGCCCGAGGCATCGGCGCGGACAAACACGTCGGGCACCACGGCCTGCGACGGCTCGGCGCCGAACTGGGCGCCCGGGCGCGGATTGAGCGACTTCAGCTCAGCGATCATCTCGGCCAGGTCTTCGTCATCGACGCCGCACGCCTTGCGCAGGGCGCTGAGGTCGCGTTTGGCCAGCAGTTCGAGATTGTCGAGCAGGGCTTCCATGGCCGGGTCGAAGCGATTGCGTTCGATCAATTGCAGACGCAGGCATTCCGGCACCGAAGTGGCCATGATGCCGGTCGGCTCGAAGCCCTGACACGTCTTCAGCACCTTTTCGACCAAAGCCAGTTCGCAACCCAGCCGGTCGGCGATTTCGTCCAGCGAGGCGCGCATGTAGCCGGCCTCGTCGACCCCATCGATCAGGATCTGGGCGATGGCCATTTCCGGGCCGCTGAAATGCGCGATGGTGGCCTGGTCGGTCAGGTGTTCGTTAAGCGTCTTTTCGCGGCTCAGCGAACGCTCCAGCGCGTCCTCGTCGCCATCGAAGCCGCTTCCGCCCTTGCCGGCCTTGGACCAGTCGACCATCGGGCCATCGCCCGCCTCGGCTGTCGCGGCACTCTCACGTTCGCGGGCGACAGGGCCATCTTCGCCGTCATTATAGACGTCGGCGGAGGAGGCATCGATGTCGCTATTGGCGGCCATCGTGTCGCGTTCGCCCATGTCGAGTTCGCGCGCTTCGCCGGAATCGCGGTCGGTCGGGGTGTCATGTTCCTGGGTGGTGTCGGCGGGGCCGTCGCCGTCCTCGCGCTGCAGCAGCGGGTTGCGTTCCAGCTCGGTCTCGATGACCGCCTCGAGTTCGAGGTTGGACAACTGCAGCAGCTTGATCGCCTGCTGCAATTGGGGCGTGATGACCAGCCCCTGTCCCTGCCTGATTTCGAGTCTTTGTCCGAGCGCCATTTCAGTCCCTTGGCCAACCCCCTGGCCCACACCTTGGTCAATTGCGGGCACTATGCCCGAAATAGATCACCAATTCCTTGATTGCCAATCCTTTGATTGCACTCTTTTTTCCAAACTTGCGGGAAGAGGGTGAACAGGTGGTTAAAGGTTAACGCATTGGCTGGGGATGGAGGCTCCTCTCCTCACCTGTGAAACGGGGGAGGTGGATTTTGACGAGCTCGCTCGACAAAAGACGGAGGGGGCCGCAATACGTGCAGCCCCCTCCGTCATCGCAAGCGATGACACCTCCCCCGCTTGGCAAGGGAGGAGAAAGTTGTCAGTGATAGCTTTCGCCCAGATAGACTCGGCGGACTTCCGGATTGCTGATGATCTGCTCGGCTGTGCCTTCGAACAGCACCTCGCCCGAGTGGATGATCGAGGCCCGGTCGACGATTTCCAGCGTTTCACGGACATTGTGGTCGGTGATCAGAATGCCGATGCCGCGTCCCTTGAGGTAGGTAATGACCTCGCGGATGTCGGTGATGGCCAGCGGATCGATACCGGCGAACGGCTCATCGAGCAGCATGAACGACGGCTTGGATGCCAGCGCCCGGGCAATTTCCACCCGGCGGCGTTCCCCGCCCGACAGGGCCGAGGCCGGTGAATGGCGGATATGGGTGATACGCAGGTCTTCGAGCAGGCGATCGATATCCGCCTTGACCTTGGACGAGCTCTTTTCGTTCAGTTCGAGCACGGCCGCCAGATTCTGTTCGACATTCATGCCGCGAAAGATCGACGCTTCCTGCGGCAGGTAGCCAATACCCAGGCGGGCGCGCTGATACATCGGCTGGCGCGTAATGTCCTGGCCGTCGAGCAGGATGGTGCCGTAATCGGCCTCGATCAGGCCGGTGATCATGTAGAAGCAGGTGGTCTTGCCGGCGCCGTTGGGACCGAGCAGGCCGACGACCTCGCCGCGGCCCAGATGCAGGCTGACGCTCTTGACGACGGCACGGTCCTTGTAAGTCTTGCCGACGCCTTCGACCGTGATGCCATCGGTCAGGGATGTACGCGATGTAGACAGGCTCGATTCGGGTGCGTTCACGATCTCACTGCCCCGCCGGTTTGACCGAAGGCGGCGCGGAGATCGCCTGCGGATTGCTCTGGCCGTTCTTCTGCGGATAGAAGACGCCGCGCACACGGCCCTGGCCGGAATCGAGCGTCGTATCGCCGGCCTTGACGTGCGAAACCAGGCGCGTGCCGGTCATGACGTTCTGGCCCTGTTGCAGGGTGACCGCCCCAGTGAGCACCATGGTGTCGTCGGCCTGGGTATAGACGGCGTTGTCGCCCTTCATGATGTTTTCCTGGCCCTTGGCGTCGTGGGTAACGTAATAGACGTTGCCGGTGGCCTCGACATTGATGATCTCGCCGTCGGCCGTGGACAGAATCTTGGCGTGGTCGGCGCGCAACCTGCCCTTTTCCTGCTGGATTTCGACCCGGCCATCGAGATAGGTGGTGTGGGCATTGTTATCGGTCTTCCAGGTGTCGGCCGTGACCTGAACCGGCCCGCCGTCGGATGAGACCTGCGCCCAGGCGGCGCCCGCCGCGACCACAACGGCCGCAGCCGCCACCGCTGTCAAAACCCGATAGGTCATCGCCGTACCCTTTTTCATCACAGTCGTCATGCGGACCCCGTCTGCCCCTATTTTTTCTTGCGGTTGAAGGTGCCGTGCACCTGATTGTCGCCGCGACCGTGGAAGATAATATTGCCGCCGTTATTGGTGATAACGAAGGACTCGCCCTCTATATGACCCATGGAGCCGTCGCCGACAATGTGTTTGTCACCGGACACGCTGGAATCATTCATGTCGATGACCGCTTCTTCCGTGCGGAAAGTCATGTCGGAACCACCCGCGCTCATGATGACATTGCCGATCAGGCGGAACGTCTTGTGGTCGATGTCATAAACACCGTTGGCGGCGGAAATATGGGTGAGGTGCTCGCCGCTGCCCCGGAAATCGAGGCTGGGTGACTTCAAGCTCACTACCTGGGCGTCGCGCGTCTTGCGCACCGCTTCAAGGCCGGAGATCGTAAAGGGGTTATTGTCGCTGCCCAAGCCGGAAAAGCGCGGATTGGTCATGCGGATTTCGGTGGAGGCGGCACCATAGACATTGAGCGAACTGATAATGCTGGTCACGCCGATCCAGCCGAAATTGAACACCAAAGTGCCGATCATCAGCGCCGGCAGTATGCCGCGCAGCTGCCGGATAAAGCGCGAGCGGCGGCGTACGGCGGCGACCTGGGTGGCCAGCCGGGCGTAGCGCTCTGCGGTTTCGGCCTCGGCGTCCAGCTTGGGATCGAAGCGCGCCGTGATGTCGGTAATGAACGGAGGCATTCTGTCTCTTTAAATTGGTCGCGCAATCTAACCGAAAAGGCATAAGCACACTTTTGGCTGCGCCGAAACTTCGTTTTCGGATTGCGCCTGATACTTATGCCCAACTGTGGGCGAAAATATCGCAATCTTCCCATCCTGCCAAATCCAGTTTGACGCGGTGCGGTAAAAAATCGAAACAACCCTGCGCCAGTTCGGTGCGGCCTTCGCGCGCCAGCATGGCGTCGAGGCGCTCCTTCAGGGCGTGCAGATGCAAAACGTCCGACGCCGCATAGTTCAACTGTTCGGCCGACAGCGTTGCCGCCCCCCAGTCGGAACTCTGCTGTACCTTGCTGAGATCGATCTGCAGCAGTTCGCGGACCAGGTCCTTCAGGCCATGGCGGTCGGTATAGGTGCGCGACAGCTTCGAGGCGATCTTGGTGCAATAGACCGGCGCGGTGACCACACCCAGGTGCAGCAGGAACATGCCGATATCGAAACGGCCGTAATGGAAGAGCTTCAGCACCTTCGGATTGGTGAGCAACGCTTTCAGGTTCGGGCAGTTATAGGTCTTGCGGTCGAAGCGCACGACATGGGCAGTGCCGTCACCGGCCGACAGCTGCACGACGCACAGGCCGTCACGGCGGAAACGCAGGCCCATGGTTTCGGAATCAATAGCCACCGAAGCGCCGAAATCGATGCCGGCGGGCAGATCGCCTTCATGGTAGGAAACGGTCAAGGGGCAAGGCCTTCCTGAAAAGGGTAGAATTGTCCGTGCCCGGCCTAAGCCCAAAAGGTTAAAAGGTCAATCTTCGGTGGCTGTGTTGGACGATTGTGTCGTGACGCCGTCCACACGGCGCAAGGCCAGGAGGACACGCAAAAACGCTCTCGGCGTCAACAAGAAGATGGCAGCCATTAGAAAGGAAAAGAGCCCGTGCAGGCTATAGGTCCATACTGTGGAGACAAATTGAAGGTCAGGCCCGCCAAATGTCGGCTTTTCATAGGACATTAGAGTCGCGAGCAACCGCGATAGCTCGACAAACAGGTCACTCAAGGCCAGGCCGCCTACAGCCATAAAAATCAGAACTTCCCAGCGATTGGCCTCATCCGGCACATCTGGCGTGGCAGCCGCTGGCAAGGTCAGGCTTTTTGAAACCAAGTCGGCGCGTGCCCAGAAGAACAAGGCGCAGATCAGCATCACAACGGGAAGAAATATGACTGTCAGAAAGAAATAACCTGGACTGTCATCAGGGCCATATATCGCGCCCTTTGCCAGAGAACGCGCCAGAAGGCTCAATAAGGTCGGCACTGCTTGAAATATCAGGTAGAGCGCGAATAAACGGCTAGCGAGATAGCCAGCTTGGCGAGCGTTCATATACCCCCCTTTACCGGTCACCATTAACGATCCGGCATTCTGCCACGGCAGAACCGTTCCTCTTTAAGTCAGGTTTGTCAAGGGCTTACATCCACGCTCAGTCCATTGGATATCGACGCGCGGGCATTATGTCTGCGCGAGACGGTCGATCATTTCCTCACACGCCGCCTCGATATCCTGCGTGACTCGAGCCGTATTAAACAGTGGCGATCCCGGCAGATTGTCCGCCAGTCTTCGCCGGACTTCGGCGAGGACTTCCGGTTCGGTCGCCAGTCTGATCGCCAGCGTTTCGTATGCTTCCGACGTATCCGCGATCAGGTCGGACAGGCCGACCGCCGTCAGCAGGCTGGCGCCCATGCGGCTGGCGAAAGCTTCCCCGGCGCGCGTCACTACCGGTACGCCCATGCGCAGAGCGTTGCTGGCGGTGGCGCCGGCATTGTACGGGAAGGTGTCGAGGAACAGATCGGCCTGTTTCAGCCGGGTCAGGTGCTGCTCGAGCGGCAGACGCGCCGCAAAGATCAAACGCGCACCTTCCACCCCGCGCTTCTCGGCTTCACGGCGCAGATTGGCGTAGGTGGCTGGATCGGGGACGTAGAGCCACAGGACACTTCCTGGCACCTGGCTCAGGATACGCATCCAGCTATCGAAAACCTCGGGCAACAGCTTGTAGGTCTGATTGAAACAACAAAACACGACGGCATCGTCGGGCAGGCCCAGTTCGGCGCGTGAAAAGGTCCGGTCCGCCGCCACCAACCGGTCATCGTTGACCTGAAAGCACGGCAAACGGACGACGGTTTCGCTGTAAAAACGCTCATCGCCTTTTGGAATAAGGACGCTGTCGGCCAGCAGATAATCGATAAATGGCGCCCCCATGCTGCCGGGAAAACCGAGATAGCTGACCTGTATCGGCGCGGCCCGTTCGGCGAAGATGGCAGTACGGGCGACATCGGTGTGGCCGTCCAGATCGACGGCGATATCGATGCCCAGGTCGCGCAGTTGGACGGTAATATCCAGGTCCGACAATCCGGAGGCGTCGATGAACCGGTCGGCCGCCGCCCGAATACGTCGCTGCCAGGGGTCATCGCGCGGCGAACCAAAGGAGACGGCGAAGACCTCGAACCGACTGCGGTCGTGATGCTCGAACAGGCCGACGGTCAGATGGCTGACTGGGTGGTCGTGGAAGCAGCCGGACAGATAGGCGACGCGAATACGGTCCTTGCGCTGGAATGGAGGCTGGGCAGGCAGACCGCCACGTACTGGAAAGCGCGTTGCGCTGAAAATTTCGGCGGCACGGTGCTGAAGAGCCGCGTCATCCGTGAGGGTTTGGACCAATAGCGGCCCGGAAACTCGCTCGCCCTTGCCGGCGCGTTCGAGTACGGCGGCACGCCGCACGTCGAAACCTTCCCAATCGGCCAGGAATAGCCGGGCATAGAGCGCCATGCCGGGCAACCACGGCAGGTCCGGCCGAAAGGCGGCGGCGCGTTCGTAGCTGGCGGCCGCCTGATCGAAACGGCCAAGATAACGCAGGGCGTCGCCCCGGTTCGCCCAGGCTTCGGCGAAGCGCGGATGGAAAGCGATCGCCTTGTCGTAGGATGCCACCGCCGCGTCGAAGTGGCGCTGGGCCAGCCAGCAATTGCCCTGGATCATCAGGGCCTCATATTGGCTTGGTATCACCGCCAGGGAGCGGCCAAGCCAGTCAAGCGCTTCCTGTGGGCGGCCCTGCTGGAAGGCAAGTGTGCCCATGAGACGTGTGGCGTCGACATCATCCGGTACGGCGGCGAGAATCTGGCGATACAGAGTCGCGGCTTCATCGAGGCGGTTGGCGGTGTGCAGGGCGAAAGCCTGCTCCAGCACGGCCTGAAGGGTGGGCGGCAAGGGACGTGGCGGCATGTCAGAGTCCCGGTAAACCGCCCGACCGCCACAGGTCAAGCTCGGCGGCGAGATTGCTGCGGGCCTGGTTTTCCAGCGCCGCGAACGGTTCGGTGAGGAAGATGCGATCGTGGGCCAGGGTGGGTTCCAGAAACAATGCGGGCCGGCCGGCCGCATAGGCTTCAGCCCCATAGACCGGCAGATATTCGCGCGCCACGCCTTGCGCGTATTTAAGATAATCCTCCCAGGGCGCGCCCAGGATCGACATGTCGAGATCGAGGAACAGGTCGGTATCGGTATCGCCAGACCCCTTGTGGCCCTTGCTGGCCAGGATGCAGTCGCAGGCGTGCCTGAGGACGGGCCCGTCGACGGCGTCTTCCAGTTGGTCGCACATCAGATCGGCGCTTTTTTCCTCGTTGTCCGGGCGGGCCGGATCATAGACCACGTCGTGGTAGAACAGCGCCAGCAACACGGAGTCCGGCTTGGCGAACCGGTCGTGCACGGCGGCGAACTTCGTCACGATATCGTTGATATGGGTCAGCGTGTGATAGTGGCGCTGCGGCTCGTTATAAGCCGTGACCAGCCCGGCCCACAGGCCTTCGCCGTCCACTAAGCCAAGACGCACCGCCAGGTCCGACCAGTGTTTCGCCAGGCTGTCCATCACCGATCCCTTGTCCCCGCGTTACCCGCGTTCATATCACGTGACCGGCGGCCGGCAAATAAGGCTGGACAAGGTGGGCGCCTGGGATTATCTCGCACTTGCAATATGGGAACCCATACAATTTCATGACGCCGCCGTCGCCCCACGCTCAACTGATCCTCGACAGCCTGCGCCGCATCGTCCAGGCCCTACGCCAGTCGAGCGCCCAGGCGGAAAAATCGGCTGGCCTGACCGGTGCCCAAATCTTTGTGCTCAAACAGATCCGCGCCAATCCCGGCCTGTCGGTGAACGAGCTGGCGGCCCTGACCTGCACCCACCAAAGCACCATGTCCGAGGTCGCCGGACGGCTGGAAGCGCGCGGCCTGATCACCCGGCGCAAGTCGGAAAAGGATGGCCGCCGCGTCGAACTCAGCCTTAGCGCGGGCGGCGAAACGACGCTCGGCTCCGGTTTCGAGACGGCCCAGGAAAAGCTGCTGCGTGCCATCGCCCAGCTCCCGGAACCGGCCACCGCCCAACTGGCTAACGGCCTTACTGCCCTGATCGAGGCCGCCGGACTGACCGGGCCACCGCCCGCCCTGTTCCTCGACGAAACCACAATCTCCTCCCAACAAGAAGACTCATAACCATGACCCATGATGTCGAAGAGGCATCGACCACCGGCGGCCTGCCGGTGGCGCCCGGCCTCGGCCCCACGCTCGATCGCGAAAACGTGCTGCGTCACCCCAAGGTGCTGGATCGCCGCAGTTTATTCATTATCGCCCTGGCCATCGGGCTCGGTCTGCTGGTTACACCCCTGGCCCGATGCCTGACCCTGCTGATCGCGCTGATCACCAATCTGGCCTTTTTCGGCCGGCTGTCGGTCGCGGATGTGTCGCCCGCCGGCAACGCATTGGGCGTGTGGGTTATCGCCATCCCCGTCGTCGGCTCGCTGATCGTCGGTCTAATGGCGCGTTACGGTGCCAAGGCCATTCGCGGCCACGGCATCCCGGAAGCCATGGAGCAAATCCTGACCAACGAAAGCCGCATCCCGGCGCGCATGACCTTCCTGAAGCCGTTGTCGGCGGCCATCGCCATCGGCACTGGCGGACCCTTCGGCGCCGAGGGGCCGATCATCGCCACCGGCGGCGCCCTGGGGTCCCTGATCGGCCAGGTCGTCCACGTCACCGTGCACGAACGCAAGACGCTGCTGGCGGCGGGTGCGGCCGCCGGCATGACGGCCATCTTCAACACGCCGTTCGCGGCCGTGCTTCTGGCGATCGAGCTGCTGGTCTTCGAGTTCCGCCCGCGTTCGTTCATTCCCATCGCCGCCGCCGCCCTGACCGCCGTCTTCCTGCGGCCGCTGCTATTCGGCCACGGTGCCACCTTCGCCATCGCGCCCGTGGCGGCGGCCAGCCAGGACGCGCTGATCGCCTACGGCATCGAAGGCCTGATCATGGGCCTGTTCGCCGTCGTCGTCGCCAAGTCTATCTACCTGATCGAAGACGTCTTCGAGCGCCTGCCGCTGCACTGGATGTGGTGGCCGCTGATCGGCGGGCTGGTGGTCGGGGTAATCGGCCTGATCGAGCCGCACACCTTGGGCGTCGGCTATGACAATATCCGCCTGATCCTGAGCGGGAATTTCGTCGGTACGGCGCTGATGGTGTTTTGCCTGCTCAAGTTCCTGTCGTGGTCGATCGCGCTCGGCAGCGGCACATCGGGCGGGACACTGGCGCCGATTTTCACCATCAGCGGCGGCATGGGCGTCCTTATTGGCCAAGTGCTGGAAGCGGTGTGGCCGGGTGCTGGCGTGGACCTGCGGCTGGCGGCGCTGGTCGGCATGGCGGCGGGGTTCGCCGGAGCATCGCGCGCCCTGTTCGCCTCGGTCGTGTTCGCGCTGGAAATCACCCAGCAGTTCAACTGTCTGATGCCGCTGCTGGCCGGCGGAACCGCCGCGTTTGCCGTCTCGGCCCTGGTCATGCGCAACACCATCATGACCGAAAAGCTGACGCGCCGCGGCCATCACGTGCCGTCGGAGTATGTTCCCGCCCGTCCGCGCCCCTGACGCATTCTGGGTTTGCATATTGCCTGACAATCGGGCAGATATCGCCGGCCGGATGCTTGAGGAAAAGGAGCTGCTCCATGGAACATCGTCTGCTTGGCCGTTCGGGCATCAAGGTGCCGGTCTTGAGTTTCGGCGCCGCCACCTTCGGGGGTAAGGGCGACTTCTTCGAGAAGTGGGGCGCCACCGATGTCGCCGAAGCCACGCGCATGGTCGACCTGTGCCTGGACAGTGGCGTCAACTTCTTCGACACCGCTGATGTCTATAGCACCGGGGTCTCGGAAGAAATTCTCGGCGCAGCGCTGAAAGGCCGGCGCGACCAGGCGATCATCTCGACCAAGGGCGGCTTTTCGATGGGCGACGGCCGCAACGACCGGGGATCGTCGCGCTATCACATCAGCCGCGCCTGCGAAGCGTCGCTGAAGCGGCTCGGCACCGACCATATCGACCTCTATTTCCTACACGGTTTCGACGGCCTGACCGCCATGGACGAGATCATGTACGGCCTCGACATGCTGGTGCGCTCGGGCAAGGTCGGCTCGATCGGCGTGTCGAACTATTCCGGCTGGCAGCTGATGAAGGCGATCGCCATCTCGGAGAAAAACGGCTGGGCCCGGCATGTCGCTTACCAGGGCTGTTACTCGCTGATCAGCCGCGATTATGAGTGGGAACTGATGCCACTGGCGATCGATCAGGGCGTCGGCACCATGGTGTGGTCGCCGCTCGGCTGGGGGCGGCTGACCGGCAAAATCGACCGCAATAACCCGCCGAAATCCGGCCGCATCGCCGAGGGCGGCGAAGGCGGTGGCCCGCCGGTCGATGACGAACACCTGTTCAATGTCGTCGATGTGCTCAAGGAAATGGCGGAAGAGACGGGAAAGACCGTAGCGCAGGTGTCGATCAACTGGCTCTTGCAGCGGCCGACCGTCAGCAATGTCATCATCGGCGCGCGCAACGAAGAACAGCTCAAGCAGAACCTGGGCGCCATCGGCTGGAACCTGACGGCGGACCAGGTGAAGAGGCTGGATGCGGTCAGCCGCCGCCATCCGGTTTATCCGTACTGGCACCAGATCGGCACGGCCGAACGCAACCCGAAACCGACGGAGTGGGGGCTTACGGAAACCGGACGGTAATCTCGATCTCGCCGACGATGGCGGCGTTGAAGGCGTCGAGGTCTTCGGCGGGAATCCAGTATTCCTGATGCGACCGGCCGCCGGCATCCTGGATGTCGTAGGCATCGAGAAAAGCCTTATCGACATCAAAGCGCGTCACGAAACCGGAACCGCTCTCCGGAACGTTCCAGTCGCGGGCGATCTTGATCGCATAGGCTTCGGTCGTCACCGGATAGAAGATCGGCTGTTCCGGCAGACGCGGCGGAAAGGCTTTCATGCCGGTCGCCTCGATCAGCGTCAGTTCCTTCGGCCCTACCGGCCGCCACAAAGTTACGGTTTCAGTCATCGCGAAGGCCACTCCCAAGGCGGCGGATCATTGTCAACAATATGCGTCTCGCCAAGCTGTTTTTCCAGCGTGATGCGCTTAGCCGGTCTGGCAGCCTCGATGGCTGCGACCAGTTCGTGCGAATGCGACACCACGACGATCTGGCTGGTTTCGGAGGCCTTGGCGATCAGGCGTCCGAGCGCCGGCAACAGGTCCGGATGCAGGCTCATTTCCGGTTCGTTCAGCACCATGAACGCCGGCGGTCGCGGCGACAGCAGCGCCGTCATCAGCAGGAGGTAGCGCAGGGTGCCGTCAGAAAGAGATGCCATCGGCAGCGGCTTCCATAATCCCGGTTGTGTCATGGCCAGATCGAAATAGCTTTCGCGCATCTCGACATTCAGCACGGCTCCGGCAAAGGCATCTTGCAAGGCCGCCTCGAAGTCCTCGCGCTGGCCGATTTCCAGGATGGTCGCCACCGCTGCAGCCAGGTCATTACCGTCACTTGCCAAGACCGGCGTATAGGTGCCGATCTGTGCTTGACGGGCCGGGGCGTCGCGGTCGGTACGAAACTGGTCATAAAAGCGCCAACCGCGCATCGCCTCGCGCGTTCGCAACAGTTCCGCCGCATGCTTCGGGTCGGCGGCATGGGTCATCATGCTGTCATAAGGCGAAAGGGTGGTCAGAGCCTGGGCCCATTCATGGGCATCGTCACGGACTCGTACCGACGGCCCTCGACGGCTGGCGATCTCGTTGCGCGGCCGTAGTACTTGGCCAAACCACAGACTTTCAGACTTGATGTATGGATCGCGATTGAAGTGGGACAAAGCGTTGGGAATCGGCAGACCGAGATCAATGGCGTAGCCATAGTCTTCATCGGCAAAGCCTAGCTTCAGGCTGACCCGACCGCCATCGCGTCCTGCCCACAGCACGGAATCCAGCCCACCTTCCAGGGCGAGGGCGCGCACCACCTGCCCCTGAGCGATATCGGCCAACAATCGCAGCGCCCGGTAAAGGCTCGACTTGCCCGAGCCGTTCGGACCCGTAATAACATTAAGCGGTTCCAGCGCCACTGTGACGTCACGCAGCGAGCGGTAACCGGAAATGGCCAGAGTGGTGATCATGTGCCCCCCGGCTGCGATCAGGTGAGAAGGTCGTGATATTCGCCGTGGCGGCGCATCCAGCTCGCTGCATAACCGCAGATCGGCACGACACGCCAATTATTCTGTTTTGCCAGTTCGGCAATGGCTTCCATCAGGCGACCGGCGGTGCCTTTGCCGCGCAGTTCCGGGGCGGCTTCGACATAGTGGATGCGCAAAGTGTCGCCGTCGCGGCTGTAATCGGCGAAGGCCAGCTTGCCGTCTTCCGCAAGCTCGAAACGCTTGGCGTCGGCATTGTCAGTGATGGGAACGGCCATGAGCGCACCTCCTTAGAGAGGGCACATCTAGGCCATCCGGCATAAATTCCAAATAGGGATTAGTTCGAGGCCGCTTCCCGATAGGCTTCCCGGCCGACCGCCATGGTCATCCGCGGACGGACCATCAAGGGACGGGCGGAGACCATCGTCACCACCTGAGGCGCCACCGACCGTGCCGCCGAAATCCAGTTCGAAGCTTGGATCTTCTTCATTGCCACACTCACCATACATACGGTGCGAACCCATCGGAACGCATCCGGTTCTTTTTCTATGATGGCATCATATCAAGATTCGATAAGGAATGTATGAACGGCCGCGAAGATAATCCAGCACGTGTAAAAAGGGTGACAGCTTGCCGGCCTGCGCCTTTGCAAACCGGCGCTTCAGCTTGTAAGACGGATACGCAGCCGGCGGTTTCGCCGGTGTGGAGATTTGAATGACGCAACCTATACCTTTCGCGCAGCAATCCTTGCTGCAGCAGGCCATTGACTGGCACCGAGCCGGACGGATCGATCAGGCCAGGAGCGTCTATCGTCAGCTTGCCGCGACCCTGCCCGACAATGCCCATATCCTGTCCTTGCTCGGGTCCGCCGAAGGCGATCTTGGCAACCCCGAGGAAAGCGTCCGGCTGCTGACCAAGTCGCTTGAGATTAACCCAAACCAGCCGGGCGTGTATTTCAATCGTGGAAATGCCTTGCTGAACCTTGGCCGTTTCGAGGATGCCTTTGCCAGTTACGCCCAGGCGACGGCGTTGTATCCGAACTATGCCGAAGCCTATTGCAATCAAGGCACGGCGCTACAGAATCTCAGCCGCTTGCCCGAAGCGCTGGAGGCCTACGACAAGGCGCTGGCGATCCGGCCGGATCTGGCCGAGGCCTACAATAATCGCGGCAGCATCATGCATGCCATGGAACGAGTAGAAGAGGCCGTCGCCAGCTATGACAAGGCGCTGGCCATCGACCCCCGCCACGTTGGCGCCCTTATCAACCGGGGCAGCGCCATGGTGGTGCTGGGTCATCTCGACGAAGCCCTTGCCACCTATGACCGGATACTCGCCTTCCGGCCGGATGCGGTCGAGGCCTATATCAACCGCGGCAGCGTGCTGCTGACTCAGCAGAAGTTCGAAGCGGCCGTCGCCAGTTTGGACCGGGCCCTGTCGCTGCGCCCCGAATTGGCAGAACCCTATCACAATCGGGGCATCGCCTTGCAAGCGCTGGAGCGGTACGAAGAAGCTTCCGCCAGCTACGACAAGGCGATTGCCCTCGATCCGGATTTCGCCTGGCTGCGTGGCCAGTCCCTGCATACGCGGATGCTGCTGGCGCAGTGGGCGGAGTTCGACGAACGGCTGGGCGACATCGTCAAGGCCATTGTCAACAAGGAAAAGGCGGCCGTACCGTTCGTTGTCCAGGCGCTGGCCGACTCGCCGGCGATCGAGCGCCAGTGCGCCGAAATTTTTGCGGCCCACGAATTTCCGTCACGCCAGATGGCGACGTCACAGACGCCGCGCCGTGACCGCATCCGTATCGGCTATTTTTCGTCGGACTTCGGCAACCATCCAGTCAGCCATCTGCTGGCCGGGATGCTCGAGCGGCATGACCGGTCGCGGTTCGAAGTCTTTGCCTTTTCCCTTTCGCCCAGCAACGACGCCTGGGAGGCGCGAATCCGTAACGCCGTCGACCGGTTTGTCGACGTCTCGAACCTGCCCGATCAGGCGATTGCCCTGCAGGCGCGGGCCTTGGGCATAGATATCGCCGTCAACCTCAATGGCCACACCAGGTCCGGACGCACCGGCGTCTTCGCCGCCCGCGCCGCGCCGGTCCAGGCCAGCTATCTCGGCTATCTCGGCACCATGGGGGCGGGTTATATCGATTATCTGTTGGCTGACGATGTCATCGTGCCGGAAGCCAGCCAGCCGTTCTATGCCGAGAAGATCGTCTATCTGCCGTCCTATCAGGTCAACGACGACCGGCAGCAGGCCTCCGCCAAGCCGGTCAGCCGCAGGGACTTCGGCTTGCCGGAGTCCGGCTTCGTTTTCTGCTCGTTCAACCAGACTTACAAACTGACACCCGACGTATTCTCGGGCTGGATGCGGATCCTGGCCCAGGTTCCGGGCAGTGTGCTGTGGCTGCATGCCAAAAATCCGGCCACCATGCGCAATCTGCGCACCGAAGCCCGGGCCCGCGGGATAGACGGCGACCGCCTTGTCTTCGCCGGTACGGTGCCGCTCGAAGACCACCTGGCGCGGCAGGCGGCGGCCGACCTTTTCCTCGATACGCACCCCTATAATGCCGGCGCCACCGCCAGCAACGCCTTGCGGATGGGGTTGCCGGTGTTGACGCGCGTTGGGAATTCGTTCGCCGCGCGCATGGGAGCAAGCCTGCTCACCGCCGCCGGACTGCCGGAACTGATCACGCAAACGCCGGAAGCCTATGAGCAACTGGCCGTAGCCCTGGCGACGGACCCTGCACGCATGGCGGCGGTCAAGGCGAAACTGACCGCCAATCTTCCGACATGCCGCCTGTTCGATACGGCCGCCGCGACCCGGGCCATCGAAGAGGCTTTCCTGACCATGTACGAACGGAATCAGAACGGCCTGCCGGTCGATCATATCCGCGTGGCAGCCGTCTGACGGCGATGCCAGGGCCGCCTCCGCCTCAGCAAGCCTTGCTTGAGCAGGCCTTCGTCCTGCACCGGCAAGGCCGGCTGGTCGAGGCACGCGATCTTTACCGGCGCATCGAGCCGCACAACGTCGATTCCTTCCGTCTGCTCGGCACGGTGGAATGTCAGCTCGGCCAATCTGCCGTTGGGCTGGACTGGCTTCAGAAATCGATCGATCTGGTACCCGGCCAATATGAGGTCCACCTCATCATGGGCGACGCCTTGCGGGCGCTGGGCCGGTTTGAGGACGCCATTGCCCGTTACGGCGAGGCCTTGCGCTATGAGCGGCGCTATGCCGAAGCCTATGCCAGCCGGGGCGACGTCCTGCGGCAGCTCGGACGGTTCGAGGACGCCCTGGAAGATTACCGCAAGGCCGGGCTGGTCAAGCCGGATCTGAAGGGCCTGGTCGGGATGAATCATTATGCGCACATGGCCCTGGCCGATTGGCGCGGATATGCCGAACGCCAGGCACGGCTTGCCGCCGACACGGAAACAACGCCGTCCATCCTGCAATCGCTGCTTGATGATCCAGCCCTTCACCGTCGGGCGGCGCAGAGCCACATGGCGCGAAAAATGCCACCGCGCGGTCTGCTGCCGGCCATAGGCCCAGCACGGCTGCGATCCGGTCCGGGCGAGCGGCTGCGTATCGGCTATTTTTCGTCGGATTTGCGCAACCACCCGCTCACTCATCTGCTGGCTGGACTGTTCGAACAGCACGACCGGACCCGGTTCGAACTCTCGGTCTTTTCGTTTGCCGTTGGGCCACAAGACGACTGGGGCTGTCGGGTGGAAGCGGCGGCCGATAGATACTTCGCACTGGCCGGACAGCCCGCCGCCGACGTGGCCCGGATGGCGCGTGACCTGGAAATCGACGTCGCCATTGATCTCACCGGCCTGACCGAAGGCTGCCGGGCCGATGTCTTCGCTGAACGCGTCGCCCCGGTCCAAGCCTGCTATCTCGGCTATCTCGGCACCATGGGCGCGGATTATTACGACTATCTGATCGCCGACAGCGTGATCGTTTCGCCGGAATACGAGGGTTTCTATACGGAAAAAATCGCCCGGCTGCCGTGTTTCCAGATCAACGACGACAAACAGATGCCTTCGGCCCGAACGTTTACGCGAGCCGGTCTTGGGCTTGGCGATGGCTTCGTCTTTGCGTCGTTCAATCAGGTTTACAAAATCACGCCGGAAGTTTTCGACAGCTGGATGCGCATTTTGGCGCGGGCGCCGGACAGCGTCCTGTGGGTCTATTGCAGCCGGGCGACCGCGCGCGACAATCTCAAGACCGAGGCGAAAAGCCACGGCATCGACCCGGAGCGGCTTGTCTTCGCTGAGCATTTGCCGCCCGAGGATCATCTGGCGCGTTTGCCCTTGGCCGATCTGTTCCTCGACACATTCCCCTACAATGCCGGCGCGACGGCCAGCGGCGCCCTGCGTACGCAGGTGCCCATATTGACGCGGATGGGTCAGTCCTTCGCGGCGCGGATGGGGGCAAGCCTTCTGACTTCTGTGGGGTTGCCGGAGCTGATTACCGAAACACCGGAAGCCTATGAGGATCTGGCGGTGGCGCTGGCGATGGACCCGGCACGCATGGCGGCCATAAAGGCGAAACTAGCTGCCAATCTGCCGGAGTCCATCCTGTTCGATACACCCCGGGCGACACGCGCGCTGGAGGCGCTGTTCGAAGCCATGCACGACCGCGCGGCGAGGGGCCTGCCGCCGGAGTCGCTGAATGGCTGAGGCGTCCGTCATGACACCGGACCAGCAGGCGGTCTTTCACCAGGCCCTGGCACTGCATCAGGCCGGTCGGGTGGCAGAAGCGCGCGATCTGTATCGTCGTCTGCTAGAAGAAGCGCCCGACATTCCTGAAGTCTTGGCCATGCTGGGGGCCGCCGAATGCCAGATGGGCCGGCCGGCGGCGGGGCTCGGCCATTTCGATGCCGCGCTGGTTCTGCGTCCCGACCAGCCCAATGTGCTGCAAAATCGCGGCAATGCCCTGGCGGGGCTCGGCCGGTTCGAAGCGGCGGTTGACAGTTATGAACGCGCCCTGCGGCTGCGTCCCGACCATGCCGACATCTGGTACAGCCGGGGCAATGCCTTGCAGGCGATGGGACGCAACGACGCGGCCCTGGAAAGCTATGACCACGCGCTGCGCTTGCGGCCGGACCATATCGACGCGCACAACAACCGCGGCAATGCCTTACAGGCCATGGCGCGCCCCGAGGCGGCGCTGGACAGCTATACACAGGTCCTCAGCCTGCGACCGGACCACGCCGACGCCCTAAATAATCGGGGCAATGCCCTGCAAGGACTGCGGCGGATCGGCGAGGCCGTGTCGGACTATGAACGAGCGCTGGCCGTAAAGCCCGACTTCCCCTGGCTGCCCGGCCATGCCCTGCATCTGCGCATGCAGATCGCGCTGTGGAACGATTTCGCTGACCGGCGCGACGCCCTCAATACGCGTATCCTGCGGGGTGAAGCGGTAGCGGCGCCCATGCATGCCCTGGCTCTGGCGGACCAGCCGGAAGTACATTTGCAGGCGGCGCGCACCTTCGCCGCCCTGCGCTATCCCGCGCAAAGCCTGCTGCCGTCTTTGACGCGGCCACGCCGGGAAGGCCGTATTCGGATCGGCTATTTCTCAACCGATTTCAAAGACCATCCGGTCAGCCACCTGATAGCGGGTGTGCTGGAACACCATGACCGGACGCGTTTCGAGGTATTTGCCTTCGCGCTGGAATCGGAGGTTCGCGACACATGGCGGGCACGCGTTGAGGGCGCGGTCGAGCACTTTATCGACGCGGCGGCTCTTTCCGATGTCGAGGTGACGGGTATGGCGCGTAAGCTGGGGCTGGATATCGCCATAGATTTGAACGGCTTCACGCGCGGCCACCGCACCGCCATTTTCGCCGAACGCGCCGCGCCGGTGCAGGCCAGCTACCTCGGCTATCTGGGCAGCATGGGGGCGGACTATTACGACTACCTGATTGCCGACGAGACGATGGTGCCCGAGGACAAGCGGGCTTTCTATGTTGAAAAGATCGCTGCCCTGCCGTGCTTCCAGGTCAATGACGACTGGTCAGCGGACGGACCGGTAACCACGCGGTCGGCGCAGGGCCTGCCCGAGACCGGTTTTGTCTTCTGCGCCTTCAACCAGACCTACAAGATTACGCCCGATGTCTTCGACGGCTGGATGCGGATTTTGGCGCGGGTGCCGGACAGCGTGTTGTGGATCTACGCCGAAAATGCTGAGGCGGTGGCGCATCTGACCGCCGAAGCCGGACGACGCAACATCCCGGCGCAACGGCTGGTGTTTGCCGGGCGGTTGTCTTTCGTCGATCACCTGGCGCGCCTGCCCCTGGCCGATCTGTTCCTCGACACCTTCCCATACAATGCCGGCGCGACGGCCAGCGGCGCCCTGCGCAAGGGTGTTCCGATCTTGACGCGGCTCGGCCAGTCCTTTCCGGCGCGGATGGGCGCGAGCCTTCTGACCACCGTGGGACTGACGGACCTGATTACCGAAACACCGGAAGCCTATGAGAACCTGGCTGTGACTCTGGCGACGGACGCGCCGCGCATGGCGGCCATAAAGGCGAAACTGGCTGCCAATCTGCCGGAGTCCATCCTGTTCGACACATCACGGGCGACGCGGGCGCTGGAGGCGCTGTTCGAAGCCATGCACGACCGGGCGGCGAGGGGTCTGCCGCCGGAACACATCGACGGCACGCCAAACGCGCAATAAAAAAGCCGCCCGCAGATGGACGGCTTATTGCGGCTGTGCCACGCGAAGCCCGTAAGGGTGAAGCGTGGTGGAGCTTAGCGGAGTCGAACCGCTGACCTCTTCAATGCCATTGAAGCGCTCTACCAACTGAGCTAAAGCCCCATATCCATTCAGATATAGTCTCGCCAAAGGGGTGCCCCCAAGCCGAGGCGGCGACTTCTATTTCAAGGCCCGCGCCCGCGCAAGCCCCTTTTCCAAATTTTTTGCCGTTTTCGCCAAACGATCCGACGGGCAACAAAAAACCGCCGGGGTCACCGGCGGTTTTCTGATCTTTAAATCTGGTCGTCGTCGTTTTCGCCGGGCAGGCCGTCGATTTCCTCGTCGAAGTCGGCGTCTTCGTCGTCCTCGAGGAACGGCACGTCGTCGGCATCGTCGTCACCCAGGTCGGCGTCTTCGATATCCATGTCGACCGTATCCGCGCCGGCGCCGACACGCGCCGGATCGGCCGGATCGAGATCCTCGTCCTCTTCGGCGAGGATGGCGTCGTCGACCACCACTTCGTCGATTTCGGGAGTGACCACTTCAGGCTCGTCTTCGTCCTCGTCGCCCGCGGTCTTGCCCTTGACCTGATCTTCGGCCTCCTCGTCGGCATCCTCATAGTCAGGCGCCGTGGTGCGAACGCGCGAACGGCGGGTGCGGACCACTTCTTCCTGATCGAACTTGGTGCCGCAACGCGGGCAGGTCGCGGGGTGGTTGTTGAGATCGTAGAACTTTGCCGTACAGTTGGGGCAAACTTGCTTGGTACCTAAGGCGGGGTCAGCCACGATTAATCCTTTGGCCAAAAAATAGGGTTGCGTTCGGCCCCCTTGCCACTAGATAAGCCTCCTGTCAAAAGCTTAAATCCGACCCGGCCTCACTTTTTTTTGCTGAGATTTTTTTCGCGGCCGAAAACCGGGTCCTTTTCCCGACGCGTTCATGACCCCAAGCCAAATTCCCAATCCAGCCAATGCCGTAAGACTTGTCCCGCCTCAGGGCGCGATCGCGGGTCACATTGCTCTGCCTGGTTCCAAGTCGATCACCAACCGGGTGCTGCTGATCGCGGCCCTGGCGGAAGGCCAAAGCCACATCAGCGGCGCGCTCAAAAGCGACGACACGAAATATATGGCGTGCGCCCTGGGTCAGCTGGGTGTCACGGTCACAGACAGCGGCGATACCGATTTCCAGGTCGAAAGCTCGGGGACCCTTGCGCCGTCGCAGGCGCCTTTGTTCCTTGGTAATGCCGGCACGGCGGTGCGTTTCCTGACGGCGGCGGCGGCCAATATCGACGGCACCACCGTTTTGACCGGCGACGCCCACATGCAGAAGCGTCCCATAGCGCCGCTGGTCGAGGCGCTTAACGCCGCAGGCGTAGAAGCCTCGGCCCCGACCGGCTGCCCGCCGGTGACGGTGACCAGCCACGGCGGCTTCGCCAACCGCAGCATTGAGGTCGACGCCAGCCTGTCGAGCCAGTACGTCTCGGCGCTGATGATGGCCGGGACCAAGGGCAACTCGCCGCTACGCCTGAGCGTCAAGGGTGGCGATATCGGCGCGCGCGGCTATATCGACATTACGCTGGACTGCATGCGGTCGTTTGGCGCCGACATCGTCCAGAAGGGCGAGCTGAGCTGGGAGATCGCCAATACGGGCTATATCGCGCGCCCTTACTGGGTCGAGCCCGACGCCAGCGCCGCCACCTATATCTGGGGCATCAACGCCTTGCTCGGAACCGATATCGATATCGGCATCGCGCCCCGCGACATGATGCAGCCGGATGCGAAAGCCTTCGATTTCATCAGCCAGTTCCCCAACCTGCCGGCGGTGATCGATGGCAGCCAGATGCAGGACGCTATCCCGACCATCGCCGTGCTGGCGGCGTTCAACAACGCGCCCGTGCGCTTTGTCGGCATCGCCAATCTGCGCGTCAAGGAATGCGACCGGATCAATGCGGTGGCGACGGAACTGAACCGCATCCAGCCGGGACTGGCACAAGAGATCGGCGACGATCTGCTGATCACCCCTGACCGCAGCCTGATCGGCCGGACGGTCGCGGCCGATATCGAGACCTATTCCGACCACCGCATCGCCATGTCTTTCGGTATGGCGGCGCTGGTGATTGACGGCCTGCGCATCCTCGACCCGGGTTGCACGGCCAAGACCTATCCGGGCTACTGGCGCGATCTGGCAAGCGTCGGCGTGGAGATGCGCTTCGAATAGCCATGACGGATGCTCAGGCCCATCAATCGCACATCGCCAGGATGGCCGGTGAGGCCGGACTGAGGCTTCGGGCGATCGACAATCTGGTCCTGGAACTGGCGCCCGGCGCCGAGCCGATCATCAGCTATCGCATGCCCGCTTTCCGGTTCGAAGGCGCGATCCTGATCTATTTCGAGGCCTTCAAGTCACACACCGGCATCTATCCGCCGCTGCGGGCGGAGAATGTGTTTGCCGAGATCAGGCCATTCATGGGTCCCAAGGGAAACTTCAAATTCCCGCATGACGCGCCCCTGCCGCTGGATATCATCAAGCGCCTGATCACTGTGCGGATCGCGGAAAATCGGGCCCGGCGCAAAACCGGTTAGCGCAGTTTCAGATTGGCCAAATCCTTGGCCAGACCGCTGAACTCACTCTGCCTCAGGATGTAAAGATCGCGCGTATTGTTCAGGTCTGTAATGATCGGATTGACGCCGATGGGTGAGCCACCTGCCTGGCCTGAATTGACGTAAGTCGATAACGCCCGCAAATGAACGTCTTCGATCGTTCGCAGAAGTGCCCGCATGTTGCCGTCATAACCGGCGAAGTCGAAAAGCTTCTTGTTATGCTTGGCCACGAAGTCGTGGTATTCCTCGGCGCGCTCCGCCAGACGGATGACGTCCTTGGCCGGCCGGTTGAACCCGTTGTTTTCGGCCTTCAGAAACCCGCAGTTCCACAGGAAGTCCTTCGGCAGCTCCACCGGCTGGTAGGCGAATTTCAGACGGTAATAGCTGTCGCCGAAATCGATATGCTGGTGATTGAAGGTGCGAACGACCTCGTTCGTCTTGTCGAAGAATCCATCCAGCTTGGGATTTGTTTCCTTGACGGCCGCCGCCAGACTCTGACTGGCCGCCGCCGCCCGTTTGCGGAGCTCGCCGTCTTTGAAGACGCGGATATCCCAGAATAAGAAATTCATGACCAGCCCCAGAGGATGGATTGACTTTAGCGCGCTTTAGGGGCTTTTCAAACGCAGCCGCCCCCCGGATCGGCCCTTTTTACACCGAACGTGGCATATTAACCATTCCTTAATGCGCACCCCCCTGCTTATCGCTTTTGACGGACCGGCCGCTTCCGGCAAGGGTACGCTGGCCTCGGTGATCGCCGCCGATTACGGCCTGCCGTTCCTCGATACCGGGCTGCTGTACCGCGCGATTGGCCATCTCGCACACCATCAGAAGGTTTCTCACGAGGAACGCGAGGCTTTGGCAGCCCTGGCGCCCTATATCGACGCCGACCTTCTGAACAACGACGCCTTGCGCGGCCGTGAGGCCGGCGAACGCGCCAGCCAGGTCGCCGCGGTCCCGGAAGTGCGTCAGGCCCTGAAGCAATATCAGATCGACTTCGCCCATCAGTCCGGCGGCGCGGTCCTCGACGGCCGTGATATTGGGACGGTCATCGCCCCGGATGCCGTGGCCAAGCTGTTCGTCACCGCCGCCCCTGAGGTGCGCGCCCGCCGTCGCTGGCTGCAACTGAGCAAGCTCGATCCGTTACTTCCGTTTGAGGCCGTGCTCGAGGATATCCGCATCCGCGACGAGCGTGACTCCAGCCGATCCAGTGCCCCGCTGACCATGGCGGAAGATGCGCTCTTGCTTGATACCTCAGACTTGGATATAGAAGCCGCCATCGCGGCTGCGCGATCCCTTGTGAAAGACCGCTCTGGCTTTTAAGCCAAATCCCCCGGCGGTCGGCGAGGCAAAGCCACAAGAGACGCCCCGGGCGGGTTACCCGCCGCAGCACAAACTTCGAGTCCCAGCCGGACTCTCACCCACATGCAAAGCCGCACCCCCGCGCACCTTCCCCAGAGGCAATATGCCTCCGTTTGGCTTTGGGGACGTCAAGGACCGGGACACGCGCCCACCAAACAAAAGAGACTACATGAGCGAATACAACCCCACCCGCGACGATTTCGCCGCGCTTCTCGACGAAAGCCTCCAGGGCCGCGACATGCTCGAAGGCCAGGTCGTCCACGGCCTGATCGTCGCCGTCGAAAAGGACTACGTCCTGGTCGATGTCGGTCTGAAGACCGAAGGCCGCATCCCGCTGAAAGAATTCGGTTCCGACGCGGCTGGCCTGAAGGCCGGCGGCACGGTCGAGGTCTATCTCGAGCGCGTCGAGAACGCCATGGGCGAAGCGGTCATCAGCCGTGAAAAGGCCCGCCGCGAAGAAGCCTGGACCCGCCTGGAAGCCATCTTCAACCGCAACGAGCCGGTCATGGGTACCATCGTCGGCCGCGTCAAGGGTGGCTTCACGGTCGATATGGACGGCGCCTCGGGCTTCCTGCCGGGTTCGCAAGTCGATATCCGTCCGGTCCGCGACATCGCGCCGCTCATGGGCAAGGAACAACCCTTCGCCATCCTCAAGATGGACCGTCCGCGCGGCAATATCGTCGTGTCGCGCCGCGCCATCCTCGAAGAAGCCCGCGCTGAACAGCGCACGGAACTGGTCGGTCAATTGGCTGAAGGCGAGATCCGCGACGGCGTCGTCAAGAACATCACCGACTATGGTGCGTTCGTCGATCTGGGCGGCATCGATGGCCTGCTGCACGTCACCGACATGTCCTGGAAGCGCGTTTCGCATCCGTCGCAGGTCCTCAATGTCGGCGACCAGGTCCGCGTTCAGATCATCAAGATCAATCCGGACACGCAGCGCATCAGCCTCGGCATGAAGCAGCTGCAATCCGACCCGTGGGAAAATGTCGACCAGAAGTACCCGGTCGGCGGCAAGTTCTCCGGCCGCATCACCAACATCACCGACTACGGCGCCTTCGTCGAGCTGGAATCGGGCGTCGAGGGCCTGGTCCACGTTTCGGAAATGTCCTGGACCAAGAAGAACGTCCATCCGGGCAAGATCGTTTCGACTTCGCAAGAAGTTGAAGTCGTCGTCCTGGAAGTCGATGCCTCCAAGCGCCGCGTCTCGCTGGGCCTCAAGCAGGCTCAGGAAAATCCGTGGGAACAGTTCGTGCGTCAGCATCCGGTCGGCTCGACCATCGAAGGCGAAGTCAAGAACGCCACCGAATTCGGCCTGTTCGTCGGCTTCGAAAACGACATCGACGGCATGGTCCACCTGTCGGATCTCGACTGGAACCTGCCCGGCGAAGAAGCCATCACCAAGTACAAGAAGGGTGACGCCGTCAAGACCAAGGTCCTCGACGTCGACGTCGACAAGGAACGCATCTCGCTGGGCATCAAGCAGCTCGGCAACGATCCGATGACCGGCGACACCTTCAAGAAGAACCAGACGGTCACCGTCACGGTCACCGAAGTCACGTCGGGCGGCATCGAAGTCAAGTTCGGCGACGACAGCGCGCCGATGACGGCCTTCATCCGCAAGTCGGACCTCAGCCGCGACCGCAACGAACAGCGCGTCGAACGCTTCGCCGTCGGCGACCGCATCGACGCCCAGGTCACCAATATCGACAAGGCCGCCCGCAAGGTGTCCGTGTCGATCAAGGCCCTGGAAATGTCGGCCGAAAAGGAAGCTATCGAACAGTACGGCTCGCAGGACTCGGGCGCTTCGCTCGGCGATATCCTGGGCGCCGCCCTGCGCGATAAGGTCAAGGAATAAGACTAAGGCCAGGGGTCCTGCGCTCAAGCAGCGAAGCGGTAGCGCAAACTATCGTGACCCCTGGACCCCGATACCAAGAAAGAAGCCGGTGCGAGAAATCGCGTCGGCTTTTTTTATGCCCGCAGGGGTGGTATGAATAAACCGGGGAAGAAAAGAGGGGGAATAATGTCCGGTATTTTAAAGGCATTGCTGGCTGTGACGGCGCTTCTCGCACCCGTTGCACAGGCCGAAACCGCGGCGCCACCCCGGACCGTTGTCATTACGTATACTGACCTCAGCCGGGAAACCGAAGCCATGGCCTTGGCCGCATGGCCGAAGCTGGCCAAACGCGACGGCAACCGTCTGATGGTCATGAACCACGGTGGCGGCAAATTCAGCGACGCGGCCTTTGTGTTTATCAACGGCCAGGGCCCGTGCGCCAGTTATCACTTCACCGGCATTCAACAGCTGTTCGATGGCTACACCCGCCGCCTTGAGCCGGTGGCTGAACTGGTGTGCTGGAACACCGACAGCGTACAACAGGCCCTGGTTCGCAATGATGGCTCACTGCTGACTGGCGGCGTTGGTGAACTGACCGCGTCGGCCGACGGGCACTATGTTTTCATCGGTATGCGCCATGAGCACAGCGAGGACGACCGTGGTAAGTCGGTAGACCTTGGCTTCGTGGCGTCGATGGTAAAATGGACCCTCGGTGGCGTAAACAGCGGTGGACCGTTCAGTGTCCATTGCACGAAAGCACGCCCAGACGGAGCCTCCGCGTTCCGAGCCTATTGCGCCGATCCCGCCAGCAACCATGGCTTCGAGGCACGTATCGCCAGCGCCAGTCCAGACCCGCATTACGAACGAGGTACCTCGTGGCGTGTCTATAATCTGAGTGACCCAACAGATACCGCCGACTATCAAGGTAGCTATACGGTGATGTCTATTGGCAATGGCGGCGAGCCGTTCGCCTCCGCCGCCGTTGAAGCCAAGGCAATCTCCGATCATCCTGGTCTGGTCCGGCGTGACGGCCCCGATCTGGTTCTCCTGGAGAATGGCCGCGAAGCCCGGCGAATGCGCGACGAGGGGGCGTGCGTGAACTGGTTCTACGGCAAGAGCATCGATCTTTACGACGCCCGCAAGAACGCCAAGGCACCGGTCGCGGAAATATACTGCCAGACCGGCGAGTTCCATATTCTGACCCTGGCGCCGCCTTATGGCCCGCCGCAGCCCGCCTACCAGGACTACGTAGCCAGCGACGATGGCAAGACGCTGATGGTCGGCTACGGATCAACTGATATCATCGACTGGCAAAGCCGTCAGGTGTTGCTGAGCTACCCACACCGTTGCGACGACATGGCGCCACGCGGCAATGATCACTTTTCGGCCAGGTGTGAGCGTGACGACAGCAAGGCGGACGCCCTCGCGGCCACTGATTTCGACCGCGTGGACGGCGTGTGGACGGTGGTGGAGCGCTGAACTGTCAGTTCGTGGCGTCCGTCGGTCCCAATCCATATGACATTTTTAGGCGAGATGCCGTCTATAAGCGTCTGCCGGAAACCAGGAAAGGAAGCCGCCATGCCCAAGAACACCATCTGCCTGTGGTACAATCATGACGCCGAAGCGGCCGCGCGCTTCTATGCCGAGACCTTTCCTGACAGTAAAGTCACCGCCGTGCATAAGGCGCCGTCGGACTTTCCCGGCGGCAAGGCCGGCCAGGTTCTGACGGTCGAATTCACGGTCTACGGCATTCCCTGCATCGGCCTGAATGGCGGAGACTATTTTAAGCAGAGCGAAGCCTTCTCCTTCCAGATCGCCACCGACGACCAGGCCGAGACCGACCGTCTGTGGAATGCCATCGTCGGTAATGGTGGCCAGGAAAGCGCCTGCGGCTGGTGCAAGGACAAGTGGGGCTTGTCGTGGCAGATCACCCCTCGCGTCCTGACCGAGGCGATGGCAAAAGGCGGCGATGTCGCCAAACGCGCTTTCGACGCCATGATGGACATGGGCAAGATCGACGTTGCCAAGATCGAGGCGGCGGTACGCGGCGGGTAGGTTTTCGGATCTAACACCTTGTCGGAAATCGCGCCGGCTCCCTAAGTGTTAAGGATAAAGCTTCACGGAACCGCAAAGGGTCAGTGGTAAATTGAAACCATGCCCCTGCAAGCGATCCCCGGCGACCGGTTTGAACTTTCCAGTACCTTACCGGCGTCGCTGCGCATCGGCCTTGGGGCGGTCGGCACCTTTATCGCCTTCATGATCGCCAAGGATCTGTGGCGCGGCCTGTGGCCGGTGTCGGTTGTAACGCCGTTTTTCCTGCTTCTGTTTGGTGGCGGGTTGTTTATCGGCCTAGGGCTGGTTGTTGCCATGATCTGGGGACCCGACGAAAATTGGGTCATCGCCAAGGGCCGCTTTACCGTCACCCGGTCCCTGCGCAGTTTCCGCTCCGAGAAGAGCTATAATACCGCCGAAATTCATGGCGTCGAGGTGACAACCACGACTTGGGACAGCGGCCTGGACACCTATTCTCTTGAGATCACTCTGACCACGAGCGAGATTCTGCGTTCGCCAGGCTTCAAAGGAAAAGCGGACGCCGAATCCGCCCGCAAGCTGCTGATGGGCAACCGCGCCTAAACCGCCATTGCCTCGGCGATCTGGTTGACCACGGCCTTGACCTGCTTTTCGTCGTCGCCTTCGGCCATCACCCGGATCAGCGGTTCGGTGCCCGATGGCCTAACCAGCACCCGGCCGGACCCTTTCAGCATGGCTTCGCCGTCCTTGATCGCCTGTTGCACCGAGGCATTGTCCAGCGGCGACTTGCCTGAATATTTCACGTTCTTCAGCACCTGCGGCACGGTCTCGAACTGGCGGCCGAGCTGCGACATCGGCTTGCCGCTTTCGACCATCACCGCCAGCACCTGCAAGGCCGCTAGCAGACCGTCGCCGGTCGGCGCGTAGTCACTCAGGATCACATGGCCCGACTGCTCGCCGCCGATATTGAAGCCGCCTTCGCGCATCCGCTCCATGACATAGCGGTCGCCGACCTTGGTGCGTTCCAGGCTCAGGCCCTGCGTCGCCATGAACCGTTCCAGGCCGAGGTTTGACATGACGGTGGCCACCAGCCCGCCGCCCTTGAGCAGGCCCTTCTGCGCCAAGGAGGTGGCGATGATCGCCATGATCTGGTCGCCGTCGACGATCTGGCCGTGCTCGTCGCAGATCACCACCCGGTCGGCGTCGCCGTCCAGGGCAATCCCGATATCAGCCCTGAGTTCCTTGACCTTTTCGGCCATGGCCTGCGGCTGGGTCGAGCCGCACTTTTCGTTGATATTGACACCGTCCGGCGTGACGCCAACAGAAAACACCTCGGCACCCAATTCATACAGTGCCAGCGGTGCCACCTTGTAGGCCGCCCCATTGGCGCAATCGATGACCACGCGCAGGCCGTTGAGGCGCAGATTGCGCGGGAAGGTCGCCTTGGCGATCTCGACATAGCGCCATTGCGCGTCGTCGACCCGGGCCACCCGGCCCAGCTTGTGCGCTTCGGCGACGCCTTCCAGGATATTGCCGTCCATGCGCGCCTCGATGGCCAGCTCGACTTCGTCGGAGAGCTTGTAACCGTCAGGTCCGAACAGCTTGATGCCGTTATCGGCGAAGGCATTGTGCGAGGCCGAGATCATAACACCCAGATCGGCGCGCATCGACCGCGTCATCATGGCCACGCCCGGGGTGGGCAGCGGCCCGAACAGACGCACATCCATGCCGACGCTCGTAAACCCGGCCACCAGCGCCGGCTCGATCATATAGCCCGACAGGCGCGTATCCTTGCCGATGACGACCAGGTGTCGCCGGTCGGTCTCCGACATGAACATCTTGCCCGCCGCCATGCCGACGCGATAGGCGACTTCGGCGGTCATCGGGAAGGCATTGGCCCGGCCGCGGATGCCGTCGGTGCCGAAATATTTGCGCGTCTTGTTCATGGCGGACATGTGGGAGGCCATTTCTTCGTTGGGTGTGCGGATGGGGTTGTAGGCGTACAGCGACAGGGCTTCGCGATAATCGGCGACCTTTTGGGTGGCTAGGGCGATGAAGGCGGCCTCCAGCTTGTCGACCGTTTCGGGGCGCAGCGCCTTGGTCGAACCGTTCAGGGCGCGGAACACGCTGCTCTGGGCGATCTGGGCGGCGTCGGCCACGTCCTTGATCGACAGGCCCGAGGCGTTCAACGCCGCCTGGAGCTTGTCCCACTTGCTGTCGCTCATGAAATCGGAACCTGATAATCTTATGCTAAGAGCTTCAGGATAGGCTCGCACGGAAAGATTTGCAACGAATTAATTGCATAAAATTCGCGGCAATTTGATCTTACGGTAAATGTTTCCTGAACATGGCCGGTTAAGCGTTGATTAAGCGGTGGTTATTAATTTCCAAGGGAATTGTAATCTTTTGCCACGCTTATTGATAGCCAGTTGGCACGCAATGTGCTAATTGACGCTCGCAAGTCTGATTTCATAACGCAAGGAAATTGAAGCATGTGCGGCATTATCGGCATTATCGGCAATTCGGACGTCGCCCCACGCCTGCTGGAATCCCTGCGCCGGCTTGAATATCGCGGCTATGACTCGGCCGGCATCGCCGTTCAGACCGATGATGGCCCCCATCGCCGCCGCGCCGAGGGCAAGATCAAGAACCTCGAAGCCGCCATCGCCGCCGATCCCTTGCCGGGCAAGGTCGGCATCGGCCACACCCGCTGGGCCACCCACGGTGCGCCGTCCGTGCGCAACGCCCACCCGCACGCCTATGGCGCGGTGACGGTGGTCCACAACGGCATCATCGAGAACTTCGCCGAACTGAAGTCCGAGCTGCAAGCCAAGGGGCAAAAGTTCGAATCCGACACCGACACCGAAGTCATCGCCCACCTGCTTGACGAAGCCCTGACCTCGGGGCTGAAACTGAAGGACGCCTTCCAGGCCGTGCTTAATCGTCTGCACGGCGCCTATGCACTGGCCATCCTGATTGCCGGCGAACAGGAAACCATTTTGGGCGCCCGTCGCGGCTCGCCGCTGGTCGTCGGCTGGGGCGAAAACGGCGAAATGTTCCTTGGTTCGGATGCGCTCGCGGTTGGCCCGTTCACCAACAATGTCACCTATCTCGAAGAAGGCGACTGGCTGGTCCTGACCCGCAACGGCGCCGAAGTCCACGACGCCAAGGGCTTTCTGGTCAACCGCCCGGTCACCCACGTCCCGGCTTCGGCCGCCTTGGTCGAAAAGGGTTCTTACCGCCATTTCATGGAAAAGGAAGTGCACGAGCAGCCGGAAAGCTGCCAGCGCACCTTCTCGGCCTATCTCGATCCGGTCGCCAAGGCCGTGCGCGCCGACGTCAAGGCCAATATCGATTTCAGCCAGATCGTCCGTATACAGATTATTGCCTGCGGCACCGCCTATTATGCCGGCTCGATCGCCCGTTATGCCTTTGAAAAGGTGGCCGGACTACCGGTCGACGTCGAAGTCGCCTCGGAATTCCGTTACCGTTCGCCGGCCATGACGCCGGGGACGTTGGCCATTGCTGTGTCGCAGTCGGGCGAAACCGCCGATACGCTGGCGGCGCTGCGCTGGTGCAAGGAGCAGGGCCTCAAAACCGCCGCCCTGGTCAATGTCCACTCCTCGACCATGGCGCGCGAAGCCGACCTGATGTGGCCGACCCACGCCGGTCCGGAAATCGGGGTCGCCTCGACCAAGGCGTTCACCGCTCAGCTGTCGGCCCTGCTATCATTGGTCGTGGCGGCGGCGGCGCAACGCGGCCGCATCGACGCTAAACGCGAGGCTGCCCTGGTGCAAAACCTGCTCGAAACCCCCGGCCTGATCGCCGAGGCGCTCAAGATGGACGCTGAAATCGGCCGTATCACGGCGGACCTCAGCAAGGCACGTGACGTCATCTATCTCGGCCGCGGCGATATGTATCCGCTGGCCCTGGAAGGCGCATTGAAACTCAAGGAAATCAGCTACATCCACGCCGAAGGCTACGCCGCCGGCGAGCTGAAACACGGTCCGATCGCCCTGATCGACGAGAACACGCCGGTGGTGGTGGTCGCGCCCGATGATGAGCTGTTCGAAAAGACAGCTTCCAACGTCCAGGAAGTGGCGGCGCGCGGCGGCCGGGTGGTGATGATCACCGACGCCCCGGAAAAGGTCCCCGCATTGTCCGGCGACGCCGCCAAGGCCTTGAAGATCGTCCGCGCCCCGAAGTGCGACGCCTTCATCGCGTCGCTGGTCTATTCCGTGCCGATTCAGCTTCTGGCCTACCACACGGCCGTTCACAAAGGCACCGACGTCGACCAGCCGCGCAACCTGGCCAAGTCGGTGACGGTGGAGTAGGGCCGGCGGCCAGGTCAGCGGCCTCCGGCTGAGGCTCCAATCCGGGCAATCAGCGAACGCAGCCAAACGCCGCCGGGATCGTTTATCCTGCTGGGATGCCAGGCCATGGAGACCTGGAACGATTGGCGGGGCAGCGGCAGGGCGAATTGCCGGATGTCATAGAGGGCGGCGAACTGGTCGGCAATCGTTTTGGCGATGCACATGATCCGATCGCTGCCGGCAATGAGGGCGGGCGCCGCGGTCATGTGCGGCAGATAGGTGTCGATCTGGCGGACCAGCCCCTTCGCCTTCAGCCAGGCATCAACCATCCCGACGCTTTGGCCGGTCGGCGATATCAGGACATGTCGCTCGGCCAGGAATTCATCGAGCGAAGGCGCGGGGCCGAGTCGCGGATGCGCCCGGCGGCAGATACCCGTCAATTCGTCCTCGCCGACCGTCTCGCGCCAACGCCACGTCCGCATGGCCCAATCGTCGCGGATAGCCAGATCGTAGTCGCTGGCGTTCAGCCGCTCGGCAAACCGGTCCTCAAAAGGCAATATCTCCAGAGATACCTGCCATTGTCGGGCGTCAATGTGCGCCAGGCAGGACATCAAAAGGGTGCTGACGGCATAGTCGTTAGCCAGGATACGAAACCGCCGGGCCTGGCGGCTGGGATCGAAATCCAGGTCCGGGTTGAGCGCCGTTCCGATATCTTCGAGTATGCCTCTGACCCGAGGCAGGAGCTCTTCGGCCAGCGGCGTCGGCAGCATCACATGGCCGCGCCGCACCAGCAGCGGGTCATTAAGCGCTGCCCTGAGCCGTGCCAGGGCGTTGCTGGTCGCGGGCTGGCTGAGCCCGATCGACTTGGCGGCCGCCGAGACGCTGCGGTGCTCGAGGACCGCCGCCAGGACCTTGAGCAGATTGAAATCGAAAGCCGCAATATTCACCATATCAATATAAATAGTTCAATTTATCCATTTGAACAATGTGCTACGTCCGGCTTATGACAATCGGCATCGACAGCAAGGAGAGCCCCTCATGACCCGATCGCGTTTCACCTTTACCAGCGGCGGCGCAGACCTGGTCGGGACCCTTTTCACCCCTGATGGAGCGTCGAAGGGTCTGGTGGTTACGACCGGCCCGCTGACCTCCGTCAAGGAGCAGGCAGCGGGTGTCTATGCCCAGGCCATGGCGGCGCGCGGCTACACGGCGCTGGCCTTCGATCATCGCACCTTTGGGGAAAGCGGAGGCTTGCCCCGCCAGTTCGAGAATCCCTATGCCAAGGCGGAGGACGTCACCGCGGCGGTCACCGCCCTGCTGGCCCGTCCCGAACTGGCCGGGCTCAAGGTCTACGGCGTCGGGGTGTGCGCCGGCGGTGGTTATATGGCGCAGGCGGTGGCCAATGATCCCAGGTTCAGTGGCTTTGCCGGCGTTGCGGGCGTCTACAGCGACCGCGAACAGACGAAAGCCTGGATGGGCGACGGTTATGAGGCCGCCATCGCCCGGGCCCGCCGGGCGCTTGAACGCTTCAATGCGACCGGCGAGGCCGAGACGATACCCGCCGTCGCTCCTGACCTTGGCGATGTCGCCATGCCGCTTCTGGAAGCCTACGAATATTATGGTACGCCGCGCGGCCAGGTGCCGAACTATGTCAATGGCTTTGCCGTGCAGTCACGGCTTTACACGCTTGATTTCGATGTCCAGACCCTTGCCCCGGCGATCACCGTTCCGACCCTGATCGTTCATTCAGAGAAGGCGCTGATGCCGGCCCTGGCCAAGTCCTTTTATGAACGTCTCACCACCAGGAAGGCGCAGCTTTGGTTAACCTCGCAAGGGCAGATCGATTTTTACGACGATCCCAGGCTGATCGGCGAGTCGACGGACGCCATCGACGCCTTCTTTTCAGGTCTCTAGCCGCAAGGAAAAAGGGCGCCGCCATCAGGCGGCGCCCATCCAAATCATCGAACCGCGACCAGCTTTTCCTTTTCGACCGACGATGCCCAGCCGTCGAACACTTCGTGCACGGCCTTCCAGCTCGACAGCTTTTTCATATTACCGAGCCAGCGGCAGATATTCGGATACTGGCTGAACTCACAGCCCACCACTTCGCCGGAAGTGATGACGCCTGAGGCGAAATAGTCGGCGATGGTGATCTGGTCGCCGGTCAGATAGGGCTTGTCGCCGATCCAGGCATCGTTGAGCAGCCCCAGCCAGCGCAGGCTCTTTTCGCGGCCCCAGGCGATGGTGCCGGCATGCGCGGCTTCGTCGGGGCGCTTATGGTGCGGGAATAGCTGCGGATAGATCATGCCGTAATTATAGTCGCGGATGAAGTTGCTGTTGAACCAGTCCAGGGCCTCGTTGACCTTGGCGCGCGCCTTCAGGTCCTTGGGGTACTCCGGCAGATCGAAGACATCGCCGAGATACTTCAGGATCGCCGAGCTTTCGGTCAGACGGAAATCGCCGTCTTCCAGAAGCGGCACCATGCTGTTCGGGTTCTTGGTGGCGTAGGGCGGCTGATACTGCGCGCCGGTCATCAGGTCGACCACTTCGCTTTCGACCGGCAGTTTCTTTTCCGCGATCAGCAGCGAAATCGGGCGGCAGGTCGTCGATACAGGATGCATGTACAGTTTCATGGCGAGCTCCTTCTGTAAGGCTGGCGCGACCCTATTCCGCCGGTTTGCGCTCGGCAACGGTTTCTTTTGCCGTCACAGTGACGCGTGCTATGTTCGACAAAAATATTCCAGGCGGAGACGATCATGAAAATCACAGCGTTTTGTGTAGCGGCGGTGGCGGCCTTCACGGCGGGCATGGCGCACGCCGAGAGCAAGGGCTTCGACATTGCCATTACGGTCGATGACCTGACGGCGCACGGGCCGCTGCCGCAGGGCATGACCCGCGTCGGCATCGCCCAGTCCTATATCGCCACCCTGAAAGCCCACCACGTCGCGCAGGCCTGGGGCTTCGTCAACGCCAAGCGCGTCGTCCAGGAGCCGGAGAGCGAAGGTGTCCTGGCCGAATGGCGCCAGGCCGGCTATCCGCTCGGCAACCATACCTTCAGCCATATGAACCTGGCCACGGCACCGTCTCTGGAAGCCTGGGAGGCCGACGCCGAGGCCGGTGAGCCGCTGGTCGACAAATACATGCAGGGCCAGGACTGGCACTATTTCCGCTTTCCCAATCTGAACGTCGATCCGGCCCGCGCCGACGGCGCCATGGCCTGGGTCAAGGGGCACGGCTATCGCGAAGCCGATGTCAGCGCCGGCTTCAGCGACTGGGCCTATACCGACGCCTATGCCCGCTGCCTGGCCAAGGGCGATACGGCCACCATCGAGGCGATGAAGGTCCAGTACCTGAAAGGCGTCGACGACGGCATCCGTTACATGCAGGCGACTTCGCAGCGCGTCTATGGCCGCAATATTCCGTTTGTCTTGCTGACCCATATTGGTGGTTTTGCATCGATCATGCTGCCGGAAACACTGGACCGCCTGGAAAAGGCCGGGGCGCATTATGTGACGTTGGAAAAGGCGCAGTCCGACCCGGCCTATCAGCTTACTGGTGGTGGCAATCTGATCGACCGGCAGGCGGCGGCGAAGGGCATTTCCCTGGCCGATATCCCAGCGCCCGCCTCGACGGACAATATCAAGAACCTGTGCAACTGATGCGGTAAATTACGGCGAATTCACTAGGTCCCGTCGAAAAGCGCCGGTAGGTTCTTCTTGCGAAGGAGAACCGAAATGTTGGCTTTGCTGGCTGTCTTGGCGACTACGGAATCTCAGGTTCCGCATCTTTTCGAACCGGCGAAACCCGCGGCTGGCGCGGTTGGATCGGTAATGCTCGGTCCAGTGTTTTCGCATATGTTCATGTGTGTCGAACATCCGGAAGGTAACGACGCCTCGGCGCTTGGTGACGCCTTCGGCACGGATTGCGTCGTTGTCGGCGGAATGGACGGCGGGGACGGCTATTTCCGCCTGTTTCGGTCCGACGGTAAGGCAAACGCCGATTGGTACGGCTGGCAGGCCGATGTTCTGGCGCCTTTCGATGCCACCGTCGTCAAGCTGACTATAAATGAAACCGTCAATACGCCCGGCACCATGGGCAAGGACTCGGCCAGTGACCTTGTCTTCAAGCGCCGTGACGGCACCTATGTCGTCTTTGCCCACGTCGACGGGGTTCAGGTGAAGGTAGGCGACATGGTTAGGCAGGGACAGGTCGTGGCCCATGTCGGTAACAATGGCGCATCCTTTGCGCCGCATATCCACATCGGCGCCTTCAAAGGCACGCAACCGCTACAGATACGCTGGGACCAACGCGCCGAAGGCCGCCTGTCCGGGTTCCAGTAAGCGAAAACTCAGGTCTCGCCTGTCGCCGCGATCATATCCGCAAATGCCGCTTCCAGGCCTCGGGCAGCGCGGTCGGTATCGAACAAGAGCGATCCGGGCAGATTGGCCTGAAGCTTTGCCTTGATCGCCGCCAGTTCACCGGGTTGTGTTGCCAATCGCACCGCCAGCGCCTCATAGGCTTCCGGCGTGTCGGTGATCAGCTCCGGCATGCCCACGGCCGTCAGCAAGCTGGCCCCCATGCGGGCAGCGAAGGATTCCCCGATCCGCGTCAGTACCGGCAGGCCCATACGCAGGGCGTTACTGGCCGTCGCCCCGGCATTATAGGGATGGGAATCGAGGAACAGGTCGGCCAACGGCAACCGCGCCAGATGGTCGTCCAGCGGCAACATGGCGGCAAAAACGATCCGTTCCGGATCGACACCGCGCGCTGCCGCCTCGGCCTTGAGATGGGCGATGGCCGTCCGGTTCTTGGCATGCAGCCACAACACGCTGCCGGGTGTCTGCAACAGAATCCGCATCCACCCATCGTAAGCGTCCGGCGTGATCTTGTAATTCTGATTGAACGAACAGAAGACAAAGCCGGTCTCCGGCAGTCCCTGACCGGCACGATCGAACACCTTATCGGACGGCGCCTGTGCGTCGTCATTGGCCTGATAGCTCGGCAGGTAGGTGATCTTTTCGCTGTAGAAGGCCTGCTTTTCTGGCGGGACAATCACGTTGTCCGCCAGCAGATAATCGATATAGTCCGCGCCCATGGTACCGAGATAGCCGAGATAGCTGACCTGCACCGGCGCGGCCCGTTCGGCAAACACGCCCGTCCGGCTGCCGTAGGTGAAGCCATTGAGGCTTACGGCGATGTCGATCTCGTGCTGGCGCGCCAGCTTGGCGGTTTCGATGTCCGATAGTCCGGCGACGTCAATGAAATGGTCGGCGGCTTGGCGAATACGCGTGCGCCAGGCATCCTCGGCCTGGGGGCGCAGCGAGAAGGCGAAGACCTCGACCTTGGACCGGTCATGCCGCTCGAACAGCGCGGCCAGCAGGTGGCTGACCGGGTGGTTCTTGAAGTCCGACGAGAAGTAGCCGATGCGCAGCCGCTCATGCTTGTAAGGCGTAATCGGCGGCAGCGCGCGGCCCGCCGGATGGCTGGCTTCGGCGAAGGTCTTTGCCGCCGTAAGCAATACTTTGGGCGAGTCGATCAGCGCCTGGACGGGCAGGGGAGCCGATGTCCGTTTCCCGGCCAATATGGCTTGCTCCAGCCGGTCGCGGCGGCCGGCGAAGTCGCGCCAGTCCGACAGATACATGCGCACGTAAAGATCATGGCCGGGCAGCCATTCGATATCCGGCTTGATCGCCAGCGCCCGGTCATAGTTTTCCAGCGCCTCTTCAATCCGGCCCATGACGAACAGGATATTGCCGCGGGTATTGTGTGTCTCGGCATGGCCCGGCCGTAAACGCAGGGCGGACTCGCACACGACCAGCGCCTCCTCAAGCCGACCCATGGCCTCCAGCGTGCCGGCCTTCTGGTAAAGGGCGTCGGCATCGCCGGGATCGGCGCTCAGCACCTGGTCGAACCCGGCCAGGGCTTCATCGAGGCGGTTCAGACCCTGGAGGGCGATGGCGCGATTGAGCAGGGCGTCGAGATGGCCGGGCACCAGGGCCAGCGCCCGGTCGTAATCAGCGAAGGCTTCCGGGAAACGCTTCAGATCCGCCCAGACATTGCCGCGCGCATTGAACGCGTCGGCGTCGTTTGGCCGGGCAGCCAGTACCTGATTGTAGCGAACCATGGCTTCGTCGTAACGGCGCAGCCCCCTTAAGGCATTGCCCAGGCATTGGCAGGTGTCCGCATTGGCCTGCAGCGTCAGCGAACGGCTGAGAAACGCAACCGCATCCTCGAAACGTTCGGCCTGAGCCAGCGCGGTGCCGGCCAGACGCAGCACGTCGGCATTGTCCGGTTGAATGGCCAGGAGCTGCTGGTAGGTGGAAAAAGCCTGGCTCAAGCGGCCATTCTGATGCAGGGCCACGGCCTGTTGCAAAGCCATCTGTTCCTGAGGCGAAAACGGCCGTGTCATCGGATGGCCTTTCGGATTTGCATTGACGCCAAGGCGATTTCGCGGCCTGATTGCCCGATCGAAAGGGGTGCGATCATGGACAAGAACAAGCGTTTAATGTTGGCGGGCGGGCTGGCGATTGGCCTGGCGGTGGTTTTCTTAGTGGTGATGATGGGCATGGCGCCGAAATCGAACGACCCAGTGGCGTTGATGCAGACGGTCGGGCAGGTATCGGGGGTCGTGGGCGGCATCGGATTTGTTATGCTCATTTTCGGCTTCATCGGCAAGAAAAAGAGCTAAGGCCTATTTAAGCCATTGGTCCTTCTGCGCCTTGACCTCGGCAACCGGGCCGGGATGGACGGTCAGCAACATGATCTGCGGCGGGCAGTTGAAGCGCACCGGAATGCCGCTCGACCCCAGCCCGCGCGTCACGATCAGGATGCGCCCATTGATGATCGTCCAGCCCTTGGCGGTGTCCTCGGTATGACGCGAAACCCGGACGATCGAGCCGATGATCGGCAGCCGCACCTGACCGGCATGCGTATGTCCGGCCAGCAGGATCGGCGCGCGATCGGACTCCCAATCGAACAAGCCGGGATTGTGGGTGAGGGTGAGGGTCGCTGCGCCCGGCGGAATTTGCGCCGCGGTGGCGGGAAAGTCCGGACGCTGTGTCTGACCGTCCTCGATACCGGCGATCCATACATCGCCGCCCGGGCGTTCGATCCGTGCTGCCTTGTTTTCCAGGAAATGGACCGGCGTTGTCGCCAGGATCTGGCGTACCGTATCGCAATCCCACCAGCAGTCGTGATTGCCCATAATCGCATAGACGCCATAGCGCGCTTTGAAGCTGCCGAGTGTCCTTAGGCCTTCTTCGTCCAGGGCGATCTCCTTGGGTGATCGCATCGGCCGGGCGCCGAATTCCTTGCGGCCCCGGAAAACATTGCCGCCGATGTAGTCCCCGGCCAGCAACACCACGTCGGGATGAAGCGCTTCAACCCGCCGGGCAATGTCGCGGACGCGCTGGGGCTTCATGTGCACGTCATCCATATGCAGGTCGGACAGCAGCACCACACGCAAGGGCGTCGTATCCGTAGGCCAGGACGGCACCTGCACGTCGAGTTGCGTCAGGGTCAGGCTGCGTGGCTCGAACCAGAAGCCGACCGCAGCCGCCCAGATGACGGCAATGGCCACAATCCCAAAGATTATATTTCGTTTGCGCATATGTTCCCCCTCAATGCGTATGCAAATAAGCAACTTTTTAGTTGCTTATTTATGCCGGCGGGCATATAAAATAGGCAGCTATGGAGTTGCCAATGTCCGCGCAGTCCCCCAATATTATCCGCAAGGATATTGTCCTAAATGCGTCGCTCGACAAGGTGTGGGAAGCGATTTCCGATGCGTCCCAGTTCGGCCAATGGTTCGGCATGAAACTCGATGGGCCGTTTGTCGCCGGCCAGCCCATCTCCGGCCATATCATGCCTACGGTGGTCGATCCCAAGATTGCCGACATGCAGAAGCCCTATGAAGGCAAGCCGGTGTCTCTGGTCGTCGGCGATATTCAGCCCAAGCACCTGTTTCAGCTGCGTTGGCACCCCTTTGCCATCGATCCGGATACGGACTATTCGGCTGAGCCCATGACCCTGATCACCTTCACGCTGAAGGAGGTCGAGGGCGGCGTACACCTCACCTTGACCGAAAGCGGCTTTGAGAACATTCCGGCCGAGCGCCGCTTCCAGGCGTTCCAGGCCAATGACGGCGGCTGGTCGGCGCAAATGAAGCTGATCGAAGCCTATCTTGACGGGGCCTGGCGTGGCCGCTGAAGCCGCCCTGTTCGCTGCTCCGTTGTTCGCCGCCCTGGGTGATGAAACGCGGTTGCGTATCGTGCTCCGGTTGGGCGCGGGCTCGGCGTCGATCGTCCGCCTGACGCACGGAACCGGTCTGACGCGGCAGGCCATCACCAAACATCTGAATGTACTGGAAAAAGCCGGTCTGGTTAGCCATGCGCGCTCAGGCCGGGAAACGCTGTGGGCGCTGGACCGCGAACGTGTCGAACTGGCCAGGCATTATCTCGGTTTGATCGCCCATCAATGGGACGAGAAGTTGGAATCGCTGCGGGCCTTTGTGGAGAATTGAGCGCTAAAAATTCCCACCAGGCGCAAAAATATTCGAAATAATCGCCAAATTTGTCAAAATCTTGCATTCGTGAGATGACAAATGGCCGTGAATGCGCCATATGACGGGTCTCCACCCGCTTTCATACAAGGCCCCTGACCGCCATGCGCGACTTCTATCGTATCCGCCGCTTACCCCCTTATGTCTTCGAGGAAGTCAACAAGGTGAAGGCACGGCTGCGCGCGGAAGGCGTCGACGTCATCGACTTCGGCATGGGCAATCCCGACATGCCGACCGCGCCGCATATCGTCGACAAGCTGATCGAGACGGTCAAGAAGCCCAGGACCCACGGTTACAGCGCCTCCAAGGGCGTCCAGGGCCTGCGCAAGGCCATGGCCGGCTATTACGACCGTCGCTATGGCGTGAAGCTCAACCCCGATACCGAAGTCGTCGCCACGCTCGGTTCCAAGGAAGGCTTTGCCAACCTGGCCATGGCCATCACGGCGCCGGGCGACACGGTCATCTGTCCGAACCCGGCCTATCCAATCCACGCCTTCGGTTTCCTGATGGCCGGCGGCGTGATCCGCCACGTTCCGGCCCTGTCGCCTGAGCAGTACCTGCAAGGCATCGACCGGGCCGTGAAGCATTCCGTGCCGGCGCCGTCGGTCATGATCGTGTCCTACCCGTCCAACCCGACCGCGCAATGGGTCGATCTCGATTTCTATAAGGAAGTCATCCGCCTGGCCCGAAAGCACGATCTGATCGTGCTCAGCGACATTGCCTATTCGGAAATCTATTTCGAAAACAACCCACCGCCCTCGATCCTTCAGGTTGACGGCGCCAAGGAACGCAGCGTCGAGATCAACTCGCTGTCGAAGACCTACGCCATGGCCGGCTGGCGCATCGGCATGGTAGTTGGCAACGCGGAAATCTGCGCGGCACTGGCCCGCGTCAAGTCGTACCTCGACTACGGCGGCTTCACGCCGATCCAGGTTGCCGCCGCCGCCGCGCTCAACGGACCACAGGACAATGTCGATGAGATCCGCGCCACCTACAAATCACGCCGCGACGTGCTGATCGAATCGATGAAGCGCGCCGGCTGGGATATCCCGCCGCCGCCGGCGTCGATGTTTGCCTGGGCGAAGATCCCGGAAAAGTTCGCCGACATGGGATCGATGGAGTTCGCCAAGATGCTGATCGAAGAGGCCCATGTCGCTGTCGCGCCGGGCCTCGGTTTCGGCGAATACGGTGAAGGCTATGTCCGCCTTGGCCTAGTCGAGAACGAAAACCGCATTCGCCAGGCCGCGCGCAACATCAAGAAGTTGCTGTTACCGGACGCCAAGCCGGAACCGAAACCCGCCGCCAACGTGGCGTAATCGTTACGCGTGCCATCAATCTCCCGTCAGGCGACCATTTTGGCACAACTTTCGCGCTAAACTGTCATGACACCGGTGGCCTTTCCTAGATTTTGACATTTTCGCGGCAATCGCATCACACATTCGTGTCTCCGGTTATTAAGACGCGGTTATCCTTTTGACTCAGGGCTGAAATTACGGTTCACTGGTCATTGTGCGATGCACACATATTTGCTGAAACTTGACATATTTCGAGCTGTCTTCACATCGTGTTCCGGCCCGCCGGTTCCGTAACGTGCAAGTGCCGTGTACATATAGAGGTGGAGCGTGGTCAGTTTAGAGTTCAGCGTCAATTCAGCCTCCGAACAGGAAGCTTTTTTCGGCGCTTTTTTTAAGTTTGTAGAAGCCGCTTCGATCAATGACGCCGATGCCATTTCCATGCGTTCCGATACGCAGGGCGATTCAATCGTTAAGGTTGTAACCTTCGAGGACGATGCCCAGGCCGATCAGTTCCAGTCCTATTGGACACAGCGCCGTCGCTGGCTGGGCCTGTAACCCCTCCTCCGGCTGCTTTGCAGCCGGCAAGCGCGACCGCGCGCCCGAGCCGTTGCGAGGAAAGCCTGCGTGGCGATTGAACGCAAATAAATATTCCCAAACGCCCGCAACTCTTTATAGGGTCGGGCCATGCTGAGATATCTTCCGCTTCGTTATCGCCTGCCCCTGATCCACGGGACGCTTTACCGTCTCGGGCGTTGGCGTGGCAAAAACTGGCCTAAGGCCGCCGAAACCGGCCTGGCCCGGGGCGATTTTGTCGTTTCGGCCTTCTTCAAGGAAAGCCTGGGGATCGGCCGCGCCGGCCGGTTGTCGGCGGATGCGTTCAAGGCGGCAGGTTATCCGATCCTCGAACACGACCTGCGCCCAGCGTTTAAACACCTTCTCGATGGCAAGGCGGTGCTGCCGGGATCGGGCGGTGTCTGGTTCATTCACGCCAATGCCGCCGAAACCATCGTCGCCTTGCTGGCCCATCCGGTCGCAAGCTGGGCGGATCGATACCGCATCGCCTACTGGGCCTGGGAGACACCCAAAGCGCCGGCCGAGTGGGTATTCGTCGCTGAATACCTGCATGAAATCTGGGTCCCGAGTACATATGTTCGCGATGCCCTGGCCAAAACCTTCACCGCCGCCGGGCGCGAGGACTTAATCGTCCGCATACGGATTATTCCGCATCCGGTGCCCTTGCCGGCGGTCGCTCCAAGCGCCGAAGATCGTGCACGCTTCGGGATGAAACCCGATGTCTGCGAAGTCCTGACCCTGTTCGATACGAAGTCGTCAGCCGTGCGCAAGAATCCGTGGGGCGCCGTCGAGGCCTGGACGCGGGCCTTCCCAACGGCGAAGGACACAGCACGCCTGACGCTCAAGGCGAGCGATCTGCTTTCCAGCACAGTGGGATCCGAAGCTTGGAATTCACGTGACTTGAAGTCGCGGC
>JADMIO010854390.1_pt1 | contig 86997 bp, 87 predicted proteins | sample 8958161 | NCBI WGS metagenome assembly JADMIO01 (sample SAMN16585339, study PRJNA669376) | soil metagenome | isolation source: Crop rotation soil | place: USA: Cullars Rotation, Alabama | collected 2011 | reverse complement strand
CGCGACAACTTGTCCACGTGGAATTCTAAGCTTAGGATCCCAATGTGCTGGAAAGACGGCGGCGACTTCGTCAGCTACAGCGGCAAGTACATCGACAGCTACGAGCCGGGTTGCTGGCTGGATCCGGGCCCGTATGGCTGTCTCGGGACGGGCATGGGCTACGCCATGGCGGCGAGGATCGCGAGACCCGACAAGCAAGTCGTCGTGATGATGGGCGACGGCGCCGCCGGCTTCAGCCTGATGGACATCGACAGCCTTGTGAGACACAACCTCCCCGTGGTCATCGTCGTCGGCAACAACGGCATCTGGGGTCTCGAGAAGCACCCCATGCAGGCCCTGTACGGCTACGACGTCGCCGCCGAGCTCACCCCCGGCACGAGATACGACCAGGTAGTCAGCGCCCTAGGCCTTCCTGTCCGGAGGTTGAGGTTGCAGGTCCCTCAAGCGAGGGGCCTGGTGATGGACCCTGTGGTTCCTTCCAAAGAACACAAGGAACCCATCACCATGACCACCTCTGCAGAGATCATCTACCACCGGCGCGTCCGGTTGCTGGATCTGGCCGAAGAACTCGGCAACGTCGCCGAGGCGTGCCGACAGATCGGCGTGTCCCGGACCCGCTACTACGAATGGAAGAACACCGCCGAGCTCTACGGGCCCGAGGCGCTGTGGCCCAAGGACCGACGCCGTCCGGCCCAGCCGAATGAGACCCCGACCCATGTCGTGGCTGACCTGATGGCCCTCGTCGTGATCGAGCCGACGATCGGCTGCCGCCAGTACGCGGATCGGCTCGCCGACTCGGCTTCACGGTCTCCAAGTCCAGCGTCCAACGGATCTTGGTCGACCACGGCCTGGGCCGGCGCCGGGCCCGGGTCGCTCGAGCCGCTGCCATCGCGATGCTGTCGGGGCTGGTCACCGAAGCGGTCACCGAGCACGCCGACGAGCCGTTCGGGTTCTGCCACTGGGCGGGCCGGCCCGGCGATCTGGTCGCCCTGGACAGCTTCTACATCGGGAACCTCAAAGGCGTCGGCAAGGTCTACCAACTCACCGCCATCGACACCTGCGCCCGGTGGGCGATCACCAAGATCGTCATCGGCCCGGTCACCGCCGCACACACCATCGCCTTCGTCGACCACCTCATCAAGACCATGCGCCGGCTCGGCATCCCCGTCCGCAACGTGCTCACCGACAACGGACCCGAGTACATCGCCCGCCTCTACCAAGACCACCTCGCCGAGATCGGAGTCGCCCACGTCCGGATCCCGCCCCGCTCACCGAACCACAACGCCGTGTGCGAACGGTTCCAGGGCACCATGCTCCAAGAGTGCTGGCGGCCCGCCTTCCACCGGCGCCACTTCAACTCGCTGCGCCAGCTGCAGGCCGAAGCAGACGCCTGGCTCGTCCGCTACAACACCCGCCGTCACAACCACGGCACCTACATGGCTGGCCGCCGCCCCATCGACATCCTCGACAACCACCCCACCCACCAAGCAGCATGACCACCAACCACAGGGCCGACCTGTCACCTCGAACCCCGGACAGGAAGCCCTAGGCGGCGCCAGCGAGATCGTCGAGACCGCTGCCGACATCGGCCCCGCCCTCGACCGAGCTTTGGCCAGCGGAGTGCCGTACCTCGTGAACATCATCACTGACCCGGAGGATGTCTACCCGCGGCAGTCAAACCTGGGATAGATCATCCTGACCTGGGTCGAGGTCGAGGTTCCGGTGGAACCACGTCTGGGCGGTTGTCTCGTACCCATGAGGTCACGCCGTTCACGACTCGCTCTGCGGCCTCGAGGGCCAGGCGTCCATGGTCTGACGTGATGATGGCAGCGTCATCTCCATAGTCCGCTTGGTTGCGCGTTCGGCGAAGTCTGTCCAGGGCGTCAAGATCCTCGGCAGCGACCTCCTCCTCCAACTCATTCGCCGCGTAGTCGACGACGTGGCGATGTCCGCCCTCACCGCCTGTTGGCCGATAGCCACCAAGGATCATGTGCGCGGTGATCGCCTTGCGTGCCGCTTGATGGGCCAGAGAGACGGCGCCGCGAGGGTCGTCATCGACGTTCCCTCTGGCTGTCCGGATGTGAGCTGCGGCGTCCCGGAGCCACAGTCGGGCCGCCGGGATGTTCGGCGCGACTCGCTCTACTGCGCCGGTCGCCAGGAGATCGGTCAGGGGCGTGGTGGCCGTGGACCTGGAGTCGGCCGCGATTGCTGGGGAGTCCAAGGGCGGAGGCGGTGGAATCGGCTTTGGCGGTTCGGTCACGGCGGGCCTACCAAGTGGATCGGAACGAGAGGACGATCGACGAGCGTGCCGAGGAACGAGTTCTCTGAACGAAGCAACCAATCATCGTCTGATGCGACGGTCGTATTGACTTCGACTCCGCCACGCAAGCGCGACTCGACGCGCCGCGCCACGTCGAAGGACTCTGAGAGCGAGAGTTCGCCGACGATGAGGACATCGATGTCTCGGGGGAACGCTCCCGGCGTCCCCTCGAATCGCTCTGCCCACGACCCATAGACGAACGCATGGGAGATGAGGCTGCGATAGCCCTGGAGCTCCTCCGCGAGGACCCCGAGCGGACCGATGGTCTTCGCCAGCAGGTGAGAGAGGTCGACTGCCCAAGGCAGTGCCCAGTTGGGTTCAACGAGGGATGCTGTTCCGCGACGCTGCGAGATGAGCACGTCGTGCTCGACGAGACGCTTGATCTCCCGCGCCGCTGTCGAGTGCGGAGCCCCAGTTGCTTCTGCGATCTCCGCCATCGATCGGGGACCGTCCGCCGTCACGAAGAGGTAGCCCAGGATCAGGAGCTGCTGAGTCGAGCGGAACAGCGGGGCCAGGGCGGGCGCTGGGCTTCTCATAAAATGAGAGAATATCGCAGCTATATGAGAATCGTGTGCTCAGCCGAGCTTGTCGAGGAAGCGGCCGGTGTCAACGACGACTCTCGTGATCCGACCCGCAGCCACCAAGCCACGGTCGTCGTTCACGCTCACGGTGAAGGTGAGGCGGCGGCCTTGAATCGTCTCGAGGGTCGCCTCTGCCGTCACCCGGTTTCCGACGGCGGTGGGTTGTAGGTGGTCGAGCTGAACTCGCTGGCCGACGGTCGTGGAGCCGGCCTCGAGCCTTCCCTCGACCACGGCGACGCACGCTTCTTCTGACAACGCGATCACCCTTGGCGTCGCGAGGACGGGGACGGCGCCGGACTTCATGGCGATGGCGGTGTCGTCATCTCCGACCGTCAGGTCGACGGACGCTGACGAGCCGGGTTCGAGGGGCACTTCCGTACGATACGGGGACCCCCCGGTGGGGGGCCAGCCTCTCAGCTTGGAGGAACCTTGTCCCTGGTCTCCGAAGACGTCATGGAGCGGGTGCTCGGCACCGCGCTGAAGACCGGTGGTGACTTCGCCGAGGTGTTCGCCGAGGACCGGCAGGCCGGGTCCGCGACCCTCGACGACGGGAAGGTCGAGGAGCTCTCCTCCTCGCGTGACCGGGGGGCGGGGATCCGGGTCGTCACGGGGGAGACCACTGGCTTTGCGCACACGGCGGACACCTCTGAGGAGGGGCTGATCGCTGCTGCTGAAGCCGCCGCTGCTGCCGCCCGGTCCGGGAAGGAAGGCGTCGTCGAGATCGATCTCACCGCCTCCTCTCACTCGCACCCCTCGAACGTTCTCAAGCCTCCCTTCGACATCGCCAAGGGCACCAAGGTCGAGCTGCTCACCGCGGCGGACGCCGCGGCCCGCGAGGCTGGCTCGGCCATCTCGCAGGTCATGGCTCGCTACGCCGACTCCCGGCGGATCATCCAGGTGGCGAACTCGGACGGGCTCCTGACCGGGGATGACCAGACCCGCACCTTGTTCTCCGTCTCCTGTGTCGCCTCGGGGGACGCCGGGATGCAGACCGGTCGCGAGTCGATCGGGCACACGATCGGGTTCGAGCTGTTCGACCGGTACGACGTGACCGACCTCGCCCGCCGTGCCGCACAAAGGGCCCTCACCAAGCTCAATGCCCGCCCGGCTCCCTCCGGCACCGTGCCGGTCGTCATCGGCAAGGGCGGCGGCGGGGTGCTCTTCCACGAGGCCTGTGGGCACGGGCTCGAGGCCGATCTCGTCGGCAAGTCCGCCTCGGCCTTCCGGGGGAAGGTCGGGGAGCTCGTTGCTTCGCCGCTGATCACGCTGATCGACGACGGGACCGTGGCCGACGAGTGGGGGTGCTTCGCCATCGACGACGAGGGACACCCGGCCCAGGCGAACACGCTGATCCAGGACGGGGTCCTCACGGACTACATGTGGGACTTCCTCCGAGCCCGGAAGGAGGGCCGGGAGTCCTCGGGGAACGGGCGGCGGCAGTCGTACCGGCACCTGCCGATGGTCCGCATGACCAACACCTTCATCCTCAACGGCGAGGACGACCCTGACGACATCGTCGCCGGCACCGAGTCAGGCGTGTACGTCGCCCAGCTGGGCGGCGGGCAGGTCAACACCGCCACCGGCGACTTCGTCTTCGGGATGACCGAGGCGTACCTCATCGAGAACGGCGAGATCACCGAGCCGCTGCGGGAGGGGAACCTCATCGGCAACGGCCCCGAGGTGCTCCAGCGCATCGACGCCCTCGGCAACGACTTCGAGTTCGGCTCGCCCGGCACGTGCGGCAAGGACGGCCAGGGCGTCCCCGTGGGGGACGGCGTCCCGACCCTGCGGGTCTCGGCGCTGACCGTCGGCGGCACCGCGGCCGCGTGACCCGACGTCCTGCACATCCGATGGAGGAAATGACCACCGGATTCCGGGGGCTATTTCCTCCAACGGAGTCCGCACGGTGATGGAAGACGAGCTCTACGCCATCGCCGACCGCCTCGTCGCCCGAGCCCAGCCGGGCGAGCAGGTCGAGGTCGTCGTCAGCCACTCGAAGGACACCGAGGTCCGGGTCTACGAGGGCGAGATCGAGTCGATGTCGGTCGCCGAGTCCCAGGGGGTCGGCGTCCGGGTCGTGGCCGACAGCCGGCAGGGCTTCGCCTCGGCGGGGACCTTCGACCCCGACGCGCTGGACGAGATCCTCGACGAGGCCCGGGACAACGCCAAGTACGCGGAGCCGGACGAGCACCTCGGCCTGACGGATCCCGACGGCGTGGCCCAGGCCGAGCTCGACCTCTGGTCCGAGGCGCTGGCCGACACCGACACCGAGGCCAAGATCGACCTCGCCATGGCCCTCGAGAAGGCGGTCAAGGCCGGCGACCCCCGGATCATCGGGCTGGAGTCCGCCGAGTACGCCGACTCGATGGGCACCTCGGTCGTCGTCTCGACCACGGGCGTGCGGGCCGGCGGCTCGGAGACGGTCGCCGACCTCATCGCCTACGCCCTGGCCGAGGAGGACGGTGAGACGCAGACCGGCTTCGGCTTCTCGGTCGGCCGTGAGCCCTCCGAGCTCGACGTCGACGCCGCCGCGGCCGACGCCGTCTACCGGGCCACCCGCCTCCTCGGTGCAGAGAAGCCGCCGTCGCAGCGGCTGACCGTCGTCCTCGACCCCTTCGTGACCGCCCAGTTCCTGGCCATCGTCGGCGGGACGCTGTCGGGCGACGCCGTGCTCAAGGGCCGGTCACCGTTCGGCGACCGGGTCGACGAGTCGATCGCCAACGAGAAGGTCACCTTCGTCGACGACCCGACCGACGCCCGGGCCTTCACCGCCGGGACCCACGACGGCGAGGGCCTGGCCACCCGTCGCAACGTGCTCATCGACCAGGGCCGCCTGACCGGCTTCGTCCACGACGCCTACTCGGGCCGACGGTCGGGCGCGGCGTCGACCGGCTCGGCCGTCCGCTCCTCCCGTAGCACGCCGATGGCCGGCTGCCAGGCCATCAGCCTGCTGCCCGGCGACAAGTCGCCCGACCAGCTGCTGGCCCAGGTCGGCGAGGGCCTGCTGGTGGCCGACGTGTCCGGCCTGCACTCGGGCGTGAACCCGGTCAGCGGCGACTTCTCGACCGGTGCCGACGGGCTCTGGATCAAGGACGGCCAGCTGGCCGGGCCGGTGCGGGAGTTCACCATCGCCTCGACCCTGCAGCGCATGCTCCAGGACGTCGTCGCCATCGGCAGCGACCTGACCTGGCTCCCGATGTCCGCCGCCGGCGTCACCCTGGTGATCGGCGACGTCTCGGTGTCCGGCGTCTGACGCCGGTCAGTCGTCGGCGACGATCCACGCCTTGGCGTCCTCGAGCGAGTCGTAGGGGAAGACCTTCACCTTCCCGGGGATGGCGAAGGCGAACAAGCGGATGCCCCGCGAGATCCAGGTCACATCGGTCACCACGGCCACCCGCTCGAAGTCGAACAGGTGGTGGGCGCCGAGCTTGGCGTCCTCCAACATGGCACCGCCCTCGTACTCCTCGAAGTCGGGCCCGGCCACGTAGAGCAGGCGGGCCTTCTCCCGACCCTCGAGCGCCTGCTCGACGGCCGGGATGATGACGTCCCGGTAGTCGTCGCCGTCGACCTCGCCGACGGCCCGGAGCCCGACCACGCCAGCCGGCAGATCGTCCAGCACCTCGATCATGGGACCCCCTTTTGGGGGACATGGTCGCGCGCCGGATGCCGTCCCCGCGCCGGTACCCTCGCCGCCGCTTTCCCCCACTACAGGAGATCAACATGCGGCGGAACTGGTGGGCCTTGCTCGGCCTGCTCATGGTGATGGTGCTCACGGCAGCGGCCTGCGGCGGCGACGACGGCGGTGGCTCCTCCAACGAGGACAACAGCGACGACGCCAGCGACGAGTCGATCAGCCAGGACGACTGGGTCGAGGAGACCTCGGGCCTCTGCGAGGACTGGATCGACGTCTTCAACGACGTCGACGTGACCGACGCGGACACCGTCTCGGAGTTCGCCGACGCGACCCGGACCTTCCACGACGACGTCGAGGACCTCGGCACGCCCGAGGACATCGAGGACGAGGCCGACGACTTCCTCAGCTCGGTCGCCGACCTGGGTGACCTCGCCGACACGGCGGCGGAGGAGATCGACGACGACGACGAGATCTCCGAGGACACCAACGGCGACCTCGAGGACACCTCCGCGGACATCGTGGACGCCGGTGACGAGCTGGAGCTCGACTGCGACCTCAGCGGCCTCAGCAGCGGCAGCGACACCTCGGACGACTTCACCAGCGACTTCTCCGACGACTTCTCGGACGACTTCTCCGATGACTTCTCGGATGACTTCTCCGACGACGCCGAGTTCAGCGACGCGCTGGACCCGACGATCTTCATCCCCGAGTTCGGCGACGATCCGACGTTCGACCAGCTGGCGTTCGACTGTGAGAGCGGTGACTTCGCCGCCTGCGACCAGCTGTTCCTGCAGAGCCCGGTGAGCGAGTCGACCGGCTCGTACGAGGGCTACGGCGCCACCTGTGGTGGCCGTCTCGCCGAGGAGCACCCGGGCCAGTGCCAGACGCTGGCCGGCGAGAGCTGATCCTCGTCTGAACGAACGACGCCGACCCCGCCCCGCCGACCAGGCAGGGCGGGGTCGGTCGCGTCCGCGGCCCGGTGCTCCGGCATGCTGACCCGATGACGGACCTGCTCGACCTGGCCGAGGGCCTGGCCGCCCGAGCCGAACCGGGCGAGGAGCTGGAGGCCTTCGTGGCCCGCTCCACCTCGCTCTCGGCCAGGGCCTACGACGGCGAGGTCGAGGCGTTCACGTCGGCCGAGACGTTCGGCGTCGGCCTCCGGGTCATCCGCGACGGCCGGGCGGGGTTCGCCTCGGCCGGTTCGTTCGACCCCTCCGTCCTCGCGGACACGCTGGCCGAGGCCCGGGACAACGCTCGCTACGCCGAGCCCGACGAGTGGGCCGGCCTCGTCTCGCCCGACGGCGTCGAGCCGCCCGAGATGGACCTCTGGCGGACCGACCTCGGGACCACGCCGACGGAGGCGAAGGTCCAGATGGCCCTCGACCTCGAGGCCGCCGTCCGGGGCGCCGACCCGCGGATCGTCGGCGTGCGGACCGCGTCCTACAGCGAGGGCTCCGGCGAGGCCGCGGTGGCCACCAGCACCGGGCTGGTAGCGGCGTCTCGAGGCACGTCGTGCTCGCTTGGCGCGACCGCCTTGGCCCGGGACGGCGAGGACACGCAGATCGGTGGCGGCTCGACGGTCGGCCGGGGCGTGGCCGACCTGGACCCCGACGAGGCCGTGACCGACGCGGTCGTCCGGGCCACCCGCCTGCTGGGGGCGAAGCAGCCGCCGACGGCCCGGATCACGATCGTGCTCGAACCCCGCCTGGCGGGGACCCTGCTGGGCATCGCCGGTGGGACGCTGACCGGCGACCGGGTGCTGAAGGGGCGCTCGCCCTTCGCCGACCGGGTGGGCGAGGCGATCGCCTCACCGCTCCTGACCCTGGTCGACGACCCGACCGACCCCCGCTCGTTCGGGGCCGACCCCCACGACGGCGAGGGCCTGGCCACCCGGGTCAACCCGCTGATCGACGAGGGCGTCCTACGGGGCTTCCTGCACGACGGCTACACCGGTCGACGGTCGGGCACCGGGTCGACCGGGTCGGCGGTCCGAGGCTCACGCTCGACCCCGGCGCCGGGGACCCAGGCCCTCGTGATGACGCCCGGCGACCGGTCGCCCGAGGACCTGCTGGCCGACGTCGAGCTGGGGCTGTTCGTCCAGTCGCTCAACGGCCTGCACTCCGGCGTCAACCCGGTCAGCGGCGACTTCTCGGTGGGCGCCGACGGCCTGATGATCCGCGACGGCGCCCTGGCCGAGCCGGTGCGGGAGATCACGCTCGCCTCGACCCTGCAGCGCCTGCTGCTGGGCATCACCGCCATCGGCAACGACCTCGAGTGGCGCCCCGGCGGGACGACGGCGGCGACGATGGTCATCGGCGACGTGTCGATGAGCGGCAGCTAGGGGGCGAAGTCGGCGGTGGTCATGCCGTCGGCGTGTCCGGCGGGCCACTGGACCAGCTCGATCCGGTTGCCGTCGGGATCGACGATCCACGTCGTCCGGAAGTCGTCCGACCCGTCGGGCGACGTGGGCGCCTCGGCCTCGACACCACGGGCGGCGAGCCGGGACAGCGTCTCGTCCATGGACTGGACCTGGATGACGACGTGGCTGAGCTGGTTGCCCTCGACCGCTGGTCCGTCCGGGTCGTGGACGAGCTCGATGGCGACGAAGTCGTCGCCGGGGAGCTTGATCATCGTCAGGTGGCCGAGGCCGGTCTCGGGGACCTCGCCGACGACCTCGTAGCCGATCGCCGTGTAGAACGCCAGCGATCGGTCGAGGTCGGCCACGCGCAGGCCGAGGTGGAGGGTCCTCATCGGGCCGCCATCAGCCGCGCACCTGCTCGAGGAGGCCTATGTCGTCGCGGCACGCCCAGTGCTCGACGACCACGCCGTCGACGACCCGCCAGATGTGGATGAACGTCCACGCCGTCGGGCGACCGGAGACCGGGGTGCCCGCCAGCAGCGGCATGGTCGAGCCCCGGTGGGTGCCGTGCACCGTGAGGTGCTGGGCCACGAGCTCGCCATCGCCGATGAGGTGGTGCTGCTCGGCGGTGATCGGTCCGAGGTCGCCGTCGATCGTGCGCAGGATCTGGGCCAGCCCCTCGCGGCCCTGGGGCCCGGCGGCGTGGTTGACCATGTCCTCCGCGATCAGGTCGTCGAGGTAGGTGTCGTCGCCGGCCTGCTGACGCCGGAACAGCTCCTCGATCACGTCCTTCGCACTCCGCTCACCCATGGCGACACCCTCCCACGGCGCGGCTCAGATGACGCCGGTCGCCAGGAGGAGGATCGCCACCCCGGCGACGGCGAACCGGTACCAGGCGAAGATCGACAGGTCGTGACGCTCGAGGTAGGTCACCAGCCAGCGGATCGCCAGGAGGGCGAACACGAAGGCGAAGGCCCCACCGATCAGCGGCGTGGCGACGCCGAACTCGTCGACGAGCACGTCGCCGTCCTTCAGCAGGGTGAAGAGCGTGGCGGCGGTCAGCGTGCCGAACCCCAGCAGGAAGCTGAACTCGACGGCCACCGGCATGGCGACGCCGACGAGGAGCGCGCCCAGGATCGTCGCCAGTGACCGGCTGGTGCCGGGCCAGAGGGCGACGCACTGCGCCAGGCCGATCACGAGCGCCTGCTGGTAGGTGATCGAGGCCAGTCGCCCTCGGCCCGGGTCGGCGTCGGGCCGGCCCCGGCTGGGGATCCTCCCGGTGCGCTCGAGCACGAGGATGAGGGCGCCGCCGACGATCCAGGCGACGACCACCGGCCACGGCCCGAAGAGGGCGTCTTCGATGGCGTCATCGAACAGCACGCCGAGGATCGCCGACGGGAGGAAGGCGATGACCAGGGTGAGGAAGAGGTGCCGCCCGTCGGGGTTCCGGCCGGCGAGGCCCTGGACCATCTCCACGAACCGTCGCCAGAAGACCGTGACGACGGCCAGGATCGCCCCGAACTGGATGGCGATGGCGTAGGCGTTGAGCGCCTCGAGTCCGGCGCTGCCCTCCTCGGACGGGAGGTCCAGCAGGCGGGCGGTCACGAGGAGGTGGCCGGTCGAGGAGATCGGCAGCCACTCGGTGATCCCCTCGACGATGCCGAGGACGGCCGCCTTCCACCAGGTCAGCTGGTCCCCGACGGCCTCGGCGGCTGCCGCCGCGGCAGCGGGGTCGGCGATCAGCAGGACGCCGAGGGCCGCGACTGCGAGCAGCGCGAGCAGACGCCTTCGCGTGCGCGCCGCGTCCGGTCTCACGCTCATACGGCCCCGATCGAGCGTCGCACGACGGCGTCGCGCCGCAGCGGCTCCTTGGGGCGGACGAGCTCCCAGCCGCAGCGCACGTAGAAGCGCTCGGCTTCGGCCGTCTTGGCCCAGAGCTCGCCCAGGCCGAGGTCGACGGCCCGGCGTTCCACCTCGGCGAGGAGCTGGCGGCCGATGCCGAGGTCCCGGGCCCCCTGACGCACGTACATCCCCCCGAGCCACGGACCCTCGTCGGCGAACTCGGTGTCGACGTCGTCGGCGGTCAGCGACACGCACCCGACCGGCTCGTCGCCCAGGAAGGCGACGAGCGTGAACGGCACCTCGTCGCGGTGCGCACGGCTGCCGATGATCGCGGTCCACCTCGCCTCGGCCAGCTCGTCGTCGCCGCCCCACTCCCGGCTCTGCCAGCGCGTCAACACGGGCACGAGGTCGAGGTGGTCGGCCAGCAGCTCGATGCGGGCGGGCTCAGGCATCGGGGATGACGGCGAGGTCGTCGATGACCTCGGCCCCGAGGGCGGTCAGGATCGACGGGGCGGCCTTGATCTTCGTGCTGCGGTCCCCGCCGCCGAGCACGACCCACTCGGCGTCCATCACCCGGCGGTCGACCCACAGCGGCATGCCGTCGGGCAGGGCCGCGGCCGTGACGCCGCCGATCAGCATCCCGGTGAGATCCCGGGTCTCGTCGGCCGACGCGAAGGATGCCTTCTTCACGTCCAGCCGCTGGCGCACCGCCCCGTTGACGTCCAGCCGGGTGTGGGCCAGGACGACGCAGGCCACGTACACCTTGTCGCCCCCGCCCCGTGGCTTGCCGGCGACGAGGATCGTGTTGGCCGACTGGTCGACGGGCACGCCGTAGTGCTCGCAGAACGCTGCGGTGTCGGCCAGGTCCGGGTCGCAGTCCATCACCTCGTAGGCGACGCCCGTGCGGTCGAGGGCCTCACGGACCTGGGCCCCGGGGTCGGTCGTCATCGGGGGCGAACGTATCGGGCGGCGTCAGCGCCAGGGTGATGGTGGCCTGCGACAGGGCGAAGGCGACCCGGGGCGCCTCGGCCTCGCTCACCGCGACCGTCACGGCCCGGGCCCGGACGCTGACGACGGTGGCGGCCCGGGCCACGGTGACGGTCGGATCCTCGCCCTCGGGCGCGATGAGCGGGTCGAAGGTGGCCAGCACGTCGACCCGGTCGCCGGGCCGCACGCCGAGCGCGCCCGGGCCGGTCGGAAGGGCGAGGGCCCGGCTACCGGACGGCACCAGGCCGCCCTCGCCCACCCGGCGCTCGACCAGCGGCTCGCCGGCCAGCACCGGCTGGGTCACGACCAGGCCCTCGGGCACCTGGCGCAGCGCGCCCTCGGGCACGAGCGTCGAGGGCCACGGCACGACCTCGGCCGAGCGGGGCCCGACCACCGAGCCGGGCTCGAGGTCGACCCGGGCGACGACCACGTCGACCGGCGAGCCGAACCGCCGGGCGTCGGCCTGGGCTTGGTCGAGCCCGCCCTCCACCAGGAGCCCGGCCGTGAGCGACAGCCCGACGACGGTCAGCCACCACAGGACCGGGCGTCGCCGGAGCGCCAGCCGGGCGCGCCACAGGGCGAACGGGGACAGGGGAGCGGACGGCCGCACAGCGCACCTCCACGCGAGAGGACCTCAGCGGGGGAAGCGCTGCGCTCAGGCTAGGGAGCAGGTGTGACGGTCACCCGGGCGGGTCGGGCTCCAGCCCGCCCGAGCCGTCGGCGCAGGAGCACGAGCGGGTCGAGGGGACGGCGGCGATGGCGCGGAAGAGGAGCTTGCGGACCCGGTCGTTGTTGTCCGCCATCACGGCGAACACCTCCTCCATGGTCACGGCCTCCTCACGCACCCCCTCGACGCCGGTGTCGTAGTCGGTGACCAGGGCGATGGTGGCGTAGCAGAGGCCCAGCTCCCGGGCGAGGGCGGCCTCGGGGTACTGGGTCATGTTGATGACGTCCCACCCCGCGGCCTGGTACCAGCCCGACTCGGCCCGGGTCGAGAACCGGGGACCCTCGACCACGACGACCGTGCCGCCGTCGTGCACGGTGATCCCCTCGTCCCGCCCCGCGGCCAGCGCGACGCGACGCAGCTCGGGGCAGTAGGGGTCGGCGAAGCTCATGTGGTTGATGGTGGGCCCGTCGAAGTACGTGTGGGTGCGGCCGGAGGTGCGGTCGACCAGCTGGTCGCAGACGACGAAGTCGCCGGGGGTGATGCCGGCCTTCAGGGAGCCGGTGGCGCAGGGCCCGAGGATCCGGGTGACGCCCACCGACCGCAGCGCCCAGACGTTGGCCCGGAACGGGACCCGGTGGGGCGGGAAGCGGTGGTCGGCGCCGTGGCGGGGGAGGAAGGCGACGGCCCGGCCGTCGACCGTGCCGACGTGGACGGCGTCCGACGGGGCGCCGTACGGCGTGTCGACCTCGATCCGTTCGACGTCGTCGAGCAGCGAGTAGAAGCCCGATCCCCCGAACACCCCGATCTCGGCCCTCGTCACGGCGAGGGACCTTAGGTGGGGCCCCTACTTCTTGGCGGAGCTGGTGCTCTTGTCCGACGACGAGCTCTTCGAGTCGGACTTCGTGTCCGACGACTTGCTGTCCGACGACGTGGACGACGAGCTGTCGGAGCTGCTCTTCGAGTCGGACGAGCTGCTCGACGAGGACGTCGACTTCCCGCTGCCGTTGCGGCTGTCGGTCTTGTAGAAGCCACTGCCCTTGAAGGTCACGCCCGGCGGCGAGAACACCTTGCGCAGGGCCTTCTTGCGGCAGTTCGGGCACTTCGTGAGGGCGTCGTCGGTGAAGGACTGGACGACCTCGAGCTGGTGGCCGCACTCCTTGCACTTGTACTCGTAGGTGGGCATCGGGGCTCCGCCTCTGCGTTCCGTTCGACCGCCGGAGCGAGCTGGCACTCGCGAGGTCCGAGTGCCAAGGATACCCCGTCCTACGATGAGCCCATGCTCGGCGAGGCGCTCGCCGTGGCCGGTGGGTACCTGCTGGGCACGTTCCCGACGGCGGCCCTCGTCGGCCGCCTGACGGGCCACGATCCGACGGCCGAGGGCTCCGGCAACCCCGGCGCGACCAACGTCTACCGCACCTCCGGACGGGGGGCGGGGGCCGCCGTGCTGGTGATCGACCTGGCCAAGGGCGCCCTCGCCGCCGCGCTCGGACTGGCCGTCGGCAGCCACACGCTGGGCGTCGTCGCCGGCGCGGCCGCGGTGATCGGCCACGTCGCGCCGGTCGGCCGGCGCTTCCGGGGCGGCAAGGGCGTGGCCACGGCCGCGGGGATGACCGCGGTCACCTACCCGCTGCTGAGCGTCGTGCTGGGCGTCGTCTTCGCCGCGGTGCTCGCCCTCACCCGGCGCGCCTCGGTAGGTTCGCTGGTCCTGGCGGTGCTGTTGCCGATGGGGGTAGGGCTCGGCGGCCATCCCGGGAGCGAGGTCCTGGTGACGACGGGCGTGAGTCTGCTGGTCATCGCTCGCCACAAGGACAACATCCGACGACTGATCCGACGGGAGGAGGCACCGGTCCACGGTGCCCACGTCCCGAGGGAGGCCCGAGAGCGCCCATGAGTGCCGTGACCAAGGCGGTGATCCCCGCGGCGGGGTTGGGGACCCGGTTCCTGCCCGCCACCAAGGCCCAGCCCAAGGAGATGCTGCCGGTCGTCGACCGCCCGGCCATCCAGTACGTGGTCGAGGAGGCCGTCAAGGCCGGCATCGACGACATCCTCATCATCACCGGCCGGGGCAAGCGCACGCTGGAGGACCACTTCGACCGCAACTTCGAGCTGGAGCACCAGCTCCACGAGAAGGGCAAGAGCGAGGACCTGATCGAGGTCCGGCAGCTGGCCGATCTGGCCGACATCCACTACGTCCGCCAGGGCGAGGCCCTCGGGCTCGGCCACGCCGTGTCCATCGCCCGCAAGCACGTGGGCGACAACCCGTTCGTGGTGATGCTCGGCGACGACATCATGTGTGACGACGCCCGGCTCCTGACCTCGATGATCAGCGCGTACGAGGAACGGCAGGCGTCGGTCATCGCCCTGCTGGAGGTGCCCCACGAGGACATCGGGTCGTACGGCTGCGTCCGCCCCGAGCCGGTGTCGGACCACCTCGTCAGGGTGCTCGACATCGTCGAGAAGCCCGAGCCGGCCAACGCCCCGTCGGACCTGGCGGTGGTGGGCCGCTACGTGCTCACCCCCGAGGTGTTCGACGCCCTCGAGGGGGTCCAGCCCGGCTACGGGGGCGAGATCCAGCTGACCGACGCGCTGGCCAAGCTGGTCCGGACCCAGGGGCTGTACGGGTACACGTTCGACAAGGGCCGGTACGACATCGGGATGAAGGTCGACTACCTCCGCGCCACCGTCGAGATCGCCCTGCAGCGTGACGACCTGGGCCCCGCCTTCCGGACGTTCCTGCGGGAGCTGTGCGCCCGAGAAGGCTGGTGACCGACCGGTGATCTCGCCGGAGGAGGCCCGGCAGCACGTCCTCGACCGGGTCCCGCTCCTCCCGCCGACCGAGGTCCCACTGACCGACGCGGTCGGCTGCGTGACGGCCGAGGCGGTCACAGCCGACGACCCGATCCCGTCGTTCGACAACACCGCCATGGACGGGTACGCCGTCCGATCGGCCGACGTGTCGGCGGCGAGCGAGTCGAGCCCCGTCCGGCTCGACGTCATCGGGACACTGGCGGCGGGCACGTCCGAGCGCCCCGAGGTCGGCGAGGGCCAGGCGGCCCGGATCATGACCGGCGCCCCGGTCCCGCCCGGGGCGGACGCGATCGTGATGGTCGAGCTGACCGATCGGGACGGTGACGACGGCGTGCTCGTCCAGAACGCGGTGCCCGAGGGCAACCACATCCGGCGCATCGGCGAAGACGTCCAGGTCGGCGACGAGGTGGTGGGCGTGGGCACGGTCCTGACCCCCGCCCACATCGGGGTCCTGGCCAGCGTCGGACGGGAGCGGGTCGTCGTGCGGCGCCCGCCCCGGGTCGGCGTGCTGTCCACGGGCGACGAGCTGGTGACGGCGCCGGCCCCGCTGGCGTTCGGGCAGATCCGTGACTCGAACCGGCCGATGCTCCTCGCCGAGGTGGCGTCGAGCGGCTTCGAGGCGGTGAACCTGGGCACGGTCCCCGACGACGAGGCGTTCCTCACGTCGACCCTCCAGGAGGCGGCAGCCGACTGCGACGCCATCGTCACCTCCGGCGGCGTCAGCGTCGGCGACTTCGACCTGATGAAGCAGGTCCTCGACCGGCTCGGGGACATGGCCTGGATGCAGATCACGATCCGCCCGGCCAAGCCCTTCGCCTTCGGCCTGGTCGACGGCACGCCGGTGTTCGGCCTGCCCGGCAACCCGGTGTCGTCGCTGGTGTCCTTCGAGCTGTTCGCCCGCCCGGCCCTGCGTTCGATGATGGGCCACCCCCGGCCCGATCGGCCCCGGGTCGACGCCGTCGCGGACGTCGACCTGCGGCGCCGCGCCGACGGCAAGACGCACTTCGTCCGGGTCGCGGCCACGCATCGTGACGGCGCCTTCCACGTCACGCCCGTCGGCGGCCAGGGCAGCCACCACCTCTCGGCCATGGCGGGCGCCAACGCCCTCGCCGTGGTGCCCGACGGGGAGGGCGTGGCCGCGGGCGAGCGGCTGGCGATCATCCCGCTCGACGAGGTGCCGGAGACGACGGGGGCGGGATGAGCAGCCCCGACACGGACCCGTCCGTGTCACGGCGGGCGGACTTCGAGCGCGACGGCTGGGTCCGGGTGCCCGGGCTGGTGCCGGCGGACCTCTGCGACGACGTCCGCCGGGACCTGGCGCCCCACTTCGACCGGGGGGCGGCGCGGCTGCTCCACGCCTGGGAGGTCTCGGCGCCGGTGCGGACGCTCGCCGTCCACCCACCGGTGATCGAGCTGGTCGCCGGCCTCCTGGGCCAGCCGGTGGTCGCGTTCCAGACCCTGGACTTCCGCCGTGGCACCGAGCAGGACGCCCACGCCGACTCGCTCTTCTTCGACACATGGCCGCGGGGCGCCATGTGCGGTGCCTGGGTCGCCCTGGAGGACGTGTCGCCCGCCTCCGGCCCGCTGCGCCTCTGGCCCCGGAGCCACCGGCGCGGTGGTCTCTGGCCCGGTGACCTCGGCGACGCCGACGGTCGGCCGCGGACGGTCCACGAGGCGTACGCCGCACGGGACCGCCTCGACGAGCCGGTGGACGTGACCGCTGCTCGCGGCGACGTGGTGGTGTGGGCCGCCGACCTCCTCCACGGCGGGGCCCCGATCGAGGACGCGGCCACGACCCGGTGGTCGCAGGTCACGCACTACGTGGCGACCGGCCACGTCTACCTCTCGCCGCTCACCAGCGATCCGGCTGCCGAGCACTTCATGGTCCGCGACCAGCTGGTCGACGTCGCCACGGGACGACGGGTGCCGCACCGGCAGGGCGACCGCGCCGTGGTCTTCGCCCACGGTCGTGAGGGCCGGAGCCGGATCGTCGTGGATCCCACGCCTGCCACACGGGTGCGGTTGGCGGGCCGTGACCTGCTCCACGGCGCGCCCCGTGCCCGCCGACGGGTCGCACCCGTGCTGCGCCGGCAGCTGCGACGGCTCCGGCGTCGTCCATTGGCGTCGTGAGCCCCAGCCGGCGCCACGTACCCTGCAGGCATGACGGCGGTGCCCCTGGTCGACACGTTCGGGCGAGTGCACCGCGACCTGCGCATCTCGGTCACCGACCGCTGCAACTTCCGCTGCGTGTACTGCATGCCCGAGGAGGGCATGGACTGGACGCCCCGTGACGAGCTGCTGACCTTCGAGGAGATCGAGCGGATCGCCCGGGTCATGGTCGAGCGGTACGGCGTCGACTCGATCCGCCTGACGGGCGGTGAGCCGACGGTCCGGGCCCGGCTGCCGATCCTCGTCGAGAAGCTCGCCGCCCTCGACGTCGACCTGGCGATGACGACCAACGGGGCGACCCTGGGGCTGCTGGCCGACGACCTGCGGGCGGCGGGCCTGCGCCGGATCAACATCTCGCTCGACTCGCTGCGCCGGGACCGCTTCCACGCCCTGACCCGCCGGGACAGCCTGCACCAGGTGCTGGAGGGCATCGACGCCGCCGTGACCGCCGGGTTCGACCCGGTGAAGGTCAACGTCGTGCTCATGCGGGGGGTGAACGACGACGAGGTCGTGGACTTCGCGACCTTCGGGCGTGAGACCGGCGTGGAGGTCCGGTTCATCGAGTTCATGCCCCTCGACGCCGACGGGGCCTGGGGCCGCGACAAGGTCGTCCCCGGCCACGAGGTCGTCGCCGCCATCGACGCCGTCCACCCGCTGGAGGCCCTGCCTCGCGGCCACGACCCCGCCGAGCGGCACCGCTTCGCCGACGGGCTGGGCGAGATCGGGGTCATCCCCACCGTCACCGACGCCTTCTGCGGCTCCTGCGACCGGGTGCGCCTGACGGCCGAGGGGGGCTTCCGCAACTGCCTCTTCGCCGTCGAGGAGACCGACCTGCGGTCCCTGCTCCGGAGCGGCGCCACCGACGACGAGGTCGCCGTCGCCGTCCAGGCCTCGGTGTCGGCGAAGTGGGCCGGCCACCAGATCAACCAGGTGCAGTTCATCCGCCCCGCGAGGTCCATGTCCCAGATCGGGGGCTGACCCGCCACCTTCGGGGACCGCACCCCGATCAGTAGTGTTGGGGCAATGAGCGACGTCGGTCTGACGCATCTGGATCCGCTGGGGCGGGCGCGCATGGTCGACGTCACCCCCAAGGAGGCGACGCACCGACGGGCCGTGGCCCGGGGCCGCGTGCACATGAAGCCGGAGACCACGTCGCTGGTCGCCCGCGGCGCCATCACCAAGGGCGACGTCCTCGCCGTGGCCCGGGTGGCGGGCATCCAGGCGGCCAAGCGGACCTCGGACCTGATCCCGCTCTGCCACCCGCTGCTGGTGGGCTCGGTGCTCGTCAACTTCCACATCGAGGACGCCTACGTCGAGATCGAGGCCCAGGTCGAGACCGTCGACCGGACCGGCGTGGAGATGGAGGCGCTCACCGCGTGCTCGGTCGCCGCGCTCACGATCTACGACATGTGCAAGTCCGCCGACCGGTCGATGGTGATCGGCGACATCACCCTCTGGGAGAAGACCGGGGGCCGCTCGGGGACCTACCGGCGGGCCGACTCGGAGGCCGCTCCGAGCGCCGATTCCTGAGCCTTTTCCCGGGTCGCCCGACCCGCCGCGTCATTTGGCTAGGGTTTCCGGGTCGTAGTAGAAACGTAACAAGTGAAGTGCAGTCGTAACGGAGCTGTGCCGTCCGTCACGACCACCGCCCGAGACGGGGCGGACAACTGCCGCCGACAGAGGAAACTCTGAGTGACACCCATCGTCCTGCTGATCCTGGTTGGCATGTGGGCCGCCGTGCTGCTGCCCCCGTACCTCCGTGACCGCAACGACACCCGGGCCGCAGGGACCCAGAGTCCCGTGTCCAACAAGCTCGACGCCCTGTCGCGCTCGTTCGGCCACCGCGACCGCTCCGGCTACCTGCCGGTGACCTCCTCCTCGCTGGGCAGCCCCCAGTCGCCGGGCAGCGCGCTGCCCGCCGGGTCCCGCCACCCGCTGACCCGCAAGGGCGCGCCCCAGCTGGTCCGCGCCCCCGAGCCCCAGTCGTCGGCCTTCAGCATCCTCGGCCCCAAGGGCGCCGAGCCCGAGCTGGAGACCGAGGACGACGACGCCCGCTACCTCCTCGCCCCCGAGGAGGACGAGGTCGTCGAGACGACGGCCCGGCCGGCGATCCCGCCGCAGGTGCTCGCCGCCCGCGCCGCCCGCAAGCGCCGCCGCGAGGTCCTCTACACGCTCATGCTCGCCAGCGCCCTGAGCTCGCTGATGGCCATCGGCCTCGGCGGCCCGGTCATCGGCTTGGCCCTGCTCTCCTACGTGGCCCTCGGCGTCTACGTCGCCCTGCTGATCCGCATGCAGAAGGCCAAGGCCGAGCGCGAGATCAAGGTCGCCTTCCTGCCCCACGGCGGCCAGGGCGCCTCCGCCACCGAGCTGCTCGCCCAGGGCGGCGGCTTCCGCCCCGGCAACGTCGAGCTCGCCCCCGTCGAGATCGAGAGCTCCGCCTTCAAGGTTGTCGCTCGGGGCTGACGCCCCGACCGAGCTTGGCCGGCCCGTCGGCTGGTCTCGTCAGCACCGGGACGGCAAAGCCGCCCCTGTGCCCTTGCACCACCCGCTGCTCACGGTCGTTTGGCGACTTCCACCCTGACAGGGTCGCGCCTGCCCCTACGGGCTGAGGGCCGCGGGCTCTGGTGTGAGCAGCCGAGGATGATGGGGCAGAGGGCCGACTTGCTCGGCCCGGAACCAGGCGTGAGTCGGCGAGCGGCTGGCTCAGTTGTTGTGCGCTCGGGCGTCAGCCCGAGGGCTCAACAGGTTTTGTCCTCGTAGGCCTGGACGACGAAGATCTCGCCGCCGCGGTCGCGGGCGACGCCGGTGCCGATGTGGGTGAACCGGGGGGTCAGCATGTTCGCCCGGTGGGGCGGGGAGCCGAGGAAGGCCTGGTGGATCTGCGCGAGCGACCACCCGCGACCGACGTTCTCGGCGGCGGCGCACCAGCCCGGGGTGGCCCCGAACGGGCCGGCCCGGTGCTCGAGGCACTGGCAGGCCACGAGGTGGCGGGCCCAGTTCTGCGCCCGCTCGGCCGACGTCAGGTCCATGCCCAGGCCGCGGAGCGAGTTGTTGCCCCGGGTGCGGTTCACCAGCTGGCGGACGGTCTCCTGGTCGTCGGTCACTCCGGCGGCCGCTGGTTGCATCGGGACGGCGACCGTGAAGAGCGCTCCGGTCAGCAGCAGTCCGGCGAGGAGGCGGCGAGGGCGTGACATGGTCGGGACCTTCCGGGCGATCGGCGGTTCGCCCCCGACGTTAGTTGTCAGCAGCTGAAGTCAGCGAACGCATGCACGACGAACCATTCGCCGGCGCGATCCCGGGCCACGCCCACCCCGAGGGCGGTCCAGTTCCGGTTCAGGATGTTCTGCCGGTGGGCGCTGGAGTTGAGGAAGGCGTAGTGGACGGCGGCGAGGGTGCCGCCGTTGCCGCTGCGTCCGACGTTCTCGGCGGCGCCGCACCAGCCTGCCGGCGTGCCGAACGGCGGGGCCCGGTGCTCGAGGCACTGGCAGGCGACCAGGTGGGCGGCCCACCGCATGGCTCGCTGGTTCATCAGGCCGTTGGTCGGCAGCGCCCGGCGGCCGTTGTTGCTCCGGGTCCGGTTGACCTGGCTGACGACAGCGGTCTGGTTCTTGTTCATGACCCGGGCCGTCGACTCGGTCGACTCGGGCACGGTGGCGCTCGCTGCCGTCGTCAGCGCCGGAACGCCGAGCAGCCCGACGCTCAGGAGCGCGGCCGCCAGGGTGCGGCGCAGGCGGGAGGACGGGGGTGGCGTCGTCATGGGTCCCTTCATGATCGGCGCCCGCGCCCGGGGACTTGATCTACCCGAGCACCGGTAGCCTCATGCTCCGCACCCGGGGGTGTAGCTCAGTTGGCTAGAGCGCTACGTTCGCAACGTAGAGGCCGGCGGTTCGAATCCGCTCACCTCCACCACCGACCAGGCGGTTCTTCCTGGTCATGCGGCGTCTTCGGATCAGGCCGGTTTGTCCCGCCCAACGAACGGCGGGCCCGCATCGACAGGTGGTTCGTCGAGCCACCGGGCTCGATGCCGGCCACTTCGGTTCGCGATGCTCAGCGAGGTAGTCGCAGCCGCCGTTCGACGACATCGGCCGCGACCATGCCGAGCGGGCGACCCTCGACGAAGGCGTGGGCCCGAAGCCGGGTGAGCGATTCAGCGATCGAGATGCCGAGCTGGACCGAGGTCATGCCCGCCGCTTGGTGGATCTCGAGCTGATGGTCAGCGACATCGAGCAGGTCGTGGAGGAGGGTCTCGTCAGTCGCCTCGACCGCGTCGGCAGTCACGAGGACGTGCATGGCCACGTCGGACACCGCCAGAGCGTTGGCGTGCTGGTCGTTGGTGAGCGCCCCCGTTTTCACGGCGTAGAGGTTCATCGCGCCGAAGGTGGTCTGCGCCAGTTGGAGGGGGTAGCCGAACGCCGCTCGGGCGCCCGCTCGGAGCGCTTCGGCGGAGAAGGCGAGCCATCGAGGCGTCTCGGGGGCGGCCAGGTCGGGCTCGGCCACGGGCTCGCCCGTCAGGAAGGCGTCGATGCAAGGGCCCTCACCCAGGGTCCTTTCCAGATCATCGAGCTCGGCCATCACGACGTCGGAGGAGGCCACCGAGAGGTGGTCACCGGACGGCCCGGCGTGGATGGTGAGGCTCGCACCTGCGACGGAGGTGACATCCACGCAGGTGGCGCACAGCGCAGCCCCGATGGTGATCTCGGGGTCTTGTCGGTGGACCGCCAAGCGTTCGAGCACGTCGTGCACCCGTGACTCATCCACGAGCAGCGGCTCGGCAGCCAGAGGTCGACATGGGACGGGTCCTCTCGGTCGGACCACAGGCGAGCCGCCGGACGGGCGGAGGCTCCGGTCGACGTGGTGACCTCACCCTAGGCCCGACTGACCGGGCGTCTGCTCCTCGTTGCACCGACGTCGTAGTGTCCGGGTCGGTGGTGGATGGCGAAGAGGTCGAAGCGCTCGAGGACGGCGTGTCGAAACTGGCCCTGGCGCTGTTCGCGGCGGGGACGGTCGAGGGCACGCTCCAGCAGATCGTGTCGCTGGCCGAGGGCGCCGTGGACGGTTGTGACGCCGCCGGAGTGATCGCCGTCGACGACGATGGCACCGCGGTGACGCTCGCCGCCAGCAGCGAACTCGTCGAGTCCCTCGACACCGCCCAGGTCGACCTGGGGGAGGGTCCGTGCCTCGACGCCGCGGTGTCGGGCTTCACCATGTACGCCGAAGACCTCCACGAGGACCCTCGGTGGCCGTCCTTCTCCGCCGCGGCAGAAGCGACCGGGATCCGCTGTGTGCTCGCGCTGTCGCTGTCGGCCGAGCAACTCAGCGCGCTGAACCTGTTCGCTCGCCTCCCGGCTGCGTTCGGGGCCACGGACCGGGCGAAGGGCCAGATCTTCGCCACGCTCGCCCGCCTTGCTCTGGATTCTGCGCAGGAACGTGCGGCCGGGGAGGCACGGTCGGTGAACCTCCAGGCGGCGCTGGGCAGTCGCGAGCTCATCGGACAGGCGCAGGGGATCCTCATGGAGCGTGAGCGGATCACCGCCGAGCAGGCCTTCGACGTGCTGCGCCGAGCGTCCCAGCACCTCAACATCAAACTGGCCACGGTTGCGGAGACCCTGGTCGACACCGGCGAACGCCCGGACACGGGCACGACCGGGACCTAGGCCACGGGCGGAAGGCTCGCGCCGTCTGCCGCCAGGCAGCGGACCAGGCTGCCTCGGTTGAAGAGGGTGACCCGGCCCGACGTGCGGGTGACGACGTCACCCCTGATGACCAGCTCTTGGAGCTGCCGATAGGTGACGCCGAGCTCCATGGCTTCATGCATGGTCAACCATTCGAGCGACGCCGGCGTCACGAGGGATGCCCCGTCCCGAACCGGTCCCACAGGCCGGTGACCTCCAGGACCCGCCGGACGACGCGGTCGGCCAGGACCTTGATCTCGACGCCGTGGACGCGTGCCGCGCTGTCGGCTTCGAGGAGGGCACGAACGCCCGTCGAATCCATGAACCGCGTGCCGGTCAGATCGAGGATCAGCGGACCGGCCGGAAGGCCGACATCGATCGCTGCAGCCTGGTGCGCCGCAACCGCCGCATCGATGTGGGCTCGAAGTGACCAACCGTGGCGACATCGACTTCGTCGATGTCGATCACCACAGGGCCAACCGTGGGAGGCGATATGGACATCGCATGCTCCGGGACTTCGGCGGAGGCCCACTGGTCGGAGCTGATGCGACCCTACACCTGACCATCCATCGTGCACAGGCGTGCGAGGCGCCTGGCACGGCGGATCACCCGGATGGGGGGAACGCGGTCCGACGTTCATCCGAGAGCGGACACGGTGCCGGAAACCATCCGAGGAGCCGAGCTCGACCCTGACCCCGGGCGGCATCGGTCGGGTGAGATGGCGATCGACGTTCGCTCGGATGTCGAGCTGCTGCATGGACATCCGGAGGGCTTCACCACGCTGGTCGCCCGTCACCGGGCACGGATGGAGGCGACCGCGCGGCGATACCTTCGCGACGACCACGCGGCCCGTGACGTGTGTCAGGAGATCCTCATCGATCTCTGGTCGACCCCGGAGCAGTTCGATCCGACCCGCGGATCGCTGTCGGCCTACCTCAATCGCCTCTGTGTGAGTCGCAGCATCGACTGGATCCGTTCGCACGACGCTCGACGGCGTCGTGAGCTTGCGTGGACGGAGAGCGGGCCTCAGGTCACTGCTCCACCGGACCTGCTCGCCGACCCGGCGATCGCCGCCGCCGTCGACCTGCTGCCTGCCGACGAGCGCACGGTCATCATCGCCGCCTTCTTCCATCAGCTCACGCACCGCGAGATCGCCGAGGCAACCGGGGTGGCCCTTGGCACGGTGAAGACCAGGATCCGGCGCGGTCTCCGCCGTCTCCGGACCGTCACCGCCCTGTCCAACATCCCGGCCTGACGTTCGTCTCAGGCGTCTCAGGTGTGGCCACATCGCGGTAAGGACGCCGGCCCCCCGGGAGCCCTTCGACTGGCGAACTTCCCCTGGCCAGAACGCAATGACCCGGAACCGCGCGCGACGTTCGCAACGGAGAAGCCGGCGGTCCGGGTCCGCTCACCTCCACCAATGGTTCCGCCGTGCGAACCAGGGACTTGTCTGACGTCGGGGCTGTCGCCGTCGGGACTCGCAGCACAAGCGTCCCGCTGAGGTCCGAGCGAATCCGCACCTTCTCGACGACTGATCTGATGAAGGCTCGAAGGGCTGGTGTCCCCTCCTGGTCCAGCGCCTCCGCGACACGGTCGCGGAGGTGAGCGAGCTCATGACGATCGGGAGGTGGAGGCGAGTCTGCGGCAGTGAGCTGACTTTCGAGATCGCTCAGCCGACCAGCGATCTGCCCTTCGTCAGCGTTCAGCTTTGCCAGTCGGTCGCGGAGCTCTGCTGAATCGAGGGATTCGGCCTCGAACGCCTCGTAGTAGCGGTCCTTCTTCCGTCGAACCGTTGCGAGTGCCTTCTTGGCGTGCTGAATCTCCTTGGGCAGGTTGTTGGTCTGCTCCGTGGTTGCCGAGCAATCCCGTTCCCACGCGTCCTGAAACAGCGCCGTCGACTCGAAGGCTTGCAGGATGTTGGCCTTGACGAGAGCCTCGATCGCTTCCGCCGGGAGGTTTGGTGAGTCGCAGACACCTGCCCCCTTCTTCGCCTTGTGGGTACAGCAGTAGTACCTGTACTTGTCGCCGGACGGCTTGCGAGTACTGCAGCCGACGTAGGCACCACCGCAAGTGGGGCACCTCATGAGCCCGGTCAAGATGTAGGTCGAATAGTCGGGCGACCGTGTTCCTCGCTCACCGCGTTCGTCGAGGATGTCTTGGGCGCGGGCCCAGTCGAGTTCGTCGACGATCGGCTCGTGAAGTCCGCGGGTCGGGATTCCGTCAACTCGAACGAGTCCCGCGTACGTGGGGGAGCGAAGAACACGAGCGACTGCCGTCGTGCTCCAAGCGTTTCCCAACTTGGTACGGAACCCTTGGTCGTTGAGCCAGCCTGCGATCGTCTTGAGTCCTACGCCCTCGTCGAGGTACTTCCTGTAGATGACGCGGACGAGGTCGGCCTCGTCGGGGACGACCTCGAGGTTCTTGGTCTCCGACGACATGACATATCCGAAAGCCGCCTGCCCTCCGACCCAGTACCCCTTGGCCGCCTTCGAGGAGATGCCCTGCTTGATTCGATCGATCATGATTTCTCGCTCGAAACCTCCGAAGCCGGCGATGATCCCCGTGACGAGCCGTCCCATTGGGTGGGTCGTGTCGATGTGCTCGCTCATGGATCGGAACAGGACGCCGTACGACTCGAACTCTTCGAGCACATCCCAGATGAGACGTTGTGAACGCACGAGTCGATCGAGGCGATATACGACGAGCACGTCGAACTGTCCCTGCTTAGCGTCGGAGAGAGCGCGCTGTAGGTCGGGCCGATCCAGGGTCGCCCCGGAGGCCATGTCCTTGTAGGTCTCGACGACCGTCCATCCCTGCGACCTGGCGAAAGTCTCGAGGGACCGCTTCTGCGCTCCCAGCGAGTGCGGCTGGTTGGTCTCGTCCGTGGAGATGCGGGTGTAGAGAGCGGCACGGAGGCCATTCGGAGAGGTCATGTCCTTCTCACGTCTACTCGGGGGAAGCCGCTCGCCCGTCGAGGACTGCTGCGAGAGAGCGGACTGCCGTCTTGTACTGTTCCTCGGTCATGTCCACATGGCTTCGCCCCAGGACCGGTACACCGCGCTGTCGGCCACCGCGGCCGTGACCCTTCAGGTCGGCGGTGGATGATCCGGTTCGTCTGTCGCTGGTGGAATAGACCATTACGTTGAGTGACCGTATCGGCCGCGAACCGTGCCGTCAACTGCTGGTAGCGTAGACTGTTCCGTACCACGGCTGGTAGCGTAGACCCCGTGGCTGAATGGGCGTTGAGACTCGAGGCTGGCCGGCCGGGGGAGTACGTGGCGATAGGCCGAGGCGGCTGGTTGTTCTGGAACCTCAGCCCGTTCATCCATGACGTGCGCCTGCGGGTTCGAGATGACCCCGGCGGCCGCCTGGTCATCTACAAGCTGGCGGTCGAGGCGTACGACTCACTGATCGGACCCGGGTCGATAGCGCCCACCACGTTGCGAGACGTTGCGCTCGGGCGAGTAGAAGGGTTGATCAACTCGCCAGCCTGGTCGAGTGCGGTGCGAGCGAGTATCGAATGCGCAGACTCGGGTCCTGACTTCTCGCCCGAGGGCTGCCCTCCGGAGTTGGCACAGCGTCGTGCAGAGGCCCTCCCTCTGCGCCATCAGCCTCAGAGCTACCGGATCGAGGTCCCTGACGAGCGAGTTCGGGGCGACGACTTCTACCGGCAGGTGGCGGATGTGTACTCCACCGCCTACCAGGTCACTAAGCGACCAGCGGTGGAGATCGCCGAGGCAAGCGGTGTCGCTGTGACCACCGTCCACCGCTGGCTCAAGGAAGCTCGGCGACGAGGCGTGTTGGCTCCCGCCAGAAGGACTCCCGGCCAGATCGATCTCGACCTCGACGAGGCTTAGGGCAGCTGCGAGTGGACTGACTGAGCTATCGCCTGAGCCAGGCCGACGGGCACTGCGTTGCCGATCTGCTTGGCAATCTGGATCTTCGTGCCGCACCACAGGAAGTCATCGGGAAACGTCTGCAGGCGAGCTGCTTCTCGATGCGTGATGGGCCGGTTCACGCGGTCGACGGGGTCATCCGCCGACCACTGAGGGTGGAGGTACTGGCCCTTCTCCGGCTTGTAGAACTCCGTGCGAATCGTGAGGCTGGGCTGGTCCCAACGCATTCGGCCCATGACGTCAGTCGTTCCCGACTTCTTCTTCCTCCAACAGGCCGGCATCAACTCGTCCGGCAGGTCGAACCTCCCGCCGCCGGGTGGGATGCAGTCGTAGCGCAACAGCGAGAGCTCCTTCGGCCGTCGGCCCAGATGGAGATCCTTCGCCTTGAAAACTCCGGGCACGTCCTGCCCGAAGAAGGGAGTGCTGGCCTCTGGGAGCGAAGTCGACGGCGGCAAGTACTCGATTCCGTCGAAGGCTGAGGCAACCGTCGTCCATGGCGAGAGCCCGCCAGCGCCGTCCTTCGCGTGGGTCGGAGCCGGGAGATGGGGGACACCCACACGCGAACCGATGACAATCGTCCGGCGGCGACGCTGAGGCACACCGAAGTCCGCAGCGTTTAGGACGTCATGGGTGATCTCGTACTCGCTGAGGGCGCCATGGTCGACTTCGTCGACGAGCAACTGAAACTCGGTGGAACTCCGGAATCGGTCGACATTCTCGATGACGAACACGTCGGGACTCGCCTCTCGGACGACCCGGAGGTACTCGCGCCAGAGCTTGTTGCGAGGGTCGTCGGGGTCCCTCGTGCCGAGGTTCGAGAACCCCTGACACGGAGGTCCCCCGATCACGAGGTCGACGTCTGGGATGTCATCACGCCAATCGGCGATGTCGCCCCAGAAGACATGGTCCTCCCCGAAGTTGGCCGCATAGGTAGCGGCCGCGTGGAGATCCCACTCGACCGCGCGGACCGACGTGAACCCCTCCGCAGCGAACCCCCGGGTCATGCCGCCGCATCCAGCGAACAGGTCAATCATCGACGGCATGACACCGAGTCTGCCACGGATCAGGCTACATGGATGTAGTTTCCGATTCAGGGGTGCCGGCTCCTACGCGACCTCGCCGATCGTCCCCTCCGGGCCCGATGCCCACAGCGCCTCGCGAGCGAGGTGCATGTCGTAGGGATCGAGGAAGGAGCCGATCAGCGCCTCCGAGTCGATGCCAGCCCCCTCCGACAGGACCTCGAGAAGTTCCCACCCGAGCCGGACGCGGTTGACCTCGGGGATGGCGAGCACCGCCTCGATCGCTCGGTCGTTCGGGGAATCCAACTGACGGAGGGCTCGGAGACCGAACAGGACATCTGCCGCCTCCTGAACCAACTCGGCGAGGGCTGCGGCGGTGCGCTCGAAGTCGTCGCCGACGTTACGGGTAGCGTTGGACATGTCAGTACCTCCTTGTAGGTACGGCCGGGCCCCGGGGTGTGTCAGCACCGCCGGGGCCATCTCTTGTCTACGCCCGTAGGCTAGTGGGTCCACCTCGGACTGTCAACACGTGTATACATTCGAGGCTGTGGCGCCCCAGGTGCGGACCGAAGATCTCATCGACGCCCAGGCGGTCGCGGACCTTCTCGGCGTTGCCCACCGGAACACTGTGAGCCTCTACCAGCGCCGCTATGACGACATGCCCAGGCCAGTCGTGGACCTAGGCCCGGGTCGGCCGAAGCTTTGGCTACGCCCCGAGGTCCAGGCGTGGATATCGAGTCGCCCCCGCCGGCCTAGTAGTCCGTCTCCGCCTCGGGATTGAGCAGTTCGTCCTTGGTGGTGCCGCCAGACAGCGAATGCCGTCCGCTGTGGCAATCCGTGCACAGAGTGACGAGGTTCTCGGGGTCGTTGGTTCCGCCCTGCGACACCCAGGTCAGGTGATGCGCCTGGATCTGGACATAGTCGTCGACGGCTGACCGACCGCAGTCCTGGCATCGGAAGTCATCCCGAGCGAAGATCTCGTGACGAAGCTTGATGGCCTCTCGGGTTCGAGCTGGCAGTTGCGTGAGCGAGCCCAGCCGGTACGCGCCGGGAGGCAGCAGCGGATCATCCATGCTGCTCACTACTGGCCACCCTTCCTCCGCCAACTCCCGAAGGCGCCGCGGTCGCTCCTGCATTCCCGCGGCGACATAAGCGAGCTGCTCCTTGTCTGCCGCCTCCGGGAAGATTGCCTTGAGGTACTCGAGCATTCGTGTCTTCCCGGACGCTCGTCGTCCACCGACTCGGAGGTTCCGGATCCGCTTGGCGATCGACCAGCGCGCCGCCAACTCCTCGTCTGGCTCATCCACATCAAGGCGGTACTCGCCTGGACGCAAGTCGTCCCGCGTTTCGTTTGAGAGGATCGGCCAACCGTGTTCTACGCGGAGCTCCCGGACCCGTCGGGCCCACTCGTGGATGCCAGCGACACCGCTCAGCTGATCTTTGTCCACGGTTCTGCCAAGGTTGAAACGGAAGTAGGCGAGGAGGCGGTCTTGGGCGCTGGGCACACCCAGATCTGCACTCACGATGTTCCCTTGCTGTTGGGCTTCCGCCAGATATCGCCCCACTGCTGCGCGGGCCTCCAGCCACTCCAAGAGAGTCAGGTGGCTGGGCGCCAGGTTTGCTACGTGCTCGCCCGCTAGCCCAAACAAGTCCGCCGACTTCGCCAGCGCCCGCTCGCGATCCCCCTCAACCACAGCGGTTCACACGAGTCCTTCCCGCTCGGCGACCTTGCGAACCTCCTCGAAACACGCGGCGATGTTGCCACGAGGAAACCGGATCTGTCCCAAGCCGTGAATGTTCGAGAACTCCTCACAACCTTCCTCGAGAAGGACGATCGCCCGCGCGAATCCGAGGTGGCCCTGAAATAGCCCGATCTCATGGATCACGTTTTGTCGAGCGACAAGATCGCCGTCGGCGGACTCGTCTTCGGCCGTCGCCACTAGCAGCGCCAACTCGGATGACTCGACCATCTCCTGCAGCCGTACCGAGGTCGCGACCCCCGCAGTCGACACCCGGTTGAACTCGTCCGTAGGCAGCTTGAGTCGGTCCTCGACAAAATCCTTGAGCTCTCGCCACAACGGTGACCGACCGTGACCGATGACCACGCGCCCACCAGCCCGGCGGTCCTCCTCCGAGGGGGCGACCGAGCCGCCTACACGGGTGAGGTGACGTGCCGCCCGTCGACAGCTTGCTGCGAGGTCGCCCGCCACTGAGAACGGCGACCGAATCGCAACGACCCTTGCGATCACTTCTTGATGCGGCGCTGATCGAACCCCTTGGTTCATGGCGACCGCGTCTCTGGTCATGACTCGTCCGTCCGGAAGCTGGAAACGAAGGCACGAGTCGTAGTCCAGGGGCTTCATCTCAATCACCTTGTCGAGAATCGACCGAAGGTGTTCATCGTCGTTGCGTCCGAGTTCCGCTCGGAGCAGCGAGATCAGGTCATCCTGGGCATCGTGGACGAGCCGGGTGGCATCCTTCGACTGAGATCCAGCTTGCGTCAGGTCGACGCCTCCAGCCCGCCTGTTGATTTCGGCGATGACATCGTCGTGCTGGTACTCCCGCCAATCGCCCCTGGTGCCCATGGTGGCGCCCATGAATCCCCACTCAGCACTGAAATGCGCTCCCGGGGGTGGCGCTTCAAACGCGTCGTAATAGACCAGGGCGTGGTAGCCGATCGAGGACCCCGACCAGGTCTGCCCGACTTCCTCGGCGGCATCGATCAGAGCGGAGAGGGGATCATTGAACGAGACGTCTTCTGCGGTCGCAGCGACCGCGCTCAGGCGGTCACCCAGCCGGACGAGCTCATCTCCAAGAGAGGGTCCCATTCCGGCATGCTCCCATAGCCAGCGGCTGGGGAGTTAGGAGCGGTCGTCGCTGGCCCGCACCGCCTCAATCACGCGGTTTGCCGCGTCAGACGGGTCCTCGTGCTCCCAGACCCGCACTGTCGTCCAGCCGGCCTCACGCAGGAGGCTGTCGGTTTCCCGATCCCTTTTTCGGTTCGCGGTGACCTTCGCGCTCCAGTAGTCCGCGTTGGACTTCGGGACCGTGTAGTGCTCGACGCACCCATGCCAGAAGCATCCATCTACGAACACGGCGACCTGTTGACGAGGGAAGACGACATCGGCGGTACGCCGAATCGATGGGACCGGGCGACGATTCACCCGGTAGCGAAGACCTCGTCGGTGAAGCAACGAACGAAGACGTAACTCGGGGGCGGTGTCCCGACCTCGGTTGGCGATCATCGACCGTCGAGTGCCTTCGGAGCTAGCCCATGAGCCTGCCGGGGCCTCCCAGTCAGGACCCTGTGCCATCGCTACCACTCGTCGGGGGTGAAGTCGCGCAGCCGATAGACGCCCCACCGCACGGGCTCGAACAGTGCTGCTGCTCCAGCGACCTTCGCCATCCGGTTGAGAGTGGTGGTGACGGATCCCGGCCCTCTGGGGGTGCCCAGTCGAGCCATCGCTTCAAGGATCTCACGGACGCGCATCTCAACACTTCCGGTTCGGGCCGCGACGTCTTCCATCGCACGAATGATCTCCCACCCCACGGTCCCGGGATCAAGAAGGTCGGATCTGTGCTCGATCGAGCTCGAACGAAGGGCATACCTTCCGGGGACGACTCGACGGATCTCAGCGTGCTCGTCCCTCGTGAAGTCCATCAGGGCCCGTGCGACAGTGGAGATCGAGATGTCTCGAGGCTCGGCCTGAACGCGAGCTCGCAGCTCGCGGGGTGAGAAGGTCACGACCCCGTCCGACGTAAGTGCGTGAGCGGCTTCGATGATCTTGATGTCAAGCGGCACAGCGGGGGCGAGGGCGAGTTCGATCATCACGTTCAAGGGGTTCGCACGCTGGAACGCTTGGACCACCATCGGTTCGCCCGTTCTCGGGATGCGAGGCTGTTCGGGTGACGGACGACGACCAGTCGGCCTTGGCGTGGGCGGCGTCCACGGAGCACCCGGTTGCCGTCGCGGCCGTCATCCGTGTCCGCAGCGGCGCCGACGCGGGCCTCTCTGCGGCGGAGCTCGCGGTGATGCAACAAGTCCTCACCGACCTGCACGACCGTGCCCGACGTGGTGAGCGGGTCGAGGTGGGATGTCTCGGCGGCCATGGTCGAACCGGAACCGCCCTCGCCTGCCTCGCCGTCCTCACCGGCACGCCTGCGGCCGACGCCCTGGCGTGGGTGCGGACCAACTACTGCTACAAGGCCGTCGAGACCGAGGTGCAGGAAGCGCTCGTCAGCACGTTCGCGTCGTGAGCCTCAGGGCTCCGTGGGTCGGAGGGCGAGGGCGTCGGTGCGCTCGCCGGCGCTGAACGAGCGGTCCCCCGTGGGGTCGCCCCCGACGAGGGCGGCGTCGTCGTTGACGAAGTAGTTCACGCCCCGCCGGAGCACGAGGTCCGCCGCCCCGTCACCGGTGACGTCGCCGAGGTGGAACGCGTCGGTGCGCAGGCCCCACGAGAAGTGCTGCTCCGCGGCGGCGTCGCCGCCGGGCACGACCGAGTCCGTGCTGATCGAGATCGAGGCGCCGTCGCGCAGGACGAAGTCGTCACGACCATCCCCGTCGACGTCGCCGAGGTGGAGGCGGCCGACGCTGCGGCCCCACGAGAACTGGGCATCGGGGCCGGGGCCGCCGCCGGGCACGAGGACGTCGTGGTCGACGAGGTACTGCGCGCCGCGCTGGAGGACGAAGTCGGCCCGCCCGTCCCCGTCGACGTCGCCCAGGTGCAGCCGGTCGGTGGGCTGGCCGAGCGTGAACCGGTGCTCGGCGGTCTCGTCGCCGCCCCCGGCGACCGTGTCGGTGCTGATCGCGATCATCGTGCCGCTGCGGATGACGAAGTCGTCTCGGTCGTCGCCGTCGACGTCGGCCAGGTAGAGCCGGTCGGCGGCCCCACGCCAGGTGAAGTGGCGATCGCTCGCGACGTCCCCACCGGGCTGGAAGAGGTCGTGGTTGACGAAGTACTCCGCGCCACGCCGGAAGACGAAGTCGGCCCGCCCGTCGCCGGTCACGTCGCCCAGGCGGAGCTCGTCGGTGTTGCGGCCCCAGGTGAACCGACGCTCGGGTGCCCGGTCGCCGCCGGGGACGGCGGAGTCGGTGCTGATCAAGGTGGTGTTGCCGCGGCGCGTGACCCAGTCGTCGCGCCCGTCGCCGTCGACGTCGGCGAAGTTGCCCCGGTCGGGGACGAAGAACGCCCGGGTCGCGGACCGCAGGCAGCACTGCGCCTCGCCCGGGTTGGTCACGACCGTCGCCCCGTCACCGTCCCGGGTCCAGTGCCCGTAGTACTCGCGGCCGGCCGAGTGCACGGTGTACCCGCCCATGGAGACCCCGTTGGCGCTGATCCGTCGGCCGTGGTGCTCCACGTAGAAGTGCACGTGCCGGAAGGTGGAGCGGCCGCCGCACGGGGTGGCCTGGCCCGCATCGCCGAGCCGGGTCCCGGCCACCACGTGGTGCCCGACCAGGCTCCAGTTGACGTTGACCACGTGGTAGTAGTGCGAGACCCAGCCGTTGCCGTGGTCGATCCGGGGGTAGGACCCGCCCGAGCACGTGACCCGCTGGACGGTCCCGGCGGCCGAGGCCACGACGTCGTCGTCGCCCGGGACGTGGCGGGGGCCGAAGTCCAGGGCCGACCAGGCCTCGGCGTGCGGCGACCCCGCCTGCCAGGTCTGGTCCCACCGGAAGGGCAGCTGGAAGAACGGTCGCCCACCCGCCTCGGTGGTCGACTCGGGCTCGGGGCGACCGGTGACCACGCCCACCTCGGTGGGGCCGTCGTCGTCGACCACAGGTGCGGGAGCGGTCGGGGCCGCGGTGGCGGCCGCCGGCGCCCAGAGCGAGGCCGCCAGCAGGGCGACGAGCACCACGATCCGCCTCATGTGTTCACCCGATGCTCACGTTACGGGCGGGGGTCAGCGACCGACGGGACCGTCGACCAGCCAGCCGCCGTCGGGTCCGGGCACGAGCGTCAGGGTGTAGTCCTCGGTGCTGCCGTCGTAGCTCAGCGGGAGGACCACGGTCCCCGAGCCCTCGTCGACCTGTGCGGGCCCGGCCACGGTGACCGAGTCCCACCCACCCCAGTAGCCCTCCCACGACCCACGGTCCTGCTGGGCCTGGAACTCGGGCGAGGTGAGGGCCCAGGCCGCCTCGAAGTCGCCGGCGTCGAGGGTCTCGATGTAGGTCACCGCGGCGTCCTCGATGGACCCCGTTGGGGCGACGGGTGTGGTCGTCGCCGGCGGGGCGGTGGTCGTCGGTGCCGCCGTCGTCGTGGGGGTCGTGGTGGCCGGGGGCGCGGTGGTCGCCACCGGGGTCGTGGCTGGGGTCGTGGAGGCGACAGGCGCCTGGTCGCGCGGGCCGTCGTCGTCGTCCCGGGTGCCGAGGACGACCCCGAGGGCGATGCCGGCGACGGCCAGCAGGACGAGGAGGACCAACCATCCGTAGCCGCGTCGGCCCCGAGTCGGCGGCGCGGGGGCGGCGACCGGCGCCGGGGCGGCGACCGGGAGCGCGCGGGTGGGCGTCTGGACGTCGTCGACCACCGTCGTCGCCGCCGGACGGGGTCGACCGCGGGTGCGCAGCCTGGTCGCCAGCTCGACGGCCGAGGGCCGGTCGGCGGGCTCGACGGCCATGGCGTCGCGGCAGATCTGGGCCAGCGCCTCGGGTACCTCCGGCCGGAGGACGCCGGGGTCGGGTCGCTCGCCGTGGAGGTGCGTCATGGCGACCTCGGCCGGCGTGGCGCCGGTGAACGCCCGCTCGCCGGTCAGCGCCTCGTAGAGCACGGCGCCGAGGGCGTAGACGTCGGACTCGGGCCCGGCCCCTTCGCCCCGGAGCCGTTCCGGCGCCAGGTAGGAGGGGGTGCCGACGACCAGCCCGGTGGAGGTCAGGGGCTCGCCGAGGCCTGAGGCGATCCCGAAGTCCATGAGCTTGGCGCCGTGGCCGGTGAGCATGATGTTGGACGGCTTCACGTCGCGGTGGACCACGCCGAGCTCGTGGGCGGCGTGCAGCGCGTCGGCGACCTGGGCGGCGATCTCGGCCGCCTCGTCGGGCGGCAGCGGCTCCCGCCGCAGCCGCTGGCCCAGCGTCTCACCGGCGAGCAGCTCCATGACGAGGTAGACGCCGTCGTCGGAGGTCCCGTAGTCGTAGACGGTGGCCAGCCCGGGGTGCACCACGCGTGCCGCGGTCTGCGCCTCCCGCTCGAATCGGGTCAGGATCGATGGCTCGTGGAGGTGCTCGTCCCGGACGAGCTTGACCGCGACGGACCGCTGGAGGACGGTGTCCTCGGCCTCCCACACCTCGCCCATGCCCCCCTTGCCGATCTGGCCGCGCAGGCGGTAGCGGTCGGCCAGCAGGACGCCGACGGAGTGCTCGGGCATCGGAGGTCCTTACCCGTTGGCGACCAGGCTCAACGCGACGACGACCAGCGGGTAGGCCGCCAGGAGGGTGATCCCGCGGGGCCGATCGAGCTGTCGGGGACGCCAACCCAGCGCGACCACCAGGGCCAACGAGGCCAGCATCAACGCCCACGGGAGGTGCAGCAGGTCCCCGTCCTCCAGGCGCAGGGGGCGGGCGAGGGCGCCGGCGCCCAGCGTCATCGTCGAGTTGTAGGCGAAGGAGCCGACGACCGCCGCCACCACGGCCTCGGACACCCCGTGGCGGGCCGAGGACCACGCCAGCACCACCAGCTCGAACGCCGTCGCGAACCCCACGATCGTCAGGCCGAGCACGGTCTGGCTCGACTCCACGTCGGTGAGCCGGCGCACCGCCTCGACCACGAGGACGGCGCCCACGGCCAGGGCGGCGACCCCGCCGACGACGGCCAGGAGCTCGACGCCGACCCGGCCCTGGCCCCGCGCGCTCTCGGCCTTGGCCTCCGCCAGCCCGGCGGTCTCGCCCAGGGCGGGCGGCCGGCGCTCGCGCTGCCAGATCAGGGCGACGTAGGCGACGTAGGCGGCCACCAGCGCGAGTCCCTCGACCCGGTCGACCCGTCCGTCCCAGGCCAGCGCGGCGGCAACGACGCCCGTGGGGACGGCCAGCAGCGCGTAGGGGCGGACGCCGTCGCCGAACGGGAGCGGCGCGATCACCGCGCCGACGCCGAGGGCGACCAGGCAGATGGCGATGTTGGCGCCGATCACGTCCCCGTAGGCGATCCCCGGGGCACCGCGGAGCGACGCCGTCACCGCGGTGGCGAGCTCCTCGGGCTCGGCGCCCGCCAACAGGATGGCCAGGGCGAACGTGCTCACCCCGAGTCGGGTCGAGGCGACCGCCAGGTGCTCGGCGAAGGTCTCGGCGCCCCAGACGATCAGCCCGACGCCGACCACGACGACGCCGAGCGACAGCGCGAGGCCCACCCCCGCAGTGTCGCCCGGCGGTCGGTCGGCTCAGTCGATCTGGGCGTAGCTCTCCGCGGCCGAGCTGTCGAACTCGTGGACGACCACGGTCTCGTCGCCGACGACCCAGGCGTCGTGCCCGGGCTCGATGACGTAGGCCTGGCCGGCACCGATGTCGGCCTCCGACCCGTCCTCGTGCACGAGGTGCAAGGTCCCCGACGTGAGCACGCCGACGTGGTGGACCTGGCAGCTCTCCGTCCCCACGAGGGGCTTGATGCACTCCGACCACTTCCAGCCGGGCTCCAGCGTCATGCGTGCCGCCTTCACCCCGGCCAGGTCGACGACCTCGACCTTCGACCGGTCGGGCGTCCGCACCTCGTCGGCCGCGTCGTAGCTCTTCACCGTCAAACCAGCCATGTGGGTCCTCCCCGTGTTGTCCGGGGGGACAGTCCCCGCAGGGGCGCGGGCGTTACACCCGCGGTGGGCTACTGCTTGGCCCGGTACTGGACCTGGATCTCGGTGAAGCCGGCGAGGCCCCAGGGCCCGTTCTCCACGCCCAGGCCGCTCCACTTGAAGCCGCCGAAGGGCTGGTGCGGGGCGAGGGCCAGGTGGGCGTTGACCCAGGCGGTGCCGCACTCGAGCTGGTCGGCCACGGCGGCCGCCCGGTCGGTGTCGGCGGACCACACGGAGCCGGACAGGCCGAAGTTGGTGGCGTTGGCCCGGGCGACGGCGTCGCCCTCGTCCCGGTAGCTGATGATCGGCAGCGCGGGGCCGAACTGCTCCTCGTCGACCAGGCGGGTGCCCTCGGCGACGCCGGTGACGACGGTCGGCTGGAAGAAGTAGCCCGGGCCTTCCATGGGGGCGCCGCCGACCGTGGCCGTGCCGCCCTGGTCGAGGGCGTCGGCGACGAGCTCGCTGACCCGGTCGAACTGCGGCTTGTTGTTGATGGGGCCGAGCTCGGACTCGGGATCCATGCCGTCGCCGACCTTGACCTGGCCGACGCGGGCGGAGAGGGCGTCGACCACGTCGTCGTGCAGGGACTCGGGGACGTACACCCGCTTCACGGCCGAGCAGATCTGCCCGCTGTTGCCGAAGGCGGCGTTGTAGAGCTTGTCGGCCATCGCGGCCGGGTCCACGTCGTCCAGCAGGATGGCGGCGTCGTTGCCGCCGAGCTCGAGGGTGACCCGCTTGAGGTCGGGGGCGGCGGAGGCGGCGACGTGCTTCCCGGTGGCGACCGAACCGGTGAAGCTGATCTTGCGCGGCGTCGGGTGCGACGTCATCCACTGGCCGAGGTCGTCACCACCGGACACCACGTTGACCACGCCGGCGGGCAGGACGTCGCTCAGGATCTCGCCCAGCAGCAGCGTGCTGCGAGGGGTGAACGGCGAGGGCTTGAGGACCAGGGTGTTGCCGGCGAGCAGGGCCGGGGCGATCTTCCACGAGGCCAGGATCAGCGGGAAGTTCCACGGCGTGATGGCGGCGACCACGCCCAGCGGCCGGCGCACGACCTCGGCGTAGGCGGCGTCGTCGTCCTGGATGACCTCCTTGGGGATCTCCAGCTCGGCGAAGTACTTGAACCAGATGCCGGCGCCGAACACCTCGCCGGTGGCGTCCTTCAGCGGCTTGCCCTGCTCGGCGGTCAGGACCGGGCCGATCTTCTCGGCCGACGCGAAGCAGGCGTTGGCCGCAGCCATCAGGGCCTCGCGGCGGGCGTCCAGGTCGGTGCGCCAGTCGATGTAGGCCTTGGACGCGGCCTCGAAGGCCTCGTCCAGCTGCTCGCGGGAGCAGTCCGGCGCCTCGGCGTGGACCTCGCCGGTCGCGGGGTTGACGACCCCGAACGTGGACGGTGCGGCGCGGCGCTCGCCGCCGATGGTCATCGAGACGTCAGACATGCCAGATCCCCTCAGGTCGTGCGTTCCCCAGAGGGTAGAGGAGGACCTGGATCAGTCCGAGCGCTCGTGCTCGCCGATCTGGAGGTGGTCGAGCAGGCCGGTGACCTCGAGGCAACGGAGCACCACGCCCTGGGCGCCGTCGATGACGATCCGACCGCCGTGGGCCTTGGCGTCCTGGTCGGCGGCGATCAGGGCCCGGATGCCGGCCGAGCTGAGGAACGTGACACCGCTCAGGTCGATCACCAGGGACCCCGCCGACCGGTCGGGCCTCGAGTGCGGGGCCCCGGCGTACGCCGCCAGGCCGCGCTGCAGCTCCGCCTCGAACTGCTCCACGGTCGAGTGATCGATCTCCTCGACCGTGATCACCACTCGGGTGTCGGTGTCGGGGCGGTTCTGGGTCATGGAGGTCGGGAAGGGGCGAACCGGGCGTGAGCCTAGAGCCGGAGGTCGTCGGCCAGCGCGTCCACGTGGTGGGCGAAGAAGGCGTCGTGGTCGGTGACCACGTTGTGGGTGTGGCCGAACAGCTCGAGGGTCACGAGCCCGAAGAGCCCGGCCCAGGCCCGGAGGAGCGCGGCGCCCGCTGCGGCCGGGGCGTGGACGCCGAGCCCCTCCACGATGCGGGCCCCGTCGGCCGCGACGGCGCCGTCGACCGCGGGCCAGCCATCCCCGTCCGCCAGCGCCTCGGCCAGCGCGGCGTAGACCCGGGTGGCCGGGTCGATGGTGGCGTCGGGGGCGGCGTAGCCCGGAACCGGGGAGCCGTAGAGCAGCGCGTACTCGTGCGGGTTGGCATGGGCCCAGGACCGGAGCGCACCGCAGCGCTCCGTCCAGCGGGACCGGGCCGAGCCTGAACGGCCGGCTGCCTCGAGGGCATCGGCCAAGCGGTGGTAGCCGGCGACGATCAGCAGCGTCAGCAGCTCGTCCTTGCTCTCGACGTAGCGGTAGATGGCCGAGGACGCCATGCCGAGCTCGCGGGCGACCGAGCGGACCGACAGGGCGGCGGCGCCGTCCCGGGCCAGCTGGGCCCGTCCCTCGGCCTCGATGTCGGCCATGACCGCCTGGCGGGCCATCTCGCGCTGTCCGGGCACGAGGTGAGCGTAGCAGAAATGTGAGCAGTGCTCTTGACAGTGAGCAGCGCTCGCATAAACTGTGAGCAGTGCTCGCAGAACGAGGAGAGACCGAGATGATGACCACCGCCGCCCACCGCTACGTCGCCCCCAGCACCGTCGACCGCTGGTTCAACCGCGTCGTCGGGTGGCTCGCCCGCCGGGGCGTCAGCGTCGCCGGCAGCCGCGTGCTGGCGGTCCGGGGCCGCACATCGGGGGCGTGGCGCACGATCGTCCTCAACCCGATGGACCTCGCCGGCGAGCGGTACCTGGTCGCCCCCCGGGGCGAGACGCAGTGGGTCCGCAACCTCCGGGCCGCGGGCGGGGGCGAGCTGCGCCTGGGCCGCAGGGCCGAGCCGTTCGAGGCGATCGAGGTGGCGGACGCCGACAAGGCCCCGGTCCTGCGGGCGTACCTCGACCGCTGGGGCTGGGAGGTGGGCCGGTTCTTCGAGGGCGTGTCCGAGGACAGCGACGACGACGCCCTGGCCGGCATCGCTCCCGGGTTCCCGGTCTTCCGGCTCACCTGACCTCGGGACGCGCCGGTGGCCGGCCCCTGGGAGTGGGCCGGCCACCGGGGGTGGGGGAGAGCGTCAGGCAGCCATCGGGACCTCCACCTCCTCGTCGTCCCCGTCCTCGGCGGGCTCGGTCACCGGCAGCGACTCGGGCGTCTCTGCCGGCTCCGGCGCCCCCTCGAGGTCGAGGTGGGGGAGGATCCGGTCCAGCCAGCGGGGGAGCCACCAGTTGCCGTCCCCGAGGAGGGCCATGGTCGACGGGACCAGGACCATCCGGACGACGGTGGCGTCCACCAGCACCGCCACGGCGAGGCCGAGCCCGAACATCTTGATCGTCACGTCCGTCGAGCTGACGAAGGCCAGGAAGACGCTGATCATGATGAGGGCGGCGGAGGTGATCACCCGGGCGGTGCTGCCCAGGCCCTCGACCACGCTGCGGTGGCTGTCACCGGTCTTGAGGAACTCCTCCCGCACCCGGCTGAGGAGGAAGACCTCGTAGTCCATCGAGAGCCCGAAGAGGATGGCGAACATGAGGAGCGGCACGATCGGGTTGATCGGCACCGTGCTCTCCAGGCCCACCAGGCCCTTGGCCCAACCCCACTGGAAGACCGCCACCAGCACGCCGTAGGCGGCACCGATGGACAGCAGGTTCATGATCGCCGCCTTGAGCGGGACCATGATCGAGCGGAACACGATCATCAGCAGGATGAAGGACAGGCTGACCACCACGGCGATGAACAGCGGCAGCCGCTCGCTGAGGCGGGTCGACAGGTCGTCGTAGAGGGCCGTGGTGCCGGTGACCGCGGTCTCGGCGCCCGTCCCGTCGACGGCCTCGGGCAGCGTGTCGCTGCGCAGGGTGCTGACCAGGTCCGAGGTGGCCTCGTCCTGGGGCGTCGTGGTCGGGATGACCCCGATGACCGCCGTGTCGCCGGTCTCGTTGAGCACGGGGGTGCCGACGGCGGCCACGCCGTCCTCGGCGGCCATCGCCTCGGTCACCCGGGTGAGCGTGGCGGTGTCCCCGGGCTCGTCGAGCTCGACGACCACGTTGATGGCCGCGCTGAACCCCGGCCCGAAGCCGTCGCTCAGCAGCTCGTAGGACTCCCGTTGCGTCGAGCCCTCGGCCCCGTTGCCGTCGTCCGCGAAGCCCACCTGCAGCGCCATCACCGGAGCGGCACAGGCGATGAGGAGGGCCAGGCTGGCGACCAGGTAGCGCCAGGGGCGGGCACCGACGTGGTGGGCCCACCTGCCCGAGACCGTGTCGTGGGCGTCGTCCACGGCCTTCTTGCGGCCGATCGACCACTTGTCGACCTTGGTGCCGGCCATGCCCAGGAAGGCGGGCAGCAGCGTGACCGCGATCAACATGGACACGATGACCACCAACGCCACCCCGAAGCCCATGGTGGTGATGGCGGGGATGCCGGCCACCAGCAGGCCGAGGATGGCGATGCAGACGGTCGTGCCGGCGAAGAGCACCGACTGACCGGCCGTGGCCGTGGCCGTACCGGCCGCCTCCTCCGGCGACATGCCCTCGTGGAGGTGCTGCCGGTGCCGGGTGACGACGAACAGGGCGTAGTCGATGCCGACCCCGAGGCCGATCATCATGGCCAGCGACTCGGTGCTGGTCGCCACGTTCGTGAACCCGGCCAGCAGCGAGACCAGGCCCATCCCCGTGCCGACGCCGAACAGGGCGGTGCCGATCGGCATGCCCATGGCGATCAGCGAGCCGAAGGCGAACAGCAGCACGACGACGGCGACGGCCAGGCCGATGCCCTCGCTGCTCTTGATCTCCTTGGCGGCATCGGCGATGGTGCCGGTGATCTCCGTCTGGACACCGGCGTCACGGGTGACCTCGATGGCCTCCTCGGCCTCCGCCACGTGGTGCTCGTCCAGGGTCTGGAGGTCGTACTGCACCGTGGTGAAGGCCGTGTGGCCGTCGGGGCTGACCGCGGGCGCGGCGGGGTCGAACGGGTCGGCGACGAGGGTGACGTCGTCGCCCTCGGCCAACCGCTCGGTGGCCTCCCCGATCAATGCCCGGTTCTCCGGACTGTCGATGGGGTCGTCCTCGTCGTGGAAGACGATGCGGCCGGAGGCTCCCGAGAACGTCGGGAACTTCTCCTTCAGCGTGTCGATGCCCTCCTGGGACTCGACACCGGGCACCTTGAAGTCGTCGACCAGCTCTCCACGGGCCGACGACGAGATGCCGAAGATCGTTCCGGCCAGCACCAACCAGATGGCCAGCGTCCGGAACGGGTGACGGGCGCACCGGGCGCCCAGCTCGTACAGGAATGCAGACATGGGGTTCCCCCTCCAATGGTCCTCACCGCCGACCTGGCGGCTGAGGAGGACCTTCAGGGATCCCGCTGGCCTGCGGCTTTCCGGAGGCTTTCCCGCGTGGACAGCGCCTCGGCCAGGTCCTCCCGGGCCATGGCCTCCGACGGCGCCGCACCGGCGGCGTGGTAGCGGGCGATGGCCCACTCGATCTGCTCGATGCCCTCGTCGACGGCGCCCCGCCGGACGTTGACCACGCCCATCGTCTGGAAGCACAGGCCGCTCACCCCGAGGAGGTAGCCCTCCTGGGTGCGCTGGAGCGCGTCGGTGGCCAGTTCATCGGCCTCCTCGAGGGCGCCCTGTTCCAGGCGGACCCGTGCGAGGCGAGCGGTGGCCTCGACGCTCAGGGCGTGGATCATCTTGACCGGGTCGATGCGGCGCGCCGCCTCGAAGTGGTCCCGGGCCTCGTCGAGCCGCCCGCGGCGCATGGCCACGTCGCCCAACCGCACGTGGAGCGACGCCCGGCCGAGGATGTCGTCCTCGACCGTCTCGGCCATCACCCGCTCGAAGTGCTCCTGGGCCTGCTCGTCGTTCCCGAGGACCAGGTGGACGATCCCGTGTTGGAACTCGATGAACGGCTGGACCACGGCCAGGTCGTGGGTGCGGGCCAGCTCGTCGGCATCGGCCAGGGCGGCGAAGGCGTCGTCGGCCTCTCCTCGCATCCCACGCCAGGCGCCGTCGACCATCAGCGCGGCGGCGAGGCGCAGCGGCGTGCCGTGCTCGCGCTCGTAGGCGATGGCGGCCTCGGACAGCTCGCGGGCTCGCTCGACCTCGCCGCAGATGGCCCCCAGCAGGCTGCCGAACGAGGCCGCCCGGGCCCACTGGGCCGGGTCGACGCCCTGGGTCAGCGCCAGCGCGGCACGCACGTTGGTCCAGCCGGTGCGCACCTGGAGGCTGACGAACCAGAACCAGCCGAGCTCGGCGGCGAGGTCGACCGCCGCCGCGGCGTCGTGGGCCAGCGCCCACTCGACGGCGGCAGCGACGTTGGCGTCCTCCTGGGCGAGGGCGCCGTACTCGCGCCACTTGCCGAACCCGATGATCGACACCGGTGCGGCGAGGCGGCTGACCCAGGCCGCCCGCCGGCGCTCGGCGTCGTCGCGCTCGCCGGTCTCGTCGAGGCGCTCGAAGCCGTAGTCGACGAGCGTCTGGAGGAGGCGCAGGCGGGTGACCGGCCCGCTGGCGTCCACGATGACCAGGGACTTGTCGGCCAGGCGGCTCAGCGCCGCTTCGACCTCGTCCCGGCTGAGGCCGTCGGGGGCGCACACCTCGGCGGCGTCGGCGAACGGGACCCCGCCGCGGAACACCGCCAGCCGGGGGAAGACCCGGCGCTCGACGTCGTCGAGGAGGTCGAAGCTCCAGTCCACGACGGCTCGCAGGCTGCGCTGGCGGGTCTCGGCGGTCCGGGGGCCGGCCGACAGCACGTCGAACCGGTGGTCGAGGCGCTCCAGGATGTCGGCCACAGTGAGGTGGCGGGCCCGGGCGGCGGCGAGCTCGATGGCCAGGGGGAGGCCGTCGAGGCGGTCGCAGATGGCCCGCACCGTGTCCGCATCACCGTCCCCGGCACCCACCGACTGGACCTGGGCGCTGAACAGCTCGACGGCGGCGTCGAGGTCGAGCACCGGGAGGGGGAACAGCACCTCGCCGGGGACGCCGAGCCCCTCGCGGCTGGTGGCCAGCACCCGGAGGTCGGGGCACCGGCCCAGCAGCTCGTCGACGACGGGAGCGAGGTCGTCGACGACCTGCTCGCAGTTGTCGAGCACGAACAGGGCGGCGGAGTGCCGGAGGGCGACGCACAGCTCGTCGACCGGCTCGGCGTCGCCCTGCTCGGAGAGCCCGACCGTGCGCCGGAGCGCCTCCACGACCCCGTCGCGGTCCCGGGCCGGGGCGAGGTCCACCCACCACGCCCCGTCGGGGTTGTGCTCGTTCAGCTCGTGGGCCAGCTCCAGCGCGAGTCGGGTCTTGCCCGCCCCGCCGGTGGCGACGATCGTGACCAGCGGGTGCTCGCCGACCAGCTCCCGGAGCCGGGCCAGGTCGTCCTGCCGGCCCAGGCACGGCCCGAGGGGACGGCGCAGGTTGCCCCGGCGTCGCTCGGGGGCAGGCGGGGGCGGCGGGGCGGTGCTCGCCGGCGGATCCAGCTCGGGGTCCTGGGCCAGGACCTGGGCCTCGAGGCGGCGGAGCTCGGGGCTGGGCTCGATGCCCAGCTCCTCGACGAGGGTCTCGTGGGCCTGGCGGAAGGCCCGGAGGGCGTCGGCCTGCCGGCCCGACCGGTAGTAGGCCAACATCAGCTGGCCCCAGCGGCGCTCGCGGAGTGGGGCGGCGGCCACCAGGGCCTCCAGCTCCACCACCTCGGTGGCGTGGTGGCCGAGGGCCAGCTCGGCGTCGACCCGGTCCTCGAGGCAGGCGAGGCGCAGCTCCTCGAAGCGGGCCTTGAGCGCCAGGGTGCCGTCGGTCGACGGCAGGTCGGCCAGCGCCTCGCCCCGCCAGAGGGCCAACGCATCGGCGAACCGCCGGGACGCGGCGGTGGCGTCGCCCGAGGCCAGCGCTCTGCGGGCCTCGCCCACGATCCGCTCCAGGCGGAGGGCATCGACCTGCTCCGGGTCGACGTCCAGCGCGTACCCGGGTGGGCGGGTGACCAGCGCGTCTCCCTCGCCGGCGTCGGCCAGCCGCTTGCGGAGCTTCGACACCGCCTGCTGGAGGGCGTTGCCCGCCCGCTGCGGCAGGTCCTCGCCGTAGAGCGCGTCCAGCAGCCCGTCAACGGAGACCACCCGACCGGCCTCCAGGGCGAGCAGGACCATGAGGGCGCGGAGGCGCTCGCCCGGGATGTCGACGTCCCCTCCCGCAGCCGTCACCTCGAGGGGGCCCAGGAGCCGCACCTCCATCCTCCGACCCTAGGCGGACAGCCGGCGGTCAGCCGCCGGAGAGGGCGCCGTTCGACGCTGCCCCCATGCCGATCTTCCGCACCACCCGGGCCGTGGCCCTGCCCGACCGCCGCCTGCTGTCCTTCGCCCGCTACGGGGACCCCGGCGGCGTCCCCGTCGTGGCCCTCCACGGCGGGATCCACGCCCACCCGATCTGGCGCCTGGCCGACGGCGCCGCCCGACGCCGGAACATCTGCCTCGTGGCCCCGGACCGGCCCGGCTACGGATCCTCGACCGTCCAGCGGGGCCGTCGGATCCTCGACACGCCGGGCGACCTCGCGGTGCTGGCCGACGCGCTGGGGCTGGACGACCTCGCCGTCGTCACCGTCGGCGGTGGCGCCGTCTACGGGCTGGCGACCGCGCACTGCCTGCAACCCCGGGTGCGGCGCCTGGCGATCGTGGCCCCCGCCGAGGCCGAGCCCGGTGGCGCCGCGGTCCGGCGCCTCGCCGACGCGGTGCGCCAGGACGTCCGGGCGGCCGGCGACGCCCTGCTGGCAGACCGGCCCCTGGATCGGGCGCTGGTGGGCGACGGCGAGGGTCGGGACGCCCACGAGGCGGCCCTCGCGCTTGCCTTCGCCGACCCGAGCGCGGCGATCGTGGACGCTCGGTTGCGGGACCTGGCGTGGAGCAGGCGGCTCCCCTCGACGTCGGCCCGCACCCGGGTGTGGGGCGGGTCGGCGTACGCCTGGCTGGCCGACATGGATCTCGTGCTGCGGTGGCTCTGCTGACCCACGCGGCGGGGGTCGGTGGCACTACCGTCCCCGGTCCTATGCGATCAGATCGGCGGACGTGGTGGGTCGGGTCCCTGGCACTGGCGCTCGCCTGCGCCGTGCTCCCGGCGTGTTCGAGTGACGACTCGGGGGACGACGGCGGGGGGACGTCGGACCAGTCCGAGGCGGCCTCGGCGGACCTGAGCGCCGACGAGCAGGAGATCGTCGACGCCGCCCAGTCGTGGATCGACGACGAGGCCGACCTCGACGACGCCGTCAAGGACTCGCTCCAGTTCACCGACCTGGCCTCGAACCCCAACGTCAGCAACGTGACCTTCACCCAGTTCATCGACGACCACCGGGTGGTCGGGGGCGAGCTGGTGGTCCACGTCCTCGAGGACGGATCGGTCCAGGGGGCCAGCAACGCCACGGTCGAGGCCGAGCCCGGCGACGACGTCGACCCGATCGACGAGGCCGAGGCCGAGGACAACGCGTCCAAGGCGGTCGAGGGCACGCCCGAGGAGGTCGGTCCCACCGAGCTGGTGTGGACCCAGGAGGGCAGCGAGCTGCTGCTGGCCTACGCCGTCGACGTGAGGACCACGGACCCCGACGGGACCTTCCGGGTGCTGGTCAACGCCGAGTCGGGCGACGTCATCCGGATGGCCGATGCCATGACCGACCGGACGCGGGCGAGCCGCCACGCGCCGTGGAGCGACCGTCGGGCCGAGCTCACCGTCCTGCCGGCGTCGATGCGCCTCCAGGGCGGCGGCGACGCCTGCGACCCCGGCCCCGCTCCGTCGGCCTGCCTGTACATCCCGGACCCCATCTACGCCAACGGCGGTGAGCCGCCGGACGTGGACGACGCGGACAGCGTCCTGCAGGGCCGTGAGCTGGAGGGCCTCGACAACGAGGACGGCCACCTGGTCGGCGAGTTCGTGGACACCGAGGGGGCGGCGACCGACGTCGAGCCCGCGGTCGAGGCCGACGAGACCTGGGCGGCCGGCCGGGCCCGCCCCGGGTTCGAGGCGGCCATGGCCTACTACTGGATCGACCGGGCCCACCGGCTGATCGACGAGGTCGGCTTCGGCGACGTGTGGGGCGAGCCGATCCCGGTCGAGCCCGTCGACTCCGAGACCGTCGACAACGCCTTCTGGGACGGTGACGCCATCCACCTCGGCGTCGGGTCCGACGGCATCAACGAGGGCGAGGACGCCAGCGGCATCGTGCACGAGTACGGCCACGCCGTCCTCGACTTCCAGAACGAGGCCCTCTTCGACTCGCCCGAGGGCGGGGCGTACCACGAGGGCTTCGGTGACCTGCTGGCGCTGCTCGTCACCCTGGACGACCGCACCGGCGACGTCGGCTGCCTCTTCCCGTGGACCGAGTCGCTGGAGTGCCTGCGGCGCCTCGACACCGACCTCGTCTACCCCGGCGACCTCCAGAACGAGGTCCACCTCGACGGGCTGATCTACACGGGCGCCGTCTGGGACATCCTCGAGGGGCTCCTGGACAACGAGGGCCTGACCATCGACGACTGCCCCGGCTCGACCGACTGCGACGAGGTCCGGGACCGCGTGCTGGAGACGCTGCTCACCAGCCACGGCTACCTCGTGTCGGGGACGACCCTGCCGGACGTGGCGGCCGCCTTCGAGCAGGCCAACGAGGCCGTGACCGGCGGCGAGGACGCCGACCTGATCGACGCGGCCTTCTCGGACCACGGCCTGACCGGTGGGGGCGGGTCGACGATGGACCCCGACGGCGGCTTCGAGCCCGAGGAGGGCGTGCCATCGGTGGAGTTCGACATCAGCCACACGTACCGGGGGGACCTCGACGTGGTCGTCGGGGTGGCCGACAGCAGCGGTGAGGACCTCTGCGAGCCCATCAGCCTCCACACCCCGGACCCGAACGACGCCGAGGACAACCTCGTCGGCATCGTCGACGTCAGCGACAGCGACTGCGGCGACCTGATGCCGCCGTCCGAGGACCAGCAGTGGTACCTCCGGGCCGTCGACTCCCTGGCCCAGGACACCGGGGAGATCAACTCGTTCACCGTCTACGACGGCACCGATCCCTACGAGGCGCCGGGCCTCCCGGTGCCCATCGCGGACAACGACCCCGAGGGGACCACCGTCGTGGTCGACGGCAGCGGCGAGGACACCGACAACCCGGACCTGCCCGACGACGACTCGGATGTGGACGGACCGTCGTTCGACATCGAGATCACCCACTCGTACGTGGGCGACCTCTCGATCGAGGCCGGCACCGCCGACAACGAGGGCGGCAACATCACCTGTTCGGTCGACGTCCTCGACCCCGACCCGGGCAACGCCGGTGACGGTGGCCTGTCGGGGACCATCGACATGTCGGACTGCGCCGACTCGTTCCCGCCGTCGGACCAGACCCGCTGGTTCGTGCGGGTGATCGACACCGCCGCCGTCGACGAGGGCACGGTCGACAGCCTCACCCTCAACGGCCCGGACGGGGAGTCGATCGAGTTCACCGACCTGCCGGTGGACATCCCCGACAACGACCCGGACGGCGTCGTGCTCCTGACCGACGGCGAGCGGGCCCAGCCCACCTCGTCGCCCGGCGGCGACGCCGCCCACGTCGACATCACCATCGACCACCCCTACGCCGGTGACCTGTCGGTGGAGATCGGCGCCGTGGACGAGAGCGACAACCTCCTCTGCCAGGAGGCGCTGGCCACCCCGGACGTGTCGAACAACGCCGCCGGGCTGACCATCGACCAGGACCTTGACGATTGCGCGCAGTACTTCCCGCCGCAGGACGGGGTGCGCTTCTACCTGTTCGTGGCCGACACGCTCGAGGAGGACGAGGGCCGGCTGACCGAGGCGACCATCACCGGTCCGGACGGGGACACCTTCCAGACCGACACGGGCGCCATCCCGGACGCCGACCCCGAAGGGGTCACCACCTTCTTCCAGCCCGCGTAGGCGGACTCAGCCCTCGAGTCGATAGGTCGCGGCCCTCACCCCGTAGGGGGTGAGGGCCGCGGTCGCGATCGCCTGGGAGCCGACGACCACGATCCGGACCGCCGCGTCGCCGTCGACGGTGATCACGAGGGGGGCGGGCTCGCCCACGGCCTCGAGGGCGGCGTCGAGCACCGCGAGGTCCCCGTTCCACCGGCCCGCGGCCTCGAGCGTGGCTCGGGCCTCGAGGGCCGAGGCGGCGGTGGCGGCGATCGGCGTCCCCATCCGGGCAGTCTCGTGACGCCGCCCCCCCGGCGCATCGGGGGTACCCCGTGTCGCGCTGCACGGGGTTCCCCCGATGCGGCACGGGGTCGGCCCACCCGACACTCGGGCCATGCGAACACGACTGCTCCTCGGGCCGGCGCTGGCCCTGCTCCTCGTGGCCTCGGCGTGCGGTGGCGGCGACGACGGCGGTTCCGCCGACGCCGGATCGGACGGCGGCGACGCTCCGGACACCACGGAGGCGGCCGAGGCCCCGGCCAACCCGGACGGCGACTTCTTCCTCGTCCGCTGGTACACGGGCGGCGACAACCCGCCGGCGAACGAGCCGGAGGGGCTGGCCACGACGCGCCTGTGGGCCCTCAGCCCGAGCTGTGACGACGACGAGCCCTGCGACGTCGACGTGACCGGCGCCGGGGAGGGCGGGTCGTACGACCCGGAGGAGTTCGGCGAGCCGGAGGACGTCCCCGACGACATCACGCTCGAGTGGGACGAGGACGACGAGACCTGGTCCTACGAGGAGGAGCTGGGTCCGTACGGCAGCTGCCTGGACGCCGAGGGCAACTACGCCGATCCCGACTTCACGACCATGGACGAGGTCGACACCGTCGAGCTGTCGTGGGACGACAGCGGTGAGCGACTGGTCGGGACCCGGACCGAGGAGTACACGCTCAACGACACCGGCCGGGCGAACCCCGACTGCGAGGACGGCGGTTGGTCCGCCACCTACGACATGGTCCTGATCCCGCAGGACGCGGTCGACGACGGCGCCGGCGACGAGGTCGAGCTGGCTGACGCGTACTACCAGTCACGCGAGGTGTACTCGGTCGAGGGCACCGACGCGATCGCCCAGTACGACTGGCGGGTCAACGACGAGGTCACCGAGGGCTCGGGGTCCTGCGACGGGGACGGGTGCGACGACGCCCGGCTGTCGATCCCGATCATCGCCGGTCCGCCGATCGAGCTCGAGCTGGACCGGGACGGCGACCACCTGACCGCCACGGGGACGTCGGTGGACTCGTGCTCGTCGAACGAGAGCATCGCCGCCGGCCAGCCCGAGGTGCTGATCGACGAGGGCTACGAGGCCGAGTGGGACCTCGAGCTGACGCCGGTGACCCTGGACGAGGACGGCCACCAGGCCCTCGTCGCCCACGGCGACATGACGGCCACGCCGACCGACGAGGCGGCGTCGCAGTTCCCGGACGACTGCGGCAGCACTGAGGAGATCGGTGCCTACTACTACCTGATCCCGAGCGACCTGGTCCCCTCGTGATCCCGATGTAGGGCGGCGGATCCCTGCTCCTGGGCCCCACTGGTCAGCGGCGACCGGTGGGGCCCGGGCGCGCCGGGGTTCTCCTTCGCCCCCGATCCGGGCATGCTCCAGCGACATGGCGGAACCACCTCTGGTGGGGCGGCAAGCGGACCGCGATGCGCTCGCCCGGCTGCTCGACCGCGCCTTGGCGGGCGACGGCGGCACCCATTGGATCGAGGGCGAGGCCGGCATCGGCAAGACCCGGCTCGTGGCGCACGCCCGTGAGCTCGCCGGCGGCCGGTTCCTGGTGCTGTCGACCACGGGCTACGAGAGCGAGGTGGACCTGGCCTGGGGCGGCCTGCTCACGCTGGCCGAGCCGCTCCTGGCCGGTGGCCGGCCCGACGACCTCCCGCCACCGCAGCGCCGCGCGCTGGACGTCGCCCTCCGGCGCGTGACCGACGCCGAACCGGTCGAGCCCTTCGCCGTCGTGCTCGCGGTGCGCCGCCTCCTCCTGGAGGTGAGCGAGGGCCGACCCGTCCTCCTGCTGGTCGACGACGCCCACTGGCTGGACGACTCGACCCGGTTGGTCGTGGACCACCTCGCCCGTCGGTCCGAGGGGCTGCCGTTGGCCGTGGTGGTCGCCAGCCGGCCGGCCGACCGGCCTGCGCCGGTGCCGCCGCAGCCGCTCGAGCCCTTGGCGCCCGAGGACGCGGGGGAGCTCCTCCAAGCCGCCGGCGTGGTGTCGGCGGCGACCCGGGACCAACTGGTGGCCGAGCTCGGCGGGTGGCCGATGCTCCTGCTGGCCGGCGCCTCCCGCTTGGCGGACCGGCCGACCGGCAGTGCCGCCGGGGCCGTCCCCGTGGCCCTGCCCACGTCCCTGCTGGACGTCGCGGCCGAGCGACTGCGCCGGCTCGACCCCGAGGTGACCTTCCCCCTCCTCGTGGCCGCCGCCGTGCCGGGTGGGGACCTGGACACGGTGGCCCGGGCCCTGAAGGGCGTCGCCCTCGACCTGAGCGTGTTCGACGCCGCCGAAGCCGCCGACGTGGTGACCGTCGACGAGGACCGGGTGACCTTCACCCACCCGACGCTCCGATCGGCCGCCTACCACGGCGTGCCGGCGTCGGAGCGGCGCCGGGCCCACCGCGCGGTCGGGCTCGCGGTCGAAGGTCCCGACGCCCGGGCCCTCCACCTCGGCCTCGGCGCCGAGGGGCCCGATCCCGAGCTGCGGGCCGAGGTCGAACGGGCCGCCGCCACCCTCGCCAACCGGGGGGCCCCGGTCGAGGCGGCTCGGGCTCAGGAGCTCGCCGCCCGCCTCGCCCCCGATGCGGGTGCCGCCGCTCGCCACCTCCGCCTGGCGGCCGAGCTGCTGGTCGACACCCCCGAGGCCGGCGCCGCGCTAGCCCTGCTCGACCGCGCGGACCTGACGCCGCGCCCCGTCACCGAGCAGGCCCGGGCCGAGCGGGTCCGGCTGCGGCTGGCCAGCCGCCAGGGGGACCAGGACGCGACGATCGAGCGCCTGCAGGCCCTGGCCGGCGAGCTGGCCGACGAGGACGCCGGGTTGGCGACCGAGCTCCTGCTCGAGGCCCTGCCACCGCTGATCCGCCAGGTGCGGGCCTTCGAGGTCGTCGCGGTGGCCCAGCGGGCCGACGAGGTGGCGCAGAGGGCGGACGACCCCGGCGTCCGGCGTCGGGCCCAGATCGCGGTCGGCGGCGCGCTCGTGGCCGTCGGCGACCCTGCCGGCGGCCCGAAGCTCGACCAGTACCGGGCCCTCCTGGACGACGAGGGCGCCGCCCGGGCCGGCCCGTTCCTGGCGGAGGTGGCGGCCCCGGTCCTCGGGTTCCTCCACCGGTCCGACGACGCCCGTCGCCTGCTGGACGAGCTGGAGCGAGACCTGCGGGAGCGGTCCGCGCTGCCGGTCCTCGCCACCGTCCTGGCCGCCAAGGCGCTGCTGGCCCACGGCCCCGACCTCACGACGACCGTGGCCGCGGCGGCCGAGGCGGTCGCCATCGCCGAGGAGCTGGGCCAACCGGGCCTGGTTGCGCTGCCGGCGCAGTCCCTGGCCGTGGCCGCGGCGATGATGGGCGACGCGGCCACGGTCGCCGGCGCGAGCGCGATCCTCGATGCGTCGTCCTCACCCACCAGCCGGGCGGGGGCCCGGATGGCCCGGGGCGCGCTGGCGCTGGGCCAGGGCCGGCTGGATGACGCGCTCGTCGAGTACGAGGCGCTGGCGGTCGACCCCGGGGTCGGCGTGGGCATCGTGCGCTGGGAGCCCGAGTGGGCCGAGGTCCTGCTCCGGGCCCAGCGGCGCGACGAGGCCCGTGCGGTGCTCGACCAGCTCGCCGCTGCGGGTGGGCCCGAGTGGGGGATCGGCGGCACCGCCCGGGTCGAGGGGATGCTGGCCGAGTTCGACGACGACGCCGCGGCCCAGTTCGAGCGGTCGCTGGGCGTGCTCGCCCTGGCCAACAACGACGTGGGCAAGGGGCGGACCGAGCTGGCGTGGGGGGAGCGCCTGCGTCGGGCCCGGCGTCGGGGGGCGGCCCGACCCCACCTGGAGCGGGCCGTGGAGCTGCTGACCCGATCGGGCGCCGCGGTCTGGGCCGAACGGGCCACGGCCGAGCTGGCCCTGGCCGGCGGCGCCGGCACGGGGGGCCCGGCGCCCGGGCTGGAGGGGCTCACCCCCCAGGAGCTGCACGTGGCCCGGCTCGCGGCGTCGGGGGCGACCAACCGGGAGATCGGCCACGAGCTGTTCGTGAGCCCACGGACGGTCGAGGCCCAGCTGACGGCGGTGTTCCGCAAGCTCGGCGTGCGCAACCGGCGGGAGCTGGCCGCGCGCGCGGTGGAGGACGAGCGCCTCCGGGGGTGATCGCCTAACTTGCGTCGAGGTGCTGGCGGAACCGCTGGCCCACGGCCATGTTCTGGCCCATGCGGTCGATCCAGCCCTTCGAGGCGGTGCTCCACGCCGCGGGGTCGATGCCCTCGCGCTGCGCGATCGCGGCCATGCCGGCCTCGTCGGTGACGCCTTCACCCTGGGCGATCTTGGCCAGGCGGGCGTAGGTCGCCAGGTCGACGCCCTCGATGGGGGCGAAGATCGGGTCGTCGTCGGCCACCGGGGCGTTCGAGGGGCCGCCGAAGTTGGCGGTGTCGATGCCCATCGCCCGCTGCTGCGCGCTGACCTGGTCGGGCGACGGCGGTGTGCCGATGTCGCTGACGGAGTCCTTGAGCTTCTTGAACAGACCCATTGGCTGACCTCCGGGTGTTGGCAGTGGCCGCAGCGTAGGAGGGCCTCGTGCCGAGGACCAGCGCTCCGCGGTCACCCACCGCCCTGTTCTGGCCGAGGACTGGGCCGTTCCGGCGTCCCCGATCTCGGCCAGAACGGGATGTAAGACGGCTTGCGGGACCCACCGCCCTGTTCTGGCCGAGGGCTGGGCCGTTCCGGCGTCCCCGATCTCGGCCAGAACGGGATGAGGGGTCAGACTGAGGGGGTGGGGCCGAGGGCGCTGGTCATCGGGGGGACGGGGCCGACGGGCATCTGGATCGTCAACGGGCTGCTGCAGCGCGGGTGGGACGTCACGATCCTCCACCGGGGCACGCACGAGCGCGACGAGGTGGCCGCCGAGGTCCGGCACCTCCACCACGACCCCTACGACGCCGAGGACCTGGCCCGCGGGCTCGAAGGTCGCCAGGACGACCTGGTCGTGGCGATGTACGGGCGACTCCGGCGGGTCGCGGAGCTGACGGCGGGCCGGGTCGAGCGCTTCGTCTCGGTCGGCGGCGTCCCCGCCATCCGGGGCTGGATGAACCCGTGGCTGGGGGTACCCGTGCCGGCCGACGAGTCCACGCCGACGGTCGACGACCCCGCCGACGACGAGAAGGGCTATCGGGTCGCCCGGTCCGAGGCCGTCGTGTTCGAGCACCACCCTCGTGCGGCGCACCTCCGCTATCCGTACGCCTACGGGCCCTACCAGCTGGTGCCCCGCGAGTGGTCGGTGGTGCGCCGGGTGCTCGACGGCCGCCGCCGGATCGTGGTGGCCGACGACGGGCTGACGCTGCACCACCACGGCTACACGGTGAACCTGGCCCACGCCGTCCTGCTGGCGGTCGACCGGCCCGAGGTCGCCGCCGGCCATGTGTTCAACGTGGGCGACGACGAGGTCCTCTCCGTCCGCCAGGTGGTCGAGCTGGTCGCCGGCGCGCTCGACGCCGAGCTCGAGCTGGTCTCGATGCCCTACGACCTGGCCGTGCCCGCCCGGCCGCTGCTGGCCCAGCCCCTGCCCACCCACCGGGTGCTGGACACCTCCCTCGTGCGCCGCCGGCTCGGCTACCGGGACGTGGTGCCGGCCCGGGAGGCCGTCGCCCACACCGCCCGCTGGTTGGCCGAGCACCCACCGGCGCCCGGCGGCGCCGAGGAGGCGGTGCTGACCGACCCCTTCGACTACGACGCGGAGGACACCGTGATGGACGCCTGGGTCGCCGCCCGTGGCGGACTGGCCGTCCCGACCTTCGACCGTGAGCCCGGCTTCGGGCTCGCCTACAGCGGCCCCGGGGGTCGCCCGAGGAGCAAGGAGACCTTCGAACCGTGAGCGACACCTCCGGCGGGCCGCTGGCCGGCGTCCGCGTCCTGGACCTGGCCACCGCCGCCACCGGCCCCTACGCGGCCACGATGCTGGGCGACCAGGGGGCCGAGGTCATCAAGGTCGAGCGCCTCGGCATCGGCGACATCGCCCGCTACGTCGGCATCCAGATCGACGGCATCAGCGCCCTCTTCCAGCTCTGCAACCGCGGCAAGCGGTCGATCGCGGTCGACCTGTCGTCCGAGGAGGGGCGGGACGTGGTGCGGGCACTGGCCGCCCGCTGCGACGTGGTCGTCCAGAACTGGCGCCCCGGCGTGGCCGAGCGGCTGGGCGTCGGCTGGGACGACCTGCGGCGGGACGACCTCGTCTACGTGTCGATCTCCGGCTTCGGCCACCTCGGGCCGAAGGCCGGCCGCCCTGCCTACGACACGGTCATCCAGGCGCAGGCCGGGGTGGCGGTGGCCCAGGCCGACCCGGCCACCGGGAAGCCGGCCTTCGTCCGCCAGGTCATCGCCGACAAGGTCACCGCCCTCACGGCGGCCCAGGCCATCTGCGCCGCGCTGCTGGCACGGGAGCGGGGGCGGGGCGGGCAGCACCTGCGCATCTCCATGCTGGAGGCGGTCGTCGCCTTCCTCTGGGTCGACGCCGCCGGCAACGAGGTGCTGCGGGACGGCGACGGCTCGCAGCCGGGCAGCTTCGCCCAGGGCGCCGAGCCCATCGCCTTCCAGGACGGCTGGGGCATGGTCACGCCCACCGCCGACAAGGACTTCTTCGGGATGTGCGCGGCCTTCGGCGTGGACGCCGACGACGAGCGCCTGGCCACGACGACCTCGCGCCAGCAGCACGGGGCCCTCACGGCAGAGGTGGTCGGCCGGTGCTGGTCGAACGCCGCGTCCATGACCGTGGCCGAGGCCTCGGCCCGGCTCGAGGCCGAGGGCGTCCCGTACGGGATCCTCTGCGGCCCCGCCGAGCTGGCCGAGGACCCGCAGGCGCAGGCCATGGGCCTGTTCGTGGACTCGCAGCACCCGGTCGTCGGGCACGTGCGCGAGCCGCGCCACCCGATCCGCTTCGAGGGCACGCCCGAGGGCCACGGCGGCCCGTCGCCCCGCCTGGGCCAGCACACCGACGAGCTCTTAGCCGAAGCCGGGCTCGGCGACCGCACCGAGGCGCTGCGGGCCGCCGGCGTGGTGGGCTAAGAACGGGCCATGCGGTTCGGGGTGCTGGCGCCGATGCCGTCCGAGCTCCGACCCGTGGTCAAGGCGTTCGGGCTGGAGAAGGGTCGTCGGGGCGAGCTGGACGGCCACGTCGGCTCGGCCGGACCACACGACGTGATCGCCACGACCACCGGCATCGGGACCGAGCTCGCCACCGAGGCCGCCACCCGGATGCTGGACCGGGGCGAGGTCGACCACGTCGTCGTCGTGGGCATCGCCGGCGGGATGTCGACCGCGGTGCGGACGTTGGTCATACCCGAGGCGGTCGAGGACTGGCCCGACGGCAACTCGTACGTGCCCGCACCGCTCGGCAACCTGACCGGCAACGGCATCATCGTCACCTCCGACGAGTTCGGCTACCCGGCGGAGGTGAACGCGGCGTTCCTCGAGCGGGGCGTCGTCGCCGTCGACATGGAGACCGCCTCGGTCGCCAAGGTCTGCGCCGAGCGGGGCGTGCCGTGGTCGGCGGTGCGAGCCATCAGCGACCCGGCCGACGGCGACGTCGACCTCGACACGATCAACCTGGTCAAGCCCGACGGGACGCCCGACGCAGGGGCGTCGATCCGCTACCTGCTGCGCCACCCGTGGCGGCTGCCCCACCTGATGAAGCTGGGCCGTGACGCCATGGCCGCTGCGACCGTCGCGGCGACGACTGCGGCCAAGGCCTGCGCGGAGCACACCTAGGGACGTTGCTCCTGGGTGGAGGGGTGCTGGTCGTAGGCGCGGGCCCGGGCGGTGGCGCGGTCCTGGTCCCAGTCGAGCATCCAGCCGGTGAGGATGGGACCGGGGATCGGCCGGGAGAAGAGGTACCCCTGGGCCAGGGGACAACCGAGGTGCTCCAGCAGGTCGAGGACCTCCTCGGTCTCGACCCCTTCGGCCACGACCGTGAGGTTGAGCGAGCGGGCGAGGTCCAGGATCGACTTCACGATGGAGTGGTCGGTGGCGTCCTCGGCCAGGGCGAACACGAAGGACTTGTCGATCTTCAGCTCCTGGACCGGCAGCTCCTTCAGCTTGGAGAGCGACGAGTACCCGGTGCCGAAGTCGTCGACCGACAGCCGGACGCCGAGTCGGCCCAGGCGGTCGAGCGTGTCGGACAGGAGCCGCGTGTTCTCCGGGAAGGCCGACTCGGTGATCTCCAGCGTCAGGTGCCCGGCCGGGACGCCGGTGGCCTCCAGGGCCATGCGCACCGACGTCACCAGGTCGGTCTGGCCGAGGACCCGGGGCGACAGGTTGACCGCCACCGGCACGTCCAGCCCCTCGGAGCGCCAGGTGGCGCACTGCTGCAGCGCGATCTCCAGGACCCGGTCGGTCAGGTCGCGGATCAGGCCGGTCCGCTCGGCGAGGGCGATGAACTCGTCGGGCGGGAGCATGCCCTTCGTGGGGTGCTCCCACCGGACGAGGGCCTCGACCGAGTCGACCAGGCCGGTCGCGATCTCGATCTTGGGCTGGTAGTGCACGACGAGGTCGCCGTGGTCGATCGCCCCCCGCAGCTCGGCGGCGACCCGGACGCTGTTGCGGCGCTCCTCGTCGTCGCTCTCGCCGTAGACGGCGAAGCCGCAGCGCTGGCGCTTGGCCCGGTACATGGCGACGTCGGCCCGCTGCAGCACGGCCAGCGGCTCGTCGTCGGACGAGCAGCCGGCGATCCCGATGCTGACCCCGACCTCGAGGGTGACCTGACCGAGGCGGACGGGCTCCTGGATCAGCCGAGCCAGGTTCTCGGCCACCTTGGCCGCGTGCTGCTCGTTGCCCAGGCGGGTGAGCAGGACCGCGAACTCGTCACCGCCGAGCCGGGCGACCACGTCCTCGGACCGGGTGACCCGGTCGAGCCGGTGCCCGATCTCCACCAGCAGCTGGTCGCCGACGTCGTGGCCGAGGCCGTCGTTGATGTCCTTGAAGCCGTCGAGGTCCATCAGGAGCAGGGCGGCCTGGGTGCCGTCGTCCTCGGCGCACTGCTGGGCGAGGGCGACGGTCAGCAGGTTGCGGTTGGGCAGGCCGGTCAACGGGTCACGGCTGGCCTGGCGCTTCAGCTCGTTCTCGGCCGCCACCTGCTCGGTGACGTCGCGGAGGTTGACGACCACCCCGGACACGGTCGGATCGTCCAGCAGGTTGGTGGCGATGGCCTCGACGTTGGCCCACGAGCCGTCGATGCGCTTGATCCGCATGCGGGCGCGCGCCTGGTGGGTGACCCCGGTGACCACGTCGGTGAAGCGCTCGGCCACCATGGGCAGGTCGTCGGGGTGGATCAGGTCGGCGAAGTGGCGCCCGTGGTTCTCGCCGTCGGCGTACCCCAGCAGCGTGCGTGAGCTCGGCACCTCGAAGGCCAGCCGACCCTCGCCGTCGAACACCACCGTGATGTCCGACGAGTGCTGGACCAGGGCCCGCCACTTGCGCTCGCTGGCCTCGATGAGGGCCTGCTCGGCGAGGTGCTCGCTGATGTCCCGGACGAAGGCGTGGATGCGGAAGGCGTCACCGGTCCCCGTGGCCCACGCCGAGATCGCCACCGGCATCTGGATGCCGTCGGGGCGGAGGTAGCGGACGTCGGTGTTCTCGTTCCAGACCGACGGGTCGCCGGTCTCGATGAACCGGGCGATCCGGGCGGCGGCCACCTCCTTGTTCTCGTCGGGGACGAGGTCGGCGATGGGTCGACCGAGCATCTCCGCCCGGGTCCAGCCGAAGACCTCCTCGGCGGGGCCGTTCCACACCGTCACCCTGGCCATCCGATCCATCTCGACGTACGGGTCGCGTGCCCCGTCGATCACGCGGTGGGACCGCTCCTGCTCCTCCTGGAGCGCAGCCACCTGCTGGCCCAGGGCCCGGGTCAGCCCCGTCATCTGCCGGCTGGCGGCGAGGTGCCGGCCGGCGTTGAGCGCCCCGACGACGATGGTGAGGGCCAGCGCGCCGCCCGAGACCTCGTGGCCCCACAGCTCCTGGCCCACGAGCAGGACGCCGACGGCGACGACGGGCAGGTGGGTGACGACCTCGCCCGTCCACGGCCGCCGCAGCAGGTCGACGTCGGCCACGACCTCGACGGGCCGGGCAGCGAAGGCGATGGCCAGGAACCCGGTGAACCAGGCCCACGCCGGCAGGCTGCCGCTCTCGTACCGCCCCGTCGCGGTGGCGTAGGCGAAGCCGGCGTCGGCGAGGGCGAAGAGGACGAGGCCGCCGAGGAGCAGGGCGAGGGCCCGGTTGCGCTGCTGGGAGACGACGGTCACGGAGAGCACGACGGCGAGGACCACGAGGTCGCCGACGGGGTAGGCCAGCGACAGGACCTGCTGCCACCCGTCCTCGGTGTTGGCCGCCACCGGACCGAGGACGACGACCCAGCCGACGCCGGCCAGCCCCACCGTGATCAGGCTGATGTCGAAGACCCGCTTGAGCGTGCCGACGCTGGCGAACGACGGCCCGAGGAGGGCGACGCCGGCGACCGCCAGTGGCACGAACCCCAGGTAGCCCAGGTCGGCGAGCGAGGGGAAGGGGGCGTGGTGGCCCAGGACCAGCTCGTACCAGGCCCAGACCGCGTTGCCGGCGGCCCAGCTGCCGCAGGCCAGGCCCACCAGGAGCCAGCCCCGGCCGCTGCGGGTGTCGAGGTGGTGCCGTGCCGTCGCCAGGCAGGCGACGGCGGCCAGGACCGCCGCCGCCGTCACGCCGACGTCGTCGGCGAGCATCGCCGGCCGGCCGGTGACGAAGAGCGCGACGAGCCCGAAGGCCGCCACCGCCACCGCGGCACCGAGCCACGCGATCGCCCGCCGATTTCCCACGATCAGTCCATCGGCCCCGCCGGGCCGGGTTTCAGTGAGTGGACACCGGTGTCGTGGCGGCCAGCGGGGTGCCGGTGAGCAGGGAGGCCGCCCGGTGGGCCAGGGCGACGATGGTGAGCGTGGGGTTGTAGCCCGACGAGGTCACGAAGACCGACGAGTCGGCGCAGAGCAGGTTCTCGACGTCGTGGAACCGACCCTCGGGCCCGACGACGCTGGTCGACGGGTCGTCGCCCATCCGGCAGGTGCCCATGACGTGCTTCGACGCCGGTGCCAGCCCGAGGGGGTGCTCGAGGGCCGGATCGACCTCCCCGATCGGTGGGGAGGTGCTGGAGAACGACCAGCCGGCGCCCGCGTCCAGCATCACCGCCTCCAGGATCGGGCCCCAGTGGGCCGACGCCACGAGCTCGTGCCGGTGCGGCGCGTACGTCGCGCGGCCGGCCGGGAAGCCCCAGGCGTCGACCACGGCCGGGTCGAGGTCGATCCGGTTGGCCGCCTGGGGCAGGTCCTCGCCCTGCATCGTGAAGACCCACAGCCGGTCCCGCAGCGCCGAGTCCCGCATCGAGCGGTTGTGCTGGGCGCCGATGGGGTAGTTGAGCGCCTCCTGGATCGGCAGGGTCGACGAGCCGTGCTCGACCGTCCCGCCGCGGATCCACGGCAGCCCCGCGGCCCGGGCGGCGGCGTCCTCGTCCGGGCCCGGGACGATGGGGTCGTCCATGAGGTGGGTGACCGCCCGCCCCTTCTCGCCGTGCAGCGACTGCGGGAACCCACCCACGGTGAACGTCTGGAAGTGGTACGTGAGGTGACGGCCGACCAGGCCCGACGAGTTGCCCACGTCGTTGCGCAGCAGCAGGCGGGGGGTCTCGAAGGCGCCGGCGGCGAGCACGACGTGGGCGGCACGGATCTCGTGGACCTGGCGGGCGGCGTCCAGGTAGCGCACGCCGGTGGTCCGCCGGCCGGACGCGTCCAGCACCACATCGGTGACGTACGCCTCCGGCCGCACCTCGCACCGCCCGGTGCGCAGGGCCCGCCGCAGGGAGGACACCGGGTCGCCCTTGGCGTGGATGGGGCAGCCGAACATGCAGAAGCCGCAGTTGTTGCAGGACGGCCGGCCGTCGTAGGGCACCGAGTTGGCGCCGGTCGGTGCCCGGTAGGGGTGCAGGCCCCGACGCTCCGCGGCCGCGGCCGAGAGGATGGCGCCGTGCATGTCGGGGCCGGGAGGCATGGGGTACGGCCCCGAACGCCAGGCCGCGAACGGGTTCGCCCCCGCCTCCCCGGACGTGCCGATGAGCCGCTCCGCCTCGGCGTAGTACGGCTCCAGGTCGGCGTACTCGAGCGGCCAGTCGGCCAGGGCCGCGCCGTCGACCGGCCCCCGGGCAGTGAGGAGGCAGAAGTCCTCCTCCCGGAACCGGGGGAGCTTGCCGTCGGCGTGGGTCCCGCCCCCGCCCACGGTCGACGGGAGGTTGTTCACGTCCCCGGTGAACAGCCGGTCGCCGTCGTCCTCGGTCCGGCGGAACGTCCGGGGCTCCACCAGTGGATCCGGGCCGAGGAAATGGCGCTGGGCGAACTTGATCTCGTCGTTGGAGAAGTGGCCTCGCAGGTCGAAGGGGGGCTCGAGGTCGAGGAGGTGGTTGCGGCCCTTCTCGAGGACGATCACCGACCACCCGGCCGCCGTCAGGACGTCGGCGACCGTCGAGCCGCCGGGGCCGCTCCCCACGACCACGGCGTCGGCGTCGAGGTCAGCCACCTCGACGCACCTCGTCGTCGGTCCAGCCCCGGGGTTGCACGTCGCCGACGAAGGCGATGGAGCGCCACCCCGCCTGGCCCCGGTTGCCGCCGTACACGGGGTCGCCGTAGGTCCCCTCGCAGGCGTGCTCGTACAGCAGGCGCCGGAAGGCGGGGTCGGCCGCCAGTCGTCGGTCCTGCTCGTCGCCGTCGGCCTCCGTGAAGTCCGCCCCCAGGGCCTCGAGGCCGGCGGCGTAGCGCTCCTGCAGACCGACCACCGGGCCGTTGAACTCGCGCTCGGGCCGGCCGCGACTGCCCTCGATGCGGGTCCGCCACGCCAGCTCCTCGATCGCGCCGAGCTCGAGGAACTGCTCGAAGCCCGCCTCGCCCCCGTGTCGCCCCGAGAACGGCCCGCCGGCCCAGATGCGGGGCGGGTCCACGAGGAAGGCCCCCAGCAGGCCGTCGACGTAGCCGGCCGCGCCGGCCGCCCTGGCCCCGGGCGCGCCCTCGTCGTCCGGCGGGATCAGCCGGTCCATGGCCGCTTCGACGGCGGCGTGCTGCTCAGGGCTCAGCCAGGTCGGAATTCCGCGACACTAGGGACATGGCCGACGACGTCGTGACGGTGGAACGCGAGATCAAGGCTCCGGCCGACCGGGTCTGGGCGATGGTCAGCGACGTGACCCGGATGGGCGAGTGGTCCCCCGAGGCCACGGGCGCGAAGTGGCGGGGCGGCGCCACCGGTCCCGCGGTCGGCGCTCGCTTCAGCGGTCGCAACCGGCGGGGATGGCGACGCTGGTCGACGGTGGGGAAGGTGACCGAGGCCGAGCCGGGCAAGGCCTTCGCCTTCGACGTCTTCGCCGGGCCGCTCAAGGTGGCGACCTGGGCCTACCGGTTCGAGCCGACGGCGGACGGCTGCCGCGTGCAGGAGTCCTGGCACGACAACCGCACGGGCCCGTGGCTCAAGTGGGGCGGCCTGCTCGCCTCGGGCGTCAGCGACCGCGAGACCCACAACCGGGCGGGGATGGAGGAGACGCTCGAGAACCTGGCCGCCGCGGCCGAGAAGGGTTAGCGGGTCAGGCCCACGATCTGTTCGGTCACCTCGTCGGGGGCCTCCAGGGGGAGCTGGTGGCCGACGTCGGGGAGCGTCACGAGCTCGGCGCCGGGGATGGTGTCGACCAGCTCGGCGGCCAGGGCGGGCCTCGTCAGCTGGTCACGCTCGCCGACCACGACCGTCGTCGGCACCCCGGTGGCGGCGACGCCCTCGCGCAGGTCCATCGTCTGCATGGCGCCCAGGAAGCCCGACCGGGCCTCGGGCGCGCAGGCCACGAAGAGGTCTCGGGTCAGCACGAGGTGGTCCCGGCGGACCGACCGCCCGACGCTGCCGCGCACCAGGGCGTGGCCGGCTCGGCTGCGCATGGCTCGCTCGAGGCCGGCGCTGGCGATGACCCGCAGCCCGACGGCGTCCATGCGCCCGCGACCGAGGCCGGAGGCGGCGGTCGACACCAGGGCGATGCCGCGGACCCGCTCGTCGACCACCTCGGGGTGGTGGGCCACCAGCGACTGGATGGTCATCCCGCCCATGGAGTGCCCGGCGAGGACGACGTCCCGGGCGTCGACCGCCTCGAGGACGGCCTTCAGGTCGGCGCCCAGCCGGGGGATCGTGAAGCCGTCCTCGCCGACGGTCGACTCGCCGTGACCCCGCTGGTCGTAGAGCACGACCTGGTGGCCGGCCTCCAGCAGTCGGTGGGCGACCGGGGCCCACATGGTGCGGGAGCCGGTCCAGCAGTGGGGGAGGACGACCATCGGGCCCTCGCCGGAGACAGAGCCGATCAGCTCGGCGCCGTCGTCGGTGGTCACCGTCAGCGGCTTGCCGTCGGGGAGGTCGAGGTCGCCCGGCCGGATCTGGTCCTCGGCCGACGACCAGCGCCGGTCGGCCCGCCAGGCGGCGGCGAGCCCGACGGCGGTGGCCGCGCCCAGGCCGAGGGCGACGGTGCGGGCCCTCATCGCGGCCGCAGCCCGAGCACGGCCTGCTGGACCCGCAGGGGCACGAGCCGGTGCGCCCACCAGCCCAGCCAGGCCTCGAACCCGACCGGGACGACCGGCCGATCCCGTTCGACGGCCTTGACGATGGCCTCGGCCACCGCCTCGGGCCTGTGCCCTCGTCGGAACATCCGGGTCGTGCGGCTGCGGACCTTGGGATCGCCCTGCGAGCCGAGGAAGCGGGTGTTGTCGACGATCGGGGTGTTGATGACGCCCGGGCAGATGGCGGTCACGCCGACGCCCGCCGAGGCCCAGTCCGCCCGCAGGCACTGCGAGAGGGCCAGGACGGCGGCCTTCGTCGTCACGTAGGCCGGCTCGGTCGCCTTGTACGTGTAGGCGAGGCCCGAGCTGAGGTTGACCACGTGGCCGTGCCCGGCCGCGACCATGGCGGGTCCGAAGGCGGCACAGCCGTTCACGACGCCGTCCAGGTTGACCCCTCGGATCCAGGACCAGTCGGCTTCGGTCATGTCGCCGAACGTGCCGGTCATGCCGACGCCGGCGTTGTTGACCAGGACGTCCAGCGGCCCCCACTCGGCCGCGACCGTGGCGGCGAGCTGCTCGACCGCAGCCCGGTCGCTGACGTCGAGCGCGTAGGCCTCGGCCCGGGGGGCGCCCCGCTCCTCGCAGGCCGCGGCGGTCTTCTCGGCGGCGGCCCGGTCGATGTCGGCGCAGAGGACGGTGGCGCCCCGCGCCGCGAAGGCCTCGGCCGTGACCGCCCCGATGCCGCTGCCGGCGCCGGTGACGAGCACGACGGCTCCGTCCAGGTCGATGGGTGCGTGCTTCGCCATGTCAGGCCACCTCGTACTCGTCGATGTCGAAGCGCTCGGTGCGCTTGCGGAAGCGGAAGGTCAGGTCGGGCCAGAGGGTTGTGTTCCGGCCCTCGTCGTCGAGGTACCAGCTCGCACAGCCGCCCGAGTTCCACACGGTGGGAGCGGCCTTGGCCTGGATCTCCCGGGTCCAGGCCTCCAGGGCCTGCGGCTTCAGGTCGACCTGCCGGAGGCCCCGGGCCCGCATCTGGCGGAGGGCGTCCAGCAGGTAGGTGATCTGGGCCTCGATCATGACGACGAGCGACGTGTGGCCGATGCCGGTGTTCGGCCCGGCGAGCATGAAGAGGTTGGGGAACCCGCTGATCGTGGCCCCGTTGTGGGCCTGCATCCCGTGGGCCGCCCAGCGATCGGCGAGGCTCAGGCCCCCCACGCCGTGGACGCAGTCGGCGATCGGCTGCTCGGTCACGGCGAACCCGGTGCCGAAGATGATCGTGTCGACCTCGTGCTCGACCCCGTCGGCGGTGACCACGGCGTGGGGGCGGATCTCGACGATCTTCTCGGTGGCCAGCTCCACGTTGGGCCGCTGGATGGCGGGGTACCAGTCGTCGGACAGCAGCAGCCGCTTGCACCCCGGCCGGTAGTCCGGGGTGACCACCTTGCGCAGCTCGGGGTCCCGGACCTGGCGGTCGATGAGCTTCTCGGCCAGCTTCTCGGCCCGGGCCAGCGAGCGGCCGTTGCGGACGAGGGCGTGTCCGACCAGCTCGCGGGACCAGTACACGAAGGCCCGGGGCAGGCGCTGGAGGGCGGGGAACCGGCGGTAGAGCAGCCGCTCGACCCGGCTGATCCTCCGGTTGCTGTGGGGCAGCACCCACGGCGGCGTGCGCTGGAAGACCGTGAGGTGCTCGACCTCCGGCTGGATGGCGGGGACGACCTGGATGGACGAGGCGCCGGTGCCGATGACCGCCACCCGCTCGCCGGTCAGGTCGTGGTCGTGGCGCCACCGTGCCGTGTGGAACGTGGTGCCGGCGAAGGTGTCCAGCCCGGGGATCTCGGGGATGGCGGGCTGCGAGAAGGCGCCGGTGGCCGCCACCAGGACGTCCGCCGTGAGCGGCCCGGCCGCGGTGGTGATCCGCCAGTGAGCGGCTTCCTCGTCCCAGGTGGCGTCCAGCACCTCGTGGCCGAAGCGGATCCGGTCGACGACGCCGAACGCCTCGGCGGTGCGGCGGAGGTAGGCCTGGATCTCGGGCTGGGGCGAGTAGGTCTCGGACCAGTCCGGGTTGGGGGCGAAGGACAGGGAGTAGAGGTGGGAGGGGACGTCGCAGCGGCACCCCGGGTAGCTGTTGTCCCGCCACGTGCCGCCCAGGTCGGCGGCCCGCTCCAGCAGGACGTGGTCCACGCCGTCCTCGGCCAGCTTGATCGAGGCGCCGATGCCGGCGAAGCCGGTGCCGACGATGGCGACGTGGTGGTGCTCGGTCATGAGGGATCCTCCGAGGGGTTGGCCGCCAGCACGGCGGCGTCAAACAGCGCGCGCTGGGCGCGCTCCATCTCGTGGGCGAAGACCAGGTCGACGGTGCGCCGGGCCACCGGCTGCAGCTCGTCGATCAGCTCCGTCAGGGCGGCCGGGCCCTCGCCGGCGAGGTGGCCGAGGCTGACCCGGTCGGTGAACTCGGCCACCAGGTCGGTGGCCAGGGAACGCAGGCGCTGCTCGACCAGGTCGCGCAGCGCCGCGGAGGTCTGGAGGTCGATGCCGAGGCCGGCCAGCTCCAGGGCCACCTCGAGGAGTCCGGGGCTGGGGACCAGGAAGACGACCGGGCTGGTGTCGGCCCGGCGCTCGACCAGGCCGGCGGCCACCAGCGCATCGAGCGACGCCACACCGGCCAGGCGGGTGCGCAGCTCGGCCTCGCTCAGCAGGACGGGCTCGTCCTCGCTCCAGGGGCGCACCATGCTCCGGCCCAGTCCGAGCCAGCCCGCCACGTCCCCGCCGTCACCGGCGTCACGCAGCAGGTCGGCGATCGCCGACAGCCGAAGGCCGCGGGCCTGCAGGTCGCTGATGACCTCGAGGCGCTCGAGGTGGTCGGCGCCGTAGCGGGCCTCGCGGCCGTGGCGCTCGGGGGCGGGGAGGAGGCCTTCGGACTGGTAGTAGCGGATGGTCCGCACCGAGGCACCGCTCCGGGCGGCCAGCTCGTCGACGCTCAGCTCCACAGCCATCACTGTAATCGTGACAGTGATAGCTGACAAGGTGTCATCGGTCACGCACCGCCGGCGACAGGACTACGTTGCCGCGCATGAAGGTGGCACTGACGGTCAACGACTTCCTCGAGCGGGCCGAGCTCGTCTACGGCGACCGCGTCGGGATCATCGACGAGCCGGACCAACCGGCGCCCTCCTGGGGATCGCTGACCTACCGGGAGGTGGCCGCGAAGGCCCGGGCACAGGCCGCGTCGCTCGACGCCCTCGGCGTCGGGGTCGGCGAGCGGGTGGCGATGGTCTCCCACAACGCCGCCCGCCTCTTCACGTCGTTCTACGGGGTCAGCGGCTCGGGCCGCATCCTCGTCCCGATCAACTTCCGGCTGAACGCAACGGAGATCGAGTACATCGTCGAGCACTCCGGCGCCTCGGTCCTGGTGGTCGACCCCGAGCTGGACGACGACCTCTCGGGGGTCTCCGCCCGGCACCGCTTCGTCATCGGCGACGACGCCGACGAGGCGCTGTTCGGGTCAACGGCCGAGCCCGAGCCGTGGACGCCGGACGAGGACGCCACCGCCACCATCAACTACACGAGCGGCACCACCGCCCGGCCCAAGGGCGTCCAGCTGACCCACCGCAACATCTGGCTGAACGCGGCCACCTTCGGCTGGCAGGCGGGCGTGTCGGACCGGGACGTCTACCTGCACACCCTGCCGATGTTCCACTGCAACGGGTGGGGGATGCCCTACGCCCACACCGGGATGGGCGGGACCCAGGTCGTGATCCGCAAGGTCGACGGGGCGGAGATCCTCCGCCGGATCGACGAGCACGGCGTGACCCAGCTGAACGGCGCGCCGGCGGTCGTGGCCGCCGTCCTCGACGCCGCCGCCGAGTGGGACGGTCCCATCCCCGGCGCCGGTCGCACGCGGATGGTGGTGGCCGGTGCGCCGCCGCCGACCCGCACCATCGAGCGGATGGAGACCGAGCTGGGCTGGGAGTTCATCCAGATCTACGGCCTCACCGAGACGACCCCGCTGCTGACGATGAACCGGGGTCGGGCCGAGTACGACGAGCTGTCGCCCGCCGAGCGGGCCGAGCGCCTCGGCCGGGCCGGCGCGCCGGCCCTCGGCGTCCGGATGGAGGTCGACGACCAGGGCGAGCTCCTGGCCCGGGGCAACCACGTGATGGACGGCTACTGGGAGCAGCCCGACGCCACGTCGGAGGCGATCGTCGACGGCTGGTTCCACACGGGCGACGGTGGGGTCATCGACGACGACAACTACGTCGCCATCTCCGACCGCAAGAAGGACGTGATCATCTCGGGCGGCGAGAACGTGTCGTCGATCGAGGTGGAGGACGCCCTGTTCTCCCACCCCGCGGTGGCCGAGGTGGCCGTCATCGGGGTGCCGGACGAGAAGTGGGGGGAGACCGTCAAGGCCCTGGTCGTGCTGGCCGGCGACGCCGACGCCTCCGAGTCGGACCTCATCGCCCACTGCCGCGACCGGCTGGCGCACTACAAGTGCCCGACCTCGGTGGAGTTCCGGGACGAGCTGGCCCGGACGGCGACGGGCAAGCTGCAGAAGTTCAAGCTGCGGGCGCCCTTCTGGGAGGGGCAGACGCGGCAGGTGGGTTGATGGCGGCGCCGTTCGTGCTGGTCCACGGGGCCTGGCACGCGGGGGGCTGCTGGCGACCACTGGTCGAGGAGCTGGAGGCCAGGGGCGAGCGGGTCGTGACCGTCGACCTGCCGTCCGAGGACCCGGAGGCCGGGCTCGAGGACTACGCCCAGGCCGTCGTGGACGCCGCCGCGGTGTTCGACGAGCCCGTCGTCGTCGTGGGCCACTCGCTGGGCGGGCTGACGATCCCCCTGGTCCCTGCTCGGCGGCCGGTGGCGGGGCTGGTGTTCGTGGCCGCGATCCTGCCCGTGCCGGGCGAGATCGCCGGCGCCGCCGCGGGCTCGGATGCGTTCAGCGAGGGGTTCGACGACCTGGCCGTGCAGCAGAAGGCCGAGGACAACGGGGCCAGCAGCTGGCCCCGGGACGCGGCGATCGCCGCCTTCTACCACGACGTCCCCGAGCCCCTGGTGACCGAGGCGGTCGGGCTGCTGCGCCGCCAGGAGTGGCTGCCGGTCCAGCAGGAGTGGCCGCTCGAGGCCTACCCGGACGTCCCGATGCGGTACGTGGCCTGCGCCGACGACCGCATCCTCGACCCGGGCTGGCAGGTCCGCACGGCCCGCGAGCGGCTGGGCGTCGACGCCGCCGTCCTGGACAGCTCGCACTCGCCGATGCTGAGCCACCCCGCCGAGCTCGCCGACCTCCTGGTCGGCGCCCGCTAGACGGGGCGCAGGCTCCCGTCGCCCACGTCGTAGACGAAGCCGGCGACCACCAGGTCATCGGGGAGCAGCGGGGAGCGGCGCAGGGCGTCGAGGTCGGCTCGCAGCGACGCCTCCTGGTCGTCGACCGCCAACGGGTCCCAGTCGCCGACGTCACCGGCCACGGCCGCCACCCGCTCGCGCAGCACCTCCGCGGACAGCTTCGACATGGCGCAGTCGGTGTGGACGACCACGGCCACCCGGTCCACGCCGAGATTGGCGACGACGATGGCGATGGACCGGATGACGTCGTCGGTGATCCGGGCCCCGGCGTTGCGGATGATCTTGGCGTCGCCCGGCGAGAGGCCGAGCGCTCCGAGGGGATCGACCCGGGTGTCCATGCAGGCCACCACCGCGAGGTGCTTGGCCGGCCGGCCGTCCAGGTCGGCGAGGGCGAAGCCCTCCTGCCAACCGGCGTTGGCGTCGAGCAGGTCGTCGAAGGCATCGCTCACCCCCGGGAAGCTACGAGGAGGCGACCAGGAACTGGCGGTCCGGGAGGTCGCAGGTGCCGGTGACCGAACCGTGCCGGTCGAAGGTCCGGGCCCCGTCGGGCGCGTACTGGACGATGTAGGCCTTGCGCACGGCGTCGGTCAGGTTGGGGCCGGTGCAGTGCGGGGTGAGGGACGAGAAGACCACGACGCTGCCGGCGCGGGCCGGCACGGGCACGGCGCCGGGGGCGTCGTCGAGGCAGACGAACCCGAGCTCGGTCGTCCGGTGCGCCAGCGTCCCCTGCCGGTGCAGCCCGGGGACGACCCACGGGCAGCCGTTGTCCTCGGTGACGTCGGTGAGGGCGATCCAGCAGGTCAGGTACTGCTGGGGCCGGACGAACGTGTAGCCGTTGTCCTGGTGCCACGGGAACGGCGCCTCGGTGCCCGGCTTCTTGTAGACGGCCTGGTCCCAGTAGAGGCGCACGTCGGCGCCCAGGAGGTCGACGGCCACGTCCCGCAGGGGCGTCGAGGCCACCAGGTCCCGCAGCAGGGCCGACCGCGTGACCAGGTGGGTGGTGAAGGTGATCTCGCCGGCCCGGTAGATGAAGGCGCGCCCGTCCTCGGTCGACCGCCGCAGCTCCTCCTCGACCTCCGCCTCGATCGGGTCGATCTCGGCCCGCACCGCGCCCACCGTGGCGGCGTCGAGGGCGTCCTCCAGCACGAAGAACCCCTGCTCGTCGTACGCCGCAGCCTGGGCCTCCGTGACGACGCGGAGCGGGCCGTGGTGGTCCGTCCAGGTGAACCCGTCGTTCAGCGGGTGCGGGCGAGGCACGCCCCAAGTATCGGCGTCAGGGGCAGGCGACGGCGCAGACGCGGAGGATCTTGTCCTGGGAGCCATTGGAGGTCGTGAGGTACAGGTGGCCGTCGGGCCCCATCACCGGGGTGCGCAGCCGGCCGAAGGTGTGGTCGAGCTCGGGCGGGGTGAACTCGTCGATCAGCGCCGAGGTCGACACGGTGAAGATCTTCAGCCGTTCCCCGGCGAGGGCGCCGACGGCGATGGCGCCGTTCCACTCCTCCCACTGCGGCCCGACCAGGAAGTCGGCGCCGCTGGTGGCGATGGTGGGCGAGCCCGAGGACCAGGCCGCGTCGACCGCGTTCGGGAACCGGGCGTGGTTCGTCATCGGTGGCGACTCGTCGTAGCCCGGTCCCGGCAGCCAGCCGTAGTTCCGGCCCTTGATCACCCGGTTCAGCTCGTCGTCCGTGGTCGTGCCGTGCTCCACCGACCAGAACTGGCCGTTCGTGCCGGGACGGAGGACCAGGCCCTGGATGTTGCGGTGGCCGTGGTTCCAGATGCGCCGCCGGTTCGCGTTGGCGTTGTGGCCCCAGGGGTTGTTGGGCAGGCCGGCGCCGGTGTCGGGGTCGACCCGGAGGATCTTGCCCCCGAGGGCGGTGAGGTTCTGGGGGTTGTTCGTGTTGGCCCCGTCACCGGTCCCGACGTAGAGGTTCCCGGATCCGTCGAACTCGAGGCGGCAGCCCCCGTGTCGCCCTCGCTGGCCCCAGACGGTGACGTTGTCGAGGACCACCCGGAGCTTCCGGACCTGCTGGTTGTTGCGGAACATCTTCCAGCTGAGCACCTGGATGCGAGGGTCGCGACCCGGGGGCTGCATGCCCTGGCAGGTGAACACCCGACGGTTGGTGGCGAAGTTCGGGTCGAGCTGGAGGTCGAGCAGGCCGGTCTCGCCGTTCACGTAGAGGTTGTCGTGGTTGTAGGTGACCTGGTGGCGCTGGTCGGTGTACGGCGGGGCCACGGAGAACCAGCCCCCGCCTCGGGTGGTGAAGAACATCGTGCCGTCCGGCGCGAAGTCGACGCCCCAGGGGATCGCCAGGTTGTCCTGGACCACCTCGACGTCGAGGGCCACGCCGGGCGCCCCACCCGCCGCCACGGGCTCGCCGGGCGTGGTGACGACCACCCCGACGACCAGGGACAGGCAGAGCAGGACTCGGCGCATGCCCGCCTTTCTACCCAGGGCGGGCCGCGGCGGGACGGCGGGCGCGGGCCAGACTGGCGGGGTGGACCTGACCGACCGGGCGACCTATGCCCACTGGAGCCGGGACAAGGTGCGCTGGGGCGACCAGGACGGCCAGCGCCACATCAACAACGTCGCCTTCGGCGAGTTCCTCGAGAACGCCCGCACCGAGCTGATCATCGAGCGGATCATCGCCCACCGCTCGGAGGGTGCCCGGTTCACGGTCCGACGGGTGGCGATCGACTACCTCCGCAGCGGGAGCTGGCCCGGCCGGGTCGAGGTCGGCACCTGCGTGGCCGACATCGGCGAGACCTCCTTCACGGTCGGTCAGGCGGTGTTCCAGGACGACCAGTGCCTGGTCACCGGCGAGACCGTCCACGTCCAGCACCGCAAGGGTGAACGGGTGCCGCTGTCCGACGAGCTCCGGGCCGTCCTGGAACGGGAGCGACCGGCGTGATCGTGCGCCGGGAGCGGCCGGGCGACGTCGCCGCGGCCCGGGCCGTCCAGGCGGCCGCCTTCCCGACCGAGGTCGAAGCCGGCCTGCTCGACGACCTGCGGGCCGACGAGGGCTGGATCCCCGAGCTGTCGCTGGTGGCCGAGGTCGACGGCCGCGTCGTCGGCCACGTGGCCTGCACCCGGGGGCGGGTGGGGGCCGACCGCCGCCCCGCGCTCGGGCTCGGGCCGATCGGTGTCCTGCCCGACCACCAGGGTGCCGGCATCGGTGGGGCCCTGGTCCACGCCGTCGTCGCCGTGGCCGAAGCCCTCGGCGAGTCCCTGGTGTGCCTCCTCGGCAGCACCGACTGGTACCCGCGCTTCGGCTTCGTCCCCGCCGCCGCGCACGGTGTCGTGGCGCCCGATCCCGACTGGGGCGACCACTTCCAGGTGCGGGTGCTGGACCCGTCGGCCGTCGTGGCCGGGCCCTTCGAGTACGCCGAGCCCTTCGGGCGGCTCTGACCGTGGAGCGCCTCCAAGCCCTCCTCCGCCGCACCGCCCTGTTCCTCGACGGCGCCTCGGCCCGCACCGAGACCCCTCGCGGCCGCCGGACCTCGCTCCTGGTGTCCGCCCTCGTCTTCGTGGCGGCGATGGCGCTCAGCATCCGGGGCCTCCCGGAGGGCGACCGGGACCTGGTGTGGTGGGCGATCCTGGTCACCGGCCTCGTCGGCATCCCGAGCCTCATCCTCCTCAGCGGGGTCGAGTACACCGCCTCGGCGGCCGTGCTCGGGCACCGGGTGCGGCTGCGGGACTCGCTGGCCATCGCCCTCTACGCCCGGGCGGCGAACCTCCTGCCCATCCCGGGGGCGGCGCTGGTGCGCATGCAGGCCCTGAAGCGGGCCGGCTCGTCCTACGGGCGGGCCGCCTCCGCCACCATGGCCACCGCCCTGTTCTGGATGGCCGGCGCCCTGCTCGTCGGCGGCATCGTCCTGGCGCCCTACCGGTGGCTCATCGCCCTCGGCTTCGTGGCCGGCGGGATCGTCACCGTCGGCCTGGCCCACGCCACCGTGCGATCGATCGTGAGCCGCCGGGACGACTCGATCGCCGGCGAGGCCGTGCGCCGCAGTGCCCTGCTGCTCCTGGTCGAGGTGGCGATGGTCGTCATCCGGGGCGTCCTGTTCTGGTTCGTGATGGTCGGCTTCGACATCGGCGGGTCCTTCCAGGGGGCGATGGTCCTCCCGGTCGCCGTGGTGCTGGCGTCGGCCATCGGCTTCTTCCCGGCGGGGCTCGGGGTGCGGGAGGTCATCTCGGCCGGGCTGGCGGGGATGGTCGGCGACCATGCGTCGAGCGGCGCGCTCGCCAGCGGCCTCGACCGGCTGGTGTCGCTCCCGGTCATGGCCGTCATCGCCCTCGGCCTCGCCCTGACCGGCCACCGCCTCCTGCCCGAGGCCCAGCTCGACGAGGGAGAGCCGGAGCCCGAGCCGGCCACCGACCCCGCGTGACCGACGTCTGCTACGTGCTGGGGAAGGGTCGCTCGGGCTCGACCCTGCTGAACATGGCCCTCGGCGAGCTGGACGGGGTCTTCGCCGCCGGCGAGCTGCGCTTCTTCTGGCGCCGGGGCCTGGTCGAGGACCGCCGCTGCGCCTGTGGCCGGCACATCACGACGTGCGAGGTCTGGGGGGCGGTGGCCGAGCGGGTCGCCGACCTCGACGCCGCCCAGCTGGCCCGCGACAGCGAGGTCGTCTTCGCCTGGACCGCCGTTCCCCGCCTCCTGGCCGGACGGACCCACGGCTGGGCCCCGTTCGACCGGTGGTCCTCGGCGACGACCCGGCTGGTGGAGGCGGTGGCGGAGGTCACCGGCGCCGAGGTCATCGTCGACTCGTCCAAGTGGCCGACCGAGCCCGGCGTCCTGGGCCTCGTCGACGGCATCTCGCCCTACGCCCTGCTCCTGGTGCGGGACCCCCGGGCCGTGGCCTGGTCCTGGCAGCGGGTGAAGACCCACGACGACTTCGACAAGCCCCGGGAGATGGATCGCTTCCCGGCCTGGCACTCGGGCGCCAGCTGGACGGTCCGCAACCTCGTCGCCGGCCTGACCGCTCGCCGATCGCCCGGCCCCCGGTTGACGCTGCGCTACGAGGACCTGACCGCGGACCCGGCTGCGACCCTGTCGGCCGTCCACCGCTTCCTGGGCCGCACCGGCGACCTCGGCACCGCCCTGCAGGGCCGGTCCCTGACCGTGACCCAGGGCCACACGCTGGCCGGCAACCCCACCCGCACCGGCGGCGGGCAGCTCACCATCCGGGAGGACGAGGAGTGGCGCACCGGCCTCGCCCGGAACGACCGCATGGTCGTCGGCGCCCTCACCTGGCCCCTCCGGAAGGCCTACGGCTACTGACCTCGACGCAATAGCCGTCGGTTTCCGGGGGCTAGTGCGTCGAGCTCGCCGGGGGCTCCTGACCTCGACGCAATGGCCGTCGGTTTCCGGTGGCTATTGCGTCGAGCTCGGGGTGATCACCTCGTAGCCGTACTCGGCGGCCTCGTCCTCGGTCAGCTCCACCAGCCGCGCCCACTGGGCCGCCGACCACTCGCCGGCCTTGGGCGTGCTGGCGTTGACCCGTGCGGGCACCGCGGCCTCGAGCGCCGCCCGGTCGACCGCCAACCCGAGGTCGTCGGCCAAGCGCCCGAGCTCGGTGGGGCCCTCGGTCGGGTCGGTCATCGACTCGAAGCGGACCGTCCGGAAGCGGTCCGACCCCTCGCCCTGGGTCCGCATGGCCCGGTTCATCGCCGTCCAGGCCCAGGCCAGGCGGGCGAACTGGTCCTGGCCGACCCAGCGCACGCGCTCGGCCGGGCTCCACGGGTGGAACTGGGGCGGGGCCAGCCGTCGGTACGGCAGGACGTTCAGCGGGCGGCCGCCGAAGCGGTAGGCGCCCCAGTCCTGGGCCGAGCGCACGTAGCCGACGGGGTGGCGCACGACCTGCACGACGGTGGCCTCGGGGAACGCCTCCAGCAGCGGGGCGACCAGCCCGTGGTCCAGGCAGCTGGCCTCGAACCACGGCTGGTCCACGGCCAGCACCTCGTCGCGGACCCGGTGGAGCAGGTCCACGGCCCGCTCCCTGGACACCGCCCCCGAGGCGTGGGCGTTGGACAGGTGGCGGAGCCACCAGGGACCGGGCTCGTGGTGGCTCCGGGCCCCCCAGCCGGCGATGGTCTCGGCCAGGAACCGGGTGCCGGTGCGACCGGTGGAGACGACGAAGACGGCTCGCCCGCTCACGCCCGGTTGCCGGTGACGTCGGCGAAGAGGTCCGAGAAGGCGTCGGCCGCGGCATCGGCCAGGTAGCGGGCCACGACCAGGGTCCGGCCGCCGGTGGCCAGGCGGGCGGCGAGGGCCGGGTCGTCGTGCAGGCGGGCGATGGCGGCGGCCAGCTCGTCGGGTCGACCCTCGCCGACCAGGAGCCCGGTGACCTCGTGCTCGACCACGTCGCCGATGCCGCCGCTGGCCGTCGCCACGACCGGCCGGTGGGCCGCCATCGCCTCGATGATCGAGAGGCCCTGGGCCTCGGTCCAACCGTCGGGGGCGGTCCGGGACGGGGCCACCACCAGGTCGACGGCCGCCAGCCACGCCGGCACCTCGGAGGGGTTCACCCATCCCACGAAGCGGACGTGGTCGCCGAGGCCGCGGGCGGTGACGTTGGCTTCGGCCCGCCGACGGTCCTGGCCCTCGCCGAGGACGACGGCCCGCACGTCGGGGATCCGGTGCCGCAGCTTGTCGACGGCGGCGATGAGGTCGAAGACCCCCTTCTCCTCGACGACGCGCCCGATCAGCGCGATCAGCGGTCCCGTGCCGCGGCGGTGCTCCCGCTGCAGCCGGTCGACCACGTCCTGGTCGACGAGCGGATCGGCGTTGATGCCCATGGGGATGCGCAGCAGGCGCTTCGGGGCGCCGAGGTCGAGGACGGCCTTCTCCGTGGCGGAGCTGTTGACGGTCACCGCCGCGGCGTGCTCGACGACGTAGCGCTTGGCCCGCCGCAGGGCCGGTTGGTCGAGGGCGAACACGTCACCGCCGTGCACGGTGGCCACGACCGGGAGCCGGCGCGAGGCGAGGGCGGCGACCAGGCCCTGCGGCAGCAGCCAGTGGGCGTGGACGGCGTCGTAGCGCCCGGACCGCACCCGTCTGGCGATCGCACCCCACTCCGCACCGATGAGCGCGGGCAGCTTCAGCACGTTCGACTTGTTCTGGCGCAAGTTCACCAGCGCCCCGCCCTGGTAGCACACGGTCTGGGCCCGCTCGGGGCGCAGGTAGCGGAAGCGGTGGACGGGCACGCCGTCGAGCACCTCGTCCCGGGCCGCGCCGGGGGCGTGGGGGGCGAGGACGTCGGCCTCCCAGCCGCGGTCGACGAGGGCCTGGGTCAGGTGGAGGACGAAGGGCGTGGTGGAGTCGCCCGCCCAACGGGGGTAGTTCGACGTGACGACCAGCAGCCGTCCGGGCGAGGTCAAGAGGAGGCGCCGACGACCTCGTCCCGGGGCTTGGTCACGCGCACGACGAGGTCGGCGAGCAGGCCGATGACCAACACCTGGAACGCGGCGAAGATGATCAGGAGCGTGTTGGTCGGGACCCGGGCCCCCTTGTCGGCGACGTCCCACGCCAGCTTGCCGAGGCCGAGGACGAGCAGCCCGAAGCCGATGGGGCCGAAGAACCGCAGCGGGTTGTAGGACAGGACGAGGCGCACGACCTGGACGAGGTAGCGGGACGTGTCCTTGCGCCAGTGGAACTTCGACTCGCCGGCCCGCTGCGCGTAGTCGATGGGCACGTACTTCACCGAGTAGCCGTTGGCCAGGAAGCTCATGGTGATGGTGGTCACGCAGGAGAAGCCGGTCGGCAGCAGGTGCAGGTACTGGTCGGCGACCGACTTGCGGAAGGCCCGGAACCCCGAGTTGAGGTCGGGGATCCTGGTGTTGGACAGGTACTCGGCCAGCTTGCGGATGAACCACTTGGCGGGGACCCGGAAGGCCTTCTTGGTGCCCTCCTCGGTGGTGCGGGCGCCCACGACCTGGTCGTAGCCCTCCAGCTCCTTGACCAGCTCGGGGATCCGGTCGTTGGGGTACGTCATGTCGACGTCGGTCCACACCACGATCTCGCCCCGCGCCTCCCGGGTGCCGATCCGGCGAGCCGTCCCCGACCCCCGGTTGACCGGCAGGCGGATCACCCGCAGGTCGTCGCCGTCCTCCAACCCGTCGGTGGAGCCGTCGGTGGAGCCGTCGTCCACCACGAGCAGCTCGTAGGTGTGCTCGGACGCCAGCAGGGAGGCCCGGATGCGGGCCAGCTCCTCGTGGAGGTGGCCCGCCTCGTTGTAGACGGGCAGCACGACGGTGACGTCGACCGGGGTGGCGGGGGAGGACATGGGGCGTGCCGAGGGTACTCGCCACCCTCGCCGGCGACCTTGCCCGCGGACCGGCTCGGCGCGGCCGCCTGTAGGGTCCCCGCCGCTCCATGGAACGCCAGGCCGACCCGGAGATCCGGGAGATCGTCGCCGACGAGCCTCGGCAACGCCGGACCCGCCGCTCCGAGTCGACGGACCCGTCCGACCCTCCCGTCCGGCCGGAGGCGCCGAAGGAGGGCCCGACCGGCCTGGAGGTCGCCGGGCTGGTCGGTGCCACCACCGTCACCGTCGTGGGCCTGGCGTCCCTGGTGCTGGCCTGGATCGGCGCCCACGACGGCCTGACCGCGCTGATCATCGGGCTCGTCGCCGGCTTCGCCCTCACGGCGGTGCTCGTCGTGCGGCGTCGGGACTGGCGCTTCGCCTCGTGGTCGTGGACCGACGCGGGGATCCTCGCCCTCGTGCTCGCCGTCGGGGCCTTCCTCTTCTTCCCCGGCTTCCCGTATGCGGCGAAGAACCGGGACCCCGGCGTGTACGTCAACCACGCCGTGGCCATCGCCGACCAGGGATCGGCCACGCTGGACGACCCGATCGCCGACACCGGGGCCGAGCTCACCTTCGAGGAGGACGAGGCCAAGATCGTCACCGACGCCGGCGACGTGGCGTGGCGGAAGCTGCCCTACCGGGCGTTCCCCACCGACGCCGACGACCTCGACCACCTCCTCCCGGACTTCTTCCACCTCTGGCCCGCGTCGCTGGCGACGGCGAAGGACGTGGCCGGGCGCGGCGGCCTGTTCAACCTGGCCCCGGCCATGGCCCTGGCCGCCCTCGGCCTGTTCTGGCTGGCGACCCGGCGGGCCTTCGGGACGATCGCGGCGACGGTCACGGGCGGGCTGCTGGCGGTCAACGAGCTGCAGGTGTGGCAGGCCAAGTTCCCGACGGCCGAGGCGATGTCGCAGTTCTTCTACGCCGCCGGCCTGCTGGCGCTGGTGGTGGCGTTCCGCACCCGCTGGCGCCTGGCCGCCTTCCTGGGCGGGGCCTTCGTCGGGATGGGCTTCGTGGCCCGACCCGAGGGCATCCTCGTCGTGGGCATCGCCGCGGTGGTGGTGGCCTTCGTCTGGGCCTTCCGCCCGCTCCAGGCCGACCCGCCGCGGGTCGGCCTGCGCGACCCGTGGACGATCTTCGTGCTGGGCCTGCTGCCGACGCTGCTGATCGGCACCTACCAGGCGTACGGAACGGGGTCCCGGTACGTCGAGCTCCAGGAGGGCCTGCCCAACTTCCCCGGCGCCCTCGCCGGCGCGCTGGCGCTGGTGCTGGTCGCCGTCGTCGTGCGGGTCCTCCTGGCGAAGGTGCCGGCGGTCTGGACGTGGTTCGACGAGCTCGACCCCGACAAGATCGCCCGCATCGGGACCTGGCTGGTGTGGTTCGGGTTCAGCGCCTTCCTCGTGTTCGCCCTCGCCCGGCCCCAGCTCATGGGCGAGAACCTGCGGATCGACAAGGACGGCAACAGCACCCGCGGCTACGACGAGCTGAACCTGAGCCGGCTGATGATCTTCATCACGCCGCTGGCCCTGGTCGCCGCCGTCGGCGGCCTGTGGCTCGCCTTCCGGGAGCGGTGGGACGCGGCCAAGTGGGTGCTGGTGCTGCCCGGCGTCCTGGTCGCCCCGGTGCTGATCTGGGAGCCGCACATCGCCCCCGACCTCATGTGGTGGACGCGCCGGTACGTGCCGATGGTCGTCCCGACGTTCCTGATCCTGGTCGGGGCCTGCGCGGCCTGGCTGTGGGACCGCCGGGAGGAGCGACAGACGCTCGTCCGGGTCGGCACGGTGGCCCTCGTCCTGGTGATGGGCGCGTACACGCTGCGCCAGACCACCGACATCTGGCGCCACCGGGAGTTCGACGGCTCGATGCAGGTCATCGACCAGCTCGACGACGCCCTCCCCGACGACGCCGTGGTCGTCTGGCAGGGCGGCAGCCGGCAGAACACCAACTTCGCCATCACCCCCTTCACCTGGCTGGGCCTGCCCGCCATCGCCGGGCCACCCGCGGCGACCGAGGAGACCCTGCGCGCCATCCAGGAGGCGCTCGACGACCGGCCCCTGTACTTCGTCGCCGACGGGGACGAGGCGCCGGAGGGGGCGGCCGACGCGCTGGAGCCGGTGACCCAGATCACCGAGCAGCTGAGCGAGTTCGAGCACTCGTTCACGGAGCGGCCCCGCCGGGCCCGCCACGACCGGGTCAACGTCACGGTCTGGCGGCTGACCCCGCCGTGACGGGTCGGTAGCCTGGAACGCTGTGACAGAGCTCGACTACCCGGCGTTCGACTGCGACAACCACTACTACGAGGCGATCGACGCCTTCACCCGTCACCTCGACCCGGCGATGGCGCCCCGGTGCGTGCAGTGGTGCGAGATCGACGGCCGCAAGTACCACGTGGTCGGCGGGCAGGTCAGCCGGGCGGTCACCAACGCCACCTTCGACCCCATCGCCAAGGCCGGGGCCATGCACGACTACTTCCGGGGCAACCCGGACGGGAAGTCGCCGATCGAGTTCCTGCGGGAGCGGGAGCCGATCCGTCCCGAGTACCGGGACCCCGAGGCTCGCCTGGCCCGCATGGACGAGTTCGGCCTCGAGGCCATCTGGCTCTTCCCGACCCTCGGGGTGCTCTACGAGGAGCTGTTGAAGGACGACCTGCCGGCGCTGACGGCCACCTTCACGGCGTTCAACCGCTGGATCCAGGAGGACTGGGGCTTCGCCCATTCGGACCGTATTTTCGGAGCTCCCTACCTCACGCTGGCCGACCCCGAGTGGGCGGTGACCGAGCTGGAGCGGGTCCTCGACGAGGGCGCCCGGGTGATCGTGATGCGCCCCGCAGCCGTCTTCACCGAGCACGGCCCCCGCTCTCCGGCCGACGAGCAGTTCGACCCGTTCTGGGCCCGGGTCGCGGAGGCCGGCATCACCGCGGTGATCCACGCCGGCGACTCGGGCTACTCGTCCCAGGGCTACGCCGACGACCGGTTCAGCGCCCAGTTCGGCGCCGGGGCGTGGAAGCCGTCGGTGCGGATGTACGCCATCGAGCGGGCCGCCCTCGACTTCCTCCTCGCCCTCAGCCTGGAGAAGCTCTACGACCGCCATCCCGGGGTGCGCATCGCCTCGGTCGAGAACGGCTCGGAGTTCCTGCCCGACCTGTTCCGCAAGCTGGCGTCGACGGCCAAGAAGTACCCCGGGTACTTCCCCGAGGATCCGGCGGACACCTTCCGCCGCCACGTCTGGATCAACCCGTTCTGGGAGGACGACCCCTACGAGGTCACCGAGCTGATGGGCGCCGACCGGGTCATCTTCGGGTCGGACTGGCCCCACATCGAGGGCATGCCCCGTCCGCTGGACTACGTGCCCGAGGTGAAGGAGCTCGACGAGGCCGACCAGCGGAAGGTCCTGCGGGAGAACACCTGGGAGCTCACCCGGCCGGCGGCCTGACATGGCAACCACCGACCTGACGGACGACGCGCCGGTCGGGTCGACCATCGAGACCGGGCCGCTGGGCCCGGCCCGCATCCCGGCCTCGCGCTACACCTCGCCGGCGTGGGCGGCGCTGGAGGCCGAGCGCCTGTGGCCCACGACCTGGCAGCTGGCTGCGACCCGCGGCCAGGTGGCCGAGCCGGGGGACTGGGTCGAACACCGCTGCGGACCGCTGTCGGTGCTGATCGTCCGGGGCGACGACGGCGAGCTCCGGGCGTTCCAGAACGTCTGCCTGCACCGGGGGAACCAGCTCTGCGAGGGGGAGGGGGCGGGGGCCGACGTCATCCGCTGCCCGTACCACCGCTGGGCCTGGAACCTCCGGGGCGAGCTCCGCGAGATCCCGTCCCGCAAGGGCTTCGGCCCGCTGCGCAACGAGGACCTCCCGCTGGTCGGGGCGTCGGTCGACACCTGGGGCGAGCTGGTCTTCGTCAACCTCGACCCGGACGCCGAGCCGCTGGACGACTTCCTGGAGGGCGTGCCCGACGACGTGGCGTGGGCCGGCGTCGACGAGTACCGCACGCAGGCCGTCCTCCGCCTGGAGCTGGCGTGCAACTGGAAGGTGGCGATCGAGGCGTTCAGCGAGACGTACCACGTCCAGGGGATCCACCGGGAGATGCTGGCGTCGACCGACGACGTGAACTCGCCCCAGCGGCTGTGGAACCGGCACGGCAAGCTCGGCCAGCCCTACGGCATCCCCTCGCCGAGGCTGCGGGGTGGGGCGACCGACGCCGAGATCTGGCGCAGCTTCATCGAGACCCAGGGTGCCCGGATGGGCGTGACCGATCCGGAGTCCCCGGCGCCCGACGTGCCGGTGGGCTCGACCATGCGCGCCGTCATCGAGCAGAAGATCCGGGACGAGGCCGCGGCCAAGGGCCTCGACCTCGGGCGGTTCGACACCGAGCAGGTCGTCGACCTGCACCAGTACAACCTCTTCCCGAACGCCACCGTCATCTACCTGAGCGACGCCCTGAGCGCCATGGCCGCGACGCCGGGTCCCACGCCGGACGAGTGCGTCGTGACCTTCTTCGTGGCGTGGCGGGTGGCGTCGGCCGACGACCCGCTGACCCGTCCCGCGGTCCTGGACGTGGTCCCCGGCGAGCTCAGCCTCGGGCTGATCTTCGACCAGGACGTGGCCAACCTGCCGAAGGTCCAGAAGGGGCTGCGACAGCCGGGCTTCACCCACCTGCGCCTGTCCGCCGAGGAGTGCCGGATCATCAACCTCCACCGCCAGCTCGAGGCCACGCTCGGCGTCGACCCCGGCGGCGAAGCCTGACGTCGACGTCAGTTCGGCTCAAGCGGGGGAGCACGGGGGTCGAAACCTCCGTGGTCAACCATTGGATGCTTTGGAGCTTGGAAAGGACAGCCACCGAATGGGCACGGGTCGCCGGCTCCGGCCGGCGACCCGTGTCGTTTTGGGCATGAGGTGAGCGATCCGGAGACCGCCCTGGTGTCGCTTCCCGTCGCGCCCGCCGGGGTGGGCGTCGGCTTCCTCGTCGGCCTCGCCCTGTGGGGCGTGGCCACGACCCTCGTCCCGGAGGAGGTCGCCGGGTCGGCGTGGGTCTTCTTCCCGATGATGCTCCTGGCCGGCGGCGCCGGCGTCGGCGGGGCCATGCTGCTCGCCCGTCCACGCTGGCGCACGGCCATCGGGGCGCACCCGACCGCGACGTCGACGACCTTGGTCCTGTACCCGGATCGGCTCGCCGTGGTCCGTCGTCGGCGGTCCGATCCCGACGACGTGGTGGCCGTCCTCCCGCGCTCGTCCGTGCAGGTGACCAGGCCCGTCGCCGGCCTGACCCTGCTCGTGCTCCGGGCCGGTCCTGGTCCAGCCCTCCGGCTCCTCTACCCGCGCTCGGCATCGGAGCAGGCCGGGTACCTCGTCGAGGCTCTGGCCGCGGGCTGAAGCAGGCCGCGTGGCGTCGGCCATGATCTGCCGATGCAGGTCGTGGCGGGGATGGACCCGCGAGCGCCCCTGGCCGACATCGCCGCCCACGCCCGTCGCGTCGAGGCCCTCGGCTTCGACGCGCTGCACGTGGCCGAGACCACCAACGACGCGTTCCAGACCTGCCTGCTGGCGCTGGAGCACACGTCGACCCTCGTCGTCCGCCCGGCGCTGGCCCTGGCCTTCACCCGCAGCCCCATGCAGGTGGCGTACAGCGCCTGGTCGCTGGCCGGCTTCGCCCCGGGACGGTTCCAGCTCGGCCTGGGGACCCAGATCAAGCCCAACATCGTCGGCCGCTTCGGGGTGACATGGGCCGACCCGGTCGAGCGCATGGAGGACTACGTCGCCGCCGTCCGTGCCGTCTTCACCGCCTTCCAGGAGGGCGGACCGCTCCGCCACGAGGGCCCGCACTACCGGCTGACCCGCCTGCAGCCGGAGTTCAACCCCGGGCCGCTGGACGACGGGCCGCTGCCGATCTGGCTGGGCGGCGTCAACCGCCGCGCCTGCCGCCTCGCCGGGGCCGCGGCCGACGGCTACGTGACCCATCCCACCAACTCGGACCGGCGGTACCTCGGCGAGCTCTGCCTGCCCGCTCTCGAGGAGGGCCTGGCCCGGGCCGGCCGGGACCGGTCGGACGTCGAGGTGGTGGTCGGCGGCATGGTGGCCACCGGTCGGGACGACGAGGCGGTCGACGAGGCCCGCACCCGCAGCCGGTACATGCTCGGCTTCCTCTTCTCCACACCCGCCTACCGCCGGACCCTGGAGCTGCACGGCTGGGAGGACCTCGGCGACCGGCTCCGGGCGATGACCAAGGAGGGTCGATGGGACGACCTGGAGGCCACGGTCAACGACGAGGTGCTGGACACCGTCGTCGCCGCCGGCCGCTATGACGAGCTGGCTCGGGTCCTCACCGACCGCTACGGCGACCTCGCCGACGGCGTCCTCCTCCACCCGCCCTCGGACCCCGCCGACGACGAGCTGTTCGCCGCCGCCGTCGAGGAGCTGCAGCGGACCTAGCCGCGGGTGGCTCGTCGGGCTGGAGGGGCGAGGTGCCCCAGCAGCGTTCGGACGGCCTAGGCGACCGAGACGATCCGGACCTCGACGCCCCGCGCCTCGGCTGCGGCCATGAGTGCCGGAGCCTGGTTCGCCGCCGCAAGGCAGATCGACGCGCCCAGGGCCTCCGCGGCAGCCAGGGCTTCGAGCGCCAGCAGGTTCAGTCGGTGACCAGCGCCGAGGATCTGCGCCATGGGCCAGGCGAGATGGCGAAGCGAGATCGAGCCGATGTCCGGTGGCAGTTGAACCGCTCGCTCGAGCACTTGCGCCGCGATCGCCTCGCGCTCGTCACCGAGCCGTCGGGAGAAGGTGCCGTGCACGGTCCGCTCGACGAGGCCTCGACAGAGCCGGTGGTGCCAGAGGCCTGTCGTCCAGAGCGTCGTGTCGTCGGTTCGGAGGTCGGTTGGCTCCCGTCCTCGCAGCGTGGCGAACAGCAGGTGGTCGTCGACGAGGACGGCGGCCACCTAGGCGAGGTCGGGATCGGAGGCGGCGACCTCTCGAGCGAGCGCTGCGTAGCCGCCCGCTTCGTCGACGGCTTCGCCGAGGATGCGCCACGTTGCGTTGCGGCCGGGAAGCACGAGGAGCGAATCGCCGAGGTCCACGATCTCGACGACGCCGCCGTCCTCGATGCCCCAGCGGCGCCGTGCGGCAGCCGGCAGGGACATCTGCCCTCGTTCGGACACCTTGAACTCCCCGAAGCTGGCCATGGGCGACATGGTACAAGGCAACCTTGTAGAACTACAAGGTTGCCTTGTACTCGGACGGGTCGTTCCACCAGCGCCAAGGGGTGCGCCGGGGGCGGTCGGGTCGGTCGAGGCGGCCCGTGGCCCAGCAGAGGTCGGCCCAGGCGTCGTCGGTGCGGGCGACGTCGGGGAAGACCCGGTGGAGGACCTTGGCGGCGAGGGCGGCGTCGCCCGTGAAGGGCACGCCGAGGCCGGTGGCCACGTCGTGGGTGTGGACGAGGCCCTCGACGACGCCCATGGCGGCGGAGGCTTCGGGGTCGGCGATCCCGTAGACGTGGTGATCGCGAGCCGTGGGGGGAGCGGCGCGGACGACGGCCGCGTGGAGGAAGGCCGTCGAGCGGCACACGGCGATCAGGCCGTCGACCCCCTCCTCCCGCTCCGCCCGGATCGTGTTCGGCGGGCCCTCGGCGGAGCGGGACTCGGCCTCGAACGGGACCCGCTCGTCCTGGGCCACGCCGAGCTGGGCGGCGTAGTCGAACCAGTCGTCGGCCAGGTGCTCGACGGTCTCCCAGCACGTCCAGTCGAGGTCGCCGGCCCGCGCGGACCAGTCGGCGTGGCGGCCCGCGTCCAGCACCGCGACCGTGAGCTCCGCGGTCGCGAGCACGTCGTCGGCCGTGACGGGGTCCGGCATGGCCCGAACCTAGGGCGGGTCGTAGTGTCCGAGCCATGACCGACACGCTGGACGCGGCCACCGACGCCGAGGCCGCACGGCTCGACGACGCCATCGACGCCTTCCTCGACGCCCACGACGTCGGCGCCATGGATCCGATCGAGTACCGGGGCGCCCGCTACGACGAGGGCCTGGCCTGGGTGCACTTCCCCGAGGGCTTCGGCGGCATGGGCCTGCGGCCCAAGTTGCAGCAGACCGTCGAGCGGCGGATGCGGGAGGCGGGGGCGCCGGCGACGCCGGAGACCCTGTTCTTCGGGCTCGGGCTGGCCGGCCCGACTCTGGTCACCCACGGCGACGACCAGGTCCGCAACCGCCTCCTGCGCCCGATGTTCACGGGCGAGGAGCTGTGGTGCCAGCTGTTCAGCGAGCCCGGCGCGGGGTCCGACCTGGCCGGCCTGGGGACCCGGGCGGTGCGGGACGGCGACGAGTGGGTCGTCAACGGGCAGAAGGTCTGGAACACGATGGCCCACCTGGCCGACCGCGGGATGCTCGTGACCCGCACCGACCCCGACCAGCCGAAGCACAAGGGCCTCACCTACTTCGGCGTGGACATGCACGCCCCGGGCGTCGAGGTGCGGCCGCTGCGCCAGATCACCGGCGAGGCCGAGTTCAACGAGGTGTACCTGACCGACGTCCGGGTGCCGGACGCCGATCGCATCGGCGACGTGGGCGACGGCTGGCGGGTGTCGATGACCACGCTGATGAACGAGCGGACCACGATCGGCGGCGGCGGGGGCGGCGCCCGCCCCCGGGGCAGCGGCCCGATCGCCGAGGCCGTGCGCCTCTGGGGTGAGCGGACCGACAAGGACCCCGTCCTGCAGGACAAGCTCATGTCGCTGTGGATCGACGCCGAGACGCTTCGGCTCACGACGATGCGAGCCAGTGCCGCGGCCAAGGCCGGCAACCCCGGTCCCGAGGGCTCGGTGCTCAAGCTGCGATTCGCGGAGATCAACAAGGCCATCTACGAGCTCTGCATCGAGCTGCTCGGGCCGGAGGCCCTGATCGACGTCGACTACACGATGCGGCGCTCCGAGATCATCGGGCTCGAGGGCCCGCCGGGGTCGTCCCGCAAGATGTTCCTGCGGTCCCGGGCCAACTCCATCGAGGGCGGCACGTCGGAGATCATGCGCAACATCCTCGGCGAGCGGGTCCTCGGCCTCCCCGGCGAGCCCCGGACCGACAAGGAGCTCCCGTGGAGCGAGGTGCCCCGCAACTGATCTGCACCCCTCGTCGCCGCCTTGTAACCACTATCCGTAGCTGATATCCCTACTCACTGTCACGAAGGGTGACGGCGACGAAAGGGATGGCGCGTGCGGCGGAGGTGGTGGACCGGCCTGTTGGTGGTCGCGCTCGTCGCCGCCGTCGGCCCGGCCTCCGCGGCGCCGAACGAGGACGGGCAGCCGGCCGGGGCGCCGTCGCGGTACGACGCCACCGCCCCCACCGGGTGGATGACCTCGGCGGCCACGGACCGGGTGCAGGACTTCGCCCAGATCGGGACCACGGTCTACGTGGCGGGGACGTTCGCCGGGATCCGGCCCTCCCGCACCGGCGCCGTCACGCCGCGGACGAACATCGCCGCCTTCGACGCGGTCACCGGCGAGCCCCGAACCGGCTTCGCCCCCGCGGTCAACGGCACCGTGTACTCGCTCGAGCCCTCGCCGGACGGTTCCCGGCTGTACCTCGGCGGGAGCTTCACGCAGGTCAACGGCGTGACCCACAACCGGATCGTCGCCCTGGACCCGTCGTCGGGCGCCACGGTCACCGCGTTCAACCCGAACGTGGGCGGGGGATCGGTCCGCTCGATCGTCCTCCGCGGCGGGATCCTCTATGCGGGGGGCAACTTCACCTCGGCCAGCGGCCAGGCCCGCACCGGCCTCGTCGCCTTCGACACCGCCGGCTCCGGTGCACCGGCGTCCACCTGGGTCCCGTCGGCCACCCTTTCCAGCACAGTGGGATCCGAAGCTTGGAATTCACGTGACTTGAAGTCGCGGCC
>JADMIO010817110.1_pt1 | contig 87027 bp, 89 predicted proteins | sample 8958161 | NCBI WGS metagenome assembly JADMIO01 (sample SAMN16585339, study PRJNA669376) | soil metagenome | isolation source: Crop rotation soil | place: USA: Cullars Rotation, Alabama | collected 2011 | reverse complement strand
CGCGACAACTTGTCCACGTGGAATTCTAAGCTTAGGATCCCAATGTGCTGGAAAGTCGCAGCGGTGCTGACATTGAACGGCCCGCGAATGCGGTTGATGGCGTCCACCACCGCCGCCGGCGCATACATCCAGCCGAGCCGGAGCGCAGCGAGCCCATGGATCTTCGAAAACGTGCGCGTCATGACGACGTTCTCGCTTGTCGCGACGAGCTCAATTCCTGCTTCGTAATCGTTTCTCCGGACATATTCGGAGTAAGCGGCATCGAGCACCAACAGCGTGTGCGCCGGAAGTCCGGCCTGCAGTCGCCGGATTTCCGAGAGCGGCAAGTAAGTGCCGGTCGGGTTGTTCGGGTTCGCGATGAAGACGAGCTTTGTCTTCGGCGTCGCCGCCTTGAGGATCGCGTCGACATCCGCCGTGAAATCACGCTCCGGCACGACGACGGGCTTTCCGCCCGCGGCTTGCGTTGCGATCTTGTAGACCAAAAATCCGTGCACGGTCGAAATCGACTCGTCGCCCGGCGCGAGATAGGCCTGCGCCAGAAGGTTCAGAAGCTCGTCCGACCCCGCGCCGCAAACGATGCGCGCAGGATCGAGCCCGAATGTCTTGCCGATCGCTTCACGCAAAATCTTCGACGTGCCTTCGGGATAAAGCGAAAGCGTCTCGCCCGCCTTCTTGAACGCTTCGATTGCGTTGGGGCTCGGCCCGAGCGGCGTCTCGTTCGACGACAATTTGTAAAGCTTCGCCGCGCCCGGCGCTTTGCTGCGGCCGGGCACATACGCTTTGATATCGAGCACGCCGGGGCGCGGCGTCGGTTGCTCGGGCATGAATCACTCCAGATCGGCTATTTGCCGGGCGAGACGGTATAGCGGCTTGCATGGCCGCCGACGAGAGCCGAATGGCGAGTGGAAACGCCCGCGGCTTGCAGCGCGGCCTCGAGTTCCTGCCGCGTTTTTCCGGACGCAAGCGAGACGAGAAGCGCCGCGCCGCCGGATCCGCCATGCGGTGCAGCCAGCACCTCGGCAAAGGCCGGCATCGCGCCCGCCGCCGCGGCGTTCCAGCCAATGACTTCCAGGCTCCAGATCGCGACCTCTTCCAGGGCCGCGTCTTTCACGAGCGGCTTCGACACCACGAAAAGCGGCAGCGAAGCCGGATGATCTTCTCGTTCCACGAATGGCAAGCGCGCGATGATTTTCGGCGCGCCTTCCGGCTCCAGCGCATTCCACCACGTCCCCGAGCCCGCGACAGTCGCCGCAGGCACGAGCCCAAGGTCGCCGCGCGACGACGCGACCGCCGAGACCACGGCCGCAGCACTCATATGCGGAACGAGCGGCGTCGTGAACCCAAAATGAAAGCGCGCCGAGTCACGCATGAAAGCATCGCCCGCGGCCATGTCGGCGTGCACCGCGTAATTCGCCTGCACGTAAGTGAACGTCGAGATAATGACGCGCCAGATGCTCTCCGCCGTATCGAGCGGCAAAATTCCCCGGTGCCGCTCCACGAGCCGCCGCATCATCTCGGCTTCCCGCGCCGGCCGAAAGGCGGCGCCCGTTTCCTGTGTGCCCTTCACCTCGATCAGCGATTCGATAATCTCGCCGCGCTCGATCAGGAGCTTGTGCATCGCCTCGTCGATCCGGTCGATTTCGGCGCGCAGCGAAGCGAGGCTCTCGGGAAGAGCCTTTTTCCGCGCGGTGTTTTTCGGGTCCGGCATTGTTCGAAAGCGGCGATGGCTATGGGTTTGGAGGCGCCGTGATAGCGTTCCGATGGCGGGAACGCAAAGTAAACGTTGACACGCTAGGAACAGAGCGCTTCCTAGCGCCGGTTCGGCGGCCCTTTCCGCCGGGAAATGGTTAACGAGCGTGACGCGTGTCGATACGATAGCAAGCAATCGCACGGAAGCGATGAAGCGCGAAGTGGACGAGCCGCATTCGGAAGTTGCGCGCTTCGGCGCCGATAAACCGCTGAAGCTCGATGCCGGCGTCGAACTCTCCCCATTCCAGATCGCTTACGCGACGCAGGGGACGCTGAACGCCTCGCGTTCGAACGCGATCCTGATCTGTCACGCGCTGACGGGCGATCAGTATATCGTCGGCACGCATCCGGTCACCGGCCGCCCGGGCTGGTGGGAGAATATGGTAGGGCCGGAGAAGCCCATCGACACCAATCGCTTCTTCGTCATCTGCTCGAATGTGATCGGCGGCTGCATGGGCACGACCGGCCCCGCTTCCAAAAATCCCGAAACCGGCGAGCCATATGGGCTGACGCTTCCGGTGGTGACCGTCCCCGACATGGTGCGCGCGCAGTCGATGCTTCTGGACCATCTCGGCATCGAGCAGCTGCTTTGCGTCACCGGCGGCTCGATGGGCGCGATGCAAGCACTTCAGTGGGCGGCGGCTTACCCGGAGCGCGTCTTCGCCTCGCTCCCGATCGCGGGCGCTGCGCGTCATTCCGCGCAAAACATCGCGTTCCACGAAGTCGGCCGCCAGGCGGTGATGGCCGATCCTGACTGGAAGGGTGGCGTCTATTTTCGCGACGCCTCGTTCCCGCGCCGCGGCCTCGCGGTCGCGCGCATGGCCGCGCACATTACTTATCTCTCCGACAGCGCGCTGCACCGGAAATTCGGCCGCCAGCTGCAGGATCGCGCAGCGATCACCTTCGGCTTCGATGCGGATTTTCAGGTGGAAAGCTATCTGCGCCATCAGGGTTCGATCTTCGTCGAGCGCTTCGACGCGAACAGCTATCTCTATATTACGCGCGCGATGGATTACTTCGATCTCGCGGCTGATCATGGCGGCGTCCTTGCAAATGCTTTCAAGAAAACGAAGACGCGTTTTTGCCTGATCTCGTTCACATCGGACTGGCTGTTCCCGACCGCGGAAGCGCGCCAAATCGTGCATGCGCTGAACGCCGCGAGCGCCTCCGTGTCCTTTGCCGAGATTGAGACCGACAAGGGGCACGACGCCTTCCTGCTCGATGAGCCGGAGCTTTACGACATCGTGCGCGGCTTTCTGAACTCCGCGGCTCGCGCGCGTGGGATCGCCTGACGATGCTCGCCCGCGAAGACACGCCCGTTTCCGTCGCGCAGCACGGCGCCCGCGTCGATCTCGTCGTCATCGCCGATATGGTCGCGCGCGGCGCGCGCGTCCTGGACGTGGGCTCTGGCGATGGCGAACTCCTGCGGTTGTTGGCCGAAACGCGCGGCGTCGATGGACGCGGCATCGAGATTTCGCGCGAAGGCGTGAACCGCTGCGTCGCCAAAGGCCTCGCCGTCATTCAAGGCGACGCCGACATCGACCTCGCGGATTACCCGGACGACGCCTTCGACTATGTGATTCTTTCGCAAACGCTGCAGGCCACCCGCCGCCCGCGCTGGGTGCTGGAGCAGATGTTGCGGATCGGCCGCCACGCCGTTGTCTCGTTTCCGAATTTCGGCCACTGGAAAATCCGTCTTGAAATTCTTGTGCGCGGCAGGATGCCGATCACCGAAAACCTGCCCGAGAGCTGGTACGAGACGCCGAACATTCACTTCTGCACGATCCGCGATTTCGTGGAGCTCACCCGCGAACTCAACGTGCGTATGGACCGCGCAGTCGCCTTCAATCCGAGCGGCCGGCCGGTGCGGCTCAACGCGCCGTGGTGGTTCTGGAATATGTTCGGCGAGCAGGCGGTGTTTCTGCTCTCGCGCAAGAATTAACCGCGCGAAATCGCCGCCGGCACGAAGACCGGCCGGTCGCGCTTCACGGACTTTGCCGGAATTGGCTTAAAGACCTGCTTTGTTGCCTCGACGATATGGACGCCCGCGAACGGCAGCGACAGCGATTTGCCGACCCGCTCCCACGCGATCGACGAGCGCAGAAATGGAATGCGCGTCACCGGCGGAATCCACAAGGCTTCACTCCATCCCGCCGGCGTGAATAACGCTTCGCGCAAAAGCCCGATCAATTGCCCGCGCGAGAAGGGGCGGCCGTGGCCGAAAGGCGTCGCGTCGCTGCGCGCCCAGATGCCGCGCCGGTTCGGCACGACCACAAGCAATCGGCCGTTCGCCGCAAGCACCCGCCAGATTTCCCGCAGCATTTCCGGCGCGTTATAGGTGAGCTCCAAAGCATGCACCGCGAGCACGCGATCCACCGACGCGTCGGGAAGCGGCAATTGCGTTTCCTCGACGAGCGCGCTTCTACATGCATCCGCCGACGGCCATTTGATCACACCTTGTCCTGCCGGCATGAAGGCGAAAATCCGTTCGGCTTCCTCGCGATAAACACCGAGATAAGGTGTCGCAAAGCCGAGGCCCACAAGCCGCTGCCCGCTCGCGCGCGGCCACCGCTCGCGGATCGCTTGCGTGAGCAGCTTCCGCGCCACAATGCCGATCGGCTGGGCGTAAAAGCTGCGAAGATCGACGACATCGACAAACATGGGAACCGGTCACTGATCGCGCATCACCATAACGCAAGCCGCTAAAAATCCGTATCCCCGTATTTGCTCGCGGGAACGCGCGTTGCTAGTTTGCCGCTGATTAAAGAATAGCAAAGCGAGAGTAGAAAATGTCCGTCGATATCCGGCTGGTTCCTTGTCTTTCCGACAATTACGCGGTGCTCTTGCATGACGGCAATATCACTGCCGTCGTCGACGCGCCGGAAGCCGCGCCAATCGAGAAGGCGCTCGATGAGGAGGGCTGGAAGCTAACGCATATTCTGATCACGCATCACCATTCCGATCACGTCGACGGCATCCCCGCGCTCAAAAAAAAATACGGCGCGAAGGTCATCGGCCCGCGCGCCGACGGCGAAATCCCGATGATCGACGAGAAGGTCGGCGAAGGCGACACGGTAAGGCTCGGCAACATGACCGCGCGCGTGCTCGACACGCCCGGCCATACTGCCGGCCACATTTCCTATGTCTTCGACAAGGAGAAGCTGCTGTTTGCCGCCGACACGTTATTCGTGCTCGGCGCCGGCCGCGCTTTCGAAAAACCGGCCTCGGTCTTGTGGCAGTCGCTTTTGAAGCTCCGAAAGTTGCCCGGCGACATGAAGCTCTATTGCGGGCACGAATATACGCTTGGAAACGCGCGTTTCGCGATCACGGTCGATCCGAACAACGCCGCGTTAAAAAAGCGTGTCGCCGAAGTGGAAGCCGCGCGCACAGCGGGAAAGCCCACGGTGCCCTCGCTGCTGTCGGAAGAATTCGCGGCGAACCCCTTCATGCGCGCCGACGACCCCGCGATCGCGGAAGCGGTCGGCATGATGGGCGCGGATCCCGCGGCAGTGTTCACCGAAATCCGCGAGCGCAAGAATAACTTTAAAGGGTGATTCAACTCTCATGCTTGGAGACGCCGCGATATCGCGCGGCTCCTCAGCATGAGGATCGAGACTGAGACCTCATCCTGAGGAGGCGAGTGAAGCTCGCCGTCTCGAAGATGAGAGCCGACTACGCGATATACTGCGCGCCGTTCACGGTCATCGTCGAGCCGGTGATGAATGCGGCGTTATCGGCTGCGAGAAACACCACGCAGCGCGCGATTTCCTCGGGCTCGCCCAGGCGCCCAACCGGAATTTGCGGCAGAATATTTTTCTCCAGCACTTCCTTCGGCACCGCCTGCACCATTTCGGTATTGATGTAGCCGGGACAGATCGCGTTCACGGTGATTCCGGCTTTTGCGTTTTCCTGCGCGAGCGCTTTGGTGAAGCCGATCTCGCCCGCTTTCGCCGCCGAATAATTCGTCTGCCCCATCTGGCCCTTTTGGCCGTTGATGGAAGAAATGTTCACGATACGGCCGAATTTGCGCGAGCGCATGCCTTCGATCACCGGGCGGCACATATTGAAGAGCGAGCCGAGATTGGTGGAAATAACCTCGTTCCACTGCTTCGGCGTCATCTTGTGGAACATGCCGTCGCGGGTGATGCCGGCATTGTTGATCAGAATTTCGATCGGCCCGACCTCCGCTTCGACCTTCTTCAGGCCCTCGGCGCAGGCATCATAATCCGACACGTCCCATTTGAAGACCGGAATGCCGGTTTCCGCTTTGAACTTTGCGGCCGCCTCGTCATTGCCGCCGTAATTGGCCGCGACCTTGTAGCCTTCCTTCTTCAACGCCTTCGCGATGGCCGCACCGATTCCACGCGTACCGCCCGTCACCAACGCAACCCGGCTCATCTTCCCCATCCCTTTCTTGGTGTTTTGATTACGCGCGCTCGAGACACATCGCGATGCCCATGCCGCCGCCGATACAAAGCGTCGCGAGACCCTTCTTCGCGTTCCGCTTCTCCATTTCGAACAGAAGCGTGACGAGAACGCGCGCACCCGACGCGCCGATCGGATGGCCGATCGCGATCGCACCGCCGTTCACGTTCACTTTTTTCGGATCCCAGCCCATGTCCTTGTTCACGGCGCAGGCTTGCGCTGCGAAGGCTTCGTTCGCTTCGACGAGATCGAGATCGTCGGGCTTCCAACCCGCTTTTTTGAGCGCCGCGCGCGAAGCCGGAATCGGGCCCGTGCCCATGATCGAGGGATCGACGCCCGCCTGCGCCCACGAAACAACGCGCGCGAGAACCTTCTTGCCCTGTTTCTCGGCTTCCGACGCTTTCATCAAGACGACGGCGGCTGCGCCATCGTTGATACCCGAGGCGTTGCCCGCCGTAACCGTGCCTTCCTTGTCGAAGGCGGGGCGCAATTTCGTCATCGCGTCGATCGTCGCGCCGTGGCGCGGATATTCGTCAGTGTCGACGACGATGTCGCCTTTTTTGGACTTGATCGTCACCGGCACGATTTCATTCTTGAACTTCCCGGCCTTCTGCGCCGCTTCCGCTTTCTGCTGCGAGCCGACGGCAAATTCGTCCTGCTGCGCCCGCGTGATCTGCCACTGCTTCGCGACATTCTCGGCGGTGTTGCCCATGTGATAGCCATTGAAGGCGTCCCACAATCCATCCTTGATCATGGTGTCGACCATCTCGAGCGAGCCCATCTTCTGGCCGCTGCGCAGATAAGCGGCATGCGGCGCCTGGCTCATCGATTCCTGCCCGCCTGCGACGACGATATCGGCATCGCCATTGACGACGGCCTGATAGCCGAGCGCGACGGCGCGAAGGCCCGAGCCGCAAAGCTGGTTCACGCCCCAAGCCGGCACCTCGACGGGAATGCCGGCCGCGATCGACGCCTGACGCGCGGGGTTCTGGCCTTGGGCGGCCGTCAGGATCTGGCCGAGGATTACTTCGGTGACGCGCTTCCCTTCGACGCCGGCGCGCGAAAGCGCGCCCTCGATCGCGACTTTCCCGAGCGTATGCGCGGGCAGCGACGACAAGGCGCCGTTAAAAGAGCCCACGGGCGTGCGCGCGGCACCAACAATGACCACATCGTCTTTCATGAATTGCTCCTGCTGAATGCCGCGGGGTCATGCCCCGATTTATATTGCGCTGCATCGTCGTTAATCGGCAAGCCCGATGTCAATAAGGCAGTAGGCCAAGAAACGGACGCCGGTTCAGGCCATTAGCCCTAGTCGCAGGTCGCTCGGATTGAGGGTAGCCCGCATTGCGGAAAAGTCATAAGGTCGCGCCCTATCTGGGGTGAGCGGGGGTAAGCGTAATGAATGTGATGTCAAAACCAGAGCCAGTCACGATCAAGAAATACGCCAACCGGCGTCTCTACAACACCGGCACGAGCACCTACGTCACGCTCGAAGATCTGGCGGTGATGGTCAAGGAAGGCGAAGACTTCGTGGTCTTCGATGCGAAAACCGGCGAGGACATTACCCGCTCGGTTCTCACGCAAATCATTTTCGAGCAGGAGAACAAGGGCGCGAATCTTCTGCCGATCAATTTCCTCCGGCAGGTGATCCGTTTCTATGGCGACAGCATGCAACTCGTCGTGCCGCGCTATCTCGAAGCCTCGATCGACATGTTCACGCGCGATCAGGGAAAATTCCGCGAGAGCATGTCGAAGGCGTTCGGCGGTAACTCGGGCGGCTTCAATCCGGTCGAGGACATGGTTCGCCGCAACATGGAAATGTTCGAACGCGCTTTCACGATGTTCCTCCCTTCGGCGCAAAAGACCGCCGCTTCCTTCGATAAGGCGGGCGAGCCGTCCGGCGAAGGCAGCCAGGAGATCGACAGCCTGAAGCGCCAGATGGAAGAGCTGCAAAAGAAGCTCGATAAAATCGCTGACAAGGGCTGATCAGAGCCACGGTCGTTAAGAAATGCGCCGCCGCAAGGCGGCGCATTTTGTTTTGGTAAACGCTCGGCTCACGTTAACGAGCCAAACTGGTCCGGCGCTTGCGACCTCGATCTCACGGAACGGGTTCCGTTCCGGAACGAGACGAGGCGTAAATGCGTATCGATAACAGCCGCGGAATTTCCATTGCGCGCGATTTCCGCGCGCGTTCTAATCACGAGCGCACGTCGCGTACGGCAGAGCGGATTCCGGCTGAGCGCAGCCTCGTTCCGCTAAGCAACGTGGTTACCGGCGAAAACCATCGCAGCCGCGAGCCGCGAACGCTCGCCACCTTCGTCACCCAGTTAATCGCAAAAGAGCAGGACGCCCTGCACACCCGCCTGCGCAACCGCGCGGAACCAGCGGAAGTCATGAAAGCTTACCGGCGGATGCTCAATCTCAGCGGCGTGCCGAATCGATACACGAAGCAAGGCTTGGCCCGGCCGCTTTAACGATTATTGATTGAGGTGGTCGACCTGGATGTCGCGGCGGGCCGAGCCCATCGAGACCACCCAGCCGGCGATCACGTCGACGAGCGACATCAATAAAAGCAGCGCGAACAGCGATGTCGCGGCTTCCTTCACCAGCAAAAATTCGACGAGCGCGGCGACAAAAACCAGCGTCGACAGCAAATGGTCGACGATGGTGCGCGTGTAGGAGCGCGTCGCTTTCAGCATCTCGAAGAACAGGAACAGAAGCGAAAGCGCGAGCAGTAAATCGCCCGCGCTCACGGCCCAGGTCGCGCCCGACTGCATCGGGACGCTGAATAATGCGCTTTCCCAGGAAGTCCCCGGCGTCAGGAACGCGACCATGTTGTAGATCGCGAACGAGATCAAAAAGAGCGGGAAGCTGGCGAACATCGTCCCCTCTTTCGCGGAAAGGCTTACTCTTCCGCCTTCGGCTTCAGAATCTGGCGGCCGCGATACATGCCGGTCTTGAGGTCGACATGGTGCGGGCGGCGCAATTCGCCGGAATCCTTGTCCTCGACATAGGTCGGGTTCTTCAGCGCGTCGGCCGAGCGGCGCATGCCGCGGCGCGAGGGCGAGGTTTTTCTTTTAGGGACCGCCATTTCTGGCTCCGTTTGGTTAGCGAGCCGCCGGGGCGGCCTGTCGGGAGAAGTTTGAAACCGGGCTTATAAAGGATCGGAGCGAAGCTGCAAACCCGTCTTTAGCGGCCCGCCAGACACGCTGTAATCGCCGATCCGGCGGCACTCGCCACGCGCCGATAGCGCATCGAGGTCCGAAGCAGGCCCGTGCTCGGCCGCGCGGCGTTCCGGTGATGGGGGCTCGGCAGCACGGCCGCGAGCAACGCCGCCTCCGACGGCAGGAGCGCCGCCGCGCTCTTATGGAAAGCGCGGCGCGCGGCGGCCTCGGCCCCGAATTCACCGTTCGGCCCCCATTCGGCGACATTAAGATAGACCTCGATCATCCGCCGCTTCGTCCACATGAAGCTCATGTAATAGGCAAGCGGCACTTCCAGCGCTTTGCGCACAAACTGCCGCCCCGGCCAGAGAAAGAGATTCTTCGCGGCCTGCATTGGAATGGTGGAAGCGCCGCGCACGCCGTCAATATCGCCCGCATCCTCGATCGCATGGCCGACCTCGACCCAGTCGACGCCGGAATGCGAGCAATAGCGCCCGTCTTCCGCCGCGATCACCGCGCGCACGAGGTTCGGTGAAATCTGCTCGAGCGGCTTCCAGATCCGCGTGACCGGCTTTCCGGTCAGCCACCTTCCCACCATCACGGTCGAGACCGGATGCACGAAGGCGTAGATCGGCACGAGCACGAGCGGGATGAGCGCGAGCACGAGCAGCACTTTCACGGCTATCCTCACGATGCGCTCGATCATCGTCTCTCCATCCCGGATTTCGAATATCATGGGCGCGCCGCTGCTCAAACGGCCTGCTTGACCTCTTCCCTGCGCCAAGGCAAAGCCGGGCTGTTTTGAGCAACCTATCCGAACAGAATTTTGTCCGCCGTCTCGACGCCGTTTCCGCGGCTGTGGAAGCCGCGCTCGGCTCGCTTCTGAGCGATAAAATAGAGCACGGCGAAATTTACCGGCCTGCGCGGCTTCTTGAAGCGATGCGCCATGCGACGGCGGGGGGGAAACATCTGCGGCCTTTTCTGCTGATCGAGAGCGCGGCGCTGTTCGGCATTCCCGAAGCAAAGGCGTTACCCACCGCCGCGGCATTTGAATGCGTGCATGGCTATTCGCTCGTCCACGACGATCTCCCGGCGATGGATGATGACGATCTGCGCCGCGGCCAACCCGCGGTGCATCGCGCTTTCGATGAAGCGACTGCGATTCTTGCCGGCGACTCTCTTCTCACGCTCGCCTTCGACATCCTCGCGCGCGAAGCGACGCATTCCGATCCCGCGATCCGCAGCGCGCTCGTCTCGCTGCTCGCCCGCGCGAGCGGACTCGGCGGCATGGCCGGCGGCCAGATGCTCGATCTCGAAGCCGAAGGCCGCTTTGCATCGGATCGCCGCCCGCTTTCGCTCGGCGCAAACGAAATCGAACGGCTGCAGGCGATGAAGACCGGCGCGCTACTTTCCGCCGCGTGCGAGGCGGGTGCGATTCTCGGGAGCGCCGATTCATCTTCACGCCGCGCGCTGCTCGAATATGCCCGCTCCTTTGGCCTCGCGTTTCAGCTCAGCGACGATCTGATCGACGCTGAAGGAAATGACGCGACGGTCGGCAAGCGAACGCATAAGGATGCCGAGCGCGGCAAGGCGACGCTCGTTGCTGAGCTCGGCGTTCGGGAAGCGAAGAAGCGGCTCGCGGAATTCGTCGCGCAAGCGGAAGGTGCGCTTCTACCGTTTGGCGCGAAAGCCGCCATGTTAGTTTCCGCCGTGCGATTCCTCTCCACCCGCGATCATTGAGAGCATCATGGCAAAGCCGTCGCGCCCGCTGCATGTCGTCTATCGCAGCGCGAGGGCGCGGCCGCGTATGGTGATCTCGACGCTATTCGGCCTGTTGATCGGATTCACGATTCCCGCCGACGATTTCATCACCCACGCGCTGCTCGGCTGGAACGCGGGCGTGCTTCTGTTCATCGTTTTAATCCTCACCATGATGGCGCGCACCGACGCGACGCAAATCCGCGACCGCTCGATCGCGGAAGCCGAAGGGCGCATCACCGTGCTCACCCTCATCATCATGGCCGCCGCCATGATCCTGATCGCGATTGCGCTCGGGATTTTCTCGGCGAAGGAATTGCGCGGCGCGCCGCGGGCGCTCCGTCTCGCGCTGACCTTCTTCACGGTGATCAATTCATGGACCTTCGTGCACATCATCTTCACGATTTACTATGCGCACGAATATCACGCCGAGGTGAGAGGTAGCCGGTCGAAGACGCGCGGCGGGCTGAAATTCGCGGGGCCCGAAAAGCCTGACTACTGGGACTTTCTCTATTTTGCGCTCACGATCGGGATGACCGCGCAGACCTCCGATACAGCGGTCGAATCGCGCCGGATGCGCCGCCTCGTGATCGTGCACGGGATCGTATCGTTCGTGTTCACGACTGCGGTGATCGCGCTCACCGTCAATCTCGCCGCGCAATTATTGCAGTAGTTATTCCGCCGCGTCCGGCCGCGCGATGCCCCAGCGCCGCGCGACATACTCTTCCACCATCGTCTTGAAATCGGCGGAGAGCGCCGCCCCCCGCAATGTCGCGACCTTCTTTCCATCGACGAAAACAGGCGCAGTCGGGGCTTCGCCTGTGCCCGGAAGCGAAATGCCGATGTCGGCGTGCTTCGATTCCCCTGGTCCGTTCACGATGCAGCCCATCACCGCGACATTGAGCGCCTCGGCGCCGGGATATTGCTTTTTCCATTCCGGCATCCGCTCGCGGATGAAGGATTGCACCTCGAAGGCAAGCTCCTGAAAAACCGTCGAGGTCGTCCGCCCGCAGCCGGGGCAAGCCGCGACGAGCGGCACGAAAGTGCGAAGACCCATCGTCTGCAAAAGCTCTTGCGCGACCGTGACCTCGCGCGTGCGGTCGCCATTCGGCTCCGGGGTGAGCGAAATGCGGATCGTATCGCCAATTCCCTGCTGCAGGAGAACGCCCATCGCCGCAGACGACGCTACGATCCCTTTCGAGCCCATGCCTGCTTCGGTAAGGCCGAGATGCAGCGCGTAATCCGACCGGCGCGCGAGCTCCCGGTAAACCGATATCAGATCCTGCACCGCCGAGACTTTCGCCGAGAGAATGATCTGATCGCGCAGCATGCCGATTTCTTCGGCGCGCGCCGCTGAAAGCAAAGCCGAGCGTACGAGCGCTTCGCGCGTCACAGCGCGCGCTTCCACCGGCTCTTTCGCCTTCGCGTTCTCGTCCATGAGATGCGTCAAGAGCTCCTGGTCGAGCGAGCCCCAATTCGCACCGATACGGACGGGTTTTCTGTATTTGAGCGCAAGCTCGATGATTTCGGAAAACTGCCGGTCGCGCTTTTCGCGAAAGCCGACGTTTCCGGGATTGATCCGATATTTATCGAGCGCCTCCGCGCAAGCCGGATGCTCGGAGAGGAGCTTGTGGCCGATATAGTGAAAGTCGCCGACGAGCGGCACTTCGACGCCAATTTTCGCGAGCCGTTCCTTGATCTTCGGCACCGCCGCCGCCGATTCGTCGCGGTCGACGGTGATGCGCACGATTTCCGAACCCGCATGCGCGAGCGCCGCAACCTGCCGCGCGGTCGACTCCACATCCGCCGTATCCGTGTTCGTCATGGACTGCACGACAATCGGCGCGCCGCCGCCGATCGTGACGCCGCCGACATTCACCGCGACGGATTTTTTCCGCGCGGCGGCGGCGGCATCGGTAAGCTCGAATGGAACGACGCTCATCTCAGCCGGCCTTCCGCTGCATGCGGCCGTCGCGGCAGCGGATGCAAAGGCCCGAGACTTCCAGCACCGGCGCCTTTGGCGAGAAGCTCGCACTCTTCGCGGCTTGCGCGAGATCGCGGCCAAGCGCAGAGGATGTCACTTCCGCCACCGTCCCGCAGCGCTCGCACAGCATGAACAAAACGATGTCGTCGTTCTCGTGCCCGTGCGTGCAAGCGAGAAATGCGTTCTTGCTTTCGATCCGGTGCGCGAGTCCTTCCGCGAGCAGAAATTCGAGCGCGCGATAGACCGACATTGCGGGCGCGGCTTTCGTCTTCTTCAGCTTCTCGACGATCTCATAGGCGCCGAGCGGCGCGTGCGAGGAGGCAAGCGTCTCAAGGACGCGGCGGCGGAGCGGCGTCAGCCGCACGCCGCGATCGATGCACGCCTCCTCCGCGCGCGTCAGCATTTCGCTGACACAAGCGCCATGATCGTGATCGGGATGCGGAAAGCCGGAAGCCATTTCTTGCATAATATCGCTATTTTTGCGCCTCTCCCAATGACGCGTAGCATATTGGTGCGCCGCACAATATATAGGACGCGGTTCCGGTTATCGAAAGGATCGGGTTTGAAGGCCATCAACCTTGCCCTGCAAGGCGGCGGCGCGCATGGCGCATTCACCTGGGGTGTGCTCGACCGGCTGCTGGAAGACAAGCGCCTCGCCTTCGAGGGGATTTCCGGCACGAGCGCGGGCGCGATGAACGCGGTCGCGCTTGCAAGCGGCTACCAGAAGGGCGGCCGCGACGGCGCGCGCGAGGCGCTGCAGAAATTCTGGCGCTCGGTCTCATTGGACGGGCGCCTGAGCCCGATCCAGCGCGGCATCATGGACCGCGTGCTCGGCAACTGGTCGCTCGACAATAACCCGATGTTCCTCGCGCTCGACGTCGCGAGCCGCTTCGTTTCGCCCTACGACTTCAATCCGTTCAACATCAATCCGCTGCGCGAGATCCTGGAAAGCGAAGTCGACTTCGACGCCGTGCGCGCCAACCGCAAGCTCAAGCTCTTCATCTCTGCGACCAACGTGCACACCGGCAAGGTGCGCATCTTCAGCGAGAACGACATCACGCCGGACGTAGTGATGGCTTCCGCGTGCCTGCCCTTCATGTTCAAGGCGGTCGAGATCAACGGCACGCCCTATTGGGACGGCGGCTATGTCGGCAACCCCCCGCTCTTTCCATTTTTCCGCGCCTGCAAGTCGGACGACATCGTCCTCGTGCAGACCAACCCGGTGGAGCGCGACGAGACGCCGCAAACCGCGCGAGATATTTTGAATCGCATCAACGAGATCACGTTCAACGCCTCGCTCGTTTCCGAATTTCACGCGATCGGTTTTGTGAGCCGGCTGATGAGCAACAGTTTCCTCCGCCGCCTCGCCCGCAAGGCGGGCTACCGCAAAATGCTGCTGCACCGCATTTCGGCGGACGAAGCAATGGCAAAGCTCACCTCGAGCTCCAAGTTCAACACCGAGTGGACGTTCTTCCTGCATCTTCGCGACATGGGGCGGGAAGCGGCGGAGATTTTTCTCAAGGGCCATTACGCCGCGCTCGGAAAGCGCAGCACCCTCGATCTTCGTAAACAGCTTGGCTGAACGGGCCAATCCGCTAGGATCGGTGCGATGGCTGGAAGCCCTCGCACGGTGCTTGAGAAACAGGCGCATGGCGCGCGCCTCGTCGTCGTCATTGGCGACATCACCAAGCTCGATGTCGACGCGATCGTGAACGCCGCGAACACTTCTCTCCTCGGCGGTGGCGGTGTCGACGGCGCGATACACCGCGCCGCCGGGCGGGAACTATATGCCGAATGCAAGACGCTGGGCGGCTGCGCCACCGGCGAAGCGAAGATGACGCGCGGCTATAATTTGCCGGCGAAACATGTCATCCACGCCGTCGGCCCGGTCTGGCACGGCGGAAATTCCGGCGAGGATGAATTGCTCGCCGGCTGCTACAAGAATTCGCTTGCGCTCGCGCGAAGTGCGAAGCTGCATTCGATCGCCTTTCCCGCGATCTCGACGGGCGTTTATCATTTTCCCGCCGACCGCGCGGCGAAGATCGCGGTCTCCACCATCATGAAGGCAGTCGACGAAGGCAACGCCGTCGGCCAAGTCGTCTTCTGCTGCTTCTCGGATGAATCCGCCGAGCATCACAAAGCGGCGCTGAACGCCGCTTAACGCATCAGCCGTTGCGCGAGCACCGCGGCGCCCGCCAAGCCCGGCGCGGGATGCACGACGACATGCACGGGGATCGCAGCGAGCCGCGCCGCATAAGGCGGATGATTTTCGAATGTTTCGCGAAAGCCGGAATTTGCGACGAGCGGCGCCAGCGCGCGCGAGACGCCGCCCGCGAGATACACCCCGCCGCGCGCATCGAAAGTGAGCGCGAGATCCCCCGCGACCCGCCCGAACCAGCGCAGGAACATGTCGACCGTCACTTTCGCGTCTGCTCTTCCCTTGCGCGCAGCCGTGGTGATCTCCTCCGCGCTCTCGGATTTTCCGTTCAGGATGCGATGCAGCCGCACGAGACCGGGGCCGGAGAGCACATGCTCGGTCACGACCGTGCCCATTTCCTTCACGAGATGCGCGACGACGCGCGCCGCGTCCGCGGTTGCCGCGCCGAGCCGCGTGTGTCCGGCTTCGCTTGCGACCGCGATCGGACGCCGCGCAGGAATGAGCGCCGACACACCGAAGCCGCTGCCCGGCCCGCAGGCGAGGAGATTTCCCTTCGCATTCTTATGCCCGCCGGGAATCGAAACGAGATCGGCCGGCCGGAATGCAGGCAAGGCATGTGCGACGGCGACGAAGTCGTTCACCACCATCATCCGCTTCAGCTTCAGCGAGCGCATCAAGGTCTTCTGCGAGAACGACCAGTTGAAATTGGTCATGCTCACCTGATCGCTATCGACGGGACCTGCGACCGCGAGCACGGCGACGGTGGGCCGCGGCTTGGCCGCCGCCAGCGCCGCCGCGAGCCGCGTCTCGGGATTCTCGTCGGAGCGCAGCGGGAACGAGCGCAGCGAAACCAGCACGCCGTTCGGGCGTGCAAGGCCAATGCGGATCGTAGAAGCACCGATATCGGCGACAAGCGCGGGCTTTGCCATGGCCCGCGAGAGTCGCCCGCTTCGCGGCTCGAAGCAAGCTACGCGATCGTCGCCACCACGCCGCCGTCGACGCGCAGCGAAGTGCCGGTCGTGGCCGAGGCTTCCTTCGAGCAGACATAGATGACCATATTCGCGACCTCTTCGACCGAGGCGACGCGCCGGATGATCGACGACGGACGATGCTCGGCGACGAAACTTTTTTCCATCTCTTCCAGCGATTTTCCCGCTTCCTTCGCCATCTTGGCGAAGAACTCGCCGACGCCTTCCGAGCGCGTCGGTCCCGGCAGCACGGAATTGACCGTGACCCCCGTTCCCCGTGCGGTGAGCGCGAGCCCGCGCGCGACCGCGAGCTGCGCCGTTTTCGTCATGCCGTAGTGAACCATCTCGACCGGAATGTTCAGGCCCGATTCGCTCGAGATGAAGACGATGCGGCCCCAGTTCTTCTTCATCATCTTCGGCAAATAGTGCCGCGAGAGCCGGATGCCGCTCATCACGTTCACTTCGAAGAATTTCAGCCAGTCGGCGTCGGTGATTTCCGCAAACGGCTTCGGCTCGAAGATGCCGAGGTTATTGACGAGTATATCGGCGTCGCCCGACTGTGCGAGAAATTTCTCGACGCCCGCTGCCGTGCCGAGATCGGCGGCGATGCCGCTCGCTTTGCCGCCGAGTTTTTGTTTTGCCGCTTCGACGCTTTTTTCGCTGCGGCCGTTGACGACAATTTCCGCGCCCGAATCGGAGAGGCCCCTGGCGATGGCAAAGCCGATGCCCGCGGTCGAGCCGGTGACGATCGCGCGCTTTCCCGAAAGATCGATGTTCATGAGAACGCTCCAAATCGAGGAATGAAATTTGGCGCGACCATAGAATTTCGCGCACTCGTGTCCATTCACGAACGCGCAAGCGAGCCATGCCGTTCCGGCGGGGCTAATGAATCTCCGGCTCCGCCGTGGGCGCCGTGCCTTCGAGGAAATTGAAGTCGCAGCCCTTGTCGGCTTGCGAGGCGTGGTTCGCGAACATGACGCCATAGCCGCGCACGAAACGCGGCGGCGGCGATTTCCATTTCGCCTTCCGCTTCTGCAGCGTTTCTTCGGGCACGTCGAGATCGAGCCGCCGTGCCTTCACATCGAGCGTGATCGGATCGCCCGTTTTGACGAAAGCGAGCGGACCGCCGACATAGGCTTCGGGCGCGATATGCAGCACGCAGCTTCCGTAACTCGTGCCGGACATGCGCGAATCCGAAATTCGCACCATGTCCCGCACGCCCTGCTTCAGCAGCTTTTGCGGAATCGGCAGCATGCCCCATTCCGGCATGCCCGGCCCGCCGAGTGGGCCCGCATTTTTCAGAACGAGGATGCTGTCCTGCGTCACGTCGAGCGCAGGATCGTCAATCTTCGCCGCAAGCTCGTTATAATTTTCAAACACCACCGCCGGCCCGGTGTGCTTCAGGAATTTTTCTTCCATCGCGGATTGCTTGATCACCGCGCCGTTCGGTGCGAGATTGCCCTTCAGCACCACGACGCCGCCTTCAGTCTTGAGCGGCCGGTTGCGCGGCAGGATCACTTCCTCGTTGTGAACCTTCGCACCCTCGATATTCTCGCCGAGCGTCTTCCCCGTAATCGTGCCGCACGTTACATGCAGCAAATCCGGGATACGCGTTAAGAGCGCCCGCAAGCCGCCCGCGTAATAAAAATCCTCCATGAGATATTTTCCGGAGGGACGAAGATTGGCGAGGAGCGGCGTCTTCTTCGAAATCTCGTCAAAGCGATCGAGCGGCAAATCGACGCCCGCGCGTCCCGCCATCGCGACAAGATGAATGATCGCGTTGGTCGAGCCGCCGAGCGCCATCACGGTCGTCACGGCGTTATCGAATGACGCCGCATTCAGAAAATCGCGCGGCTTCAAATCTTCCCACACCATCTCGACGATTCTCCGCCCCGAGGCTGTCGCCAAGCGCTCGTGCGACGCATCCGCCGCCGGAATCGAGGACGCATTCGGCAGCGTCAGTCCGAGCGTTTCGGCGACCGCCGCCATCGTCGACGCCGTCCCCATCGTCATACAGGTGCCGAAGCTCCGCGCGATCCCGTCCTCGACTTCTTCCCAGTCGGTCTGCGTGATATTACCGGCGCGCAATTCCGCCCAGTATTTCCAGCTGTCGCTCCCCGAGCCCAGAATATTGCCGCGATAATTTCCGCGCAACATCGGCCCCGCCGGCAGGAAGATTGTCGGCAAATTCGCCGAACACGCCCCCATGATCATCGCGGGCACGGTCTTGTCGCAGCCGCCGAGGAGCACGACGCCGTCCACCGGATTCGAGCGCACGAGCTCTTCGACCTCCATCGCCAAGAGGTTGCGATAGAACATCGTCGAGGGCTTCATGAAGGTTTCGCCGAGCGAAAGCGCCGGAAGCTCCACCGGAAAACCGCCCGCCTGCCAGACGCCGCGCTTCACTTCTTCGGCGCGGGTGCGGAAATGCATGTGGCAGGGATTGAGATCGCTCCAGGTGTTGACGATCGCGATCACGGGCTTGCCGGCGAAATCCGCGCGGGCATAGCCCATTTGCTTCGCGCGCGAGCGGTGGCCGAAGGCGCGAAGATCGTCGACCCCCAGCCACCGATGGCTGCGTAGCTGTTCTGGCGTTTTTTTCTTCATGGATTCCATCATGTCATGGCCGGGCTTTGTCCCGGCCATCCACGTCTTATTTTGATGCAGCAAAGGCGTGGATGCCCGGCACAAGGCCGGGCATGACAATGTTAGATGCTCGCGAAAAATTCAATGTTGTCTTATGAAGACAGCTCACCAAGGAGCGCATAATGGACCTGCCGAAGAACGCTTTCAAAGCCGCGATCAAAGCCAAGAAGCCGCAGATCGGGCTCTGGTGCAGCATTCCCTCGAACTACACCGCCGAGGTGGTGGCAGGCGCGGGCTTCGATTGGCTCCTGATCGATAGCGAGCATACGCCGGTCGATATCGAAACCGTGGTGACGCAGCTCCAGGCCGTCGCGCCCTATCCCACGACGCCGATCGTGCGCGTGCCGTCGAACGACAAGACGACGATCAAGCGCTATCTCGACACCGGCGTGCAAACGCTGCTGATCCCCATGGTCGATACCGTGGAAGACGCGAAGGCCGCAGTCAGCTACACGCGCTTTCCCGATGCCGGTTTTCGCGGTGTCGCCGGCGCGACGCGCGCGACGCGTTTTGGCCGGGTGAAGAATTATCACGTCAATGCGCATCACGAGATCTGCACGCTGGTCCAGGTCGAATCGCGCGAGGCGCTCACGCATATCGAGGCGATGGCCGCGATCGACGGCATCGATGGCATTTTCATCGGCCCCGCCGATTTGCACGCCTCGCTCGGTTATCTTGGCGAGCGCGCGCACAAGGACGTTCTGCCGGTGATTGACGATGCGATTACCCGCATCGTGAAAGCGGGCAAGGCCGCGGGCATTCTCACCGACAGCGAGGAGAATGCGCGCCGCTGGCTGAAGCTCGGCGCCACTTTCGTCGCGGTCGGCGCCGATGTCGGCTTGCTCGCACGACACGCCGAGGCGCTCGCGGCGAAGTTCAAGAGCTAGATCGCAATCGCCGCTGCGAGCAGAATAAAGCCGAGCAGTCCGAGACCCGCGCGCAGGAGGTGGGAATATTCCCACTGGTCGCGCAATTCTTCCCAGTCCGGCTCGGCGCCGTTTTTTTGAGAAGCGCCGAGGGAAAAGAAACGCGCGCTTGCACTCTTCAGCTTGAAGTCCTTGAGCCAGAAATTGTTCACGGGGTGGGTGAGCAGCCAATAGGCCGCGTGCATCGCGATCAGCGCCGCCAGCGCGCCCGTAATCAACCAGAAAACAGCCGTTCCCGTCTGCGTGACCGCCAATAGAATAATCACCAACAGGATCGCGAGCGGCTCGGCCGCGCCGCCGAAGGTAAAGCCCGGATAGTAGATCGGTTGTACGGCGAGATACTCCTCCTTCGTGAGCCGCATTTTCCCCGGCCGCTCCAGCGCATGCGCGAGCGCGAGCGCCATCGCGATAGCGGTTGCAACGAGGGCCAGAACTTTCAGCGTTGCGAGCATCGTATTTCCTTCCGCATCAACCGCTCGCAACGAAAGGCGTTCCTTTCCGCCTTTTTCGCTATTGCGCCCACGACAATCGCTTGCGACAACGCCGCCGCCATGATCGTGCTCGACGACGTTTCCCTCCGCATCGCCGGAAAATTGCTGCTGGACCACGCATCTGCCGCGATTCCCGAACGCGCGCGCGTCGGCGTCGTCGGCCGGAACGGCGCCGGCAAGACTTCGCTCTTTCGCGCGATCCTGAACGAGATCGATATCGAGACGGGCTCGATCCGCATTCCCTCGCGGGCGCGGATCGGCCGCGTCGCGCAGGAGGCGCCGGCGGGACCGGAAACGCTTTTGCAGATGGTGCTGAAAGCCGATACCGAACGCGAAGCCTTGATGCAGGAGCGCGAGACCGCGAGCGATCCGATGCGGATCGCCGAAGTCGAGCATCGCCTCCTCGAAATCGACGCGCATTCGGCGCCCTCGCGCGCCGCAAAAATTCTCGCGGGGCTCGGTTTTTCCGAGGAAGCGCAGGCGCGGCCCTGCTCCGAATTTTCCGGCGGCTGGCGGATGCGGGTGGCGCTAGCGGCGCTGCTCTTCTCCGAGCCCGACTTGCTCTTGCTCGACGAGCCGACGAATTATCTCGATCTTGAAGGCACGCTCTGGTTTCAGGACTACATCGCGAAATACCCGCACACGGTGATTCTGATTTCGCATGACCGCGATTTGCTCGACACTTCCGTCGATTTCATCCTGCATCTCGACCAGAAGAAGCTGAAGCTCTATCGCGGCGGTTTTTCGCAATTCGACCGGCAGCGGCGCGAACAACTTGTCGTCGAGCAGAAGGCGCGGAAGCGCCAGGAAGCCGAGCGCGCTCACATGGTCGCTTTTGTCGAACGCTTCCGGGCGAAGGCCTCGAAGGCGCGGCAGGCGCAATCGCGCCTGAAGGCACTTGCAAAAATGGAGCCGCTCGCCGAACAGGTTGCGGAAGCGCGTGCGGCGATCTCTATTCGCTCCCCGGAGAAATTGCTTTCTCCGCCAATCATCGTGCTCGACGAGGTTTCCGTCGGCTATGAGCCGGGAAAGCCGATTTTGCGAAAACTCGATCTTCGCATCGACGAGGACGACCGCATCGCGCTGCTCGGCCCCAACGGCAACGGCAAATCTACGTTTTCGAAGCTCCTCGCCGACCGCCTCAAGCCGGAGAATGGCGAGCTTGTGCGCGCGAGCAAACTCGAGATCGCGTATCTTGCGCAGCATCAGCTCGACGAACTCCACGCCGACGAGAGTCCTTACGAACATGTCCGCCGATTGATGCCGGATGCGCCGGAATCGAAAGTGCGTTCGCGCGCCGCCGAGATGGGATTTTCCGCATCCGCCGCCGACACGAAAGTCGCCCAGCTTTCCGGCGGCGAAAAAGCGCGGCTTCTCCTCGGCCTCGCGGCTTTTCACGGCCCTCACCTTCTCATCCTGGACGAGCCGACGAACCATCTCGACATCGAGGCGCGCGCCGCGCTGATTTCCGCCGTCAACGATTACCCCGGCGCGGTCGTGCTGGTGAGCCACGATCGGCATTTGCTTGACGCTTGCGCGGAGCGGCTGTGGCTGGTCGCGAACGGAACGGTGAAACCATACGAGGGCGATCTCGACCAATATCGCCGCGACGTGCTGGGGAAAGCCGGTGCCGCGCGCATGGAAGGCAAACCGAAAGCGGCAAAAACGAAGCATTCGGAGCGCAGCGAACAGGAGCGCGCCGAAATAAAGGCGTTAAAGAAGCGCGTTCGCGAACTTGAAACGGCGATTGAAAAATTCGAACGAGAGATTGAAACGCTCGATTCCAAACTCGCCGACGGCGCCCTGCACACGCAAAACCCGCGCGAAGCGGCGGCTTTGAGCAAGATGCGGAACGACACGGCGATTGCGCTTGCGCAACTGGAAGAGGAATGGCTCGCGGCCAGCGCGCGCGGCGAAGAACTTCGCGCCGATGCCGGGTAACCGGATACGTCTCGCGGCGAAAAAATTGTTACACACAGCCGTTTCCCGCCATACGTTCTTGAAAAATCCGCGCGCTGTGATTCGATGGCGGAAGGGCGACTCATGACCGACAGAAAAGTTTCATCCGTGCAGGAAGCGCGCGCCTGGATGCAGGCGCTTTCAAACTACCGCGAGCCGAGCGGCGCGCGCAGCGTCTTCGAAATCGCCGTCACCGTCGTGCCGCTTGTGATCCTGTGGGGCGCGATTCTGCTCGCGGTGCATTTCGGCCATTGGTACGCGCTCATCCTCGCGATTCCCGCCGCCGGTTTCATGGTGCGGCTCTTCATGATTCAGCACGATTGCGGCCACGGCTCGTTTTTCCGCGGGAAGCTTGCGAATGACTGGGTCGGCCGCGTGATCGGCGTCTTTACGCTGACGCCCTACGATTTCTGGCGGCAGACGCACGCGATCCACCATGCGCATTCGGGCAATCTCGAACTGCGCGGCCTCGGCGATATCGACACCCTCACCGTGCGCGAATATCTCGCGGCCCCCCGCTGGCGCCGGATTTGCTACCGGATTTATCGCAACCCGGTTTTCCTGTTCGCGGTCGGACCGGCTTATCTTTTTTTCCTGCAATACCGGCTGCCGGTCGGGATGATGTGGGGGAATGGCTGGAAGCCCTGGGCAAGCACCATGGCGACGAATGCGGGGATTGCGCTCGTCGCCGGCTTGATGATCTGGCTCGTCGGCCTCGTGCCGTTTTTGTTGGTGCATCTGCCGATCGTGCTGATCGCGGCCTCGCTCGGCGTGTGGCTCTTCTACGTGCAGCATCAGTTCGAGGACACCTATTGGGCGCACCGGCAGGGCTGGAATCACCAGCAGGCCGCGCTGCATGGCAGCTCGTATTACGAGCTTCCCGGCGTGCTGCGCTGGTTCTCCGCCAATATCGGCGTGCATCATGTGCATCATCTCTCCAGCAAAATCCCGTTCTACCGGCTGCCGAGAGTGCTGCAGGATTTTCCCGAGCTCAGCAAAATCGGCCGGCTGACGCTGATGGAGAGCGTGCGTTCGGTGCGGCTCACGCTCTGGGACGAAATCGAGCGGCGGCTGATTTCCTTCCGCGAATTCCGGCAGCGTTACGCGCGGGCGTGAGCCCCTTTGTTGTCATCCCCGAAGCCGAGCTTCGCTCGGCTATCCGGGATCTGTGCTCGACGCGCGCCTAGATCCCGGGACTCGCGCTGCGCGCTCGCCCGGGATGACAGAAAAAATGGCAGACATGCGTATTCGTTACCGCGCGAGGTTTCTCGCCGGGGCTTCGTCAGCTCTCCGCTCACTCGCAGGAAATTAAAGCGAGGGCGGCGCGGGACGCCGGGGATTTGCCGATCCCCACGGTCTCGTGTCGAAAGGAAAGAGAGACACGAGAGTTGTACTCACCACGGGTTTCGGGTCTTCCCCGAACGTCCCGCACACGGTGTTTCTAGGCTTGCTCCATGCGTTCCCCGGTGGTCAGACTTTCTACCCACCGCTCTCGATGCTCAACGAAAGCGAACTGACGTGGTTGCGTCTTTCGCCTTCGTCACCGGCATCCGTGACGGAGAGCCGCTCCGCCGGAACCGCACAGCTTGGGCCGCCGCATCTGCGCTGCGAACGCATTTGCGGCCACCGTTCCCGATCCGCACGTTGCACGCCTGCAGGACGCACCCCTCGTGGAAAGGGACGAAGTGAATATAATCCTATCGAAAGAAACTGTCAAGCGCGGCCGTTAATGTCCGTGATGCCCGGCCTTGTGCCGGGCATCGACGTCTTTCTTGCTGACAGGCTTTTAAGGCGTGGATGGACGGGGCAAGCCCGGCCATGACAAGAAGAAGTCAGGCCGCCGCCCGCAGCGCCTGCGAGCGCGCCCAGGCAAGCGAAAGCATCGCGAAAAGAAGCGGCGGCAGCGTGACGAGGCAGACGGCGCTCCAGCCATAGGCCGTGAGCAAGCCGCCCGACGCGAACGAGCCGATCACCATCGAGCCGAACACGATGAAATCGTTGAACGACTGCACCTTCGTGCGCTCCTCCGGCCGGTGGCATTCGAGCACGAGCGTCGAGGCGCCGACAAAGCCGAAATTCCACCCGACGCCGAGAAGAACGAGGGCGGTCCAGAAATACGGAATGTCGATGCCCGTGAGCCCGACGCCAGCGGCCGCCGCGATCAGAATTAGCCCGGTGACGACGACCGCCGGCGCGCCGAAACGCGTGATCAGCCGCCCGGTGAAGAAGCTCGGCCCGTACATCGCGATCACATGCCACTGCAGCCCGGTATTCGACGCCGTGAGCGGCAGCCCGCAGAGCTTCATCGCGAGCGGCGCCGAGGTCATTACGAGATTCATCATCATGTAGGAGACGACGCCGCAGATCGCGGCCGCGACGAAACGCGGCTGCCGCGCGATCTCCAGGAGCGGCCGGCCGCCCTCGGTTTCCGAGCGGGCCGGCGGCGCGATCCTGATCCTCGCCAGCACCGCCATCGAAAGCAGCGCGATCGCGCCCTGCGCAAGATACGTGATCGCGAAAAGATACGGCTCCCACAAGTTCATCGTGAGATTGACGACCTGCGGCCCGATCACGCCGGCGAAGACGCCGCCCGCCATCACCGCGGAAAGCGCCCGCGCGCGCCGCTCCTGCGCGACGCAATCGGCGGCGGCGAAACGGAAGGATTGCACCACCGCGGCATAGGCGCCGCCGACGAACATCGCGATGCAAAACAACACGAAGGAACCGAGCAAAACCGCGGCCGACGCCAGCAATCCGGTCAGGATGCCGAGCGTCGTCCCGATCATGAAGGCGGTGCGGCGGCCGTGGCGCTGCGCGACCGCGCCCGTCGGCAGCGTGCAAAGCGCCATGCCGACGACGAAAATCGAAATCGGCATCGTCGCGAGCGCCTTGTTCGGCGCGAACATCTCGCCGACGATCGCGCCGGTCGCGAAGATGATGGCGGAGTTCGCCCCGCCGAGCGCTTGCGCGATGGCGAGGCGGAGGACGTCGGGCTGAATCGGTTCGCGGGAGAAAAGGCGCATTGCGGGCGTGAAAACGATTTCTTCCCGCGTTGTTTAGCTGCGTTTCACATCTATCGCTAGTGCGGGCGCACGCTCACGTCAAAGCGGCGGAAGCATCGCGATGAAATCGACGCGCGGAATCGCCATCAGGCCCGAGAACGGATTGTTCATCTGCACGAGGAGGAACATCGCGCCCGCGACGGATGCCGCGCAGATCGAAAGCGCGATCAGCGTGATCGCGTTGAGCTCCGCGTACATTGTGTAGGCGGCGAACAGCATCGCGAACCAAAAAGCGAGCACCACGAGAAGCGGCGGCGGCAGCAGGCTCCCCGATTGCGTGAACAGCGAGAGCCGCGCATGCGCGAGTTCGAGCGTCGTCGCGACGATGCGCTCGCGCAAGCCCTTCTGCACTTCCGTTTGCGGGTTGAGCGCGTAAATCGCGTTCACATATTCCTCCGACTGCGCCGCCGCTTCGAATGGCTTTTTCCCCGCATGCGGCGCGGCCTCCGTCCAGATCAGATTGGTGACCTCGGGAACGACCTCGCGCAATTTCTCGCGCGCCGTATGCGCGGCGTCTCCGCCGTACAGCGTGAGCAGCCGGTCGCTCAAAATCATCCCCGCCGCGAGCTGTCGGACTTGCGTGATGCGCGCGTCGTACGAGGTTTTGGCGGACGCGATCAGAAGGCCGAGCGTGAGCGCCGCGAGCGTCGCGATCACGCCGGCAGAGAGCTTCACGGTCTCGGCGGTTTTTTCGCTGAAATAACGTTCGGGCAAATTCGTGCGCAGGAATATGCCGAAACACATGCCGACAAGAATGACGATCAGCGTGCCGAGCAAGACGGAAATGGCGGTCAAGGCAACAATCTCCCGGTCGTAAACAGCGTGCGGAGCACTTCTTACGCTCGAATCCCGCGCTCGCAACACCTTCTCCCCGTTGCTGGTTAAAACCCGCCGGTCATCCACAACCGATCCCGCGTGATCTGAAAAGCCGCGGATCCGTGGGCTTATTGACAGCCTTTAGTAAATGAGATAACTGTCTCATTACAATACTTCCGTTTTATTCAAGATCGAGGTGGCGCGATGGCCCTCACCCGCCGGGAAATGGACCGCAAGATGGACGAGCACTTCGCGTTCGAGGGCCGTGACGACATCGAAGGCGTGCTCGCGACGCTCGACGACAACGTCGAGCACGACATCGTCGGCTGGCCGTTCGGCCCGTCGCAGGGCCGCGAAGGCGCGCGCAAATTCTACGAGACGATGTTCCTCGATCTTGCCGACAGCAAAGTGCGCTCCGTGCGGCGCCTCTATGGCGGGAATTTCATGGTCGACGAGTCGATCTGGAGCGGCAAGGCGCCGGGCAGGCCGTTCGGGCTGGAAGGCCGCAACCGCCCGCTCGAATTCAGGCTCCTGCATGTGATGGAATTCGCGGACGACGGCGGCATCAGGCGCGAGAATGTATGGATCGATCTTGCGTCCATCATAAAGCAGCTTCCGCAGGATCAATGATGGCCGGCAAGGAACGCACCGGCCGCCCCAACCAGCGGATGCGCACGCGGAAGGATCTTCTGCAGGCCGCATCAAAGCTCATCAAAGACGGCCGCACGCCGACACTCGACGAGGTCGCCGAGGAAGCGCTGGTCTCACGCGCCACCGCCTATCGCTACTTTCCGAGCATTGAAGCCTTGCTCGTCGAGGCGTCGGTCGACATCGCCGTACCGGAGCCGGAGGAATTTTTCCGGCACGATGCTTCCGCCGATCCCGTGACGCGCCTGCAGCGCGTCGAGACCGCGCTCTACGACATGATCCTCGCGAACGAGTCGATGCTGCGCACCATGCTCGCCCACACGATCCAGCACGAGCTGCAGGCGGACGAAACCGGCAAGCTGCCGAAGCGGCAGAACCGGCGCACCCCGCTAATCGAGGCGGCGCTCGAGCCCGCGCGCAACGAGTTCAAGCCCGCCGCGCTGAAACCCTTGATGCGCTCGCTCGCGCTGATCATGGGGACGGAAGCGACCATCGTCGTGAAGGACGTGCTGCAGCTTGACGATGCCGAGGCGCGGAAGACGAAGCGCTGGGCCATTCGCGCGCTCGTGGAAGCGGCGAAACATTGATCAGGGAGGATGCCGATGCCGTTTTCGTTGCGATTGTTTTTCTCTCTTGCGGCCGTTGCCACCGGCGTGACCGCCGCTTCCGCGCAAAATGCCGAAATCAAGCGCGGCCAATATCTTGTCACGCTCGGAAACTGCAACGACTGCCACACGCCGGGGCATTTCTTCGGCAAGCCCGACAAGACGCGCATTCTCGGCGGCTCGGAGGTCGGCTTTGAAATTCCCAATCTCGGCACCTTTTACGGGCCGAACCTCACGCCCGACCGCGAGACGGGCCTCGGCAAATGGTCGGCGGAAGAAATCGTGAAGGCGATCCGCAAGGGCGAGCGGCCCGACGGCCGCATCCTCGCGCCGATCATGCCCTGGCAGGCTTTCGCGAATCTGACCGACGCGGACGCGCGCGCCATCGCGGCGTTTCTCAAAAGCCTGGCGCCGGTGAACAACAAGGTCCCTGGCCCATTCGGCCCGAACGAAAAGCCGACTTCCTTCGTCATGAAAATCGTGCCGCCCGAAGCCGCGGCCAAGGACGCCGCGCGCTAGAGATTATTTGGAGACAGCCATGGAAACCAAAGTCAGCGAAATCGCCGACGGAATTTTTCGGCTCTCGACCTTCGTGCCCGACATCGCCCCGCCCGCGGGCTTCACGTTCAATCAGTTTCTTGTGCTCGGCGACGAGCCGCTGATGTTTCATACGGGCCTGCGCAAGATGTTTGCGCTCAATCGCGCGGCCCTCACCCGCATCCTCCCGCCCGAGCGTTTGCGCTGGATTGCGTTCGGCCATTTCGAATCGGATGAGTGCGGCGCGATGAACGAATGGCTCGCGATTGCGCCGCACGCGCAGGGTGCGCATGGGCAGACCGGCTGCCTCGTCTCGCTCAACGATTTTGCCGATCGCCCGCCGCGCGCGCTGAACGACGGCGAGACGATCGATCTTGGCGGCGGCAAGCGCGTCCGCTACATCGACACGCCGCACACGCCGCATGGCTGGGACGCGGGCGTGCTCTATGAGGAATCGACCAAAACCTTGCTGTGCGGCGATCTCTTCACCCAGCTCGGCGATGGGCCCGCGCTCACCGATGGCGACGTCGTCGGCCCGGCGGTCGCCGCCGAGGACCTGTTTCAATATTCGTCGCTCAGCCCGAATATGGGAACGGCGATCCGCGCGCTCGCCGGACTCAGCCCGCGCACGCTCGCGCTGATGCATGGCCCGTCTTTTTCCGGCGATGGCGGCGCGGCGCTGCGCGCGCTTGCGGACGATTATGACCGGCGGGCGTCGAAGCGCGCCTAGGCGTCCGCGCATAACCGGATACCGTTTCGCCGCCATTCCATCGAAATCGGCCGTTCCTGCGATCGAGCTTGCTGTGAAGACAGCATTGACTCCGGGAAGCCCGCCAATACGCTTTCCTGACTGGGGCAAGGAATAAAGAAAGGAATTCATCCATCGAATAGCGCGGGGGGCGGTCATGCGAAATATTCGCGTATTGTTGTATGCGTCGCTGGCAATTTCGGTATCGATGATTTCAGTTTCCAAAGCGGCGCCGCCGCCACCGTCGGTCACGGCGCCAACCATTTCGGGTTATTACAACAACACCTACACTTTCGGCTTTTCGGGCTCGTTCGTTCACTCCGACACCGACTTCAGAGGAGTTGGCAGCGCGAACGACACGACCGGCCTGTTCTGCGCCGACGGCACCGTGAATGTTTGGGATACGGCGTTGCGCTACGCGGGCGAGTTCGCCGGTTTCCGGATCGCGGCGGCCGGGTCGCTCTGTCAGGGCTTCGGCACCGCGAGCGAGCGGGTCGGCGGCTTCGACGGCAGAACGCATCTTGGCACTTTCATGAGCGGCGGCGCGCGCCTGATCGTGCCGGTTAATCTTGGGAACGGGATGATGATCATGCCGCATGTCGGCGCGGGCGTCGGATACGGCAACGTCAAGATCGAGGCCGCGCCGTTCGAGTCCGACCGCTCATGGCGCTCGGGTTTTTACTGGGAAGCGGGCGTTGCAATCCCGCTCGTGAACATCACCGGCAATGGCGGCGCCCGTCCCTACGGCACCGGCACCGTTCAGAGCATCGACACCGCGGCGACCGAACTTTATCTGAACTACAAGCGCTGGGACGCGGGCGATCAAACGCTCGACGGCGGCGCGCGCACCAACACGACGTTCGACATGTACACGGCCGGCGTGCGGGTGAAATTCTAAGCCGCGCGATGTGGGATTGAATCGAAGCGAACGTTACCGCGGATACTCTAACTGCATCGCGACGAAATCCGCGGTGCGCGCGCCAAAGCGCGCCGCGATTTCCTGCAGCGTATAATCGAGCGCTTTTGCCGGCGGCTCATGGATCGCGGAAATACGTCGCTCCGCCGGCCAGCTTGTTGCGGCCTCATCCGGCAGAACGCGAATGCCGTTTTTGGTCTCGACCGAGCCGGACGACGCAAATGTCACCGCGCGCGAACGATAGGTGCGCGACCAGGCATCCGCGGCGAGCGCAAGCGAGACCTCATCGACGCCGGGCGATAGCTCGAGCCCGAGCGTCTCGTGATCCCAGAACGCCGCGGAGTTTTCGATGGCCGTCAGCGCGAAGGGCCGCGTGAACTGAAACGCCCCGCTCGCATGCCGCGCGTCCCAATGCGTGAGCCCTAAACCGCGCGCCACCTCTTCCGCCTTTTCGCGCCCCGCGATGGCTTCGATCAGCGTCAGCGCCATCGGCATCGACGCGGAAATTCCCGTCGTCGTCGCGACGCGCCCGTCGACGACGATCCGCCGGTCCGCGACGTAGCGGATCGCAGGATGCTTCTTGCGGAGCTCCTTGAGATAGTACCAGTGCGTGGTCGCGCGCTTGTTGTCGAGGAGCCCGGTATTGGCGACGACCTTCGCGCCCGCGCACACGCCGATCACCATCGCGCCCGTCCCCGCCTGCGCCTTGATCCATTGCAGCGCTGCAGGATTGTCGTCGCGGCTCATCGCGGGAACGATGACGTAGTCGGCGCCTTCGGGATGCTTTACGTCGAACTCATTGAGCGTCGCGTCAGCTTCGACCTTGAGCGCGGGAAAGAGCGTCACCGGGCCGGGCTTCGTCGCGAGCAGCATCACGTCGGCGATATCCGCGCGCTTCAGCACGCCGTAGGGCATGAGATAGTCGGTCGCTTCGGTTTGCTCGTTGATGCCGACGATTACGATCAGCGGGCGCTTGCGTTCGAGCCGCGGCTTCAGCGCTTCGATCGCGGCGTCGGATTCTTCTTTTGCGATCGGCGGCGCGATGGCGGCTTCCGAGCCGGACGGCAGCCACAAAATCCACCCCGCGCCGGCGGCGATAAAAAACGCCAGCGCGCCGAGGATGGAGAGCAGAACGGCTTTGTTCATGGCGCTTCTTCTTTCATGCGGATGGGGCAGGAAAGGGCCGCGAACAACAACACTTTTGGCGAAGAACGTTTAGCGCGATTGGCGGAGAGGGTGGGATTCGAACCCACGATACGGTTGCCCGTATGCCGCATTTCGAGTGCGGTGCTTTCAACCGCTCAGCCACCTCTCCGCGAGGCTTGAAGGAATAATTTTCCTGAGGGTCGATGCGAAAACTTATAGGGGCGCGGTTTTGGCGAGACAAGGCGAATAACCCTGCGGTCATGCCCGGCCTTGTGCCGGGCATCCACGCCTTATATCCGACCGCGCTGCAAAGACGTGGATGGCCGGGACGAGCCCGGCCATGACGAATTTGGGGCTGTGTACGCAAATTAGCCGATTTGCCTCGGATTTTTCTTATATTTTTCAACGCCCTGTCATAAGAGTAGCGCCGTTTTTCTTGACAGAGCGCGCCCGCGCCGTCATAAACCCCGCGAAACAGCGCGGGGCACGTCCCGCGCGCTTTTATTGAGGGGCAGGCTCTGCCGCCCCTCCCTAGCAACCGGATTTGAGAGATGTTCGCGGTCATCAAGCAGGGCGGCAAGCACTACACGGTCGCCGCCGACCAAACGATCGAACTGGGCAAGATCGCAGCCAAGCCCGGCGAGATCGTCACCTTCCCCGTCACCGTCCTCGGCGGCGACAAGCCGTCGGTCGGCGTGCCGCTCGTCTCGGGCGCGCTCGTCGCGGCTGAAGTGCTTTCGCACACGCGCGGCGACAAGGTCATCGCCTTCAAGAAACGCCGCCGGCAGAATTCGCGCCGGAAGCGCGGCCATCGCCAGGACTACACCATGGTGCGGATCACGGAGATCCTCACCGATGGCAAGCAGCCCTCGAAGCAGGCGACCGGCAAGCGCGCGCCCGGCAAACCGAAGGCCGCGAAAAAGCCCCAGGCGAATAAGTCCGAGAAGAAGGCCGCCGAGGCATAAGCGCGCAGCGCATTTGGGTAATGCGCGGGTCACAAAATTAGTGTAAGAGAGATTCAGGATTTAGAACGATGGCACACAAAAAGGCAGGCGGTTCCTCACGTAACGGGCGCGACTCAGCGGGTCGCCGGCTTGGCGTGAAGCGCTATGGCGGGGAACAGGTTCTCGCCGGCAACATTATCGTGCGTCAGCGCGGCACCAAGTGTCACGCAGGCGCCAATGTTGGCATGGGCAAGGACCACACGCTGTTCGCACTCGTTCCCGGAAAAGTTGAGTTTCGCACGAAAGCCAAAGATCGCGTTCTCGTATCGGTACTCCCGATGGAGGCCGCTGAATAAACGGCGAAGGAAGTTGAGGACTTCGCCGGTCTCGTCAAACCCGGTGAAGTCGACGCCCAAAAAGGGCTCCGATTTTTGGAGGGGGAGACGGGAAACCGTCTCCCCCTCGACGTTGAAGGAGCCCGTCATGTCTGCCTTGCAGATGACTTGCGGTCCGTCTCCCGATCTTTCGAGCGCGCCCGTGCTCGAAACGGACCGGCTGATTTTGCGCGAACCTCGTCTCGACGACGCGGCACAAGTAGCCGCGCTCGCGAACAACCGCAAAATCGCGGAGATGACGGCGCTCATCCCTCACCCTTACGGACTTGAAGACGCCGCGCGCTGGCTCACGTCGCTTCCGGCGGAGGCCGGCCACTGGAATTTCGCGATCGTCGAGCGCGAAAGCGGCAAGCTGGTCGGCACCTGCGGTTACGGCAAGCGGCACGATCTCGGGCCCGAAATCGGCTACTGGATCGGCGAGCCGTTCTGGGGCCGCGGCTATGCGACGGAAGCCATTCGCGCCGTGGTCGATCACCTGTTCAGCGTGACCGCGCTCGACGAGATCGCGGCCGGCTGCCGGGTGACGAACGTCGCCTCCCGCCGCGTCTTGGAGAAGTGCGGCTTCCAGTGGACGGGCGTTGCGCTCTTCCGCGTGCGTGCGCTCGGCGCTTCGGTGCCCGCCGATCAGTTTCGGCTCGAGCGGCGCAACTGGGCTTCGCTCCGCGCCTGGGGCCGGAGCAATTTGCCGAGGGTCGCCTCGTCTCGACCGTGACGCTTCGCTAAGTCAGGAAGACCCTCATCCTGAGGAGGCTCGCCGAAAGGCGAGCCGTCTCGAAGGATGAGGTCATGTCCTGCGGCGCGCGAGCCTTCGCAAGCGTGCGAATTCTCCCGCAATCAACGCTTCCTTCTTCGCGCGAGACCAGCCTTTAATTTTGCGCTCGGCCGCGATCGCATCGACGATCCGTTCAGAATGTTCAGAATAAATCAACTCAACAGGCAACCGTTCGGCCGTGTATCCGCCGAACGTGCCAGCGTTATGCTGGGCGACTCGGATTTCGAGATCGGTTCTCGTCGTGCCCGTGTAGTACGAGCCATCCACGCAGCGAAGAATGTAGAGCCAAGCACCCGTCTCGCCCCGTCCTTCGAGACGGCCGGCTTCGCCGGCCTCCTCAGGACGAGGCTAGCACAGGGTGCCTTATGCCCCCGGCGGCGGCATCGGCGCGTCGCTTTTCACCGGCTGCAATTGCTCGCGGCGCAGGATGAAGATGCCGGCGCTAACGATGATGGCGGCGCCCAGGAGCAGCAATACATCCGGCACGTCGCCGAAGACGAGATAGCCGAACACGATCGCCCACAGGATGAATGTATATTGATAAGGGACGACTACGCTCGCTGGCGCCAGCATGAGCGAGCGGTTGACGGAAGCATGCGCGAACATCACCACGAAGCCGAGGAGCGCGAGCAGCGAAAAATCGCGCAGGTTCGGCGTCACCCAGCCGATCGGCGCGAGGAAGGCGCCGACCACGAGCGCGCCGACCATCTGGCCGGTGACGAGCACGAGGTCGCTCGTGCCGCGCAGCGCGCGCGTCACGATCATCTGGAAAGAGAAGAACAAGCTGCCCGTGAGCGCGATCAGCGCCGGCAGCGTGAAGGTCGCGGCCGACGGGCGCATTGCGATCAACACGCCGCCGAAGCCTACCAGCACCGCACTCCAGCGCCGCCAGCCGACTTTCTCGCCGAGGAAAAGCGCCGAGAAGGCGGTGACGAAAATCGGCCCCGCGAGATAAAACGTGACGACATCGGCGAGCGGCAGATACACGACCGCCCAGTAAAAGAGCGCGCTCTCGGTGGACGAGATCGTGATGCGGAGGAGTTGCAGCCACGGGCGCGGCATCGTGCGGAAGTCGTTGCGCGCCTCGCGCCGCAGCACGAAGGGCGCCAGAAGAAGGATCGACGCGATGCTGCGGATCAGCATGAGTTGACCGACCGAATAGGTCGAGACCAGCCATTTGCCGAGCGTGTCGTTCAGCGAATAGACGAAGCACGCCAGCAGCATCAGCCCGATGCCGGTGGTGACGCTCGATTTCGGGTTAACGATGCTGGAGAAGGCCATGGCGTAGAACACCTATGGATGCGATATGACATCCTCAAGGCTCTTCGCCCTGTTATTCGAGTTCTCTAGATGAAATTCCTCGACGAAGCCAAGATTTATGTTTCCTCCGGCGCGGGCGGCAACGGCTGCATCTCGTTCCGGCGCGAGAAATTCATCGAATATGGCGGGCCGAACGGCGGGGACGGCGGCCGCGGCGGCGATGTCGTCGTGGAATGCGTCGACGGGCTGAACACGCTGATCGACTATCGCTACCAGCAGCACTTCAAGGCGAAGTCCGGCGGGCACGGCATGGGCTCGAACCGCTCCGGCGCGCGCGGCGCGGATGTCGTCATTAAAGTTCCGGCGGGCACCGAAATTCTCGACGAGGATGGCGAGACGAAACTCGCCGAACTGATGGAAGTCGGCGACCGCGTCGTTTTGCTGAAAGGCGGCAACGGTGGCTTCGGCAACGCGCATTTCAAGTCGTCGACGAACCGCGCGCCGCGCCATGCCAATCCCGGCCAGCCGGGCGAAGAGAAAACCATCTGGCTTCGCCTCAAGCTGATCGCGGACGCGGGCCTCGTGGGTTTGCCGAATGCGGGAAAATCCACTTTTCTCGCGTCGGTCACGCACGCCAAACCCAAGATCGCGGATTATCCGTTCACGACGCTGCACCCAAATTTGGGCGTCGTGCGCGTCGACACGCGCGAATTCGTGCTCGCCGATATTCCGGGCCTGATCGAAGGCGCGCATGAGGGCGCGGGGTTGGGCGACCGCTTCCTCGGCCACGTCGAGCGCTGCGGCGCGCTTTTGCATCTTGTCGACGCAACCGGCGAGGATGCGGGCAAGGCGTGGAAAACCGTGCGCAAGGAAATCAAGGCTTACGGCAACAAACTCGACAAGAAGCCCGAAATCGTCGCGCTCTCGAAGGCCGATGCGGTCTCGGCAAAGGACTTGGCCGCGCAAAAAGCAAAGCTGAAACGCGCCTCGAAGAAGGAACCGCTCGTCCTCTCCGCCCATACCGGCAAGGGTGTGAAGGAAGTGCTGCGTGCGCTGTTCAAGCTGGTGGAGGCGAAGAACGAGCGCGCCTTGCCGAAGAAAAAATCCAAAGAAGGCGCACGCGCATGGCGGCCGTGACCCCCGATCTCAAGAAATTCAAGCGCGTCGTCGTTAAGGTCGGATCGTCGCTCCTCGTCGACAGCAAGGCGGGTACGCTGCACGCCGAATGGCTCTCGGCGCTCGTCGAGGACTTGTCCGATTTCAAGAAGCGCGGCGCATCGATCATCGTCGTGACCTCGGGCGCAATCGCGCTCGGCCGCACGGTGCTGAAACTCCCGAAGGGCGAATTGAAGCTGGAAGAGAGCCAGGCGGCGGCCGCCGTCGGCCAGATCGCGCTCGCGCGCATCTGGGCGGAGAGCCTGGCCAAGATCAAACTCACGGCAGGGCAAGTTCTCTTGACGCTTGGTGACACCGAGCAGCGCCGCAACTATCTCAACGCGCGTGAAACCATTGGCAAGCTGATCGATCTCGGCGCCGTGCCCGTCATCAACGAGAACGATACGGTTGCAACGAGCGAAATTCGCTATGGCGACAATGACCGCCTCGCTGCGCGCGTTGCGACGATGGCGAGCGCCGATTTGCTCATTCTGCTTTCCGACATCGACGGGCTTTATGACGCGCCGCCCGGCAAAAACTCGAACGCGAAGCTGATCCCCGTCGTGCAACGCATCACTTATGAGATCGAATCGATGGCGGGTGACGCCGGCTCCGAGCTCTCGCGCGGCGGCATGAAGACCAAAATCGAAGCGGCGAAGATCGCGACCAGCGCGGGCACGCATATGGTGATCGCGTCGGGAAGGAAGCTGCATCCGCTGCGGGCGATTGCTTCAAACGCGCCCTGCACCTGGTTTCTCACGCCGGCCTCTCCCGTCACCGCGCGCAAGAAATGGATCGCGGGCGCGCTCGAAGCAAAAGGCGTCATTCATATCGACGAAGGCGCGGTCGCCGCGCTTCGCCGGGGAAAGAGTTTGCTTCCCGCCGGCGTCGTGAAGATCGAAGGCCAGTTCGCGCGCGGCGATGCCGTCATCGTGCGCGGACCCAACGGTCACGAGATCGCACGCGGCCTTGTCGCCTTCGACACCGAGAACGCGACGAAAATCCTTGGGCAAAACAGCAAGCGCATCGAAGGCATTTTGGGCTATGCTGGCCGCTCGGAAATGATCCATCGCGACGATCTCGCGATGGCGGGTGAGTAATAAGATGGATGCGAAAGTGAAAGCGGCCGAGAGCGGCGATGTGAGCGCGCTTTTGCGCGAAATCGGCATGCGCGCCCGCGCGGCCGCGAAGGTGCTGGCGCTAGCCGACGCGGCGAAAAAATCGGCGGCGCTTCACGCCGCAGCCAAGGCATTGCGCGACGACACGGCGAAAATCCTGAAAGCCAATGCCGAAGACATCGCCGACGCGAAGAAAAATGGCGCCGCGGCGGCCTTCATCGACCGGCTGATGCTTGACGAGAAGCGCATCGCCGCGATGGCCGAAGGCGTCGAAACCGTCGCTAAAATTGCGGATCCCGTCGGCCAAATCACCGCCGCCTGGGACCGGCCGAACGGGCTCAAGATCGAGCGCGTGCGCACGCCCCTCGGCGTGATCGCGGTCGTTTACGAGTCCCGCCCGAACGTCACCGCCGACGCGGGCGCCCTCGCCTTCAAGGCCGGAAATGCCGTGATCCTGCGCGGCGGCTCCGACAGTTTTCGCTCCTCGCAAGCGATCCATGCCGCGATGGCGCGCGGGATCGTGAGCGCGGGCCTGCCTGCCGATGCGATTCAGCTGGTGCCGACGCGCGACCGTGAAGCCGTCGGCCTTCTTCTTTCCGGCCTCGACGGCATGGTTGATGTCGTCGTGCCGCGCGGCGGAAAAAGCCTCGTCGGCCGCGTGCAGGCGGAAGCGAAGGTTCCCGTGTTCGCCCATCTCGAAGGCGTCTGCCACGTCTATGTGAACGCGCCCGCCGATCTCGATATGGCGAAGAAGATCGTCTTGAACGCCAAGATGCGCCGCACCGGCGTTTGCGGCGCGGCGGAAACATTGCTCGTCGACAAGAAGCTCGCGGGCTCGCATTTGAAGCCGCTCGTCGAAATGCTGATCGACGCCGGCTGCGAAGTGCGCGGCGACGAAGCGACGAAGAAAATTGACAAGCGCGTCGTCGCGGCGAAGGACGACGATTGGTCGACCGAATATCTCGACGCGATCATTTCCGTCGGCGTCGTCGACGGGATCGACGAAGCGGTGGATCACATCAGCCGTTATGGCTCGCATCATACGGATTCGATTGTCACCGACGATTTGAGGGCCGCAGAAACATTTCTCGATCGCGTCGATTCCGCGATCGTGCTGCATAACGCCTCGACGCAATTCGCCGACGGCGGCGAGTTCGGCTTCGGCGGCGAGATCGGTATCGCTACCGGCCGCCTGCATGCGCGCGGCCCCGTCGGCGCCGAGCAACTCACTTCGTTCAAGTACCGCATCCGCGGCAGCGGGCAGACGCGCCCCGGATGAAGAAAGCCAAAAAGAAAAAGGCGAAAAAACCCGCCCCGAAACGGCGGGCAAAACGGGCGGCGCGCCGAGCGAAGAAGCCCGCGCGCAAGCGCGCGCGCGTCACGGCTCGCCGCAGCACGCGAAAATCCGCTCCGCGCCGTCCGGCGGCTCTCGTGCGACGCTATCCGATGCCGCCCGCGAGCCCCGGCATGAAGATCGGCCTCTTTGGCGGCAGCTTCAATCCGCCGCACGAGGCGCATCGCGCCGCGAGCATGCTGGCGCTCAAGCGGCTTGGCCTCGATCGCATCTGGTGGCTGGTGACGCCGGGGAACCCGCTCAAGAACAACGCGAAGCTTCCGCCGCTCGAAAAACGTATCGAAGCCGCGCGCAAGGTTGCGGCGAGCCCCAAAATCGACGTTACCGGCGTCGAGGCGGAACTCGGCACCCGTTATACCTTCGACACCGTGACACGGCTGCGACAGCGCCGACCCGGGGTCGATTTCGTGTTCATCGTCGGTGCCGACAATCTTGCGCATCTCCATCGCTGGGAACGCTGGCGCGGCTTACTTCGCAAGATCGCGCTTGCCGTCGTTGACCGGCCCGAGTTCGAATTGTCCTCGCTCGCGGCGCCCGCGGCTGTTGCCTTCGGCCAGTTTCGCATTACAGAAAATAAGGCCAGAATGATTCCGCGACTCAGCCCCCCGGCCTGGGTCTTCCTGCGGGGGCTGAAGTCGGAACTTTCGTCGACCGCATTGCGTAAACTCAAAAGGACGAGATCGAGAAAAGGTTGAAGCCACGAATGGCGAAAAAAGCGTCGAAGAAGTCGAAAGCCCGCGGCGGTAAGAAATCCGCCAAGTCCAGCCAAAAGCCCGCAAAGAAAGCGGCGCCCAAAAAAGCCAGCAAGAAAACGAAGAGAGCGCCCAAGGCGTCTGTAAAGGCGCCGACAAAGCTTTCAAAAAATCCGTTGCTGAATACGATTCTTGCCCGGCTCGACGAGGATCAGGCGATCAACACCGTCCAGATCGACTTGCAGAACAAGTCGACCATCGCCGACACCATGGTCGTCACCTCCGGCCGCTCCAACCGGCATGTGAACGCCATCGCCGAACACGTCATCGACAGCATCCACAAGAGCGGCTCGCCGCGCGTGCGCGTCGAAGGCATGCCGAATTGCGACTGGGTGCTGATCGACGCGGGCGACGTCATCCTGCACATCTTCCGTCCCGAAGTGCGCGCCTTTTATAATCTCGAAAAGATGTGGTCGCGCGCACCCGTGCAGGGCTGAGCCGTGCGTCTCCGCATCACCGCGGTGGGACGGCTGAAGTCGGGCCCCGAGCGCGAGATGCTGGATCGCTATGTCGAGCGCGCGACGCTCACCGGCCGCTCCGTCCATCTTTCCCCGTTAGAGATCATGGAAGTCGCCGATTGCCCGGCGAAGCGGCCGGAAGATCGCATGCGCGAGGAATGGGCCGGCTTGCAGAAGCCGATGATCACCGGCGGACGCCGCATTGTACTCGACAGCCGCGGAAAGAGCCTTTCGAGCGAGGAATTCGCGATGAAGCTGATGCAGTTCCGCGACGGCGGCGCGGATGCCGCCGTCTTCCAGATTGGCGGCGCCGATGGCCTGCCGGACGAGGCGCGCAAAGGCGCCGATCTCGTGCTCGCCTTTGGCGCCGCGACCTTCCCGCACCAGCTCGTGCGGATTTTGCTCGCCGAGCAGATCTACCGCGCGGTTACGATATTGACCGGGCATCCTTATCATCGCGGCTGAAAACGCTCCGAAAACGGCCCGGCGAAAGTGGCAGAATGCCCGCCATGATTCGCTTCTCCTCCGTGCTTCTCGCCTGCGGTCTCATCGCCGCCTCCCCGGCCGCGGCCGAGACGCCCGCGCCGCCTTCGAGCGCGCAAGCGGTGCAAAAATCCGAGCGCGAAAAGGAATTGAAGCTTCTCCGCCGCGATCTGCAGACCTCGCGCGAGCATGAAGCGAAGCTCAAAGCCGAGATCGACAAGATCAAGAACGACCGCGCCAAGCTTTCGAAGGCGCTCGTCGACAGCGCCGCGAATTCCCGCGCGCTGGAAGCAAAGATGACCGCGTCGGAAGCGAAGCTCGAGCCGCTCGATCTGCGCGAAGCCGAAATCCGCAAGTCGCTGCACGAGCGCCGCGACGTGCTCGCCAATGTGCTCGCCGCCATGCAGCGCATCGGCTCGTCGCCGCCGCCGGCTTTGCTTTTGCAGTCGGACGAAGCGCTGCAATCCGTGCGTGCCGCGATTCTCCTGGGTGCCGTGGTGCCCGAGATGCGCGCCCAGGCGGATAAGCTCGTGGCCGATCTCTCAGCGCTGGCGCAGGTGCGGCGAGATATCGCAGCCGAGCAGGAAGCCCTTCGCCAAAGCCAGATCGCGCTGGAAGAAGAGCGCGGCCGGATTTCCGCCTTGATTGAAGTCCGCCAGCGCGAATTCGGCGTCAATCAAAAGGCTTATGAAGCTGAGCGCGCGCGCGCGAGCACGCTCGCAAAACAGGCAGACAGCGTTCAAGATCTTGTGAGCAAACTGGAAAAGGAGATCACCGAGGCCCATGAGCGCGAAGTCCAGGCGAGGAACGCGGCGCTCACTGCCTTTGCGGACAGCAAGGGCAAGCTGCCGATGCCGGTCGCGGGCAAGCAAATCCGCACTTTTGGGGCTGCCAATGAAGCCGGTGGAACCGAAAAAGGGCTATCTATCGCCACCCGGCCGGGCGCGGAGGTGAATTCCCCTTGTGCCGGGCGCGTCGTTTTTGCCGGGCCTTTCCGCAATTATGGCCAACTCTTGATCCTTAATGCGGGCGGCGGATATCATATTTTACTTGCCGGCATGGAAAGCATTACCGTCGATCTCGGACAGATCGTAGTCGCGGGAGAACCCGTGGCGGTGATGGGCAACGGAGCTGCGATATCAGCCGTGTCGGCCCTCGGTTTTTCCGAGCCGATCCTATATGTCGAGTTCCGAAAGAACGGCAACTCGATTGACCCCGCTCCCTGGTGGGCGGCAACCGAAGACGAAAAGGTTCGCGGATAATGCGCAAAGTTTCATTGTTTCTACTCGGCACGGTCGCGGGTGCGGCTCTCGTCCTGTTCGCGGTTCAGCCCCGGGCGCTGACCGGCGTCTCCGCCGAAGCGGCGGCGAACTCCGACACCTATCGCCAGCTCAATCTATTCGGCGATATTTTCGAGCACGTTCGCGCGCAATATGTCGAGAAGCCGAATGAGAGCAAGCTGATCGAGAACGCGATCAACGGCATGCTCACCGGCCTCGATCCGCACTCGGCGTTCCTCGACGCCAAGAACTTCAAGGATATGCAGACGCAGACGCGCGGCGAATTCGGCGGCCTCGGCATCGAGGTCACGATGGAAGACGGCCTCGTGAAGGTCGTCTCGCCGATGGACGGGACTCCTGCCGCGCGCGCCGGCATCCAGCCGAACGATCTCATCTATCAGCTCGACGGCGAGCAGGTGAAAGGCCTCACGCTTGAACAGGCGGTCGACAAGATGCGCGGGCCGGCAAATTCCGCGATCGAGCTCAAGATCCTGCGCAAGGGCGTCGACAAGCCGGTCGACGTGAAGATCGTGCGCGAGATCATCTCGATCCGCAACGTGCGCTCCCGCGTCGAAGGCGGCGATGTCGGCTATGTCCGCATCGTCAGCTTCCAGGGCGAGCGCACGATGGAGCAGTTGAAGCAGGGCATCGCCGACATCCAGAAACAGGTGCCGGCCGACAAGCTCAAGGGCTACATCGTCGATCTTCGCAACAACGGCGGCGGCCTCCTCGATCAGGCGATCCTCGTCTCCGACGCCTTCTTGGAGCGCGGCGAGATCGTCTCGACCCGCGGCCGCAATGCCGAAGACACGATGCGCCACAACGCGCATCCCGGTGACATCACCGGCGGCAAGCCGATCATCGTCTTGATCAACGGCGGCTCGGCTTCGGCGTCGGAAATCGTCGCGGGCGCACTGCAAGATCACAAGCGCGCGACGCTCCTCGGCAGCCGTTCCTTCGGCAAGGGCTCGGTGCAGACCGTGATTCCGGTCGGCTCCTTCGGTGCGCTGAAGCTCACGACCGCGCGTTACTTCACGCCATCGGGCCGCTCGATCCAGGCAGAGGGCATCACGCCCGACATCGAGCTCGTGCAGGATCTCCCCGACGATCTGAAGGGCAAGGTGGAAACCCGCGGCGAATCTTCGCTGCGCGGCCATCTCAAGAACGCGGATATCAAGGAAGAGCAGAAGGGCTCCCCCGCTTACGTCCCGACCGATCCGAAGGACGACAAGCAGCTCAACATGGCGCTGGAACTCATGCGCGGCGTGCAGAAGAACGCCGCCTACCCGCCGAACGTGAAGGCTGCGATTCCGAACTGACCCTTTGCCATAATTGGCAAGAAACATTGGCGAGAAACCCCGTCCGGCTTGCCGGGCGGGGTTTTTGATTCGGGTTCCTCGGCGTCCTTCGAGACGGCCGCTGATGCGGCCTCCTCAGGACGAGCCCTCATGCTGAGGAGCCGCCGAAGCCTTTGCGAAGGCGGCCGTCTCGAAGCATGAGGGCGTGATAGAATCGCGCCGATTCGCGGCCACGCCGCAATCCAGCCGTTGGAGAGCGCCCCTTGGCCGCGGACGACCTCGGGAATCCCCTCAAGAAAAAGCACGGCAAGGGAGCAAAACGCTTCCTGCCGCCGCAGACGCTGCCGATCGCGGGCGGCGCGCTCGCCTTGTTCGCCGTCGTTTTTATCTGGATGAGCATCACCGGCGATCGCGGCGGCGGCGAGCCGTTTGCGATCGCCATCATCAACCGCGCCGAGCACCCGAAGCCCGCGACGAATACCGCGCCGTCGACCGGCCAGCGGCCGGCGGAAAAATCCGCGAGCGCGCCGCCCGGCTCGCGCACCGTCACCATCATCGATGGGAAAAGCGGCGAGCGGCAGGAAATCGTCATCAAGGACGCCGATCCCTCGCTTGCCGCGAACCCGCCGGCAAACGCCGCCGGCGCGCCGGCGGACGACCGGTTGGTGGAAGCCTCGCGTTTCGGCCCGATCCCGCGCATCGCGCCCGACGGCGCGCGCCCGCTCGACGTCTATGCCAGCGCCGCCGCGCAGAACGCCGATCGTCGCGCCGCGCGTATCGCCATCGTCGTCGGCGGGCTCGGCATTTCGAACGCGATCACGAACGAAGCGATCGCGAAGCTCCCCGATTCGATCACGCTTGCCTTCGCGCCCTACGGCAACGAGTTGCCAAAACTCGCGGCGCGCGCGCGCGGCACCGGACATGAAATTCTGCTGCAGTTGCCGATGGAGCCGTTCGATTACCCCGACAACGATCCCGGCCCGCAGACCATGGTGTCGTCCGCGACCGGCGAGCAAAATCTCGACCGGCTGCATTGGATGATGAGCCGCATCCAGGGCTATATCGGCGTCACCAACTATATGGGCGCGCGCTTCACCGCGACGGAAAAGGCGTTCTTTCCGGTGCTCAAAGACATCGGCAAGCGCGGACTTTTGTATCTCGACGACGGCTCCTCGCCGCGCTCGGTCGCGGCGAAAGGCGCGCAGGAAACGAAGGCGCCTTTCCTGAAAGCGGATGTCGTCGTCGACATCTCGCCGACCTGGGGCGACATCGATTCCGCGCTGGCCAAACTCGAGATGATCGCCGCCGACAAGGGCTATGCCATCGGCACCGCGACCGCGCTTCCCGTTTCGGTCGAGCGGATCGCGCGCTGGGCGAAAGCGGCGGAGGCGCGCGGCATCCGCATCGTGCCCTTGAGCGCGATCCTGCCGAAGGCTAAGCAGAGTTGATTGTAGCGCAGCTATAATCATCACCGGGCGAGCTAGCGAGATCCGGTGATCTCGATCCGCATACTGAGAACCATGCCGAAATACGACAAGCTTCCCTATCGCCCCTGCGTCGGCGTCATGCTGATCAATCATGACGGCCTTGTCTTCATCGGCCGCCGTCTCGGCGGGCCCGAGCATGTCGATGCGACTCACACCTGGCAGATGCCGCAGGGCGGCATCGACGAAGGCGAAGACCCTTATGAAGGTGCGCTGCGCGAGCTGTATGAGGAAACCAACGTGCGCTCGGTGACGAAGCTCGCGGAGGCGAAGGACTGGCACGCTTACGATCTGCCGAGCGAAGTCGGCAAAAGCGCCTGGCGCGGAAAATATCGCGGACAGAAGCAGAAATGGTTCGCGCTGCGTTTTACCGGCGACGACAAGGAAATCGATGTGAAGAAGCCCGGCGGCGGCAAGCACAAGCCGGAATTTCTGGAATGGCGCTGGGAAAAGATGGAGCGCCTGCCGGAGCTGATCATCCCGTTCAAGCGGGATGTGTACCTGCAGGTCGTGCGGGAGTTTTCGCGCTTCAGTGAGCGGAAGCCGTAGCGCCCGTAAGCTGCGCGGCGACCTGACGGAGCTGCACGACGCGCTCCGTCGCGTGATCGCGCGCGGGGCCGTCTTTTGCGGCAGCTAACTTCTCTTCGGCGACGGCGATTTCCTTCGCGATCGCGTCGGCCGAAAGTTCCTCCGCCGGCACCGCGTATTCGACGATCACCGTGAGGCCCGACGGACTCACTTCCGCGAAGCCGTCGCGCACATAGAAGCGCTTTTGCGTGTTGCCTTCGCGGATCGTGAGAATGCCGGGACGAAGCGCCGCGATGAGCGGCGCGTGGTTCGCGAGCACGCCAAAGTCGCCCTCCGCGCCGGGGCAGTCGACCTGATCGACCTGCCCGGAAAAGACGAGGCGCGCGGGAGAAGCAAGCTCAAACGGAAATGTAGCCATGTCTTCGGTCCGGAAATCCTAACTCAGAATTTGATCCTGCCGCGTTCCCTCGCAAAACCGAGCCCGAGGCCGAGCGCCCCGCCGATCAGCGCGAAGATCGCGATATGTTTCCACTGCTCCGACGTGAGCTCGCCGTTGTGGCGGCCGACGCCCTTGCCGGAGATTTCGATATTCAGCTTGCCGATGCGGATTTCCGCGATCTCGGGGCGCGTCGCGTAACCGATCACGCCGCCGATGATGACGCCGAGCACGAGCAGAAACACTTTCGGATTTCGCAACATGACCGGCGCCCTCCTGGTCGGTTAAGCCGCTTCGGCCGCGAGCTTCTTGCCTTTCTCCACGGCCTCTTCGATCGAGCCTACCATGTAGAAGGCGGCTTCCGGCAGGTGATCGTACTTGCCTTCGCACAAGCCTTTGAAACTCTTGATCGTATCGGCAAGTTCCACGAACTTGCCCGGCGATCCCGTGAACACTTCGGCGACGTGGAACGGCTGCGAGAGGAAGCGCTCGATCTTGCGCGCGCGCGCGACCGCCAGCTTGTCCTCTTCGGAGAGCTCGTCCATGCCGAGAATGGCGATGATGTCCTGCAGCGCCTTGTAGCGCTGCAAGATCTGCTGCACCTGGCGGGCGACGCCGTAGTGCTCTTCACCCACGATGAGCGGCGAGAGCATGCGCGAGGTGGAGTCGAGCGGATCGACTGCCGGATAAATACCCTTCTCCGCGATCGAGCGCGAAAGCACGGTCGTCGCGTCCAAGTGGGCGAAGGAGGTCGCCGGCGCAGGATCGGTCAAGTCGTCGGCCGGAACGTAAATTGCCTGCACCGAAGTGATCGAGCCTTTTTGCGTGGTGGTGATGCGCTCCTGCAGCGCGCCCATATCCGTCGCGAGCGTCGGCTGGTAACCCACCGCCGATGGGATGCGGCCGAGCAGCGCCGACACTTCAGAGCCGGCTTGCGTGAAGCGGAAGATGTTGTCGACGAAGAAGAGAACGTCCTGGCCCTGATCGCGGAAATGCTCAGCAACCGTGAGGCCCGTGAGGCCGACGCGGGCGCGCGCGCCCGGCGGCTCGTTCATCTGGCCGTAGACGAGCGCGCATTTCGAGCCTTCGCCGCCGCCCTTCTTGTTGACGCCGGATTCGATGAACTCGTGATAGAGGTCGTTGCCTTCGCGGGTACGCTCGCCGACGCCGGCGAACACGGAGTAACCGCCGTGGGCCTTCGCGACGTTGTTGATGAGTTCCTGAATGAGCACGGTCTTGCCGACACCCGCGCCGCCGAAGAGGCCGATTTTGCCGCCCTTGGCGTAAGGCGCGAGGAGATCGACAACTTTGATGCCGGTGACGAGAATTTCCGCTTCCGTCGATTGATCCGTGTAGGACGGCGCCGGTTGATGGATGGCGCGCTTCGCTTCCGCCTTGATGGCGCCGCCCTCGTCGACGGGCTCGCCGACGACATTCATGATGCGGCCGAGCGTGCCCGGGCCGACCGGCACCTCGATCGGCTGGCCGGTATCGGCGACTTCCTGCCCGCGAACGAGACCTTCCGAAGTGTCCATCGCGATGGTGCGGACAGTCGATTCGCCCAAGTGCTGCGCGACTTCGAGCACAAGACGCTGGCCCTGGTTCTTCGTCTCGAGCGCGTTCAGGATTTCCGGCAGATGGCCGTCGAACTGCACGTCGACGACGGCGCCGATCACCTGCGTGATCTTGCCGACCTTGTTGGTTGCGGGGGTAGCCATGATCGTCTCCTTCGAACTCTTCAGACTGCCGTGAGCTTCACGGGCACGTTGTTTCGGGTCGCCTTGGAATAGGGGCAAATGGAATGGGCGTCTTCGATCAACGCCATGAGCTTCGCCTTGTCGGCGCCGGGCAGCGCGACTTTGAGTTCGGCCGCGAGCGAGAATGCGCCGTTATCGACATTGAGCGTCACGTCGCAGGTGACTTTCGCCGCCTGCCCGTCGAGGCCGTGTTTTTTCGCGAGCACCAAAATCGCCTGCCCGAAACAGGCCGACCAGCCGAGCGCGAAGAGCTGCTCGGGATTGTGGCCTTCGCCCGAACCGCCGAGATCCTTCGGCAGCGCCATGGCGAGCGCGAGCGCGTTGTTTTCGAGAACCGAACGGCCGTTCCGGCCGCCCGAAGTCGTGGCACTCGTTTTGTAGCCCATCGCGTACTCCTTACAGCGCTTCCGCGCCGGAGATGATCTCGATCAGTTCCTTCGTGATCATCGCCTGGCGGGTGCGGTTATAGGTGATGGTCTGTTTCTTGATCATGTCGCCGGCGTTGCGCGTCGCGTTGTCCATCGCGGTCATGCGCGCACCCTGCTCGGAGGCGGCGTTTTCGAGAAGCGCGCGGAAAATTTGCGTCGAGAGATTGCGCGGCAATAAATCGGTAAGGATGTCCTCTTCCTCGGGCTCGTATTCGTAAGCGACGTTCAGGCCGGAGGATTCCTTCTTCTCGAACACCGGCGGGATGATCTGCTGCGCGGTCGGCACCTGCGCAATCACCGATTTGAAGTGCGAGTAGAAGAGCGTGACGACATCGAATTCGCCCGCCTCGAAGCGCGCGACGATCTTCTGCGCGATGCCCGCCGCGTTGTCGTAACCGAGCTGGCGCACGCCCCGAAGATCGACGGTCTCGATGATGAGCTTCTCGTACTGGCGGCGAAGCTGGTCGTAGCCCTTGCGGCCGACGCAGAAGATTTTCACCGTCTTGCCCGCCGCCTGCAGCCTCACAATGTGCTCGCGCGCGAGCCGCACGATCGCCGAGTTGAACGCGCCGCAAAGGCCGCGTTCGGACGTGCAGACGAGCATGAGATGCACGTCGTCCTTGCCAGTGCCGACGAGAAGCTTCGGCGATTCCGGCGAAGGGGTGATGCTCGACGCGATATTACCGAGCACGCCTTCCATGCGTTCGGCATAGGGCCGCGCCGCTTCCGCCGCCGCCTGCGCGCGCCGAAGCTTCGCCGCGGCGACCATCTGCATCGCCTTGGTGATCTTCTGCGTCGCTTTTACGGAAGCGATGCGGTTGCGGAGTTCTTTCAGCGAAGCCATGCGTTGCCCTTAGGCGAAGGATTTCGCGAAAGCGTCTACCGCGGCCTTGAGCTTCTTCGCCGTGTCGTCGGAAAGATCCTTCGACGAGCGCACCGCGTCGAGAACGTCGGCGTGCTTCGCGCGGATATGCGCGAGCAAGCCTTCCTCGAACGCCTTCACGCGGTTCACCGGCAGCGGGTCAAGATAGCCGTTGGTGCCGGCCCAGATCACGACCACCTGCTCTTCCATCTTGAGCGGCGAGAACTGGGCCTGCTTCAAAAGCTCGGTGAGGCGCGCGCCGCGATTGAGCAAGCGCTGGGTAGTCGCGTCGAGGTCGGAGCCGAACTGCGCGAAGGCCGCCATTTCGCGGTACTGCGCGAGCTCGCCCTTGATCTTGCCGGCGACCTTTTTCATCGCCTTGGTCTGTGCGGAGGAACCGACGCGCGACACCGAAAGACCGACGTTCACGGCCGGGCGGACGCCCTGATAGAAAAGATCCGTCTCCAGAAAGATCTGCCCGTCGGTGATCGAAATGACATTGGTCGGAATATAGGCCGACACGTCGTTCGCTTGCGTCTCGATGACGGGAAGCGCCGTGAGCGAGCCCGCGCCCTTCTCGTCATTCATCTTCGCCGCGCGCTCGAGAAGCCGCGAGTGGAGATAGAACACGTCGCCCGGATACGCCTCGCGTCCCGGCGGACGGCGGAGGAGGAGCGACATCTGGCGGTAGGCGACGGCCTGCTTCGACAGATCGTCATAGATGATCACGGCATGCATGCCGTTGTCGCGGAAATATTCGCCCATGGCACAACCGGAGAACGGGGCGAGGAACTGCATCGGCGCCGGGTCCGAAGCGGTTGCGGCGACGACGATCGAATATTCGAGCGCGCCCTGCTCTTCGAGCACCTTCACGAATTGCGCGACGGTCGAGCGCTTCTGGCCGACCGCGACATAGACGCAGTAAAGCTTCTGGCCTTCGGGCGCGCCCGCCGCGTTGAGCGGCTTCTGGTTAAGGATCGTGTCGAGCGCCACCGCCGTTTTGCCGGTCTGGCGGTCGCCGATGATGAGCTCGCGCTGGCCGCGGCCGATCGGGATGAGTGCGTCGATGGCTTTCAAGCCCGTCGCCATCGGCTCGTGCACGGATTTCCGCGGGATGATGCCGGGCGCTTTCACGTCGACGCGGGCGCGGTCCTTCGACTTGATCGGTCCCTTGCCGTCGATCGGGTTGCCGAGCGCGTCGACGACGCGGCCCAAGAGTTCCTTGCCGACCGGTACGTCCACGATCGCGCGCGTGCGCTTGACTGTCTGGCCTTCTTTAATCTCGCGGTCGGAGCCGAAAATGACGATACCGACATTGTCGCTCTCTAAGTTGAGCGCCATGCCGCGCGTGCCGTTTTCGAATTCCACCATCTCGCCGGCCTGCACATTGTCGAGGCCGAAGACGCGGGCGATGCCGTCGCCGACGGAGAGCACCTGTCCGACTTCCGTCACCTCGGCTTCCTGGCCGAAATTCTTGATCTGGTCCTTGAGGATCGCGGAGATTTCCGCGGCACGAATGTCCATCACCGAGCTTCCTTCATCGCAAGCTTGATCGAGTTGAGTTTGGTTTTGAGCGAGGCATCGACCATGCGGCTGCCGAGCTTCACTTTCAGCCCGCCGAGGATCGATGGATCGACCTTGATGTCGAGCGCGACGTCCTTCTTGGTCGTGGATTTGAGCGCGTCTTTCAGCGCATTGAGATGCGTGTCGGAGAGCGGCTCCGCCACCGTGATTTCCGCGCGCGTCTCTCCCTTATGCTGCGAGACGAGTGCGCGATAGGCCTTGGCCATGTCGTTCACCGCGAACAGGCGGCGGTTCTGCGTAATCAGCTTGAGAAATTTCGCGACCGTGCCGCCGATTTTCGCCCGATCGAGAATGGCTTCGAGCGCCTTGCCCTGTTCGTCGGCGGAAAAAACCGGGCTGCGGACGAGCCGCTCAAGATCGCCGACTTCGGAAACGAGTTTGTCGAAGCGGTCGAGGTCGGCTTGCGTGGAATCGAGGGTTCTTTCTTCGCGCGCGAGTTCGAACAGCGCGGTGGCATAGCGCCCTGCCATGCCGGATATGATCGGTTCGTTAGCCACAATCAGTCTCTCGGGTGCATCCGCGCCTGTAGGAGGCACGGCGGAGGCCCATTTCGTTCCGACGGAGTGTCGATTGAAAAGAGGCTGCGGCGCTCCGCCTCCCCCTTAGCCGCGGTTCAGTAACATGCCAGCTTGACGCGGTGCAATCGAAGAGCGGTGTTTCCCGACTAATTCGTTCGTTTCACGGGCATCGCATCCACAATGGCATCTTGCAAAAAGATATATCTTAAGATATATACAAATCAGCTATATCGTAAGCTATAACAAATACAGGAGAAAATCATGTTTGGCATGCGAAGTTACGGCGAATGCGGCCGCGGCCACTGGGCCGCAGGCCGGCACAGTCATCGCGGTTTCGGCTGGGGCCGTGGCCGTCATGGCGGACCTGGCGGATTTGGCGGCGGCGATATGTTTCGCGTCGGCCGGATGTTCGCTCAAGGAGACCTCAAGCTTTTGGTGCTCGCGCTCGTCGCGGAACAGCCGCGTCACGGCTACGACATCATCAAAGTGATCGAAGAGAAAACCAGCGGCACCTATAGCCCAAGCCCCGGCATCGTTTACCCGACGCTCACCTTCCTCGAAGAATCCGGCTATCTCACCGCCGAGAGCGAAGGCTCGAAGAAACTCTACAAGATCACCGACGAGGGCGAGAGCTATCTCAAATCGAACCGCGATCTTGTCGATGTCATTCTCGACCGGCTGACCGCCTTCGGCCGCCGCGCGGCCAAAATGCGCCGCGCATTCGGTCTCGACAGCGACGGCCAGCGCCTGCCGCAGGTCGTGGACGCGGCGATCTCGAACTTGCGCGAAGCGACGAGCAAGCGGCTCGAGAACGACGAGGAAGCGGAAACGAAGATCGTCGAAATCCTGATGCGCGCGGCGAGCGACATCAAGAATGCATGAAGCTATCGCGGACCTCTCCTCCCGTCATTGCCGGGCTTGACCCGGCAATCCCATGATGACGTTACGCCTGCGCTGAGGTTCGTCACGGATTACCGGGTCTCGCAGCGACAACCGCTCGCTCTGCTCGCGGGCCGCTGCGGCCCGGTAATGACAAATTTCATTTTGCTCACTAACAGAACTCACAAAAAACTCTGCGGATCGACATCGATCGCCACCTTCAGGCTGCCGCGCGGCCTTGGCGCGGCTTTAATCCAGTCGCGCAAATAGCCCGAGAGATCGAACATGCGCGCGGATTTGGCGAGCAATCGAAAACGATGCCGCCCGCGGATCAGCGAAAGCGGCGCCTCGGCGGGACCGAGAATGCGAATCGCCTCGTTGTAAGGCGCGATCGCCGCAAGCTCGCGCGCATATCCTTCCGCGGCCGCTTTTTCGTTCGCCGAGACAATGAGGCTCGCGAGCCTTCCGAATGGCGGGAGGCCCGTCTCCTCGCGCGCGGCGATCTCACGGTCGTAAAACGCCTGCCGGTCGCCTTCGATCAGGGCCTGCATCACCGGATGTTCCGGCTGATAGGTTTGCAGAAGTCCCTTGCCGTCCGTCGCTTCGCGGCCGGCGCGGCCGACGACCTGATGCAAGAGCTGAAAGGTCCGCTCCGCCGCGCGCGGATCGCCCTGCCCGAGGCCCAGATCGGCGTCGATCACACCCACAAGCGCAAGGCCCGGAAAATGGTGTCCCTTCGCGACAAGCTGCGTGCCGATCACGATGTCGATCTCGCCTTTGGTGATCGATTCAAGCTCCGCCTGCATCCGCTCGACGCCTCCGATCAGATCGGAAGAAAGCACGAGAATGCGCGCGTCCGGGAAGTGCCCGCGCGTTTCCTCTTCCAGCCGCTCGACGCCGGGGCCGATAGCTGTGAAAGAGTCGGGCTTCTCGCATTTCGGACAGAGATCGGGCGACGGCGCTTCATGCCCGCAATGATGACAGGCGAGTTTCCGCTTGAAACGGTGCTCGACGAGCCACGCGTCGCAATTCGGACAGCGCAACCGGTGGCCGCAGGAGCGGCAGAGCGTAAGCGGCGCGTAGCCGCGGCGGTTAAGGAAAAGAAGCGCCTGCTCCTTGCGCCCGATCGTCTCGGCAATTTCCTTTTGCAGATGCGGCGCGATCCAGCGGCCTTTCGCCGGGCCTTCCTTGCGAAGATCGATGGCGGAAAGCGGCGGCACGCGATTGCCGCCGAAGCGCTCAAGCAATGCGATGCGCCGGTAACGCTCGCGCCGCGCGTTGACCTCCGTCTCAATGGACGGCGTCGCGGACGCCAGCACGATCGGAATTTTCTTGAGCTGCGCGCGCACCACCGCCATGTCGCGCGCGTGATAGTGAACGCCGTCTTCCTGCTTGTAGGCAGGATCGTGTTCCTCGTCGACGACGATCAGCGCCAAATCCTTGAACGGCAGAAAGAGCGCCGAGCGCGCGCCGGCGACGACGGAAATCTCGCCTTTCCCCACCGCCTCCCAGGTACGCGCGCGCTTCCTGGGCGAGATCTGCGAATGCCACTCAGCGGGGCGCACGCCGAAACGCGCTTTGAAGCGATCTAGAAATCTTCCGGTGAGCGCAATTTCGGGAATGAGAATGAGCGCCTGCTTGCCCTCACGCACCGCTTCCGCGATCGCCTCAAAATAAACTTCCGTCTTGCCGGAGCCGGTGACGCCGTCGAGGAGATGGACGGAAAAGTTTTTTGCCTCCACCGCCGCGCGCAAAATATCGGCCGCGCTTGATTGTTCGTTCGTGAGTTTGGGCTCCGCGAAATCGAGCTCTGGCGGTGACGCAATGGGTTCCGGCGGAAGCTCCACCGCCTCCAGCGTCCCTTCGCCAATCAGCCCCTCGACGACGCCCGGTGAAACCCCCGCCTCTTTCGCCGCTTCGGTTTTCGGCCGGGTGAGCCCATCAGAGAGCAGCGAAATCACCCGCTCGCGCGCGGCCGTCATGCGCTTCGGCGTTTCGCCTTTCATGCGCACGCCGATTCGCGCGCGCGGGTCGCCAAGCTCCGCGTCGAAGCGAAGCGCCATGCGGAGCACCATGCCCTTCGGCGCGAGCGTGTAATTCGCGGCCCAGTCGATCAGCGAAACAAGGTCCGCAGGCAGCGGCGGCAAATCGAGCTTTTCCGTAATTTCCTTGAGTTTCGCGGCCTTCGGCGGCGCGCCTTCGCCCGGCCAGACGACGCCGATTTCCCGCCGCGTGCCGAGCGGCACCAGGACAAGATCGCCCGGTGCGACGCGCATTCCCGCCGGAACGCGATAGCTATAAGGTGCGTCGACCGCGACCGGCACAAGCACGTCGGCGATTCGCTCGGGCATTTTCTGCGATTTCCGTGAATTAACGCGGGATAAAGGCGAGCGGAGCCACAAGGAAAGGCGCTGTCAAGAGACGGAGCCGCGATGGCCCGCAACCGCGAAGAGAAACCCAAGATCGAAGCGCCGCAGAATGTGGCCGCGAAAGACGTGGCGCATGAAGTCGAGCGCTGGCTCGTGCATCTCGGCAGCGAGCGGCATCTCTCCGAACTCACCCTTGAAGTCTACGCCCGCGATGTCGGCGTGTTTCTCGGCTTCCTCGCGGAGCATCTCGGCGGCAGGCCTTCGCTGAAAGACCTCTCGAATCTCGCGCCCGCTGATGTGCGCGCTTATCTTGCCGCGCGCCGCGCGAGAGGAATCGAATCGCGCACCCTTGTCCGCATGCTCGCCGCCGCGCGCTCCTTTGCGCGTTTTCTCGAGCGCGAAGGCAAGGGCAAAGTGGCGGCGCTTGCCGCCGTCCGGGCCCCGCGCATCTCGAAATCACTCCCGAAGCCCATTTCCATCGGAAGCGCGAAACAGGTTTCCGATCCCGCGCTCCACGCCGGCGAAGAGCGCGAACCGTGGGTGCTTGCGCGCGATGCCGCCGTGCTCGCGCTCCTCTACGGCTCGGGCCTTCGCATCTCGGAAGCGCTTTCTCTGTCGCGCGGCGAAATTCCGGCATTGGGAAAAGCTGACTCCCTCACTGTCATCGGCAAGGGCAGAAAGGCCCGCATGGTCCCAGTGCTGCCGCAGGTATTCGCGCTCATCCATGATTATATCAAGTTATGCCCCATCGACCTTGCCGCCGACGCACCGCTTTTTCGCGGCGAGAAAGGAGGCCCGCTCTCCCCGCGCATCGTGCAGCTTGCGATGGAGCGGATGCGCGGCGCGCTCGGCCTTCCCGACACCGCGACCCCGCATGCGCTCCGCCATTCCTTCGCGACACATCTTCTCGCGCGCGGCGGCGATCTCCGTTCCATTCAGGAACTTCTCGGCCACGCGTCGCTTGCAACGACACAGATTTACACCGCTGTGGATTCCGCGCAGCTCATGAAAGCCTATAAAGCCGCCCATCCCCGCGCGCGGCTTTAGGCCTCTTGCGCTCCGCGCGCGCTTGGTGAAACTCCCTCCGACCACCGGGAGGGAAATCCATGGCCGAGCCGCACGAAGCCGCGCATGAAGCCGCCGAACACACCGAGCATGAAGGGCATGGCAGCACGAACAGGAAGATCGCCCTCCTGATCGCCGTGCTTGCGCTCTTCCTCGCCTTTTCCGAAACGCTCGGCAAAAGCGCGCAAACGACCGCGATCAGCAAGAATGTGGAATCCGCGAATCTCTGGGCATTCTTTCAGGCGAAATCGATCCGCCGCACCATCGTGCAGACGGCAGGCGACGAGATGAAGATTTACGGCGGCATCATCACCGACGAAAAGCTGAAGGCCGCGGCCGCGAAGCAGCTCGACGACTGGCAGAAAACCGCCGCGCGTTATCGCTCGGAGCCCGAAACCGGCGAAGGCACCGAGCAGCTCGCCGAGCGAGCTAAACACGCGAGCGAAGAGCGCGACCACGCGCTCGCGAAATATCACAATTTCGAGCTCGCTTCGGCGGCCTTTCAGGTCGCGATCGTGCTCGCTTCCGCGACGATCATCACCGGCATGTTCGTGCTCGCCTGGATTTCAGGCCTGCTCGGCGTCGGCGGCCTCGTGCTGATGGGGATCGGATTGTTCGCGCCGCACTTCATTCACTACGTGCCGTTTATCGGCGGGCATTAGGCAAAATAAAAACCCTCATGCTTCGAGACGCGTTGCTTCGCAACGCTCCTCAGCATGAGGGCTAGAATGTTCACCTCATCCTGAGGAGGCCGCACCGATGGCGCGTTTACGCGACATCGGCACCTAAAGCTGCCGTCTCGAAGGATGAGGTGAAAGGTTAGCGGGTGCGGCCGCTGCGCGATCCACCCGTGCTGCCGGTCTGGCCGCCGCTCATGCCCGGCCTGTTTACGCCGAGCGAGCCGCTGCCCGATCCCGATGCGCCCGCATTGCTGTTGACGCCGGAGCTGCCGGCACCCAGACCGAAATTTGCGCCCACACCGATATTCGAACCGGCGGAGGCGCCGCTGCCGCCCGTTCCGCCGCCAATGTGCGAACCTGCATTGGCGCCGCCGCTGCCGCCGATCGTCAAATTCTGCGCGGCCGCGGCAACCGACATTCCACCCAGAATCGCGGCGGCGAGCGTGAGTTTCTTGATGACGTTCATCGTCAATTCTCCTCTTTATGTTTGCGGAGCGCGCAACAGGCCGCGCGAGCCCGGCGGCAATAAGAGGATGCCTTGATGATTTGCTGATGATTTCCCGATGATTTCCCGGCGAAAATCCGAAGATTGCGCAGCAAAAGTTCCGCCGCGCGGCGGAACCGGAACCGCTACATGCTGAGTGCGCGCTTCTCGACTTCGAGCGCGGCTTCCTTCACGGCTTCCGACAGCGTCGGATGCGGGTGGCACGTGCGCGCGATGTCTTCGGACGACGCGCCGAACTCGATCGCGATCGTCACTTCCGTGATCATGTTTCCCGCGTCCGCGCCGACGATATGCGCGCCCAAGACGCGGTCGGTTTTCGCGTCCGCAAGGATTTTGACGAAGCCGTCGGTGGTCTTGTTCACCTTGGCACGGCCGTTCGCGGTGAACGGAAATTTTCCGGCTTTGTAGGCGACGCCTGCCGCCTTCAACTCTTCCTCGGTCTTTCCGACGGAAGCGACTTCCGGGAAGGTATAGATCACGTTGGGGATGGCGTCGTGATTGACGATTCCGGCCTTGCCCGCGATGTTTTCGGCGGCCGCAACGCCTTCGTCCTCGGCCTTGTGCGCCAGCATCGGCCCTGCGATCACGTCGCCAATGGCGTAAATGCCTTTCACATTGGTCTGGAATTTTCCGTCGACGATGACGCGATTTTTCTCATCTAACTTCACGCCAGCTTCCTTGAGTCCGAGCCCTTCGGTGTAGGGAACGCGGCCGATGGCGACGAGCGTGATGTCCGCTTCCAGCGTCTCGGCCTTGCCGCCCGCGGCGGGCTCGACCGTGACTTTCAGCGTCTTTCCTTTCGAATCGATGCCGGTGACTTTCGAGGCAAGCCGGAACTTGATGCCTTGTTTTCCGAGGATGCGCTGGAATTGCCGTGCGACCTCGCTGTCCATGCCGGGAAGGATGCGGTCGAGGAATTCGACGACCTCGACTTCCGCACCTAACCGCCGCCACACCGAGCCGAGCTCAAGCCCGATCACGCCCGCGCCGACGACGAGAAGCTTCTTCGGCACGGATGAGAGCGCGAGCGCGCCGGTCGAGGAAACCACGCGCTTCTCGTCGATCTCGACGCCTTTGAGCTTTGCGACATCGGAGCCGGTCGCGATCACGATCGCTTTCGTCTCGACGGTCTGCGTCTTGCCGCCGCCCGTGACTTCGATCTTGCCGGGCGCGACGATCTTGCCGATGCCCTGGAACGTGTCGATCTTGTTCTTCTTGAACAGATAATCGACGCCCTTCACATTGCCGTCGACGCCTTCCTGCTTGAACTTCTGCATTTGCGCGAGATCGAGCTTCGGCTTCGAGACGCCGATGCCCATGCCGGCGAAATCCTTTTCCGCTTCCTCGAACAAGTGCGAGGCGTGCAGAAGCGCCTTCGAGGGTATGCAGCCGACATTGAGACACGTGCCGCCGAACGTCTTGTCCTTCTCGACGACCGCGGTTTTCAGCCCGAGCTGCGCGGCGCGAATCGCGCAGATATACCCCCCGGGTCCACTGCCAATGACGACGACATCGTAGGCCATATCCGATTCTCCGCCGCTATTCGTCATGGCCAGGCTTGTCCCGGCCATCCACGCCTTGCTGTTGTTTGGAACTTAAAGACGTGGATGCCCGGCACAAGGCCGGGACTGCAATGAATTTTAGAGATCCAGCACCAGCCGCGCCGGATCCTCGAGATTCTCTTTCACGCGCACGAGGAACGTGACCGCCTCGCGGCCATCGACGATCCGGTGATCGTAGGAAAGTGCCAAATACATCATTGGCTTGATGACGACCTGCCCCTTGATCGCGACCGGGCGCTCCTCGATCCGGTGCATCCCGAGAATGCCCGACTGCGGCGCGTTCAGGATCGGCGTCGACATCAATGATCCATAAATGCCGCCGTTCGAGATCGTGAACGTGCCGCCCTGCATGTCTTCGATGGTGAGCTGGCCGTCGCGCGCACGCCGGCCGAAATCGGCGATGGTCTTCTCGACCTCAGCGATCGTCATGAGGTCGGCGTCCTTCACCACTGGCACGACGAGGCCCTTGTCGGTGCCGACCGCGACGCCGATGTGGTAATAATTCTTGTAGACGAGCTCGTCCGCGTCGATCTCGGCGTTCACCGCCGGAATTTCCTTCAGCGCCTGGATGCAGGCTTTCACGAAGAAGCCCATGAAGCCGAGCTTCACGCCGTGCTTCTTCTCGAACGCTTCCTTGTAATGCGAGCGCATTTCCATCACCGCGCTCATGTCGACGTCGTTGAATGTCGTCAGCATCGCGGCGGTGTTCTGGGCGTCTTTCAGGCGCCGCGCGATAGTCTGGCGCAATTTCGTCATCCGCACGCGCTCTTCGCGCGGCTGATCGCCTGCCGGTGACGGCGCCCGCGCGGCAACCGGCGCGCTTCCCGGACCCGCGGCGATCGCCGCCAGCATGTCGCCCTTTGTCACGCGGCCATCCCTGCCGGTGCCGGCGACGCTCGAAGGACTGACGCCGCTCTCGGCGGAAAGCCGGCGCACCGAAGGCGCCTGCTGATCGTTGGAAACTTTCAAAGGCTGCGATGCCGCCGCTTTCGGCGCAGCCGCAGGAGCCGCTTGCTTCGCGGGTTCGGCCGCTTTGGGAGCCGCTTTCGCGCCACCCGCGCCTTCGTTGATCGAACCGAGCACGGCGCCGACTGCGACCGTGTCGCCGTTCTTTGCCTTGATCTCGCCGAGCACGCCCGCGGCAGGAGAAGGCACTTCGACCGTGACCTTGTCGGTCTCGAGTTCCACCAAGGGCTCATCCACCGCGACCGCGTCGCCCGCCTTCTTGAACCAGCGCCCGATCGTCGCCTCGGTGACCGATTCACCCAGGGTTGGAACGCGAATGTCGGTGCTCATTTCTTTGTCTCCAGGGTGCCGCTAACCGAGGGCTTCGTCGAGGAAGGCTTTTAACTGCTTCAAGTGGTTGGACATGAGGCCGGTCGCGGTCGAAGCCGATGCCGCGCGGCCGACGTAACGCGGGCGCTGATGCGTCGCCTGAATCTGCTCCAGCACCCATTCGAGATAAGGCTGCACGAAGGCCCATGCACCCTGGTTGCGCGGCTCTTCCTGGCACCAGATGATTTCCGCTTGCTTAAAGCGCGATAGCTCCGCGACCAGCGCCTTCAGCGGGAACGGGTAGAGCTGCTCGACGCGCAGAAGATAAATGTCGTTCACGCCGCGCTTCTCGCGCTCTTCATAAAGATCGTAATAGACCTTGCCGGAGCACAAGACGACGCGGCGCATCTTGTCGTCGGAGACGAGTTTGATCGGCTCGTTCGGTAACTGCTGCGCGTCGTCCCAGAGGATGCGGTGGAAGGAAGTATCCGCGCCCATTTCCGAAAGCTTCGAGACCGCCTTCTTGTGGCGCAGAAGCGATTTCGGCGTCATCAGGATCAAGGGTTTCCGGAAATCGCGCCGCAGCTGCCGGCGCAAAATGTGGAAGTAGTTCGCGGGCGTCGTGCAGTTCGCAACCTGCATATTGTCTTCGGCACAAAGCTGCAGGTAGCGCTCTAACCGCGCCGACGAGTGTTCCGGCCCCTGCCCTTCATAGCCGTGCGGAAGCAGCATCACGAGACCGGACATGCGCAGCCATTTGCGCTCGCCGGACGAGATGAACTGGTCGATCACGACCTGCGCGCCGTTCGCGAAATCGCCAAACTGCGCCTCCCAGAGGGTCAGCGCCTTCGGCTCCGCGAGCGAGAAACCGTACTCGAAGCCGAGCACCGCTTCTTCCGACAGCATCGAGTTCAGCACCTCGAATTGCGCCTGCCCTTCGCGCAGATGATTGAACGGGACATAGCGCTCCTCGTTCTGCTGATCGAGAAGCACCGAGTGACGCTGCGAGAACGTGCCGCGCTCGACATCCTGGCCGGAGAGGCGAACTTTCGTCCCCTCTTGCAGGAGCGAGCAGATGGCGAGCGCTTCGCCCGTCGCCCAGTCGATGCCTTCGCCCGACTCGATCGCCTTCGCGCGGGTGTCGAGGAAGCGCGTCACGGTGCGATGCGGATGGAATCCTTCCGGCGTTTTCGTGATCTTGCGGCCGATTTCCTTGAGCTCTTCCACCGGAACGCCGGTGTTGCCGCGGCGCGGATCGTCGAAATGATCGGCGACCTTGAAGCCCGACCATTTGCCATCCAGCCAGTCCGCCTTGTTCGGCCGATAGCTCTGGCCGCCCTCATATTCGCCTTCGAGATGCGAGCGCCAGCCGGCTTTCATGCGGTCGAAGTCTTCCGCCGTGAGCAATCCTTCGGCCTGCAGCTTTTCGCCGTAAATCTGCAGCGTCGACGGATGCGCGCGGATCTTCTGGTACATCAGGGGCTGCGTGAAGGACGGCTCGTCGCCTTCGTTGTGGCCGAAGCGGCGATAGCAGAACATGTCGATCACGACGGGCTTATGAAATTTCTGCCGGAACTCGGTCGCGATCTTCGCGCAGAACACCACCGCTTCCGGGTCGTCGCCATTCACGTGGAAGATCGGCGCTTCGATCATCTTCGCGACGTCCGAGGGATACGGCGACGAGCGCGCATAGCGCGGGTTGGTCGTGAAGCCGATCTGGTTGTTGACGATGAAATGGATCGAGCCGCCGGTGCGGTAGCCCTTCAGCCCCGACAATCCGAAGCATTCCGCGATCACGCCCTGGCCCGCGAAAGCCGCGTCGCCATGGATGAGGAGCGGCATCACCGAGACGCGCTCGTCCGGCTTGTCGCCGTGCTGATCCTGCTTCGCGCGCACCTTGCCGAGCACCACGGGATCGACGATCTCAAGATGCGACGGGTTCGCGGTCAGCGACAGATGCACCTTGTTCTTGTCGAACTCGCGGTCCGAGGAAGCGCCCAAGTGATACTTCACGTCCCCGGAGCCTTCGACTTCGTCCGGCGTCGCCGAGCCGCCTTTGAATTCGTGGAAGATCGCGCGGTGCGGCTTTGCCATCACATGCGCGAGCACGTTGAGGCGCCCGCGATGGGCCATGCCGAAGACGATTTCCTTCACGCCGAGCGCGCCGCCGCGCTTGATGATCTGCTCCAAGGCCGGGATCATCGACTCCGCGCCATCTAAGCCAAAGCGCTTGGTGCCGGTGTATTTGACGTCGATGAACTTCTCGAAGCCTTCCGCCTGCACGAGCTTGTTCAGGATCGCGCGCTTGCCTTCGCGGGTGAAGGTGATTTCCTTGTCGGGCCCTTCGATGCGTTCCTGAATCCACGCTTTCTCTTCGGGCGAAGAGATGTGCATGAATTCGACGCCGATCGTCTGGCAATAAGTGCGCTGAAGAATGTCGACCATCTCGCGCACGGTCGCGAATTCCATGCCGAGCACGTGATCGATGAAAATCTTGCGGTCGAGGTCGGCGTCGGTGAAGCCGTAGGACGCGGGGTCGAGCTCGGGGTGCTTGCCTTCGGGCTCGAGTTGCAGCGGATCGAGCTTCGCATGCAGATGGCCGCGCATGCGGTAGGCGCGGATCATCATCAGCGCTTTGACAGAGTCGCGCGTCGCCTGCTGCACTTCCGCGTCCGACATCTCGATGCCGCGCGGCAGCGCCTCGCCTTTCAGCTTCTTCGCGATGCCCTTTTCGACTTCGATCCAGTTGCCGTCGAGCGCGGAGACCAGTTCGCCATTCATCGGCACCGGCCAGTTCGGTTTTTTCCAGGACGCGCCGCGCGCGTTCTTGACCGCGTCGCCCTGCTCTTCCTTCAATCCCGCAAAAAAAGAGCGCCATGCGCTGTCGACCGAAGCCGGGTCCTGCTCGAATTTCGATTGCAGGTCTTCGAGATAGGTCGCGTTGCCTCCGTACAGGAAGGAGGTCTTGAGAAAGACGTCGGTGTCCGAATTGTTTGCCATGGCCTTGATCCTGGCGCTTCGTCCGGCCCAGATTCGTGCATCCCGGAGGAAGGTACCGGAATGCATATAGAGGCGACGCGCAAGCGCGTCACCCTCCTTATATCGTGATTTAGAATTATATCGGGCCTGATCTAAATTATTACAAAGGCCCCGGGTCGCGGGTATCCGGCGGCATGACGCCGCCGGAATTGGAAATGATTTTCACCTCCCGGCGATCACTTTCCTTTCAGAACTTCCGCGAGCGTCTTGCCGAGCCGGGCGGGTGACGGCGACATCTTAATACCGGCCGCTTCCATGGCGGCGATCTTCGATTCCGCGTCGCCCTTTCCGCCCGAAATGATCGCTCCGGCATGGCCCATGCGGCGGCCCGGAGGGGCGGTGCGTCCGGCGATGAAGCCCACAATCGGCTTTTTCCGGCCCTTTTTCGCTTCGTCCTTCAGGAACTGCGCGGCGTCTTCTTCGGCCGAACCGCCGATTTCGCCGATCATGATGAGGGCTTCGGTATCCTTATCGCCAAGGAACAATTCCAAAACGTCGATGAATTCGGTACCCTTCACCGGATCGCCGCCGATACCCACGCAGGTCGTCTGGCCGAGGCCTTCTGCCGTCGTTTGGAACACTGCCTCATAAGTGAGCGTTCCGGATCTTGAAACGATCCCGACTTTTCCCTTCTTGTGAATGTGCCCCGGCATGATGCCGATCTTGCACTCTTCCGAGGTGATGATGCCCGGGCAGTTCGGCCCGAGGAGCCGCGACTTCGAGCCGGAGAGCGAGCGCTTCACCCGCACCATGTCGGCTACGGGAATGCCCTCGGTGATGCAGACGATCAGCGGCACTTCCGCGTCGATCGCTTCGCAGATCGCGTCGGCCGCGCCCACCGGCGGGACGTAAACCACGCTCGCGTCCGCTCCGGTCTTCTTGCGTGCTTCGGCAACGGTGTCGAATACCGGCAAGTTGAGATGCGTCTGGCCGCCTTTGCCGGGGGCGACGCCGCCGACCATCTTGGTGCCGTACTTGATCGCCTGCTCCGAGTGGAACGTGCCGTTCTTGCCGGTGAAACCCTGGCAGATGACTTTCGTGTTCTTGTTGACGAGGATCGACATTACTTGGACCCCTTCACGGCGTTCACGATTTTCTGCGCGGCATCGTCGAGATCGTCAGCCGACACGACGTTGAGGCCGGATTCTTTGATGATCTTCTTGCCGAGATCGACATTGGTCCCTTCGAGGCGCACGACGAGCGGCACCTTGAGGCCGACTTCCTTCACGGCCGCCACCACGCCTTCCGCGATCACGTCGCAGCGCATGATGCCGCCGAAGATGTTGACGAGAATGCCTTTCACCTTCGGATCGGAAGTGATGATCTTGAACGCCGCCGCCACTTTCTCTTTCGTCGCGCCGCCGCCGACATCGAGAAAGTTCGCAGGGGAGGCGCCATAAAGCTTGATGATGTCCATGGTGGCCATCGCAAGGCCCGCGCCGTTCACCATGCAGCCGATCGTGCCGTCGAGCGCGATGTAGTTGAGGTCGTATTTCGACGCCTCGACTTCCTTCGGATCTTCCTCGCTGACGTCGCGGAGCGCAACGACGTCCGGATGACGGAACAGCGCGTTGTCGTCGAATCCGACCTTGGCGTCGAGGCAGACGATCTTGTTGTCTTTCGTCACGATCAGCGGATTGATTTCGAGGAGGCTCATGTCCTTCGCGACGAACGCGGTATAAAGCTTCTCAGCGAGCGCGACCGCTTGCTTGGAAAGATCGCCTTCGAGCCCCAGCGCCGCCGCGACGCGGCGGCCGTGGTGCGGCTGGATACCGGTCGCAGGATCGACCGAAAAGGTGACGATCTTTTCCGGCGTGTCATGCGCGACCTTCTCGATGTCCATGCCGCCTTCGGTCGAGACGACGAATGCGACGCGCGAGGATTCGCGATCGACGAGGAGCGAGAGATAGAATTCTTTCGCGATCGCCGCGCCCTCTTCGATATAGACGCGGCCGACTTCCTTGCCGGCGGGGCCGGTCTGGTGCGTGACGAGCGTCGAGCCGAGCATGCGCTTCGTCTCGTTCTTCACGTCGTCGACGGATTTCACGACCTTGACGCCGCCGGCCTTGCCGCGGCCGCCCGCATGGATTTGTGCCTTCACCACCCAGAGCGAGCCGCCGAGTTCGTTCGCGGCTTTGACCGCTTCGTCCGGCGAGAAAGCCGGGATGCCGCGCGGCACCGGCGCGCCGAATTCGCGCAGGACGGCCTTGGCCTGATATTCGTGGATGTTCATTGACGCTCCCCTCGCTCAGCCCGGGTCTTGGGCGAGCCAATTATACATTATTACACGCTTATACATTACGGCCGCGATTTCGCAATCACGTCCTGCATGTTTCAGCGCTCGGCAAAATCGCTTTTGTGCTTTGCACAAACAAGCGAATTTCGCGAGGGGATTCTTCGCTATTTGCCGAAGTCGGGCGCGATCTTGATGCAAGCGTCGACGAGGCCCTGCACGGCTCCGACCGACTTGTCGAACATCGACTGCTCCGGTTTGTCGAGCTTGATCTCGACCACCCGCTCGACGCCCTTGGCGCCGATCACCACCGGCGCGCCGACATAAAGTCCCTTCACGCCGTATTCGCCGTTCAAGAAGGCGGCGCATGGCAGCACCCGCTTTTTGTCCTTGAGGTAGCTCTCCGCCATCGCAATCGCCGACGACGCCGGCGCGTAGAACGCCGAGCCTGTCTTGAGCAAGTTCACGATCTCAGCGCCGCCATCGCGCGTCCGCTGCACGATCGCTTCGATGCGCGCATCCGTCGTCCAGCCCATCCTCACGAGGTCCGGAAGCGGAATGCCTGCGACCGTCGAATAGCGCACGAGCGGCACCATCGTGTCGCCATGGCCGCCAAGCACGAAGGCAGTGACGTCTTCGACGGACACTTTGAATTCGTCGGCGAGGAAGTAACGGAAGCGCGCGCTGTCGAGCACGCCCGCCATCCCGACCACCATGTTCTTCGGAAGGCCGCAGGCCTTCTGCAGCGCCCATACCATCGCGTCCAAGGGATTGGTGATGCAGATGACAAACGCCTTCGGCGCATATTTCGAAATGCCGGCGCCGACCTGCTGCATCACCTTGAGATTGATGCCGAGAAGATCGTCGCGGCTCATGCCAGGCTTTCTTGGAACGCCCGCGGTAACGATCACGACATCCGCGCCTTCAATGCCCTCGTAGGAGTTCACGCCGGTGACGCGCGCGTCGAAATCCTCCACGGGCGAGGCTTCGGCGATGTCGAGCGCCTTCCCCTGCGGCATGCCCTCCGCGACGTCGAAGAGGATAATGTCGCCGAGATCCTTGAGGCCGGAGAGGAGAGCGAGAGTGCCGCCGATTTGGCCTGCACCGACGAGAGCGATTTTGTTGCGCGCCATGATGAAGATTCCGCTTGAGAGCGCCCGCGAGGGCCGAAAGATGGGCCTAGGCTCTAACTCGTTTGCATGAAGCGCTCAAGCGGCGCACCTGAAACTTACGGCGCGGCGAGTTACGTCTCGACGATACCGCCCATGCCGCCCGCGCCGCCATGCGTGTCGCGCCGCCCGTGCGGAAGCGCGAGATAACTTTCGGAACGCATTTCCATCAGACGAGAGGCGGTGCGGTGAAATTCGAACGTTTCGAAGCCTTCGGTGCCTCGATAAAGCGCGTCGGGCTCGGCGGCGGCGGATACGATTAGCTTCACCGCATTGTCGTAAAGCGTGTCGATCAAAAGAATGAAGCGTTTCGCCTCGTTCTTCCGCTCCTGCGACATCACCGGAATATTTTCGACGACGAGCGCGTGGAACGTGCGCGCGATCTTGACGAAATCGGTGGCGCCCAGGGGCTTCACGCAAAGATCCTCGAACGAAAATCGCGCTGCGCCGCCGCCCGCGCAGGGAACATGGATGCTGCGCCCGAGTAGCGGCAAGTCCACCGGCGCGCCGCCGTCCGGCGCAAGCTGCTTCCAGGCGGCGTTGATCGCCTGCTTCGCTTTTTTATCGGCCGGGACATGCCAGCTCTGCACGCCCGCGAGTTTTTCCATCCGGTAATCGGTGCGCGACGTAAGCTCCACGACTTCGAGCTTCTGCTCGAGCAAATTAATGAACGGCACGAACAGCGTGCGGTTCAATCCATCCTTGTAGAGATCAGAAGGAGGCACGTTCGAGGTCGCGACCATCACGAGGCCCGCTGCGAATAATTTTTCGAACAGGCGTCCGAGGATCATCGCGTCGGCGATGTCGGTGACGATGAACTCGTCGAAGCATAAAAGCGTCGTTTCGCTCGCGATCGCCGCGGCCGTCATCTCGAGCGCATCGCCTTCTTTGATGTCGCCGTACTTCATACGGTGACGAAACTCCTGAACGCGCGCATGCACCTCAACCATGAATTCGTGAAAATGCACGCGCCGCTTGCGCGCCACCGGCACGCCCGCGAAGAAGAGATCCATCAACATGGTCTTGCCGCGACCGACATCGCCCCAGAGATAAAGCCCGCGCGGCGGCGACGGGTTTTTTCGCGCCATCAACCAGCCGAGCGCACCGGATTTCTGCGCGGGCCGGTATTCGGCAAGCTCGCGCTCCAGTCTCGCAAATTTTCGGATCGCGTTTTCTTGTCCGGGATCTGATTCGATCTTTCCGGCTGAAACTTCAGCCGCGTAGCGCCCGGCGATCGCCGACATGCGAAATGCACCCCGTGACTTGTTCTTTCGCCTTAGCGGGCGAGACGTATGCGATCAAGCGTTCGAAGGAGCAGTCTCGCAGCAAGTCATTGAAGATAAGTGGAAAATTGCGGCTCCGTGCCTTTTCAACAACCGTCCGCGCTCGTCATGCAAATGCTGCATGGCGGCAATACATTGATATCAAACGTAAAATCGCCATATCCCTGTTGATAACTGTGGTGATAAGGGCATGACACACGACCGCGAAACACCGGGAACGATCCGCAAGCTCTGGCCGAGCGAGACCAAGAGCTTCCGCGAACATTTGCTGCGGCTCGACCCCGAGAGCCGCGCGAACCGCTTCGGCACGCCGGTCACCGACTACTTCATCGAGCAATATTCCGCGCGCGCGCTCGGCGCGGATTCGATCGTGCATGGATATTTCGTCGACGGAATTTTGCGCGGTTGCGGCGAACTCCGCGGCTTTCAAACGCTCGCACCGCGCGCGGCCGAAGCCGCGTTCAGCATCGAAAAACCGTTTCAAAACAACGGTGTGGGCTCCGCGTTGATGGGTCGCACGATTCTCGCGGCGCGCAATCGCGGCGTCAAAAAACTTTTCATGAATTGTCTGTCGCACAATCATCCGATGCAGGCGATCGCGCGCAAGTATCACGCCGATCTTAAATTCGAAGCGGGCGACGTCGTCGCTGAAATCGCCAATGCGCGTCCTGATCCGCTGTCGCTATTCCGCGAATTCGTCGCCGACGGATTTGGTTTTTCGCGCGCGCTGCTCGACGCGCAGAGCAAGTTCCTGCGCGCGGCGTGATCGTCGCGCTCGCGACGCGCGCGCACGAAAGCCTTCCTCGCAAGTTTTTAGTGGAAAGTTCCGCGTTTCTGCGTGATAAGTGATTCGCTGAGCGTTTCATCGGAGACGATGATGTCGAAGAGCGACAACAATTCGAATGACGATCGCAAGATTTGCATTCACGTTGTCGACGACGCCAAGTGTGGAGTCAGCGGGATGACTCCGGCTTAGCCGGCGCAACCGACTCCAGCAACGAAGACCGCGGCGGCTTTCAAAGCCGCCGGCGGAAATTCAAAGAAATCAACCAAGAGGAACATCATGGCAAAAGCGAAACGGAAGAAGAAAGCAGCGAAGAAGACGAAACGCAAAACGAAGCGTAAGTCGAAGCGCTAGCTTATCTGAATCCTGTTGAGTGATTTCTTGGCCGCGTGCCGTCAATCGGCACGCGGCCTTTTCGTTTTCAAGACCGATTCGCTTCACGCCGAGGCATAACAAACTGCTTCGATGTTATGGCCGTCGGGATCGAGTACAAACGCCGCGTAATAATTTTCCCTGTAATGCGGTCTCAGTCCCGGCGCGCCGTTATCTTTTCCGCCCGCCTTGAGCGCTGCGCGATGAAATGCATCGACGCTCGCACGGTCCTCGGAAAGGATGGCGACATGCAGCGGTTTCGGTAGTCCTCCTTCGCCGCCAATCCAGAAATCCGGTTTACCGTTGATGCCGAAGCCGGCCGCGGGAAATCCGCTACTGTTCACGTCGCCCGGCACTTCTTTGATTAGCGTGTAACCCAACGCCTCAAGCGCTTTTGCATAAAAGTCTTTCGATCTCTCATAATCTTTGATGGGAAAGCCGACGTGATCGATCATCGCGTTTTTCCTTATGTAAAAGTAAAACGGCGGCCGCGAACACAGGTTCCCGAGCCGCCGTTTTCTCTTGCGCAAAAGTTCAGAGCTGTCGCTCGACCATCTTCTTCTTGATCTCGGCGATCGCCTTCGCGGGATTGAGCCCCTTCGGGCAAGTGTTCGAGCAATTCATGATGGTGTGGCAGCGATAGAGCCGGAACGGATCCTCGAGCGCATCCAGCCGCTCGCCCGTCGACTCGTCGCGCGAATCCACGATCCAGCGATAGGCCTGCAGCAATGTCGCCGGGCCAAGATAGCGGTCACCGTTCCACCAATAGCTCGGGCACGAAGTCGTGCAGCACGCGCAGAGAATACACTCATAAAGCCCGTCGAGCTTTTCGCGCTCCTTGCGCGACTGCCGCCATTCCGCGTCGGGCGCGGGCGTTTCGGTCTGCAGCCAGGGCTGGATCGACGCCTGCTGCGCGTAGAACGAGGTGAGATCGGGAACGAGATCCTTCACCACCGGCATGTGCGGCAGCGGATAAATTCTCACCGGTGCTTTCACTTCGTCGATACCGCGCGTGCAGGCGAGCGTGTTCAGCCCATCGATATTCATCGCACAGGAGCCGCACACGCCTTCGCGGCAGGAACGGCGGAAGGTGAGCGTCGGATCGATCTTGTTCTTGATCCAGATGACCGCATCGAGCAGCATTGGCCCGCAATCGTCGCGGTCGACGAAATAGGTATCCATGCGCGGGTTCTCGCCGGTGTCGGGATCCCAGCGATAGATGTGGAATTCCGTCACGCGTTTCGCGCCCGCGGGCTTCGGCCAGACTTTGCCCTCGGTCACTTTTGAATTTTTCGGGAGCGTCAGTTCAACCATCAGTAAACCCGCTTCTTCGGCTCGATATATTGCACGTCATTGGTGAGCGTGTAGTTGTGCACGCCGCGATAATCGAGCGTCACTTTTCCGGCGCTGTCGATCCACGACAGCGTGTGCTTCATCCAGTTTTTGTCGTCGCGCTCCGGAAAATCCTCGCGCGCATGCGCGCCGCGCGATTCCTCGCGGTTCACGGCAGAATCGACGGTGACAATCGCCTGCCCGATCAGATTGTCGAGTTCTAACGTCTCCACAAGATCGGAATTCCAAACGAGCGAGCGATCCGTGACGCGGATGTCCTTCATGCCCGCATGGATTTCGTGCATCAGCTTTGAGCCCTTGGCGAGCACTTCGCCGGTACGGAAAACCGCGCAGTTCGCCTGCATCGTCTTCTGCATTTTCAGCCGCAGCTCCGCGGTCGGCGTCGAGCCCTTGGCATGGCGGAAATGATCGAGCCGGGAGAGCGCTTTCTCCGCCGAGTCGCTCGGCAATTCGGGCTGCCGTTCCCCTGGATGCACGACTTCTGCGCAACGCAAGCCTGCGGCCCTTCCGAAGACAACAAGATCGATCAGCGAATTCGAGCCCAAACGATTCGCGCCATGCACCGAGACACAAGCGGCTTCGCCGATTGCCATCAGGCCGGGCACCGGCACGTCGTCATTGCCTTTTCCCTTGGTCATCGCCTCGCCATGGAAATTCGTCGGAATGCCGCCCATGTTGTAGTGCACGGTGGGCGTCACCGGGATCGGCTCTTTTGAAAGATCGACGCCCGCGAAGATACGCGCGCTCTCGGAAATGCCCGGCAGCCGCTCGTGCAGGATCGCGGGATCGATGTGATCGAGGTGAAGGAAGATATGATCTTTCTCCTTGCCGACGCCCCGGCCCTCGTGAATTTCCATCGTCATCGCGCGCGAGACGACGTCGCGCGAAGCAAGATCCTTGGCGGAAGGCGCGTAGCGTTCCATGAAGCGCTCGCCTTCGGCGTTGGTGAGATAGCCGCCCTCGCCGCGCGCGCCTTCGGTGATCAGAACACCCGCGCCATAAACGCCGGTCGGATGGAATTGCACGAATTCCATGTCCTGCAGCGGCAGGCCCGCGCGCAGCACCATGCCGCCGCCGTCGCCCGTGCAGGTATGAGCCGAGGTGCAGGAGAAATAGGCGCGTCCGTAGCCGCCGGTCGCGAGAATCGTTGCCTGCGCTGTGAACCGATGCACCGTGCCGTCGTCGAGTTTTAGCGCAACGACGCCGCGGCAGCGGCCTTCGTTGTCCATCATGAGATCGATCGCGAAATATTCGACGAAGAACTCGGCGTTGTGCTTCAGGGCCGCGCCATACATCGTGTGCAGCATCGCGTGACCGGTACGGTCGGCGGCGGCGCAGGTGCGCTGCGCGGTGCCCTTGCCGAAATGCGTGGTCATGCCGCCGAACGGACGCTGATAAATCTTGCCGTCCTCGGTGCGCGAGAACGGCAGGCCCCAGTGCTCCAGCTCGTACACCGCTGCCGGTGCATGGCGGCAGAGATATTCGATCGCGTCCTGATCGCCGAGCCAGTCCGAACCCTTGACGGTGTCGTACATGTGCCAGCGCCAGTCGTCCTCGCCCATATTGCCGAGCGAGGCGGCGATCCCGCCTTGCGCCGCGACCGTGTGCGAGCGCGTCGGGAAAACTTTCGTGATGCAGGCGGTGCGAAGATTCGCTTCCGCGCACCCGATCACAGCGCGCAGGCCCGAGCCGCCCGCACCGACGACGATCACATCGTAAGCGTGATCGGTGATCGGATAGGCTTTGCCGTTCACGGCCGGCGACGGGATTTTCGGATTCACATTCATTTCAAAGACCGAAGTTGATTTTCAAGATCGCGTAAACCGCGATCAGGCCGACCGCGAAAGTGTAAAACGTATTCGCCATCAGAAGCGCGATCTTGCGCACATCGGTATGCACGTAATCCTCGATGATGACCTGCATCCCGATCCGCATGTGCGTGAGCACCGAGAGAAAAGCCGCGAGAATGAGGATCGCGACGAACGGATTGTTCAGCCTTCCCACGATCGTCGCGTGACCGCTGCCCGCGAGCGCCGCGATGATGATCAAGAACGCCGTGACGAGCACGACGTTCGCGACTGCCGTCAGCCGTTGCAGCCAGAAATGCCCGGTACCGGCATGCGCCGATCCCAATCCGCGAACGCGGCCGAGCGGGGTCTTCATCGTCATCCTCTCAACATGTAAGCGAGCGTCCACACGATGGCGGTAAGCGCGACCGAACCGGCAAGCGTCGCGATCGCAAGAAACTGCCGTTCTTTCGGCTCGAAGCCCGCGCCCGTGTCCCAGATCAGATGACGGATGCCGCCGAGCATGTGATGGAGAAGCGCCCAAGTGTAACCGAGCAGAACGAATTGCCCGAACCAGGAACCGAAAAACCGGCTCGCAAGATCAAATTGGCTCACCGAACCCGAAACCGCGAGCAGCCAGAGCGCAAGCAAGAGCGTCCCGAAATAAAGTGCGGCGCCGGTGATCCGGTGCACGATCGACATCACCATCGTCGGCGACAGGCGGTAGATCGAAAGATGCGGCGAGAGCGGGCGCTGGAATTTGGCGTCGGCCATAAAGAATCTCCGCGAATCCGCGAACTCAAGTTTCGGCGCGGCATGGGCGGGGTTCAACGCCCAAGCCGTCATCTTTGGTACTTCGTGTAAAACGAAATAAGGCCCCGAAAACTAGACCGCAATGTGTAATCGGCATAGCCTCCCTTCGTAAGGGGCGAAGGAAGCTGCCATGCGCTTCGATCTGGTCGATCTGGCTTTATTCCGCGACGTGGTAGAAGCGGGCAGCATCACCCATGGCGCGGAGCGTTCGCATCTCGCCCTCGCCGCCGCGAGCACCCGCATCCGCAATATGGAAGAAGCGGTGGGCGCGACACTCCTGATCCGCAAGCGTCAAGGCGTAACGCCGACGCCGGCGGGCCGCACGCTTCTCCAGCATGCGCGAACGATGCTCGCGCAGGCCGAGCGGCTGAAAGAGGATCTCGGCGCCTATGCCGGCGGCGCTGCGGGGCAGATTCACTTTCTTTCCAATACCAACGCCATGACCGAATTTTTGCCGGAGGCGTTGAGTTCGTTTCTCTCGATCCATCCGCATGTCAGCGTCGATTTGGAAGAGCGGCTTTCCGACGAAATCGTCGGCCTCATCGCCGAAGGCGGTGCTGACATCGGCATCGTCGCAGGTACCGTCGAAACCGGCACGCTGCAGACATTTCCCTTCCACAACGACCGCTTTGTGCTGGTCGTCGCGAAAAATCATCTCTTGGCCGCCCGCGATAAAATCGGCTTTGCCGAAGTGCTCGACCAGGATTTCGTCGGCCTCGATCGCGCGAGCGCGCTCCAGCGCTTTCTCACGAGCAAGGCCGCGCAAGCGGGAAAGCCGATTAAACTCCGCGTGCAATTGCGTAGTTTCGACGCGGTCTGCCGCCTCGTCGAATGCAATGTCGGCATCGGCATCGTGCCCGAAACCACCGCGCGCCGTGCGGCGCGCTCGATGGCGATTGCCGCAGTCGAACTCACCGACGCCTGGGCGACGCGCGATCTCAAGATTTGCGTGCGCAACCTGCAGAATCTCCCGCCCTATGCGCGCCAACTCGTTGAGCATCTGCGCGCTACATCTTGACGCGGGCTGACGTATCTATGCCGCATTCGGGGCCCGGATTTGCAGGGTTTATTTTCTATTAACGAATCAAAGAACTAATGGGCTGGCGGGGATTTGCCGGGGGAGTCCTTGTGCCGTCTCGGTTCTTAAAACCGTCGGATTTCGCCGCTCTAACCTCGGCCACGAAATTCTTGAGACCGTGCAAATGAAGCAAGGCAAATTCTCCGGGGTTCTCAGCTTCATTCTCCTGCTGTTGATCGTGATCGCGCTCCCCGCGCGTGCGGACGAAATGCACACGCTGATGAGCGGCGGACAAAGCCGCAATTATCTCGTGCATACGCCGCCGGGCTGGCAGCCGGGCGCGCCGGCGCCGGTCGTGATCGCACTGCACGGCATGCTGCAATCCGAAGAAGGCATGAATGAATATCTCGGCCTCAACCAGGTCGCCGACCGGGAGGGCTTCGTCGTCGTCTATCCGCACGGCCTCGGCAACGCCTGGAAAGACGGACGCGCGCCGCAACTCCGCATGACCTTCTGGTCGCCGCCGTCCGACGATGTGGAATTTTTATCAAAGCTCGTCGGAACGCTCGTCGAAAGAAGATTCGCCGATCCTTCGCGCGTTTATCTCACGGGCCTCTCCAACGGCGGCTATATGGTTTACCGCATGGCCTGCGAGCGGCCCGAACTTTTCGCGGCATTTGCCACTTTAAGCGCGACGGTGCCGGGCTATTACGTGAATAGCTGCAAGCCTTCGCGCGCGGTGCCGGTGCTGATGATCAACGGCACCGCAGACATGATCGTGCCGTTCTACGGCAATGGCCTTGCGGGCAGCATGTCGCTTCTGCCGGTGACGCAGACCGCGAAACTGTTCGCGAAACTCAATGGTTGCGACAAGCCTTCCGAAGCGCCGGTGCCGGGCCGCGGCTCGTTCGGCGGCACGTCGGTCACCTTGATCTACTGGAACAACTGCCGCGATCAGTCGGCGGTCGTTCTTTTCCGCGTGAATGGCGGAGGACATCAATCGCCCTCGATCGGCGCGGGCCGCGTGACGCCGATGGGTTTGCAGATGCTCGGGATGCGCAATCACGACATCGATGCGGCGGAAGAAGTCTGGGCCTTCTTCAAGCACTACGATCTATCGCTGACCGCGAGCATTCCGCAGGCCGGCCAGCGCGCATCGATCAGCGGACGATAACCGCCCAATAATCGAGATCGAGAATGACGGCGGGGTCGTAGTCCTCGCCCGTCTTCAGCGGAAAATCATTGCACGGCTTGTCCTTGGTCGCGATCGTGCGCAAGCGTAGCGCGCCGATATCCTTGCGCTTCGGTATCTCGCGGCATCCCAGAATCTGCGTCCACGCAAACACCGTGCAGCCCGCGAACAACGGCGCGACATGCCGCCCGCCATTGATCGCCGCGATATGAAAGACGTTTTCCAGCCCGTTAAAAGAAAGCGCGCGCGCGAGCGAAATCACATGCCCGCCGTAAATCAGCCGGCGGCCGAAGCGGCCCTGCGCGCCGTGAAATTGATCGAAGTGAACGCGCGCTGTGTTCTGGTAAAGCCGCGTCGCCAGCTGATGCTCGGCTTCTTCCACCGTCATGCCGTCGCGGTGATCGATCCTTTCGCCTGGCTTATGATCCGAAAATCGCCGGCTGCTGCCGGCAAGCACATTGTCGTAGCCCTTGATCTTCAGCTTCGGCACTGCGGCACCGAGCGACTTCACGTCCACATGATCGGGAAGCGACGGCACTTTCGATTCTGGCGAAGCGGCGGCTTCACTTCGCTTTCGCACCATCACCCAGCGGACGTAATCGAGAACGGCTTTGCCTTTCTGATTAAGGCCCTTTGAGCGCACATAGACGACGCCCGATTGCTTATTGGAATTTTCACGAAGGCCCAAGACTTCCGAAGTCGCGGAAAGCGTGTCCCCGGGATAGACTGGCGCAAGAAAGCGGCAATCGGCATAACCCAGGTTGGCGACCGCATTCAGCGAAACATCCGGCACCGTCTTGCCGAACACGATGTGAAAGACGAGAAGATCGTCGACCGGCGCGCGCGGATAACCGATCTTTTTCGCGAAAGTATCCGCGGATTGCACCGCGAAGCGCGGACCGAAAAGCCCATTGTAAAGCGCGACGTCGCCGGTCGTGACCGTGCGCGGCGTCGCGTGTCGGATCACCTGGCCGAGCTTGAAGTCCTCAAAAAAGTTGCCTGCGCCGCTCATGCGTTACGCCTTTGCCTTGATCGCGTCCCCGAGCGCCACCGTGCGCGCCGCGATGTCGGCGTGCATGATCTCGACCATTCTGCCATCGAGCGAAATCACGCCTTTTCCCTTGTTTTCGGGCAGCGCAAAAGCATCGACGATTTTCTTCGCGGCGGCGATTTCTTCCGGCGAAGGCGAAAAAATCTCGTTGCACGGCTCGACCTGCGTCGGATGCACCAGCGTCTTGCCATCGAAGCCGAGATCGCGCCCCTCCTCGCATTCGCGCCGGAAACCTTCGAGATCCTTGATGTCGTTATAGACGCCGTCGAGCACGTCGAGCCCATGCGCCCGCGCGGCCAAAATCACTTGCGAGAGCGCCGTGAGCCACGGCCGCCGCCCCGGCACGAAACGCGCGCGCGTTTCTTTGGCGATGTCATTCGTGCCGAGCACCAGCACCGAAAGACGCGTGCTCGCGTCTTTCGCCGCTGCCGCGACCGAGGCGATGTTCAGGATCGCCTGTGGCGTTTCGATCATCGCCCAGACCTGCAGTGCCCGCGGCGCGCGCGCGAGCTTGTTGCCGATCGCCTGCAACTGCTCGACGGAAGAAACTTTCGGAATCAGCACCGCATCGGGCTGCGCCGCCATCGCGGCAGAGAGATCATCTTGGGCCCATGGCGTGTCGAGGCCGTTCGTGCGCAGCACCACTTCACGCGGGCCGAAGCCTTTTGCCTGGATCGCCGCGCAAGCCTGTTCGCGCGCCGCGGGTTTTGCTTCGGGCGCCACCGCGTCTTCGAGATCGATGATGATGACATCGGCGGGCAGCGAGCGTGCTTTTTCCAGCGCGCGCACATTCGAGCCCGGCATATAAAGCGCACTGCGGCGCGGACGGATATTCTGCGTCATGAAAAGCGAAAGCCCCGTGAATTCGGGGACAAACTAGCTTTGTGACGGAGATGTGCCAAGCACGTTCATACTTCGAGACGCCGCGCTTCGCGCGGCTCCTCAGCATGAGGGCCTCGTCCTGAGGAGGCCGCACCGATGTCGCGTTTACGCGACATCGACATCTTTGACGCCCAAGTCCGCAACAGCGGACTTGGGTGCGGCCGTCTCGAAGGACGGAGCTACTTCAGAAAGAGGTAGAGCGCTTCGTAAGGAATGCGCGCGACGCTGCCTTCCGCGGCGTCGGCCGCGGACGATGACGGCGCGATGCCGCCTTTGGTATTGACCCGCAGGATCGCCTTCGCCTGCGTGAATATTCCTTCGCCTTCGCGAGATTTGATGTCGAGGAGAAGCCATGGAATATCGGCGGTGTCCGGCGCCGGCGTGCTCGCCTTTAATGCACCGATCACCTTGCCGCCATCCGGCGCTTCCCACGAAGGCCCGCCATAATGCTTGCCGTAGGGCTTTCCTTGTATGTCAAAAAGCTCGGCTTCCGGCCCGTTGTGAAGCCAGGCGATCTCGCCCTTTTCGTTTTTCCCGCAGGCGTAGATTTGCACGCCCTTCGCGGGAATTTCGAGATAGGCCGAAAACGAAACCGGCGGCTTGATCGCCGCCGGTAAACTGTCGATTGGAAATTTCGCGCTCACGCCGCCTTCTTCTTCGGCGCCAGCAGCTTGCGGTTCACCAGAACTTCCGCGATCTGGATGGTGTTGAGCGCGGCGCCCTTCCGCAAGTTGTCGGAAACGCACCAGAAAGCGAGCCCGTTCTTGATCGTCGGATCCTGCCGAATGCGCGAGACGTAAGTCGCGTCCTCGCCCGCGGCTTCAAACGGCGTGATGTAACCGCCGTTTTCGCGCTTGTCGACGACGAGGACGCCCGGCGCGTTGCGCAACGTCTCGCGCGCTTCATCCACCGAGATCGGCTTCTCGAATTCGACATGCACGGCTTCCGCATGGCCGATGAACACTGGCACGCGCGCGCAGGTCGCGACGAGATCGATCTTGGGATCGAGAATCTTCTTCGTCTCCTGCACCATCTTCCACTCTTCCTTGGTGGAGCCGTCGTCCATGAAGACGTCGATATGCGGAATGACGTTGAAGGCAATGCGCTTCGTGAACTTCTTCGGCTCCTCCGCAGTGGAAGCGCCATAGACCGCGCGGGTTTGCGAGAAAAGCTCGTCCATCGCATCCTTGCCGGCACCCGACACGGATTGATAGGTCGCCACGACGACGCGCTTTACCCCCGCCTTCTCGTGCAAGGGCTTGAGCGCGACGACAAGCTGGATCGTCGAGCAGTTCGGGTTCGCAATGATGTTCTTCTTCGTGAAGCCCGCCGCCGCGTCCGGATTCACCTCCGGCACCACGAGCGGAATGTCGGCGTCATACCGCCAAGCCGAGGAATTATCGATCACGACGCAGCCTTGCGCCGCGATCTTTGGCGACCATTCCTTCGAGACCGAACCGCCCGCCGACATCAGGCAAATATCCGTGTCGGAGAAATCGTAGTGCTCCAGCGCCTTCACTTTCAGCGTGCGGTCGCCATACGACACCTCGACGCCTTGCGAACGGCGGGATGCGAGCGGCACCACTTCGTCCGCGGGAAACCGGCGCTCGCTCAAGATATCGAGCATCTCCCGGCCCACATTGCCGGTGGCTCCTACGACTGCGACCTTGTAACCCATCGTACTGTCTCTATTCGCCGCGATGTGCGGCATTCATTGCTGGAAGGATGCGGCTTCTACGCGAGAAAGCCCGTTTTCGCAACAAAACTGCGCCAACCCTTATAGCGAAAGGAACTTTCGGCGTTGTTACGCATCATCATGGAGGCTATGGTGCGAAATCCGCTTCGCCGCCCAATTTGTGAGGAATCATGCGTATTCAAGCGCTTATCGCTGTCGCAGCTGGTCTTGCCGTTCTCGCGGCCGTTCCCGCGAACGCAGCCTCGTCCAAGAAGAAGCGCTACGAGAATCGGGCGCATTTCAGCATCACCGTGCGCAAGCCGCGCAGCTTCCTCGACGCCGGCACCGAAGTCCGTCCCGGCGAAAAGGGCTATCACGAGTATCACTATCTGCTGACGTCGCGGTATCCGACCTACGGCCCCGCCGGCCCCGACAACCGCGAAGGGCGCTATCCGCTGCCGAGCCGCTTCGAATTGCCGGGCTACTAGCCGCCCTAGGCCGCGAGCTTTTCCAACTCCGAAAGAATCGCATCCGCCATCTCGCGGGTGCCGACGCTTTTTGCGCTCTTGCCTTTGATGTCGGCGGTGCGCAGGCCTCGCTCTAACGCGGCTGCGATCGCCTTCTCGATCATGTCGGCTTCTTTCGTCATGCCGAAGGAATAGCGGAGCATCATGCCGAACGAGCCGATCATCGCGATGGGGTTCGCAAACCCCTTGCCCGCGATATCGGGCGCGGAACCATGCACGGGTTCATACAGCGCGCGGCGCTTTCTGGTTTTCGCGTCGACTTCGCCGAGCGAGGCGGAAGGCAGCATGCCCAAGGAGCCCGTCAGCATCGCCGCAACATCCGAGAGGATGTCGCCAAAGAGATTGTCGGTCACGATCACGTCGAACTGCTTCGGCGCACGCACGAGCTGCATGCCGAGCGAGTCGGCGAGATTGTGCTCGAGCTTTACGTCCTTGAATTCTTTTTCGTGAACTTGCGTGACGACCTCTTTCCAAAGAACGCCCGACTTCATCACGTTGTTCTTTTCGGACGACGTGACCTTGTTGCCGCGCTTGCGCGCCAAGTCGAAGGCGACGCGGGCGATGCGTTCGATTTCGTATGTGTCATAAACCTGCGTATCGACCGCGCGCTTCTGGCCGTTGCCAAGATCGGTGATCGTCTTCGGTTCGCCGAAATAAACGCCGCCGGTGAGCTCGCGCACAATCACAATGTCGAGGCCCTCGACGAGCTCGCGCTTGAGCGAAGAGTCGTCCGCGAGCGCCGGATAGCAGATCGCCGGACGCAGATTGGCGAAGAGCTGCAAATCTTTCCGCAGCCGAAGAAGCCCGGCTTCCGGCCGCGCGTCATAAGGAACGCTCGCCCATTTCGGGCCGCCGACCGCGCCGAGCAAAATCGCGTCCGCTGCGTGCGCTTTCTTCATCGCATCTTCAGAGATCGCTTTCTTGTGCGCGTCGTAAGCCGCGCCTCCGACGAGGTCCTCCTCGACGTTGAATTTCGCCGCGCCCTTCTTGTCGAAAAATTCGATGACGCGCTTGGTTTCGGCCATGACTTCGGGGCCGATCCCGTCGCCGGGAAGGAGCAGAAGATTGATAGTGGTCATGTGATCAAGCCCAGGGACGCTTCTCGGCGGCCGCTTTTTCGAAGTTTTTGATTTTCGGCGCCTTCTCCATCGTGAGGCCGATGTCGTCGAGGCCGTTCAAGAGGCAATGCTTGCGGAACGGATCGATCTCGAACTTGATCGAGCCGCCGTCCGGCCCGGTGATTTCCTGCTTCGCGAGGTCGACGGCGAGGCGCGCATTCGCGCCGCGCTCGGCATCGTCCATCAGCTTGTCGAGATCTTCCGGCGAAACCTTGATCGGCAGAATGCCGTTCTGAAAGCAGTTGTTGTAGAAAATATCGGCGAACGAGGTCGAGATCACGCAGCGGATGCCGAAATCGAGGAGCGCCCACGGCGCGTGCTCGCGCGAAGAGCCGCAGCCGAAATTGTCGCCCGCGACCAGAATCTTCGCGTTCCGGTAGGCCGGCTTGTTCAGCACGAAATCCGGATTCTCGCTGCCGTCGTCGTTGTAGCGCATCTCAGCGAACAGGCCCTTGCCGAGCCCGGTGCGCTTGATCGTCTTCAGGTATTGCTTCGGGATGATCTTGTCGGTGTCGACATTGATCTGCTTCAGGGGCGCAGCGACCCCATCCAGAACGGTGAATTTTTCCATAGCGATCCTCGTGGGCGGGTTTGTACCCCCTCGTTCCCGCATTTTCAAATATCCGGCATGCACGGGAGATATGCGCGATCCGTCGCTAATTAAGGCCCCGCCGCGCGTTCGATCCGCTCCATGTCGTCGTCGGAAAGGCCGAAATGGTGGCCGATCTCATGGACGAGCACATGCGTCACGATCGCACCCAGCGTCTCTTTATGTTCGGCCCAATAGTCGAGGATCGGCCGCCGATAGAGATGCACCGTGTTGGGAAGCATGCCGGTTTCGGGCATCGCGCCCGCTTGCGCGAGCCCGACGCCCGTAAAGAGACCGAGCAGGTCGTAAGGCCCGGCTTCCAATTCGCTCAGCACCTCGTCCGAGGGAAAATCCTCGACATGGATGACGACGCCGTCGCACAAGGTGCGAAATTTTTGCGGCAGCTTCCCGTACGCCTCCGCCGCGAGCCGTTCGAATTCATCGATCGAAGGCGCTTCACGCTTTTCCCAAGCCATGCGGCGAGGGTAGCGACCTTCCGCTCGTTTTCCAAAGCCCCGCTGAAATGTGGATATCGCTCCCTTGCTTCGGCCATTTTGTTCGACCCATGATGCCGGCGCCGGTCCCGAAAGGAGATTCGATGACAGGAAGAATTTTGCCTTTCGCCTTCGCTGCTTGCGCGGTGTTTGCAGCGGCTTTCTTTTTTCGTCCTGCCGCGACAGCGACTCCTTTGGCTGCGACCGCCTCTCTCCGCACGGCATCGGAAAGCGCCGTCGAATTCGTTCGCCGCCGGCGCGGGAATAAAAACGTTAGCCGCCGCGCGAGCGGCGTTGAGGTCTTCATCATTCCGGGGCTGTATTGGGGACCGGCATGGTGGGACGCGAATTATACCCGTGCCTGTTGGCGCTTGATCCAGCCGTGCAGAAATTGCGCGCGCAACTGGGTCTACGCGTGCTGAGCCGCTTCTTTCTCGCGCTCGCCGCCGCGTGTTTGGCTTCGAGCGCGCACGCGCAGAACGCTTCACCGAAACTCTGGACGCACGAGTCCTACATCGAGGAAATCACGCGCACTGATACGCTCGACGTAAGCGATCCATTGAAGGTGTTCGCCTTCGTATTTAGCAGCCTGCCCGAGCAAGTGAAGGTCTACCCGACCGAGAATTATTATTATTTCCGTTTCTTCCACGGCGGCGTCCCTTACTCCGGCAACATTCGCATCGAAGTCAGCGACCAGGCGCCGACGCTGCATTTTGCCTACTATCAGACCGAAAGCGCGTGGCATCCGGACGAGAATGCGAAGGAAACCGTGTTCGGCGCGCAGCAGGGCATTACACTCGAAAAGAAAGATCGCCTGCTCTATCGCGTCGCTTATAAAGACAAGAGCGTGGAATTCGCGCTCAACGATCTTTCCGGCGTGAAGCCGAAAGCGCTTGCGCCCGATGAGCGTTTCATCGGTCCGATCTTCGACGAATCGGGCATGCGCTTCTTTCTCATCTTCAACGACCGGCTGAAAATTTTTCTTTATGTGCTCGACGAAGCCGAAAAGCCCGCCGACGAATTTTTTCCGTTGCGCGAGAAGAGCCGCATCCTGATCGGCAAGCGCACGGGCTTTGCCTTTTTCCGCGATCAGAAGTTGGAGCGAAAAATACTGATCGGCGTGTACGAGGACAATTTGCTGCTCAACACCTGGTTCGACGGCCCCTTCGACCAGCTCCCGGATAATTTCATTGAAGGAGAAGCCTTGCGTTCGGCCATTCTCACCGCCAGCCCGCAACTCAAGGGAAAAATCGACCGCTACGGCCGCGCGCTCGACCGCAATATCCGCTACGCGATCAAGCCGTATCTCGCTTATATCGAGCTTTCCGACCTCGATCCGGTCGAGGCTTGCGCAAAAAGCCGCGAGCCAAGCGCGAATTACTACGAGTGCTTCGACGCCGACAAAAGCGGGCGCGGCGAAAAGAAAACGGGCCGGCGATAAACCGGCCCGTCTCCAAGCGAGTAAATATTCTTTCTGCTTACCAGCAGGAAGAATACCAAAGGCTCGTGCCCGGGATGTGGCAAGCGCCCGGCCACCACACACCGCGTCCACGGCCACGGCCACGCCAGCGACCGCGTCCACGGCCTCGACCACGACGACCGCGGCGAGCATCCGCCTTCTGGGTGCTAGCCGTCAGCGCGAAGCCGGTCAGCGCGACGGTGTTGAAGCAGTACATCGCAACGACGATGAAACCTGCAACGACACGCGCCAAGAGCGATTTCTTAGCCATCTTTCGTTCCTTTCTCGTCTCTCCATACCTTCCTTCAGCGAACATAAACGTGCGAACGCCTCGGAAGTTCATCTCGACGATAACGGAAGTGAAGACGCCGATCTTCGATCGGCTAATCGGCGTTTACTCCCTGCATTGAAGCCTATTGGATGGCATCCTAAACTGCAACAAGACCACTGCCGCACAGGCGAAAATGAACGGATGTTCAGGTACGGAGGAAAGCGAGTTTTTTCCCGCTTTCCTCGCCACACTAATCCGAGCCGCATCCGTCATCTGTGACCCATCGCACATTCAAAAATTTTTCCTTCCACCATCATCCGAAAACCATGGCGAAGCACAGCTACATTCTCGGCATCAACTCGTATGACCACGACGTAAGCGTCTGCCTGTTGCGCGACGGGGCGATCGCCTGGGCGATCTCGAAAGAGCGCATTACGCGCGAGAAGCACGCGATGGGCTTTCACAAACCCGCGGTCGATTACGTCCTCGAAGCTGAAGGCATTACCTTCGACGACATCGATCTCGTCGTGCGCAACTGCTACATCCTGCCGGTCGAGGAGATGGAGCGGCGAATCCTCTCGGAGGATACCGGCTCGTATCTCCCTGAAGCCGATCGGCCGATCGCCGCAAAAGACCCGATTTTTCTGAACAAGTCCGGCAAAGCCGTTACGATTTCGCATCACGTCGCGCATGCCTACAGCGCCTTCGCCGCCTGCCCTTTTGACGAGGGTGCAGTGATGATCGTCGACGGCGTCGGCTGCTATCGCGCGGATGCGATGGATATCGATCCGGAATCGCAGAACGTTAATCCGCTCGCGCGCGAATCCGAGAGCTACTACACATTCAAGGGTAGCGAGCTGAAGACGCTCAAGAAAGTCTGGATGACGCCGCAGCGCGGTTTTCTCTCCGATGAGTTCTACAACATGGCCGGGCTTGGCGCCGTCTATAGCCGCGCCTCCACTTACGTCTTCGGCGACTGGAATAAATGCGGCGAGCTGATGGGCCTCGCCCCCTACGGGCGTCCGAATGCTGTCGCGCCGTTCATGAATTTGAAGGATGGCGGCGTCCTCGACGTTCCCGATTTCCCGCCCGAGTTCGACAAGCCCTTCATCGAGGACGGTTCGCAAAAATGGGAGACGAGCCCGGCGATGAAGCATTGGGAAGACATCGCCTGGCGAATGCAGGACGACAGCGAGAAAGTGCTGCTCGCCCGCGCGCGCTGGCTCCGCGAAAAAACCGGCGCAAAGAATCTCGTGATGGCGGGCGGCGTTGCGCTGAATTGCGTCGCGAACGGCAAGCTCGCGCGCGAAGCGGGCTTCGACAATGTATGGATCCAGCCAGCGGCCGGCGATGACGGCATCGCGATCGGCTGCGCGCTCTACGGGCATCTTGCGATTCAGAAAAAGCCGCGCAATTACAAAATCACCCACGCTTATTTCGGCCGTCCCTATACCGACGCGGAAGTTGCGCGCGCGACCGGCACCAGCCTCGTGCGCATGGCGACGAAGCAGGTCAAAAGCGACAATATCTGCCGCGATACCGCGAAAGTGCTCACTGAAGGCAATGTCGTCGGCTGGTTTCAGGGCGGTTCGGAATTCGGCCCGCGCGCGCTCGGCCATCGCAGCATCATCGGCGATCCGCGCAACCCTCAAATGAAGGACATCCTCAACAGCCGCGTGAAGCATCGCCAGCCGTTCCGGCCCTTCGCGCCGATCGTGCTCGCGGAGCGCTCGAACGAGATATTCGAGGGCGAGCAGGAATCGCCCTATATGCTGATGGCGAAAAATGTTTATCCGGCCTGGCGCGATAAAATCCCCTCGGTCGTGCATGTCGACGGCACTGCGCGCGTACAGAGCGTGACCGAACAGTCGAGCCCGCGGCTTTATGGGCTTTTGAAAGAGTTCGAGAAACTCACCGGCGTCCCCGTTCTCATCAACACGTCATTCAACGTAAAGGGACAGCCCATCGTCGAGACGCCGCGTCAGGCGATGGACTGCTTTCTGACGACAGGCATTCATTATCTCGCGATCCACGATCTTCTGATCTCGAAGGGGCCGCTGCATCCGATCATGCTGAAGCTTTTGCGCTTTTACACCGACGTGAACACGATCGTGAAAACCACCGCGCAGGGTTGAGCGGCGCTCTCGCTGGATTCGGAATTCCGTCTTTGGAATAGTTTTTGCGCCGGAACCATTCCGGCATTTTCGCGTTCGCTTTCACACGGCAGCCACAACTGCCGCAAACGCGCCACGTAGCTGAACACGAAATGATGCTTCGCTTCAGATCGCATTCAGCCCTCAAAGCAAAAAATCGCGCAACGGATTCGATCTCAAAAAATCGGGCCGTGTCTCAATCCCAAAGGAAGGAGTTATCGATGCTGAAAAAATTAACGCTCGCCGCGGCCGCGGCCGGAGCCGTGACCCTTGGCTCGCTCGCCTTCGCGGCGCCTAGCCACGCTGCCGCCGGCATCTATGGCGGCGCGCCCGCCGTCGAGTCGAATGTCATCCAGGTGCGCCGCTGCTGGCGCGGGTGGAACGGCCGCTGGCATTGCCGTCACCGTCACTGGCACCACAAGCGTTGCTGGTGGCGTCACGGGGTGAAGCACTGCACCTGGCGCTAACGCCGCAAACGAAAAGGGCGCACCGCGGTGCGCCCTTTTTTATTTCCGCGCTCAAGCCTCATGCTGAGGAAGCGTGCGAAGCAACGCGTCTCGAAGCATAAGGTTCGTCCTTCGAGACGCAGCGCGAAGCGCGCTGCTCCTCAGGCCAAGGTTAGTGCTTCGGCCACTCGCGGATATCGACGAAGTGGCCGGCGATCGCAGCGGCGGCGGCCATCACTGGCGAAACAAGATGCGTGCGGCCCTTGAAGCCCTGGCGGCCTTCGAAGTTGCGGTTCGAGGTCGAAGCGCAGCGCTCCTCCGGTTTCAGCTTGTCCGGATTCATCGCGAGGCACATCGAGCAGCCCGGCTCGCGCCACTCGAAGCCCGCGGCCTTGAAGATTTTGTCCAGGCCCTCGGCTTCCGCCTGTTCTTTCACGAGGCCCGAACCCGGCACGATCATCGCTGAGACGTTGCCGTTCACATGAAAGCCGTTCACGACTTTCGCGACCGCGCGCAAGTCCTCGATGCGGCCGTTGGTGCAGGAGCCGATGAACACCTTGTCGAGCTTGATGTCGGTGATCTTGGTGCCCGGCGTGAGCCCCATATATTCGAGCGCGCGCTGCTTGGTGAGGCGTTTCGCCTCGTCGGGAATCTCCACCGGATTCGGCACCCAGCCCTGCACGGAGACGACATCTTCGGGGCTAGTGCCCCAGGAAACGATCGGCGGGAGTTTCGCCGCGTCCAATTTCACTTCCCGATCGAAATGCGCGCCGTCGTCCGTGCGCAGCGTATCCCAATAACGCATCGCCGCGTCCCACTTGTCGCCCTTCGGCGATTTCGGGCGGCCTTTCAGATATTCGAACGCTTTTTCGTCCGGCGCGACCATGCCGGCGCGCGCGCCGCCCTCGATCGACATGTTGCAGACCGTCATGCGGCCTTCCATCGAAAGCGAGCGGATCGCATCCCCCGCATATTCGATCACGGCGCCTGTGCCGCCGGCGGTGCCGATCTCGCCGATGATGGCGAGGATGATGTCCTTCGCGCCGACGCCCTCCGGCAGTTTGCCGTCGACGGCGACGCGCATGTTCTTCGCTTTTTTCTGCAGCAGCGTTTGCGTCGCCAAGACATGCTCGACCTCGGACGTCCCGATGCCATGCGCGAGCGCGCCGAACGCGCCATGCGTCGACGTGTGGCTGTCGCCGCAGACGATCGTGGTGCCGGGCAGCGTGAAGCCCTGCTCCGGCCCGATGATGTGGACGATGCCTTGCCGCTTATCGAGCTCGTTGAAATATTCAACGCCGAAATCCTTGGCGTTCTTCGCGAGCGCTTCGACCTGCACCTTGGATTCCGGATCCTTGATGCCCTGCGAGCGATCGGTCGTCGCGATATTGTGGTCGACAACGGCGAGCGTCTTTTCCGGCGCATGCACCTTGCGGCCGGTCATGCGCAGGCCCTCGAAGGCCTGCGGGCTCGTCACCTCGTGGACAAGGTGGCGATCGATATAGAGAAGGCAGGTTCCGTCCGGCTGCGTATCGACGACGTGGTCGTCCCAGATTTTGTCGTAGAGCGTGCGTACAGCCATGGACGTCCTTATTCCGATTTCTCGGCCTTTTTTTCTTTCGCAGGTTTGTTTTCGGGAGCTTTCTTCTCGGCCGCCGGAGCCTTCGCTTCGGCGGGAGCAGGCGCGGCTTCGGCCGGCGCCGCCGCGTGACCGCCGGCGGCAATCTCGGCTTCCACTTCGGTCTTTTCGGAGATGCGGGCCTTCTTGCCGCGCAGGCCGCGGAGATAATAGAGCTTGGCGCGGCGGACCTTGCCGTGACGCGCGACCTGGATCGAATCCAGAATCGGCGAGTAGAGCGGGAAGACGCGCTCGACGCCTTCGCCGTAGGAAATCTTGCGAACGGTGAAGCTCTCGTTCAGGCCCGCGCCCGACCGGCCGATGCAGACGCCCTCATAGGCCTGCACGCGGGTGCGCTCGCCTTCGACAACCTTCACGTTGACGACCAAGGTATCGCCCGGCGCGAAATCGGGGATTTTCTTGCCTTGCGTGACGCGCGCGACTTCTTCGCGCTCAAGAGTCTGGATAATGCTCATAGCTTTCACCTTCGCGCGCGAGCCCCTCTCGGGCCGCGATAAAACCGTGTCCATTCGGGAGGGCCGCCTATTACGACAAACTTGGCCCTTTGTCATGCCTTTTCAAGGCTTTTGGCCCTTTTGCCGGTCCCAGAGGTCCGGGCGGCGTTCTTTCGTGATTTCTTCGGCCTTTTCCCGCCGCCAGGCGGCGATTTTGGCGTGATTGCCCGAAAGAAGCACCTCGGGAATGGGCCTCCCCTCGAAATCCTGCGGCTTCGTATATTGCGGGTATTCAAGGAGATTCTTCTCGAAACTTTCTTCAGCGCCCGATGCCTTCTTACCCATGACGCCGGGAAGAAGCCGCACGCAGGCATCCAGAAGGACGAGCGCCGCGACCTCGCCGCCAGAAAGCACATAGTCGCCGACAGAAACCTCTTCGAGCTTTCGCGCTTCGATGATGCGCTCGTCCACCCCCTCGAAGCGCCCGCAGATGAGGACGACACCATCACCCGCTGCGATCTCTCGCACGCCGGCTTGCGTGAGCGGCTTGCCGCGTGCCGAGAGCAAAATCCGCGGACGCTTGTCGTTGCCGACGGCATCGATCGCGCGCGCCAGAATATCCGCACGCATGACCATGCCTGGCCCGCCGCCCGCCGGCGTATCGTCCACCGAGCGATGCTTATCGGTCGCGGAATCGCGAATGTCCTTCGCCTCGCACGACCAAACGCCCTCAGCGAGCGCCTTGCCGGCAAGGCTCGCACCGAGCGGTCCCGGAAACATGTCCGGGAAGATCGTGAGCACCGTCGCGCGCCAGCTCATTTCTCTTTTTCTTCCTCGAACAGTCCCGCGGGCGGATCGACGACGATCCGGCCCCCCGCGACATCCACTTCCGGCACGAATTTGTCGATGAACGGAATGAGCAGCGTTTGCCCCGCTCTTAAAGGACGAATCTCCAGAAGATCGCTTGCGCCGTAATTCGGCACCGCGATCACCTCGCCAAGCGCCTCGCCGTCTTTGGTTTCGACACGGAGCCCGATCAGGTCCGCGTGATAGAATTTTTCGCCGCCCTGTTCCGGCAACCGTTCGCGCGGCACGAACAACTGAATATGCGTGAGCTTCTCGGCTTCGTTCCGATCGTCAATCCCCTTGAAGCGAACGACGAGATGTCCGTTGCCTTCGCGCGCAGAGGCGATTTCGAATTTCCGGGCGCCCGCTTCGTCTTCGAGTTCGCCGTAAGAACGAATCGCGAGCGGGTCTTCGGTATAGACGAAGACCCGCACCTCGCTTTCCAGCACAGTGGGATCCGAAGCTTGGAATTCACGTGACTTGAAGTCGCGGC
>JADMIO010603887.1_pt1 | contig 87041 bp, 122 predicted proteins | sample 8958161 | NCBI WGS metagenome assembly JADMIO01 (sample SAMN16585339, study PRJNA669376) | soil metagenome | isolation source: Crop rotation soil | place: USA: Cullars Rotation, Alabama | collected 2011 | reverse complement strand
CGCGACAACTTGTCCACGTGGAATTCTAAGCTTAGGATCCCAATGTGCTGGAAAGATTAGACCAACGTACTATATGGACCAGGATTAGCTGTCAACCATTCCTTAAAACATGCAAGATTTGGAATACAAACAAATCCATAATCAATACAAGTTTGAACAAGAATGTGATCCGATGAAATGACTACAATGTTACTTGGTCCAAATTCTGATCTGTAAAAGAGATCACCCAAAGCCATAAGAATGTTGGCATCGGCAGAATCACGACAAGCTGTTTTAGCTTGATTAATGGTGAAACGATTACCAGATGGAATTGGGGTTGTTGGCGATGTAAAAACTTCAATGTCAAATGTATCACTAGATGCATTTGTTTCGTTGATCAAAAAATTCCAACAATCCATACGTTGATCGGCATCAATCAAGTAATAATTATCTTTTGGAATAGTCATTATTTTTGGTTGAGATGGCATCAACGAAATAATGATTCCTGCTGCTGCTTCCTTGGCTTCCTTTTTTGTTGGGTAAAGGTTGGTAGAGCATAAACGTTCATCATTGTCAATTTTAAATCGGCAATGGCACGACCACATTCCTTTGCATCCTCCCATCGTATAAACTGGAAAGTCGATCTTGTGTTGTTGGCAATATTGATTGAGGAAAGAGACTGAATTCATTTGTTTAATTATTAAATATAATTAAAATAAATCGTCAATTTTTAGCGAGCGACAGCGAGATCAATTTTTGTGAATGATATACCAAATGTTAGATCGTCATATTGTTTATAACATTTGCAATATCTTTTGGATCAACTTGTAATAGAAATAATTTTTCATCTCTTGTTAGGTTATTACATGATTGATACAATTCTCTACGAATTTTCATATTATCAAAGAGTAAAAATACAGCCTCCATATTGTTTACATGAAAGGCATATTTCAAATCATTGATGGTTGCCTTGTCTATATTTTTTCTAATGAGGGACAATTTATTTTTATCAATCCATTCATCCATTTAAAAAATAAATAAAATAATTACATAAAAACAGATATATATGCCGGAACACCATTTATAGAACCAGTAATGTATTGTTGTGTGACACCAGGTGGTAAAGACGATACAGTGTTGAAATTTGTTCTAAATTCATTACCTCCAACTTTAATAGCAAATTGATTTGTACTTGTGACAGTCGGTGATACTGCCGCAGCTGTTAAATTATTTCCCAATAAAATACAACCTGTAAATCCAGCATCGGTTGTATTTCCACCATATACTAAGGTTTGATATGAACTAGACGAATTTGCACCGACTACAATTGAATCTATACCTTGAGATGTTTGTCCAGCTGCTTTACCAATTGCAATAGCCCGTGCACCTTGTGATGTTTGACCAGAAAATGGCCCAATAGCAACTGTTTGTGTACTTTGTGAAGTTTGACCAGCAAATGCTCCAATTGCAACTGATTGTGTGTCTTGTGATGTATGACCAGAATATGTCCCAATTGCAATTGCATGTATATTTTGAAAAGAATTACCAGCTCCATAACCAAATGCAATTGCATAATTACTTTGTGTATTAGTTCCAGCAATATTACCAATAGCACATGCTGCTTTTCCTTGTGATATTGAACCAGCATTACTACCTATTCCAATTGAATATAATCCTTGTGATGTTTGTCCAGCACTATTACCAATTGCAATTGCTTGATTGCTTTGATTATATACACCAGAAACAAAACCAATAGCAATGCTTTTAAGACCTTGATTCATACCACCTGCACGAAATCCCATTGCAATACCATTTTGATTTTGCCCAACTTGTCCAGCACGATAACCAATTGCAATTGTACTTGTTATTGATGCACTACCTTGTTGCCCTGTTTCACCTGCAAATGCACCAATAGCAATTGAATCTGCTCCTTGTTGATATCTTCCTGCATGATAACCCATAGCAACTGTTTGTATTCCCTGATTTTGGAAAGCGGTACCATTACCAATAGCAACTGCATTATCACCTTGAAAATAATTACCAGAAGAATTACCAATTGCAATTGAATTTAAACCTTGTATCGTTTGACCAGCACTATCACCAATAGCAATTGCATCATTGCTTTGTGTTGATAAACCAGCATTAAACCCAATAGCTATACCTGCGTTACCTTGAGATATAAAACCTGCACGAAAGCCCATTGCAATTGCATTTTGTTTTTGTGCAGTTTGACCAGCACGATAACCAATTGCAATTGTACTTGTAGATGTTGCAACACCTTGTTGTCCTGTTTCTCCTGCAAATGCACCAATAGCAATTGAATCGGATCCTTGTCCGTAACGTCCTGCATGGTAACCTAAAGCTACACGATTTGTTCCTGGCGTTGTCATTGCATATGCCCCAACAATTGTATTTGTAATTTCACCATTATTACCAACAAGCATATTACCTGAAACTCCAACAAGTATATCATTGAAATGATGAATAACGTCATTTGTATTACCTGCATTTGGTGGATTACCCATACTATCTCTCCAAAAATCATATGAAGGAGATCCTGTTGAACCATCAACTGGCATCCAACCAGTTATACCACATTTTCCTGGCCATATAAATAAAGATGAATCTGTTGTATCAAAAAAGGCGAAATTTTTAGATGGTGCCAAAGGCATTGCTGGTGGTCCGGAAGGTCCACATAAAATTTGAGCTGCTTCAAGATGTGCAAGAACGGATCCTTTTTTAACATCAATTTCCATTGTACCAAGACTATATAAAATCAAGTTGTCACATAAATTTAATGGTGCACATGTACCAGTTGAACCTGTTAAACCAGGATAGCCAACCCAACCTTGAACAGTAATTGGTGCTTTACATGAATCTTCACAAACAGCATTTTCCAAAACAGATTGTGGTCGTGAAAAGAATGACGAATTTACAAAACATCGACATGTATCTTGTTTACAAGTTGTACAAGCGTTTGATAAAGATTGTGAAGGATCGGCATATGTAGCCCTTTGCCCGCATGACTGACGACCAATTGTTCGTTGAGCAGATATACTCGCAGATGTAAACATTTATTATAGAATTATAATAAATTTGTAAATATCGATGTTTGCGAGTTTATTTGTTATTTAAATTTTGAGAAGCAACTTCAATACGTGAAATGTAAACATTTAAATCACATTGTGATAAATCACTGCACAACTCTATCTCTTTTGGATTATAAAGGTCTACACCATGACAATGATAAAGTGCAAAAATACTAAATCCCTTTGTTGCATCTCCATTAATTTTAAACATTTGTAAAGATGGACATGCCAAATTTACCATTTGTGATCCGATACGAATAAAACGACTCATTTTATATCTGTTTATTTAAGCATTAATTTTTCAATTAATGAAGATTTTTCACTCGGAATCTTCAGATAAAAATTGTGATCGACCAAAGTCAAATTCTTCAAGTAATTGACGTTTTGTCTTTTGGAAATCGAGTGTATCAAACCTTGTATGACAAACTATTAAATGAATATCTTTAGCTCGTTTTATAGCATTCTTTTTAGCAATTACTGAAGCCAATCTTAAAATATAAAACATATCACCATCCTTTAAATCTTCAAATGCAAATGCAACAATTTTTTTATCAATCACTGGTTCTATTGGTAAAGAATTATATACACCACCATCAATAAAACTATGTCCATTTATTTTTATTGGTATGAAAAATCCAGGAATTGCAGCAGACGCCCATATTGCATCAAACAAATATACATCTGGATGGTCAATATGGTTAAAATAAACGACTTCTCCGAGATCTTTATTTACGGTTGAAATATATAGTGTTTTACCAGTTTTCTCCCAAAATTGCGCAAGAGTTGGATTTTCAATTCCCATGAATTTTTCGACTTGCTTACAAAATTTCTTTGTATATTTTTGTATTCTCATTATTCCCGATTTTTTAAATAGTGATGAAACTAGATCAAATGAAGGTGTTATCTTGTCAATTTTTGGAAAATAAGATAATATTTGAAGGGGATTTAACCCAGTTAGAACTAGTACTGCAATAAATCCCCCAACAGAACACGTACACCATGTATTTATATTATGTAATTTACCAGCTACATGCCATTCATATAATAGGCCTAAAAGTGCCACACCTTTACAGCCTCCACCAGATATACATATTGCATCATACATTTTTTTAAAATAATATTTCCTTTACATTATAAAAAATGGTGTTGGTTTATGAAAAAATGACAAAAGCCGAATTGATTGAACGTTTGGTAAAACGCAAACGTAAAACAACAGGAACTAAAGCAGAATTAATCGAACGATTACGCGGAAAGAAAACTGCAGCCAAAAAGACTTTTGCTGGTAAAGCTGGACAAGCCAAATTTGGCAGTGCTCGTAGTTCGAAACGTCGCAGCTCGTCTAAACGCAGCTCGTCTAAACGCAGCTCGTCTAAACGCAGCTCGTCTAAACGCAGCGCTTCAAAACGTTCAGCTCGTCGCAGCTCATCGAAACGTCGCAGTGCCATTAAAAAGATGACACTTTCGCAATTGTATTCTGATTTGGGCATTGCGTCGGCACGTCGCATTTCGGGACACAAACGTAAGAGTTTGGCTCGTCTCCCAAAAAGCAAACGAAGCGTTGCTAAAATGTCACCACGTGTAAAACGTGTTGCCAACAAAAAGAGAAAGGGATCACTTGCTCGTCGCAGCAGTGCCAAAAAGAGTAATTGGAGTATTCGTTGGTAATCGTTAATTCATAAAAATTGATTCTCGCTGTCGCTTGAACCGATTGATGATTAACGATTGCCTCGTTCCTCGGAATCGTTAATTCATAAAAATTGAAAAATATTCTTTTACAGAAAAGAATAATAAATGTTCCCCAATTGCCTAGTAAACTTTTGGACAATGGTAACCGGATTTTATATGAATAGCGTTTTGCCATTCTTTGAAAATTATGTTTCACCTACTGTCAATGAATATATCATTCCACGTGTAAAACTTGTATACAATGTTGCATACATTACATTTATTGATTGGTTGGGTGTTACAGGTATCTATAGTACAACACAAGGAAATATTAAATGGGTTGTATACACTTATATGGGAAAACGATACCGTTTTCCGATTCGTAAAACCCGAGGACCTAGCGGCGATAAATCATCACAATTGCTAAAAGAACGTTTTGCACATATTCATGATGAGATTTTGGGTCCTTTTGGCGATTATCATGGCCAAGAGCAAGTTTTAGCTGATTTGGCGCAAATTGATTAATAGTCAAAGATGATTCCGAGGAGTTAAGAGCGCTTTAGCGCTCGTACCAGTGCGAGCACAACGAGGAAATCATCTTGACCAATCTTTTTCGAACGTCGTGAGAAATTGATTAATCTTTTCAAACGTTGTGAGAAATTGAGTAATGGGAGTATTCTATATGGTGGTTGATTTATGTAATGGTTGTAAACGCAAGTATATCGTTTATTTTCGGGAAACGGTTTTCTATTTTCGTGATATTGAATTTCTACCAAAGTACCCACGCTGGACATGTTCTGTTTGTTGGTATCAGTTGAAGAATTGATCTCGCAATCTTGCAAAAACTGATTTTAATAGTGATGATTTCCTCGTTCCTCGGAATCATCACTATTGATCTATTCGAACGTTAGTGAGAATTGATTCTCGCTGTCGCTCGAACCGGTTGGCAGATTGCGATTTCCTCGTTCCTCGGAATCGCAATCTTGCAAAAACTGATTTTCTTTTTCAATTTGCAAAAAAGAAAGAATTATGATCTTATTTTTAATAACTGCCGTTCTAGCGCAAAACTGTTTAGATACAGTTCCTAATTGTTCTGGAAATGGAATTTGCACAATGAGTACCAATGGTCAATATTTCTGTATTTGTCAATCTCTTTATCTTGGCCCAGTTTGTAATGAAACAATATCAACTGAGAAACCTCCTATACTATCACCTGGTGCTATAGCGGGAATTGTTATTGCGTCTATTGTTTGTTGTGGAATTTTGTCTGTTTGTACAATTGTTATAATGTGGCTTTGTGCAATGATGGCATTTGGCTCTCATGGTCAAAGTGGATGCGTTTATTGTTTATGTTGTTTTGAATAATCCAACTTCGTTGTCTAAATGTGATTGACGATATCCTCATTCCTCGGAATCGTCAATTCACTTAAATAATTCACTCATTAATAAAAATTGATGCCCATAACGTCGATTCCGAGCTTTAGCGAGGACATCGACGTTACAGATCTGTTTTTCGCGGTAGTTAAGAACGCCTTTGGCGTTCGTACCAGTCCGAAGGACAGCGAAAAATTGATCTCACTTCATTCGCTAAATTGGTTATGAGCGATTTCCTCGTCCCTCGGAATCGCTCATTAACAAAAATTGATTTTCTTTTTACATTACAAAAAAAGAAACAACACAATGAGCACGTATATTAATGAAGCATTCAACCTGGCATATGAGAAGAAAAAGTTTGACTTTCGTCGTGCATACAATGATGCCTTTACTTTGGCACAGAAAAAGGAAGGCCAAGTTAAATTGGCGACAGAAATCCAAAAATACCTACAACGGCAATTTGATGGTTACAATTTTGTAAAGCTAGAAGATTTTGTCCAACAGTGGGAAAAAGAAGATTGGCATATCAAAGTAATCAACAATGTTACTTTGATGTTTCAAGAAGCATTTGTTCCTGCATCAAAAGGTCAATTTCAATCTGCCACAATGATTGGTAAAAAAGTACAAAGTGACAAGTTCAAGGAAATTGAAACACAGTTTGTGTCACAATTGTTGGATATGATTATTGCCGAACAAAACAATGTGAGTTGTTCTGTACGTAGTTCAAATGGACCTATTGACAAACGATTAATCGACAAGAGTCTGGAAATTATTCGCGAAATGACAAGAATGGATAATTTTAACAAACAGCTCAAATCAATGACCTTGACTTGGTTATCTGAATGGTTTACAACTCAAATGACCAAAGGTGTTGGTGTCAGTGAACTATTGTCATTGTCAAACGCACTTGTTGAGCATGTCCAGGAATGTTCTCAACAATATTCATTAGAGAAAATCATTTCTCCAGTGCTTTCAACTGCTATTTGTGTACCAGTTGTTGCACACACAATTGGTTGGATTGTATCTTTTTTGGACGGTGACCGTTTTTCTGATCTAAGCAATTTTTACAAATTGGCTGAACTAATTGATAATGATACCGCAATTACGACTTTGGGTAAACAATTAAAAGCGCACGTTGAGGCATCAATCAAAGATGTATCAGACATTCCTCAAATCATCACAAGGCACAAAAAATATGAAAAGATTCTCCAATGTCTAAACGAAAAGATGAAGACTTTTGTATTTCACGGTTTTCAGCAATCATTGACCGAACGATTTGCCGAGACTCTTTCAATGTATATAGATAGTTTGTTTGCAAAGAAACTATCGGAAAAAGAATTTGAGGATTGTGTATCTGATTGTATCCAACTTGCCTTATATATCAAGGATAGGGATTTGTTTTTCATGTATTATACAAAATTGGCTACTCGTCGTCTTTTGTTGGGTAAAAATGTTGAACAAGAACGTGTTGTCTTGTCAATTATCAAAACGTATTTTGGGTTTTCGTCGACACATACACTTGAAATCATGTACAAAGATATCCAATCTGCAAAAGAAATTAATGATGAATTTCACGAGGTAGAAAAGTCTTCACCATTATATGTATCTGTTGTAACTAGTGGAATTTGGGATATTAAAAATGTTGCAGTTGTACCACAAGCACTAGTACCATTTGTTGACAGCTTTACCAAATTTTACAAGTCTCGTTTTTCAAATCGTAATCTAAAGTTTATGACACTTGGTGAAGTAGAAGTGAAATTTGGTAAATATGTATTGAAAGCGACATTGCCACAAACAAATGTACTTTTGGCAATGAATACATGTGCAGAACATACAATTGCAACTCTTACAAGTACAACTGGGCTAACTAGTGATCTTGTGACTAGTGTCGTTCAATCTTTGGCAAATCCAAAAGTACCAGTATTAAAAAAGAATGGTGAAAATATTGTGGTCAATCCCCTATTTACGAGCAAAACAATTATGGTAAAGGTAGCACCAGTCCTCAAAAAGGAAACACCAGTTGAACAAAAGGAAACTTTGCAAAAACTTGATCGTGACCGTGAGATCAAATTGAATGCGGCAATTGTTCGTATTATGAAGGCACGTAAACAATTGGATCTAAATGCTATTGTCATTGCTGTAACCGAAGCATTGAAGCAATACTTTTCACCGACAGCTGCTGCAATTAAGAAATCTATGGAATTTTTGATTGAAGAAGAGTATATCCACCGTATGGAAAATAATATGAAAATGTTTGAATATGTTGCGTAGAGTTTTAGAACTGACAAACCACAAAAACGATTCTCGCTTCCGCTCGTACAAAAACTGACTATTAATTTCATTTTACAATACAAAATGAAAATGCCTAAATACTTGAATCTATCAAATAGAGGTCTTACATCATTAGATGGTATTGATCTAACTGGCGTATCATTTTTAAATTGTAGAAACAATGAATTGACTACTCTACCTATTCTTCCCGATTATATTCATACTATCTATTGTAACAACAATAAACTGATATCATTGGCTACTCTTCCCAGTGGTCTCAAATTTTTAAATTGTAGCAACAATGAATTGACTACTCTTCCTATTCTTCCCGAAGGTATTCATCATATCTATTGTAACAACAATAAACTGATATCATTGTCTATTCTTCCCAGTGGTCTCAAATTTTTAAATTGTAGAAACAATGAATTGACTACTCTTCCTATTCTACCTGATGGCTTAAAAGAACTATATTGTAGTGATAACAAACTGTCTTTGCTGCCTACTCTTCCCAATAGTCTCATAAAATTAGAGTATGATGATATTAAACTTCCCTATCTTCCTGATAGTATCCAATTCTTACGTTGGTTTGGTCTAAAATCCCATTATGAATTGAATAAAATAAAATTATATCAACACAATGAAATGCGGAAAGATATGGGTTTACCAAAAGTTGAACAAATAGAAAAATCAGAAGAAATAAGAGAAAAGTGGATAATTTGGCAATATAGACCAGATGGTGAAAAATATAAACGAGCAAAGCTTTTAACAGATTGGTATTATTGATATGAAACTATACAATTTTTACGGTCCATGTTGGATTGTCAACTAACCACTGTTGAAATTCTATTTCAGAATGTGTACCAATAGGTCCATCACACCATGAAGCTCCACAGCAAAAATGATGGGGAACTTCACTTTCCTCAACAACGATCTTATCACCTATATAACGATGCTTTAATATGCTCGTATTAATACAAATATAATGATTTATATCTTTATCAATTGTACCATTTGTGTGAATATATAATTGCTTTTTATTAGTGCGGTTACAAACAGGTGTGTTGTAAAACTGAATTTCATATTGGCGAAACTCTGTTAATAAATCTTTTTGTTCTTGACTCATTTTTATGTTATTTTCATTTTATAATGCAAAATGAAAGACTTGTTACGTAGTGGTATTATTGATGCCCGTAAGGTTGATTTCGAGCGTTAGCGAGAAAATCAACCTTACAGATCTATTTTTATGCGTTAGCGGAAAAATTGAAATGGAAATATTTAGCCAACACATTGGCCAGATTTGTCATATTTGCAACTGAATTTGTGATACTACTTATATCTTCTACTAGCTGTGTAGTATTTAATTCTTGAATGATATATAATAAAATTGGTAGTGATTTATCAAGTTGACGTGCAAATAAATCAAAGTCTGGCAAATCATTTGTTAAATTTGTGAAAAATGTATCTGCATGAGGAACAATCATACGAGTTTCATTAATCAATGGTGATGTTTGATTAATAAATAGTCGTGTTTCGTTAACTAAACGATTAACATCACCTATAGATGTAGAGATTTGTAGACCCATAATTATTAAAACCATGGCTGCAATGGAACCAAAAGCGGGGAAAATATAGAATAAAAACACAGTGTGTTTTGAATTGACATATTGAATTTCCATTTCTATTTGTTGTAATATTAAATGGGAAATAGATATGTAAAATCCAACCTTATATGTCCAATAGAATTGGAAATGATAGAAACTTTTCCAAATGGATATTTTGTTATTGCATCAAATGAGAAAATAATCAGTCTTTATGATTATCGATCAGCAAAATTTGCAATAGGTAAAATTCAATGGAATAATATAGTAGAGGGAAACCAATACAGATATGCAAGAAGCGTATGGTGGCTTCAATTTATTGGTTAATTTTTCAAATTGTACTAAGGAAATCGGGCATGGCATTTTTATCATATCGTTGATCAGACCATTCGATAAATTGTTGACAACCAAATCTCCATCCCTCGGGATAAGGTCTTTCTTTTTCGGGTTTATCAGAATGCTTCCAGCGCCAAAAAGGTGCTTTGAAATAAAATACACATTCAGACAAAACAGATGATTGTTTCTTTAGATCAACAACGAGTGCAACATGTTTTTCGCAAATGTCATTCATCAATTGGCAAAAATCTTTATATTCAGGGATCAATGTTTTGAAATATGCACGGTGAATCTTTCTTCTATTGCTATCTTCCTTTTCAAAAAATACAAATACAAATGAAGCACCATTTCTCAAATCATCTGGAATATCATTGATTGATTGGTAGCCATAAATCTGTAATGAATGGTACCATTGCGAACCGTTTTTATAAGCACCTACAATAGTCTCACTTTTACTGATTTTCTTGTTGTAACCAAAATCATCAATGACTGAAATTATTTCCTTAAACGGGCATTTCTCCTTGAAACACATTATTTGTCTTGATACATTTTTTCTGTGATCACCTTCATTATAACTTGGGCTAACAAAAGCACCACCAACAACTGGACTAAAAGCTCCTTGGGACATTTCAGTCCCACAATATACAACAGCAGCTGGATATACGTGTTTGAGAGCATAAAACAAAAATTGAATCAAAAAGGTTTTACCTCCAGTAGGACTTGAAATAACTTGTATAATTGTAGATTTGGGTATTCCACTCTTTGGTTCTTTATCCTTGTCTTTAATTGATGTATCTATTGTTCGTATTTCAAATTCATGAATATCTTCAACATTAAGATTTGCGTTAAAATCCTCCATTTTTATATTTAGATTTGTTTAATGTCCCATGACACAAATAGGTTGTTAATTTTTATAGAATCGGAATTTCCAGTAAAAAATTTCGAGTTTTTATTTTTTCTATTGTAAATGATTAGTTTCGATTCTATGAATTCAAACAATGCTGTTAAATACGTCATATACGCGCTTGTTGCACTATTCGTTGTATGGGTTCTATATAAACTATATGTTTACTTTTTTCCAAACGGTATCAACTGGGGAAGTCAGCCATCCAACGCATCGTTCTTTTCTTTAGGCAGGGGTCCAAGCATAACTGGCCAGGGTGAAGCAGCTGGCGATGATGTAAACGACAGTGATTTTGATTATATCCGCGGTACATCAGTCAATTGGGAAGGTACCGCTGCTGATCCTTCCAACAGTGTCCAAAAATACAAGAAAACCGTGGATGCTACAGGCCGATCGTACTGGGAACCTGTACCCATGCAAACAACTGGTGACTATTTAACCAATGACGAATTCAACAACATTGTTGATCGCCACATTATATCAAACTTGACACCAGATTTACGCCATGCAACATTACCTAAATATATCCGCAATGCCGATAACTTTTGGGGAACATATAAACCAACAAATGACACACTTGATAAATGTCTTGATGAACAAGATGTTCCACATGAGGGAGGCATTTTTGGAAATGTAACCAATTTTGGTGTCGCCAACTGATTTCGCTATCAATTCATTTTAAGCAAAATGAATAATCTACTGAGAATTGATTTTTATTTCCAAAACCAAAAATAATAAAAATGTTGTCTCTTGTATTTATCAGTCTTGTTTTGGCTCAATTTCATGGCAGCAGTTGTAAATGGCCTACAAACACTACAATTCCAGCATATTCATGTTTTGTAACCGAATGCAATTGTGCCATGTGTAACAAAGTAAATGTGTCTCACGAGTTTAGTTTTTGCATTCATTATGTAGAAAATTCAACTACATGGCAATGCCCACCACGAAATCAAACCGTATACAATCAATGCGTCGAAAATGAAAAAAATTGGGTACAAGAAAATAAGATTGTAACAATTGTTTTCTTTTCACTTCTTCCTGCTTTGTTTATTGGAGTTGGTATTATCTTTTTGATTAAATATTGCCGACGAAATCGAAATTATCAGGTATTGCAATAAGTCTTTTCATTTTTGCATAAAATGAAATTTTCAAAACACGTTTACAATACAAATTTGACCCCATTCAACCAAGGGAAAGATTGTGGAGCAACTACACGCAATTTATTACATTGGTTAATGTATTGATCATCAACAAAGTGTCTTGATATGCCTTCGCAATTTCCATTAGGTTTGATCGATCGCGAGCATCCACTAAACGCCATTGTGTCGAATCGTGGCGTGTAATATTTTTCAAGAATGTTGTCTGGAATGCTGTTTATTGACATCATGCCATTGACTGTACCATTTTGTATCGAAACCATTTTAGATGATTGCGATTGCAAGTTTGAATTTCCCTTGCTGGCAGCAGCTGTAAATACGTCAAGACCGCCACTTTCGCCTTGGTTTGCACTTGGTGACATGGTATCTGGGTTGTAAGCGGCATCACCCAATGCTCCGCTCAAATCACCAGAGAGTGTGTTGTACGATTGGTCAAGTGTAGGTGTCATGCCTGTCTTTGCCCACATGTAAATGGCATAGAGAGCAACAACAAACACAATGAGACAAACAACGTATATAACAAATTTTATGGCAGGTGCGGCACCTCCAGTTTTCATCAATGTTTGGTCAACTTGTCCGTTGACGCGTTTCCAATATACAAGGCCTAAAATGCCAGCAGCAACAATAGCAATAGAAATTACCAATTTGATATCTATCATTTATTACAAATAGTTAAAAATAAATTGAAAAAAAATATTATAATATACAATTTTGGTAATGAATAAATATAATATTGCAGCAAGTAAACTCATTGGAGATATGGATACCTATAATCAACTGAAAAAGGGTGACGATTATTTCGATCTCAATATCTGGAATGACCAAAAAGTACACGAACAACTTACAATTGACTTTGCCTGTAGAAAAAAGAAAATTATTGAAGGCATCTATACGTGCAAAAAATGTGGCAGTAATCAGGTTTATACACAATCTATTCAAACACGATCAGGTGATGAAGCAACAGATGTTTACGCACTTTGTGCCAATCCAGAGTGCCGTTCAAAACCATGGAAAGTTGGCTAATATTACTTTCATTTTTGTAAAATGAAAAATGGTTTATTCAATGGGTTTTGTATACTTTTTAGTTTTCATCTTATATTTTTTATTTGAACGACCAGATATTTGTTTTTGTGCTGAACTCATAAAAGCACCCATTTGATAAACATCAAAAGCAGGTACTGTTGGAGATTCGTGTGTGGCAATTTCTGCAAGAACATATGGTGGTAAAGTTGGAAATACCATTGCCAAGTCTGTAAAACGTCTCACTTGTTTCTTCTTATCTAAATAGACAACTGCCTCATAATTTTCCTGTGTCATTGTATTTTTAAATTCGTCAACATCTAAAAGAGGTAATCCTAGGTGTTCGGCGGCTTCATTGTATTGATTACATTTAATTTGATCGGCATCATTTCCAAAATCAGATTCTATTGTTCCAAGTGACCAAGGGAGAATTGGAAGTTTTGTTAGATTATTGTTGGAACAAAATAGTCCTTCCAAAGAAGGTGGAAGTGGTGGAATTGATGTTAATTCATTGCCGTAACAGTATAAATCTTTTAGTGATTTGCAATGTAAAAGAGTCGGAAGTGTTTTTAACAGACTGTTTGTACAATGTAATATTTTTAATTCTTTACATCCTAAAAGATCTGGTAGTGATGTAAGTTTATTGAGAGAACAATACAACTCTACCAATGATGATGGTAGAGTTGGTAGACTCTTTAATCGATTTTGATTACAATATATTGTTTGTAGATCCCAGCAATGGTCAAGTTTTGGGAGTGTTATTAATTGATTCTGACTACAAAATAATTTTTTCAACATTTCAGGCAAAGCTGGAAGTTTCTTTAGACTATTAATAGTACAATCTAATTTTTTCAACGTTTCCGGAAGATTTGGTAGTGACGTTAATTTATTTTCGGTACAATACAATTCTTCCAGTACAGGACACTGCGATTCGAGATCTGGAAGTTCCGTTAATTGATTTTCATTACAATACAATTCTATCAATGTATCAGGAAGATCAGGAAGAGATTCTAGACGATTTTTATCACAATCCAAAAGTGTTATACCAGTTAGATTATAGCCATCCAAGCTTTCTAAATTTTCATCAGTTACAATAAGGCTCATTTAAATTATTGAAAAAATAAATGGTAAATAATTTCATTTTACAAACATGAAAGAACTTTTGTTGCCCTATAAAGATCTTACATCATTGGATGGAATTGATTTAACAAATGTTACATATTTTGATTGTTCAGGTAATTTTTTGACATCGTTGCCCACGCTTCCAGATTGTCTTCAGAGATTAATTTGTTGCAACAATCTATTGACCAGTCTTCCTGCTCTTCCTGATAGTCTTTTACAATTGGGATGTGGGGACAATAAATTGACAAGTCTTCCTTCTCTTCCTATTGGTCTCTTGAGTTTATCATGTAGCCATAATAAATTGACCTTTCTTCCCACTCTCCCACATGGTATCATTGAAATATATTGTAGAGAAAATATATTGTCAAGTCTTCCTTCTCTTCCTGATAGCCTTGTACAATTGAGTTGTAGTAATAATAAATTGACCTTTCTTCCCATTCTTCCTATCGGTCTCAGATATTTGTCACGTGAGGGCAATTCATTACCTAAAAAAGGACATGCAAAAATAAAATTGCAACAGCATAACCAAATGCGACAAGATATGGGTTTGCCAATTGTTGGAAAAATGGAAAATGGCCAAGAAATAAAAGATCAATGGACGATTTGGCAATATAGGCTAGATGGTGAAAAGTACAACACAGCAAAGAGTGTTATGAATTTTTGTGAATAATCTATTCCGAGGAACGAGGATATCGATTATCATCTATTTAACGAATGAAATGAGTTTATTTCAAACTTTTTATGTCAAAATCTTTAGGAAGCTTTCCAGCATCTTGTAATTTATTAACAATATAACCTTTAAGATTGCTCGTCGCCCAAGACGGCACAACTATCAATGTTATTCCCAATTAAGTATCAATATCTTCAAATGATATTTTTCCATGATTTTCTATTAGTTGTTTATGTTCATTAAACAATTTCTTATTTTTAGCTAAAAAATATATGTTTACAGTCTTATCAATATTATTAAAGAACATTTTGATTGCAGATTGCCAATCATATTTGTCATAGTAAACATCTCTTTGACAAAATCGCAACATTTGGAAACCGTTTTTCCAAGCTTTCTTCATCTTATAAAAATCTATATTTTGATTTGTAATACAATTATTTTTAAAAAAATTGCTATTCTCAAAATGTTGAATTCCATCACATTCGATTAAAAGATTCAAGGATATAATTAAAAAATCATATGGACGATATCTATTAGTTTCTGGATTACAACACCAATCAAATTTGGGCTGTCGTTGTATGTCAGATTTTTTAAATAATGTTAACAGAAAGTCGTAAAATTTTTTCTCTGTTTTATTTTTACACTTTGGACACCAACTTCCTTGTCGAATGTCACATGGTCTTTGATTAAATTCTGAATAACAAATGTTACACCTAAACCAATATTTTTTTGTCGATGCATATTTAAATACTTGCCTTGGTGTTTTGTCATTCTTATTTTGTAACCAACAAGATAAAATTTTATCTTTAATTGATGCAAATGATCTATCAAAACACCATTTACAATCATCGTCATCACATAATTTTGTATTACTACAAAAAGGGCACCAAGTTTTAAGTTGTGTGATAGTGAATATTTGTTTAAGAAAAGAATGTGCACACTTTTTACATTTGAACCAACATTTTTTACGTGAATACAAGGTTACATCTCTTGGTGAATCTTGATTTCTTTTTTTCAACCAACATTCAAGTATCATTTTATTCTTAAAAGAAGCAAATGATTTTTTAAAGCACATTTTACATTCATCATTTTTACATAATTTGCATCCATTACAATACGGACACCATTGCCCTTTATTTACACAATTTAATGTCATATCAAATAAATGGCAACAATCTGAACATTTAAATGTGTATTTTTTATTGGCAAATTTAAATACTTGATGTGGTTCTATTTTATTTATTTCTAATTCCCAACAAGATAATTTGTTTTTATCAATAGAAGCAAATGAATTTTTCAAACAAAAATTACAACTTTCTATACCACACAATTTGTTACCTGAACAATATGGACACCAAGATCCACCAAGAATATTATTTAATGATGCATCAAATTTATGACCACATTTGGTACAATTGAACCAATATTTTTTATTTGAAAATTTAAATACTTGACGAGGTGATTTATCATTAACAGATGACCAAGAACGTAATATCATACTATTTTTATAAGAAGCAAATGAACGGTCAAAACATTTATGACATTTATCATTTTCACATAAATGTTTTATTGTACACATTTATATTGTTATAGAATTAAATAGATTTAATATCAAAATCTTTAGATAGCTTTCCAGCATCTTGTAATTTTCTCACAATATAACCTTTAAGATCGCTCGTTGCCCATGATGGTACAATAATTAATGTTATACCCAATTGACGACATTTTTTTGCCTTGTATTCATCCTTTCGCATTTGATATAAAAGTGATTCTTTTGTCTTGTGAAATGATCCAACAGTTGTGTGTGAAGAATCTGGTGAATATTCCAGACCAATTTTGAGGTCATGATTATAACAATCAATTTCAAGATTACGTTTTGTAGCTGGATTTTTTAACCAATTTGGTCTAACAGTTGGAAAATCCTTTTTGTAAATCTTTTCCAATATAGCCCTACATCGTTTTTCATTTTTCATTCCCCCTTTACCAAGGGACACTGGACAGGCTAGTTCACCTTTATAATCATCACCTATAACAACGGGTATGTCGATATTTTTTTTGACAATTTTACCCCGTTTTGTTTTTGGTGCCGATCTTTCACCTACAACCACATTATCGACATATTTGTCGCCTGTTTCAAGAATCGTTTCAAATATATTTTTGTGTGGTGGTTTGTTCCAGATGATGAAAACTAATGCAAAAATTAGAAAAATCATACCAATTTCAAACAACATCTCCTTATAACATCCATCATAAATAATTGTCAGATGTGTGAAAACTGATTAATAATTACAAAATTTGCAATGGTAAAATGAATTTATCAAATAAAAATCTTACAAGTTTAGACGGGATTGATCTAACTGGCGTTACAGATTTAATTTGTGATAATAACATGCTAACTTTTTTACCATGTCTTCCCGATTCTCTTAAATTATTATCATGTCAGGGAAATAAGATGATTTCCCTTCCTCAACTTCCTGATTCTTTAATGGCTCTGCAATGTAACAATAACAATTTATCATCTCTTCCTATTCTTCCAGATTCCCTACAAACATTATGGTGTTGGGATAATAATTTTTCAGAAACACATTTATTTAAAATTAGACTGAATCAACACAATGAAATGAGAAGAGATCTAAATTTACCAATTGTGGATGTCATAACAAATGGTAAAGAAATAAAAGAACAATGGTCAATTTGGCAATATAGGGTTGATGGTGAGAAATACAAACGAGCAGAAAAAGAATATTGTGAAAACTGACAATTATTTTCAATGCAAGCACTAATATAAGATGTCCCTCATTGTCGTCAAGGAAAATCTAACAAAAAAGGAAGAAGCAACCTTATTGAGATTGTCAAAAGTAAAAAAGTTGCGTACCAATTTTGTTCCATTCCCCAAGGCAATGAAATTATATATTGAATGCAAGGAATTTTACATGTGTCCTAGGGCTATTGGAATAGAAGGGAAAAATTGGCAACAATACTATTCTCTTCCAGATTATAAAATTAAATTTAAATGCAAGATACCATTATTTACTGGCAGTGATGGTAACAATCCCGACCTCGATGAAGGTAAAAATCAAGTTGAGGCTGTCGCAGAAGGTATGGAACAATTGACAACAAGGGGTTATTCTTTCTATAATTTTTCAACGGGATATGGTAAAACATTATGTGGAATGCATACTGTTTCACGACTGGGTCGACGAACACTTTGGGTTGTCTTTAATCATTCTCTTCAAAAACAAACAAAAGATGAATTGGCAGCTAAAACAGATGCACGTGTACATTGGTTTAAAGATAAGGAACCAAAAGATACGGATCAGATCGTTGTTTGTGGACTTATCAAGGCATCAAAAATGGAACCAAAATTTTTATCAGGATTTCAAACAATTGTATTGGATGAAGTTGATCAAGTTACAGCTGAATCATTTTATCCAATTTTAACAAAATGTAGTCCCACATATTTACTAGGTCTTAGTGCAACATTTAAAAAGGCAGATGGGTTGGATAAAATCTTGTATAAATATTTTGGTGAAAAGGAGGGATTTATTTGTAGGTTTATTAAAAAACCAAATTTGACCATGATTAAATTTCAAACAGATTTCGTCCCAAATATTGAAACAATGGTAAACTCGTTGGGTCAAGTACAAGTAAATAAACACGAAATTAACAAGTCATTGGCAGTAAATGACCAAAGAAATAGACTTGTTCGTGATATGGTATTAAAATGTTCCAAACAAGGACAGTGTTTGGTACTGTCTCCAAGAACTGAAAATATCTTATGGTTGGCTACAAATCTAACTGAAAAGTCATTTAAAAGATTTATAAATCAATATGAAAAATGGGCAAAACCTCTATGGAAAAAATATTTGTCCCTGTTTCCACCAATAACTCGTGCACATTATATTTCAATTCATAGTAAACGGAAACCATTAAGAGATGCAGCAAGAGCATACTACAAGGAAGCAAATATGATTGATTACAAAACTGTTGGCAAAAAGGATATGGATAAAACAAAAAGAATCCTTATTGGTGGGCTACAATCTTGTGGACGTGGTTTTGATTGTAGAGCTAAATATTTGTTTATTCTTGGCATTCCTCCAAACCTTATACAGTTTGTTGGAAGAATGCGTGATCCATTTGGAACTGTATATATTTTTGTAGATAAATGGGCAAAGTTTGAGGATGATTGGAAGAAAAAGGCATTACCATATTTAAAGAAACTCAGTTGCCAGTTATTTTTTCAAATTGCAGGGGAAGATAATATCCAACCGTATATTTTACCAAAAAGGGGTAGAAAAAATGACGAATCTAGTGAAAGTATTGAAGAGGGTTTCAATATTTTGGGCGATGAATAATGATTCTGAAATTTTTTATATTTACATAAAAAATGCCAACGATTCATACAATTATTGATGAATGTAATACTTGCAATGTTATGACGCGTCTTACACCATCATTTGGCTTAATATTTAACAATGGCAATGTAAATGTTCGTCGTCCATTTATATACGCTTGTGGACGAAATTTAGATTGTGGTGGTTTTGTAGGTTGTGTATTCAATTCTTCTAGCGATTTTGTAAATTATATCGCAGCAAATCCACAACCATTTTCCTATTGTTACGATTCATGTATCAATTATTCTTCAGATGTACCATATCAAATCGATCTCATACGAATTGATTTGGGTAGTGAATTGCTTGTCCTTGCTGGTGTAGGTGTTATCGATATTTTAAAGGGTCAATCGAGTGGATTTATTTATGATGTGGATTTTACAGGTTTAACCAGCACAAGTCCAAACTATATCTATCAATTACGTATAAATGACTTTTGTATTGGAATGTCTGGTTATAATGGTTATACAACAACTTTTCAAATATTAAACTTGTAAACTAATAATCTTAAACAAATCCTATTTATAAAATGTCTGAATCACGTTATGTCGATCCCGTTGCAATTCTCAACCCAAAATCTGAATCTTTAACTTCAGAGGAAACAGATGCACAGATGGCAGTTTCATGTATAGAGAGCAAAACAAGTCATATTTCAGTAGCACCAGTAAATGAAGGTATATCAAACACACCAACAGATTCAACAAAATCGATAGAGGAACAAATCCAAGATTCATACCGAGTTGGACGTCAATTTATAAAATCTGTTGTTGACCCTCTTTTGCCAGCTGAAGAACATCCACTTGTCAAAATCATTGATGAAATCAAGGCTGGTAGCAAAACTAAATATCATGCCAGTCTTGATCAATTAAAAATGTATTTTGATCAGAAAAACAGGCCAATTGAAGCATTTTGCATGCATCTATTTGCTGAACCAGTAACTATTATTGGTTCAGATGGTAAAGAATATCCACACTATGGTTGGGGTAAATGTCGTGGCTCATATCCTACTTTTGGTGAAATGGAGCAAGCAGTTCGTCCAATTATGCAAGACCATGACACATATACTAAAACAGTTGGGTATCCACGTGGTACATTTTTTCCAATTACAGTAGCACCATTTGCAACAAACGAAGCTGTCGAAAAAATGTATGATGAAGATATTAAACGAGCAGCCGATATGCGACAAAAAATTATCGATTTGGAACGAAAACGTGAAGCTGCTTTGGTAAAGATGCAAGAAACTACAGAGCCGGGCTCAATTGAAGATTATATTCGTCAAAAATTACGTTTTTGCATTGCCGACCTAAAAATTCAACGAGCAAAGGCAGATATTGAAAAATTTGGCCCAATTTTAGAACGCCAATCGTCAATATGTGCTAAAATGGAAAAGGAACATGATAACTATTACAATGATGGGCTCAAATTGTATCAAGATAAGATGGACGAAATTGGTTATCCGAGACCATCTTCATTTTATGAAGGATGTATCAGTGCAAATTCGATGAATTGATCATTTTCACATTTTCATTAAAGATTAATGAATATAAAATGAGTGAATATCAATCAACACCATCAATGTCATGGGGAGCATCATATAGACCACCTACTAGACATCCGTTTGCTACAATTATTGGACCTGAAAATGAACAATGGTTGTTACAAGGTAATCCAGTTGTTATGATTGACGGGCAATATGTAGATATAGTAAATTTATTGCGAGAATTGCGATTTATGATGTATGCTCCAGATGGACCAAAATATAAACAAGCAATTGCAAATTTAAACGAAACAGAAGAATAAACATGAGTTATAATACTGCTAGTGACAAACTTGTACTTTGTCCAAAGGTGGATGCAGAAAAATGGACATATAATGGACAACCTTTAGAACCACAACCTGGTTATGAAAAATGTGGCAGCAATAATGTAATTATTGGTTACAAATCTGGTGATAGTGACACAATAAATACATATACTGCATGTACAGTTGTTGGACCAAATTCGTCATTTCCAATAGGTGCTAAAAATGCAACTATAATTGGTGGTAATGTACGAATACCAGAGGGTTATCCAATTGAAAATGCTGTATACATTGGTGATTTGTCTTGTACTTTAAATATTTTGGGTGATGATTACAGTTGGAATGAAGCAGCTAAAAAAATCGAGGCAGCATATCAACGCGTATGCTCTACACCACTTGATCGAGTATACGTACCAATCAACGGTCAATTTAAAACTTTGGGCGATGAAATTGTGAAAATGCAAGCAAAGCTCGATATTATAATGGAGAAATTAAATTTGTAATAAAAAGGGATTATACTCGGGGCACTATAAATTATACTTGAAATTTTTTAAAAAATTTAAAAAAATACTTATATCTTATAAACCATTTAAAGAAATGGCAACAAATTCTGAATTTATCGATCCAGTTAAGAAAAGAGGCGATTCCAAATTGTATCAATTTTTAACCAAATATCGTGCTTCAGATATAGATGGTAATCAACTTGGTCCAGGTGCGAAAACCAAGGCAAGACCATACGATCCAGCGACAGAGATATATATTACATCTGTTTTGCCGGAAAAGGGCAAATATTATGTACCTAAAAAGAAAATTAGGGAAATGACCAATCATATTTATTCAGATATTCAAAATCGATCAACATTTTATGCCACTGAAAAACCAGATCCAAACGATTCACCATTTAGGGTAGATATTGATCTTAAATCTATCATTCGTGCAAATACTGAATCTGGTTTGGATTTAAAAACTATTTATGTCAAGATTTATGATTATTTTGCCAATTTTATTAGTAAGAATTTCAAGGTGGAAGCCGAACAATTAACTTGTTATATTCTAACAAAGAGGGATATTAGACGAAAAGAACAAGGGGATGATATGCAGCAACTTGTTGGTGTACATTTACATTTTCCATATGCACGTGGTACAAGTGCACAGTTGAAAAAGATTCGCGAAATGGTATCTTATGTAGCAACATCTCAGGGCATTTTTTCATCTGGACTTGTAGCTGACAAGCATATTGATTCAATTGAACATACAGTATGGACATTGTATGGTTCAGTAAAGGATAATATGGCTTATCGAGTTTCACATGTTTTATCAAGAAAGCTTGGTAAAAGTACGAAAATTAAAAACTTTTCTATTATTGGTGATTCGGTAGACACTGTAAAGCTATTGCTTTTAACCAATCATTCGAATATGGACTTGATTAAACCTACAAAGGCATTTCAGGAAATGATGGATGAAGAAGCTAAAGATATGGAAATTAAAAAGTCTCAATGGAAAAAAGATATAAATTCCATTTCAAAGGATTTTAATCCACTTGATCTCGAACGGGCAAACCAATTGTGTCAAATGTTGGATCCTAAACGATTTGATGATTACCAAGAATGGAGGAATCTTGGATTTGTTTTACATTCAGTTTCAAAAGGTGGTGAAGAAGGATTTAAATTGTGGGAAATCATGTCTGAAAAATTTAATCCAGAATCGTTTGCTCAATCAAAGTGTGCAATTGATATGAAAAATATTTGGACAGCGGCTACAAATGCTGAATCAAACCCATGGAGTATGGGTTCACTTCGTTTTTGGGCAGAAACTGATAGTCCAAAAGAATTTAACGAATGGAGAAAAAGTACAAATAGATCATTGACTGAAATTGCTGTAAAGGTTTTTAATGAAGGTGCTTTGGCAGAACTTGCATTTGAAATGTATGGTAAAGAATACCAATATACAACAAATGGTAATTGGTTTAAATTCTTTTCGGAATATGGACATTGGGAAAAGGATCCTTATCCAAAAGCAAAATGGATACGTGTTACATTTCTAAAAGAATTACGAAACTATCTCAAGGAATATATGAAGAATGAAGAGCATCTTGCAGATTGTATGAAGAATTTAAATAAACTTGGTACAGCTAGTTTGATTAATAATTGTGTATCTATGGCAACTTTGAATTTTTCGACTGATATGAAGTTTGAAGAAAAATTGGACAAGGATCCATATTTGATTGGTGATCAAAATGGTGTTTATGATTTACAAAATGGTGTACATCGTAAAGGAACGCCAGAAGACAATGTATCAATGCGATGTGGAGCTTTTTATAGAGATTATTCTTGGGATCATCCCGATGTACGATCAGTAATGCGTTTTTGGGCAAAGATTCATGTTGATCCAAAGATTAGACGATATTTTTTAAAGGCAGTTTCAGTTTGTATGGTTGCTGGTAATAAAGAAAAGATGATTCTTGTATTTACAAATGATAACGGTGATGCTGGTAAGTCTGCATGTCTCAAAATTATTGAACGTGTTTGGGGAGACTATTCTATTACTCTTTCACGTGATCGTTTTGTTGTATCTTCACTTAAATCTGCTGGTGGTCCACAACCAGATATTGCAAATGCCAAAAATAAACGCCTTGGTTCAGTAAAGGAATTGTCAAAAGATGAAACTCTAGATATTGGTGCACTTAAATTATTTTCTGGTTCTGATGACGTTCAAACTCGTACCTTGCACGATAAGGGAGGAGATATGGAAATTTTGCTAACCATGATTTTGATGATGAATAAATTGCCACCAATTCCACCAGGTGATAAGCCAACTTGGAATCGTTTACGTGTAATTCCTTTTGAATCTATTTTTGATGATGAAGCACCGAATGATGAAAAGGAACAATGGCGTCAAAAACATTTCAAGCCAGATCGTGACATCAAGGCAAAATTGGCTAAACTAAAGGATGCTTTTTATTGGGTATTTTTACAATATTTCAAAATATATCAAACTGAAGGTCTTTTGCCATTACCAGACAAGGTAAAAGTTGCAACACAAAATTATAGAGAGAGTAATGATATTTTTGAACAATTCTTGACATCAACATTGGTTGAAACATTGGAACCAAAGGATCATGTAAAGATTTCAGAGACTTTGTATGAAGATTATTTGGAATGGTTTGCAATGAATACTAAAGGCAAGAGAATGGTACCACCAAAGTACTATGATTTTAAGAAGAATATTTTGACCTATTATATGAGTAAGAAAACGAAAATTGGTGAAACGAGCAAAGGTACACCAAAGTTTTTCAAATATATTCCAAATCCATCATTACCTGTACCATCCGTACATGGTATGCGGTTGCGTGGAGCAGAAGATGAAGAAAAGGAAGATCAAGAAGATCAATTTGGAGACATTGAAGATGAAAAATTTTACAACGAAGAAGTTGACTTGAAACCAGACGATCTTGATGATGAAGAATTTAACGAGTTCTTTCATGGACCAACATTCTGTGGACAAGATGACGGCGACGAGACGGGTACAAAATGAGCTAATTTCTTATTTAAACAATAAGAAATATTAAAGACTATGGATATTAGTGACGATGAAATAATGCATGTTGAAAACAAGACGACCTATCCTAAAATGTTTAAAGACTTTGTAGAGAAACCAGCGGTATATTATTTTCCCGACAATCCTCGTTACCCAAATGGTGCACGATGTGATAATTGTAATAAACTTGTAAAAGAACACTTTGGAATAGAGGACAATATTGATCTATGTGTACATTGTTTTGTTACTGTACATGAATATGCTGGGATGGCAAAACGAAACACACCACAAATGAAACCTATTAAAAATGTAGACTGGGATGAAGCTTATCTAAGTAATACACTACAATTTACAGTATTTTTCCAAGATGGTACATCGGCAACATATGACCAAGAAACTATTGAAGACGAATTACGTCGTCAACGTAATTCAGTTTGGTAAAAACAATTTAAATAAGAAATATCTAGTTAAAACAGATTTAATTATAAATGGAAAATATTTTAGAATCTCAGAATGAAGTGATCAGTTATGAGCACACCCGTAATTTCCCTATTTGGCTGATGAACCAAAAGTGTTCATTATTAATTTCAACATACAAAAAACATCGTCTTTTCTGTCTTGGCATGTCTCAAAATGGTTCGCTAACACTTGTCTTTACAAATCTTATGCGACCAATGGGTATATATTATGATACACAATCAAGCACAATATATTCGTCCAACGTCGGAAATATTGTCCAATATGAGAATCGTGGACAGGAAAACCATGCTGAATGGGGTGTATTTGACGCACTCTTTATGCCAAAACGAATTGATTATTGTGGCGATATGGACATTCACGATTTACGTGTTGGTGAAAAAATTTATTACGTATCTGCCGTTTACAATTCTATTTTGACCACATCTGCTCACAATTCTTTTGAAGTTTATTGGACACCATCATTTATCAGCAAAAATATTAAAGGCCAGCCACCACGTGAAGACCGTTGCCATCTCAACGGAATGTGCCTTGTAAATGGAAAACCAAAATATGCAACTGCAGCCTGCACACGTGATTATTATTACGCTTGGAAAGAACATCACGGTGAAGGTGTTGTAATCGATGTTGAAACTGATGAATTTGTTGCTAGTGGGTTATGGGCACCTCATAGTCCAATTTGGCATGAAGGTCGTTTATATATTGGTGAGGCTGGTACTGGTCAATTTGGTTATGTTGATTTGGAAAAAAAGGTATTTGTGCCTTGCAAATTTTTACCAGGCTTTATACGTGGCATTACTTGTTTCAGACGATTTGCAATTGTAACTATATCAAATGACAGACATGATAATGTTTTTGATGACATTCCTCTTGGACGATTATTGAAAGAAAAGGGACAACGATCTTTTTGTGGTATTTGTGTGATTGATTTAGATACATTTGATATCTTGCATCATTTTCAATTCTCGAGTGGCATGACTGAAATTTATGATATCACTGTCTTGCCCAATATTATTCGTCCACGAATTGCTGAAATGCATGAAACTGAAGGGGAACAATTTTACTTTTAGGTAAATGATTCTCGCTATCGCTCGAACTGGTTGGTAGGTTGCGATTGATAAGATCGTCTTTGACGATCGTTCCCGTGCAAGCACTCCTCGTCCCTCGGAATCGCAACCTTACTAAAACTAATTGATTTATTATTTCATTATATGCATAATGAAACAAATGACTGAATTCACTATTACAGATGTACATGACCTAATGAACCGAAAATTCAATGTTTCAGATGTATACGAGTTATCTTTGATTGACAAGTATTTTTTAACAACATTTGTTCAAAATATTGCAAATGGAAAAAGGAATAGTATTCCAATTGTTATCTTGTATGGTCTGGGAATTAATGGAAAGTCCACTTTGGTTCGTGAAATTTGCAAATTTTTAAAGAACAATGGAAAGGAAACAGGGCGTATGAGTGACGACCCATGTCGTAAACAAATTGAAAATGCAAAAAAGAATAATTTAGTACATGTTCAAGATACCGATGAATTAAGTAAATTGTTGCCTATTATGCGATCACTTGAAACAAATTTCATCGTTGAAACTGATATTTTGCCCCCTTTGAATTATAGTTTTTATCATGTTGTGTTTATGACACATGTATTTGACGTGTCTAATAATTGATTCTCACTGACATTCGAACCGGTTGGCAGATTGCGATTTCCTCGTTTCTCGGAATCGCAATCTCGCAAAAACTGATTTTCTTTTTCATTATAGCTATAATGAAATAATGCAATATTGTGGTACATCTGGTTGGTCATATAAAGGATGGGAAGATGGATCAATTCCTGGCAAAAAGTCATTTTACAAGGGAAAGAGCAACTTGATCGAATACGCACAACATTTCAACATGGTAGAGATCAATTCATCATTTTACAAGACACCAACACCAACCGCAATTGCAAAATGGAAAAAGGAAGCACCGGTGCATTTCGTATATCTAGTCAAAGTAAACAAATATCTCACACATTCAAAAAAATTGATAGACTGGCAAGAATTATTTCCAGAGTTTCATAGCATTGTAGGTGATCTTGACGAATGCTTACTTGGTTATCTAATTCAACTACCACCTCAAATGACTGTCAAGACTATTGATCGTGTTGTAGAAATGGCAAAATTCAACAAGAAAACATATCCAAGAATCGATTTTTACATTGAATTTCGACATCATAGTTGGTTTTGTCCAAACGTGTATGAAAAGTTGTCTGGTTTAATAAACATTGTTTTTGTAAATCAATATGGTGTATCCAAAGAGATGCCATTGGGTTTCTCACCAAAATTAGAGGATTTCGAATTGGTGAAAAATGAGAAAACAATGTTTAGATGTCATGGTACATGGACAAGTCAAGCATATTGTGGAAACTATTCAGATGAAGATTTGTGCTTGATGGCATCCTTAAAACCACATATTATAACATTTGACAATACAGATTCATTTCAATATGAGTTGGAAATACACATTCCCGGAAAAGTAGCATTTTCACAAGAAGCACATTTTACAGATACAATTTTGCCTAGTTGTGTTGTAGATGCTCTTAAAATTAAAGAACTGATGAAATAATTGATAAAAAGATTCATATTGATAATATGAATAAATGTCTGTCTTGGAATTTGAAAGAGCAAGTGTCCTCGCATCTGAAATTGTTTGTATGTATCTTTCAGATGACAATGAATATATTGTTGTTGTTGAACTCAGTAGTGGTACAAAATTAGATATTGAACCAGTTGGATATGAAAAAGCAAGAGATGTTCTTGCTCGATGCACAAAATATTGGAAAAATGCATTGACCGAGGAAGATTAATTCACAAAAAAGTGATTTTTCTTTCATTAGTAATATAATGAAAAATGAACTGGCAATGTAAAATTCTACCCAACAGCATAAATCAAACTTTTGAACAAGTGAATCTAGCCGATGAATTTATGCAAGTCTTTGAAGCAGCAACACCGACTAATCCAATGAATGACATTGAAAAACAAGAATATTTATTGTCCATAGTCAAAGAAAAATACAATACAAAATATACATTTGGAGGTTATCTTGAAGACCGTTCAATATTATGGAAAGGATTTGAACAATCAGGCACAATGATTCATCTAGGAGTTGATATTAATAATTTAACAATAGGAGATCCGGTAACTCTTCCTTGTGATGGTAAACTTGTTCATATACTAAAAGACAAATCTAAAATGAATGGTTGGGGTGGTCGATTAATTTTTCGTCTAACGACACCTTTTAATGGTGCATCTTATCTCTTGTATGGCCATTTGGATTACTCTTCATGGGATAATCTAGCGATTGGACGAAAATTTAAAGCAGGTGATGTTGTAGGTTACATAGGTGATTCAACTGTAAATGGTGGATGGTTTGTTCATTTACATTGTCAACTCATAAAAAATGAAATGTGGTGGTTATATAGTGATGATCTTATGGATCTCGATGATCTAGACGGTTATCTGTTAGAGGACGTACATCATGCAGAAGAATATAGTGCAGATCCTACTGATCTGTTGTTTACATCAACGCCAACAACGCCACAAGTGAAAGGATAATAGATGTATCTCGTAATGCGAGTGTCCAATCAACCATAAATGCAAATGGTAAAATAGAAATAAACCAAAGTATCACGACTGGGATTACAATATTTGCATTCCAGCCAGATAACAACAAAAAGCCTAGACATATATTGACAATGGCATGTATTTTCATTATAGTTGTAGCGGGAAGAGGAATATTTGTGATTACCCATTCTGGAATAAATGGAAGCCACATTCCGGGTGTCATTAACTGACTAATGCCAAAGAGTATCATGACCAAAGCTGGGCCAAGTTTCAAAAGGAATTTTGGATCGATGGATCGTAACGAAAATGATTTCATTGTTTATTAGTTTTTATATATTTTTTTTCCACTTTTATAAATGAGTGTTGATAGCTTTTCAAAATGGAGTATTTCGATATTCACCGGCATTTTATTTATAATCTTTGCTGCTCCAGTTACATTCAACTTTGTCCAAAAATATATTGGCACACCCCTTAAACAAACATTTGTACGCAACGGCGTCCCAACTTTGACTGGATTATTGGTTCACGGTCTCTTGTTTGCACTTGTAGTTAAAATCTTGATGGGTTAAGATTAACGGTGCGAAGCATATCTTTTGAGTGTTTTTATTCATTATCAAATAATGAAAAATCGTATGAAATTTTCTTGCATTATTTTTAATATTCATATTTTAAATGAGTTGTATTCCATTTTGGTTAGATGACCCAATAACTGCCATCAAAAACCTTCGGGCAATACTGCCGAGAAAAAATCAATGCATCAACGAAAAACTAAATTCTCTATCATTCTTTTCTGTATTATTTTCTGTTTTTCTATGGATCATGAAAGTACCATATGCATGGGCTTTTGGAGTTTTTGGCTTATTAATCTCCATTATTCTAAAATTAGTATTTTTTGATAACGACAAGGGTGAAATGACATATGATGAATATAACAGTAGAATAAAGGTACAAACAATAGGTGATATTTCGCGATACCTTCCAACAGATGGGGACGAACCAGAATTCCAGAACCTTTCAGAGGATGTTCACTTTATCAAAACTACCCCATATCAAATGGATGGAGTTGACTTGAATGACTGGGATCAAATTAAGAACTCTGTCACTGATGATTTATTAAAGAGTCGAATCCCCTTGGTTGTACCCCTCACCCGTTTATATGGTGATATTTGCGTTGTATAATTTGGCTCAATAGTCTTTCTTATTCATAATAGGAAAATTACAATATACCTGCGTCTTTCAAACACTGTTCAATATTTTTGTTGTATGGAATGCGTATAAGTGGTATACGTTTCTTTTTACAAAATTCATCTTTTATTTTGTCTCTATGTTGTACTTCTTTAAATGTTTTTTGTCCACCAAATCGTTTTATAGGTTTAAAATGTTGTATGCCATCATATTCAATCAACATGTAAAAATAAGGTAAATAAAAGTCAAACGGTAGTGTTTGTTTGTTTTTGCAATCTGGAAATCGTTTTTGATGAACAAAGGTTATATCATATTTTTGAAATAATTTCATAATTTCCAATTCACCCTTTGATAAATTACATATGGGACAACCACTACCATTTAAATGATTATTTGGTGTAATTGGAAAATCGCCATGATGTAAACATGTAATAAAACTTTTTGTACGTGTATTTATATATTTAAAATTATCATAAGTATAAGTATTATTGTGTTTGAGATGTGCTTTTCTTACAAATTCAGACTTGATCATTGTTCTGCTTTTAGAATTTTTTATTAAACCACATTTTGGACAGCCTTTACCTTCGAGATGATTTTTTGGTACTATTGGAAAATTACCATGTTGAACACATGTAACATTGCCCTTTGTATAAGAGTTTATATATAAAAATTTTTCATAAGTATAAGTATTATTATGCTTAATATTTGATATTCTAACAAATTCACTTTTACTTCTTGTATGACTTTTATCTGATTTTATTTTTCCACATTTTGGGCAGCCTCTACCATTTAAATGACAATTAGGTTTTATTAAAAAATCATCATGGATACAACATGTAACTATCACCTTTGATAGACTACCTACATATAACACTTTATCATATAAATATCTATCACCATGTTTTAATTTTGCCTTGTTAATAAATTCATGTGTTGTACTTTTTCTAGGCATATATAATATACATTCATTTTAAATACATTATTACAATATACCTGCGTCTTTCAAACACTGTTCAATATTTTTATTGTATGGAATGCGTACAAGTGGTATACGTTTCTTCTTGCAAAAATCATCTTTTATTTTGTCTCTACGTTGTATATCTTTATATCCTTCTTCACCACCAAAACAGTCTACAGCTCTAAAATGTTGTTCACCATCAAATTCAATTAAAATGTAAAAATAAGGTAAATAAAAATCAAAAAGTAAAGCTCGTTTATCTTTACATTCTTCGAAACGTTTTTGACGCACGAATGTAATCTCATTTTCTGTTAATAATCTTATAATTTCCAATTCACCTTTAGATAAACGACATATTGGGCATCCACGATCTCTAAGATGATTACCTGGTGTAATTGGAAAATCACCATGTTTTTTACATGTAACTATTATATGTGTATGATTATTCTTATATACTACATTATCATATGAATATTTATTACCATGTTTTAATTTTGCTTTTATAATAAATTCAAACTTACTCATAGTTTGATCTTTTGAATTTTTTGATATACTACATTTTCTACAACCATGTCCAGATAGATGATTACCAGGTTTAATTAAAAAATCTCCATGTGTTTTACATGTAACTAATCCATTTGTTTTATTATTTTTATATTCAAAATTTTCATAGGTATAACGTTTATTATGTGTAATATTGGCTTTTTTAATAAATTCAGACTTGGACATTGTTTGACTTTTAGTTCGTTTTATTATTCCACATTTCGGACAACCACAACCACTATCTCTAAGATGTTGATTTGCAGTACATGGAAAATCACCATGTATAACACACGTAATCATACTCTTTACATGTGCATTGACATAATTAAAATTTTCATAAGTATAAGTATTATTATGTTTAAGATTTGCTTGTCGAATAAATTCAGTTCTAGTCATTGTTCTAGCCGTAACTTGTTTTTTTATTCCACATTTTGGACAACCAGTGCCAGAAAGATGATGTGATGGTGTAACTAGAAAATCACTATGAATATTACATGTCACAATTACATGTGTACGATTATTCTTATATACTACTTTATCGTATGAATATGTATTACCATGTTTTAATTCTGCTTTAGCTATAAATTCTGGTGTTGAACTTCTTCGCACCATATATAATAAGAATTTTATTTAATATGATTATCATTTATTTAAGTTCAATTGTCTTTCTTATTTATAAATAAGAAATTTATTTTTCTAGACGGATAATCAACTTGCCTTTGACTTTCTTCATTGTCAATCCCGAAATATTTGTAATCTTTGATTCATCAAAATCCATGTCTTTGATAATTTTTAGATCCATTCCCGTCAAAATTGCTGTTTTTAATTTTTGTTTTTGAAATAATGATAAATTCATCTTGATACCCATAGCAAGTACATATTCGTCAATTAATTTTAGCTTGTCTTCTTTCTTGCGAACGTCTTTAATTTTTGTAATTTCCTTTTCCAATTGGGTTTGACAATTTTGTTCTTGATGTTTATTATAAGCTTTGATATCCAATTCTTTTTCTTGTTCATCTTGTAAACCTAAATGTGTCTCAAAAATTGTCTTGCACAAAAATAAAACTTCCTGGGGTTGTGGTGGCATCTCATATTTCAAGCATTTAGTACCCTTGTTGACGTAAATGATTCCTTTGGACAATGTGAACCCTCGTGGAAATTTGCCAATCGCACAACTTTCAAAAATGCCAATCCAGTATGGATTTATAGTCCATTTTGCTGCCTCTTTAAACATGGGAAAAGATTTTTTGACCATTGCTACCGCTTTTTTATAAACAATACGCAATAAAAGTTTTTCAATTTTGTTAATTGCTGATTCCGAGGAACGAGGACATCAGCAATAACCAATTTAGCGAACATTGTGAGCTCAATTATTTTCGCACACGAAAATGTTTGCATTGAAATAGGTTACCAATTCTTCAATTGATGACTTTTTAGTCTAGATTTATCAAATTGTTCGATATCATTAAACCAAGGTGCACGATAATTATAAGAAGTGTTATAGACAGGTAAACCATCATTTGAATCAGTTATAAGTGTACATGAACCATATGATCGTCTACATTTTTTCCAATTATCGGCTGTAACTGGGATATCATGAAAAACATATACAAAAAGTGGTGGTTCATTTCCTTTGTACCAGATACGACGTTGTTCATAATATTTCCATTGTGTCATTGATTAATATTCTATTTCTTAAATCATTTTCAATTTTATGCTATCCAAAAGAGTAACAACAATATTTCTTACATAGGTATGCACTTGTTCAAATCGAATCTTACCATATTTTGCGATATCATTTCTTGCAATGTTTTCCAATATAACCGCTGTAGATTGGGCATATTTCAACGCACGTGCAATATCTGGACTAGATTGATAATCATGTAGGTTATCCATACGATCACAATATTTGACAAACAAGGCATCCATACTCATTTCACACATTTTCTGCGATAGATATTCAGTCTTTCCTACTGTTGTCAATACAACATTGTCTGTTGTAAGCTCATCAACGAGATGTGAAATTGTATCACCAAACAAACGATTCAATTCCTCCAGGGTTGTTTCTGTATCTTCAATTGTGTCATGTAATAAAGCAACTGCACATAGAGTATCACGTGTCAATTGACCACCGTTGACTACATAACAGGGGTAAAATAAACGTACGTTGTGCGCAACACGCTTTGGATGTTCTATATATGGTACACCTGAATCACGGCGTGTTTGACCACTATGCGCTTTGGTGGCAAATTCTTCTACTTTTTGGAGATCAACGTTCATTTAATATTAATTATTCTTTTAAAATGAATGGTAATCATCGAGGCTTTGAATGGTATATTTACCATACAAAGTTTGAAGGGACAAATTTTGCATACAATGGCATCATAACGTTGATGAAATATTCAGAATTGCCAAAAATAAATCCAAATATCACTGCATATCACACCGATTCCTTTATCATTGTAAAAGGTAATGATCCTGATGAAATCAGAGATGCTATAATACAATATATTGAAAATTATAAAAAGTAGCTTAAAGAAAATATATATTATGAGATCTCGATAGTTTAGTGGTAGAACACTTGATTTCCAGTTTTTACTAGAATTGTTCAGGCGGCGGGGTTTCAATTACCTCTCGAGATAGGTTAAAATCAGAGTGGCGCAGAGGAAGCGCGTCGCGCTCATAAAAAGACTAATGTTGGTGCGAGACAGTCTTGACACGCGAAGGTCTCTCGATCGAAACGGGATTCTGATATTTTCCAATTTTTAATTGGAAAAAACTAAACAGATTTAATGAAAAGCATTTAATAAAAATGAGCGAAGCATTCACAAATGAAGATTTCCGCATAGACGATGGAAAATTGCGACTCGCCAAGAGAGGATACGTTGCCGTCTTGATTATTTCTAGAGATACTGAATCAGTAGATCTTGTCAAAAAATTGGCGTCGTTAAACGTTCCACAATTACATACGGGTTATTTAGATATTACACAGGGTTCAAATCGTAAAGTAGTTGTCATGGCAAAAAGTACATCAACTCCTATCCAATCTGTACCATATCTTGGATTTTTCGTAGATGGTAAATTAAAGATTCGTTACAAGGGTAATACGGATAAAAAGACGTTATTTGATTACTTTCAAGACAAGATATTGGAATCTGCTCAACAATCTGCTTCATCTGTACGAAAATCAGATACACGAGGAACTGTTCAAGCTGCAAATTTCGCAATGGCAAAAAGTAATGCAAAGGCAAATGGTAAAGTTTTGCCAAGTGCTGCAGCTGTTGGTATGATACCATACAATATGCCGTGGCGTAGTGATAAATGAATTGTTGCTTAAAGTGATAAATCGACAAAGCACAAAAAAATCGAAAATCGAAAAAATAACAATAAAAATAATTTTCTATTATAAATGTCTTGTAAAGAATTTGTAGATTTAAAAACTGGCAAAAAGCACAAATATTCTGCTGAAGCCGTTGCAAAACTTAAAAAATCATATGCTGATAAGGGTGTAGGACGCGTGATGTTTTATGCTAAACAGTGTGTTTTAGGCCAAATTTCCGATTACCGTAAATTTGCTCTTGACAATGGTACAATTGTAGCCAAAGCTCCTGCAAAGAAAGCTGTAGCCAAAAAGTCGCCTAAAAAGGTGCCATCACGTAAATCGGCTAGTAAATCGGGTAGCAAGAGTTCGAGTAGCAAGAAATCACCAAAGAAAGTGGCAACTCGAAAGTCTGCTAGTAAATCGGGTAGCAAGAGTTCAAGCAGTAAAAAGTCTCCCAAAAAGGTTGTTGCCAAAACCCCAGTTGCAAAGAAAACTGCAGCTAAAAAGGGTGTTCCAAAGAAAATTGGTTGTTTGACAACTGGATGTCCCGATGATAAAAAGTGCCGTGTTAAAACTGGCAATTGCGTTGGCAAGGCAACCAAAGGTGAAGAAGTAATGGTCAAAAAGGGTAAAGAATATCTTGTAGCAACAGCTTCACAAAAGGCAAAAGTTGCCAGTGCTCTTGGTGGATCATCGAGTAAATCGTCGTCTAAGAAGTCATCGTCCAAGAAAAAGGTTCCTGCCAAAGTTCCAGCTAAAAAGGCTTCTGGAGGTAAGAAATCGCCCAAGAAAATTAGTGCAAAGAAATCTACATCTGGACGCAAGTCATCGGCTAAAAAATCGGCACCCAAAAAGATCAAGGGATGTTTAGCCAAAGGTTGCCCAGCTGATAAACAATGCCGTGTCAAAACTGGCAATTGTGTGACTAAAGCAACAAAGGGTGAAAAGGTTGTAACACGCAAAGGTGCTAAATATTTGTATACGACAGAATCTCAAAAAGCAAAAATTGGTGGTTCAAGCTCGCGTCGATCGAGTTCACGTAAATCAATGAAAACTGATAGTGATTTGATTGCTCGTGAAGAATATGAACGTGCCCATGAAGATGAAGATTCAGATGATGAACATTCATGGAGTGACGAAGACGAGAGTCGTGGTTCAAGTGCGGCATGGTCAAATGCACCAAGTTCACGTGTGTCATCGGGTGGTTATGTAGTTGAACCAGACGATAGCCGTGTATCTTCGCGAACCAAAAATTTAATAGCCCGTGAGGAATATGAGCGTGCCCATGAAGATTTTCGTTCAAGTGGTTCATTATTTAACAAGGGGTTAGTAGATCGTGAGGAATATGAACGTACCCATGAAGATGAAAAATCTTCAAGCTCGTCATCTTCGAGTGAATCAGAGGAAAAATACACTCCTGCTAGTGAATTAAATGCAGAGGGTACTGAATCATCATCTGATGAAGAATCTTCTGAAGAACATCAGGAAACACTATCAGCCAAAGAAATGGCAAAATTGAATCAAAGCAAGGCAAAGATTGAATCAATTTTGCGCAAGTGTAAATGAGAATTTCATTTTAATACATTAAAAATGAAAAATGCCAGTTACGTTATTACCACCATCCATCGACAGACAAGTAATCAAACGTGACCAATATGCCACATTGCTACCAAGCTATCTCTTGTATATCGCAAACAATTTCGATCAAGTGTACAAGGTAACAATTACACCTCACAAGTCTGCATCTTCTGGTATTGCACGTGTATCTATTGTTGCTGGTGCAAATATGCGTACAAGTACTTTGTTTCTCGAAAATGGTGGACGCGTACCAACAACTGCTCCTCCACCAGGTGAAGATGATTTACGACCAATTATCCATTACTATTTTGGTAGTGGGACACAACTTTTACAAGTCAAACTTGTCAATGATCAAACAAATTGGAAAGATTTCTCATTGACATTTTGATTGTCAAAAGATTAAACAAAATAGAATAAAAATATTTCTACAATATAAATGTCGTTTTATACAATACCTCCTAATCATTATACGTGGGGTGCTGATAAGGAAACGATCACATTACCCGATTCATTTCCAAACAATTTGGAAAATATATATATTGTAGATTGCGATATCAACAGTAGTGACGATGTAATTAATTTTCCAACACTTCCCTCGTCTTTAAGAATATTCGTATGTCGAAACTCTGGTTTAAATGATGATTTTATCAGATTTCCGGCTGGATTGAAAGAACTAGATATATCGTCTAGTCCAAATTTGGATCTGAATGTATTGAAATTAAGACGAGGCTTTCCTCCGGGATTGACAATGTTTGATTGCTCCAATAATAACTGGGATATGTCATTATTACCGCCTTTGCCCACAACACTAAAAACTTTAATGTGGCAAGGTAATGATTTCTCAAAGATGACAACTGTTCCTGATTTGTCACTGATTAGTGAAATAGATTACATACCTAGACAATTGATACATTCTGAAGATGAGGCTGAGGCCGATTATGAAGAAGAACCTACAGCTACAGAATTAGACAAATATGAATTTGTGAAATCATTGGGTAAGGGATCATTTGGTGAAACATATAAAGCAATAGACAAGACAGATGGTAAAACATATGCTATTAAAAAATTCCACCCACAACATAACAATGATCCTGAAAATCAATTACGATTACGTGAAATGGCAACTCATGAAATAAATGCTATGCAACTTGTTTTGGCAATATGTAATGATACAGCACCTTGTTTCAAAGAATTTATATACACACAAGAAAATTTTTATCTTGTCATGTCATTAATTAATGGCTGGAATGTAAATGATGCCATGTGTGGTGATACAAGTCGTATGCCTCGCAAACTTCGTCGTAATAATTATGCGGGGATACTAAATGATTTAGTAATTGGTCTTAAAAAATTGCATGCTCTAGGACTAGTACATCAAGATATAAAGGGTGAAAATTTAATGTATGATACAGATGCAAAGCGTTTCAAATTTATCGATTTTGGTCTTTCATGTATTGTTGAAAATGGTATTGATACAGCTACCGGAAAAGTATACGCTACATTCTTTAAAAATACACCATGTGGCGCACCAGGTAATGAATTATGTATCTCACCTGAAATGTTGACTCAAGCAGATAATCTTGACTCTATAAGTGCAAGAAAGGGGCAAATGTATCCATTGTCATGGTTGAAAGCACATGATATCTGGTCTATTGGCTGTATATTTTTTACTTGGTTCAACTATGGGGATAATATGTTTATCCGTTCACCAAATGATGAAGAAGAGTTATTTTTTGGTGGTAGGTTTTCACTTGTTCCCAATAACTATAAAGTAGTTTTTGATCACATGAAAGAACATTTTCCAGTCTTGTATAAACTTTTAATAGTATTATTTCAACGTGATCCACATCTTCGTCTTGAATTGTTTAATGATATCGAAATTTCTGGCAGCGATTTAGTAATACCAGACGCAGAGGAAAATTGGTATGATGCAAAGATTACAAAACAAGCAATTGCAAATCAGGTGAAATGGGTCAACTCTATGAGATACATAGAAGATGAGGCTGAAGATGATTATCAATTATGGAGGATGGATGAGATTGAAAAGATACGTAAAAATGTATCGTTTAATCCCGTCTTGGATATTAAAGAAATACCAGCACGAGCAACGTAATCAGTTTTTACGTCAGGAATCAATCATTCTTTTTGCTTTCCGAAACAATTCTATTATTAGTATGCCAACGACGACACAAATGTCTAGCTGCTCTAAGAATATATTCCTTTTCATTATTTGTTAGGACAATTTCTGTTGGATGTAGTAATAATTTAACATCACAAGATTCATTGAGATATATAGTAAAATCCTTTGTAGATAATGATATATATTTTGTAAAACCTCTTCCGCCATAATCTGACCAAATCATGTCGACCCAATCAAATGGTTTCGTTTTGTGTGCAATTTGTCTAATCAACGAGTTTATGATGTATGTTTTTGAATTCATTACAATTGTTGATTTTTGTTTATAAATTTATAAATCAATTTTATAAATGGACGTTCTTATAATCGCTGGTATTATTTTATTTATTCTTGTTCTTGTTGGTGCAGGTGTAGCATTTCTAATGTTTTACAAATCACGTGTCGCAAAAATGCCATATCCAAACTGTAATGGCTCAAATTATGTATGGAACATTACATTTACCCCTTCATCCACATTTGCTAATATTCATGACCTAGTCACATATCTCGAGTCACGCAAATGGGAAAGAGGACCATCATATCCAATCTATATTAAACAGACTGTCATTGGCACAGTTTCCAACGGAGCTTTTACACAATCAAATGATATTTCAAATGTAACTCCTGGTACTTATTTACTGACACCAATATCGTCAACAAATCTTTGCCAATCTAGTAAGGTAACAATATCAAAATAAGTTACTTTAACTTTCGAATACCGAGAAATTCTGGATTGACAAATGCCTTGTTATTATTACTATGAATATCCAACGCTTTTGTAATTTCTTCATCTGTAGCTGCGTCTATAAAATATGAAAAATTTGGTTCTTTGCAATGTTTGAGATAGTCATTGGCTGAAATGTCATCTTTGAATAATCCAAACACAGATGCCCAATTTTTCCCTTTTTGATGCATAATAATCACACAAGCCATTTTTTAATATCGTTGATATTAAAAATAATTTTCAATTCTCACTAACCTCTAAAATTAGTTTAGTAATAATTGAAATTTTATTTAAACAAGTCACAAATAATAAATGACACAGCTTTCAGTCACACTTGCCGAAGGTGCAATTCTTCCAACACGTGGTACCCCTGGTTCAGCTGGTTTGGATCTTTACGCACTTGAGGATCGTTTGATTACCCATCGTCAACAAATTGTGCCAACTGGTGTTTCGATGGCAATTCCACAAGGTTTTGTTGGTCAGATTTGGTCACGTTCATCAATGGCTGCCAAGAATGGTGTCTTTCGTGAAGCCGGTATTGTTGATTCAGACTATCGTGGAACAATTGGTGTTGTCATGTATGCCCACTCATCCGAATTTTATCAAGTCCGCAAGGGTGACAAGATTGCACAAATTGTTATTGTACCTTATGCTGATAGCCTTGTACCAACTCTTGTTTCAACATTGCCAGACACTGTCCGTGGTGATGGTGGTTATGGATCAACTGGCAAGTAATTTCTTAAAAATTCATTTATTATAAATGAATCGCACCTCTCAGTTTAAATTACATAAAATCAAGGAAGAATTCCGTCTAAGCTATCGTAAGAAAAGTTTTAGTGGAAAATGGAGACGTCATTGGCGTAGATGGGGACCTCCTGTAGACACAATGGCTAAAATTGAAGACTTGATAGATGGTTGTAAACACGTTAATACGGATTGTATGGCAATTGAATTTAAGTTATTAATTTATGCAAAGGCAGAGATCTTGTCGACATGGCGATACAAATAATCACAAATCCAATTGACCAACAATATTGCAAACATCGGCAAATCCCAATTTAGACCCTTTTGGTATTATTCCATTTTCAATACCAATTTTCAATAGAGTTGCTCTCGATTTAATTTTTTTGCCAGCAATTTTACAGGTAGGCTTTTTGGTACATCCTTTTATAAATTTCCTGCTATATGTACAATTCATATACAATTCAGGATTTGAAAGTGCAGATAATAATATTTTGTATTTTCCAAGGTACCTTTCAAACTTTACCGTTTGATCATATTTTGTCACGAAATTGACCGAATCAATAATGTAATTTAACATTCTTACGGTATCCCACAAGAGATATCCAAGAGATACATAATATATGTCTGGTTCAGCCCGTGTATATATCAGCGACGTTTTGAAAAACCCACTTCGTGATGCAACCCCAGAAAAATCTATATCCCTATATTGTTGAAATAATTCATCTTTATTAATAACTAGGGCACCATAATGTATTGAAATACTGGGTATATGTGGCACGATATCTATCAGGGAATCAACGTTATTAATGGTATATTCAATTGTAGTTAAAAATCCACGCTCAACAGTATTGAAAAAATGCTTCCCACGAATATTTAATCCTTCTACGTATTTATTCAAAAAATCGGTAAATGAATGGGCAGTGGCTGAAGATATATCTTTCATCCATTGTTCCATTTCCTCTTTTTTATCTTGTTTAAATAGTGGATTGATAGTTGGTTTGATGTCGAGAAATAAACGTAAATCAAAATCGTGTGTATCTAGGATTTTGGTTTTCTCTGTGCGCTTAATATAATAATTAAAAGCTGCACCGCCTGCGATCATCAATTTCAAATGCTTTAGATATTTATCATTTCCGCGTGTTTCTTTTGAAGAAGCAAAATTTCTATTAACAAATGATATAAACTTGAAAACGGCTGGAAACATCAATTGTTTATACCGAATGTTGATAGGGTCATTTTCACTAAATTGTAAAATTTCTTCATCAACAGACATTTATATACAAAAATTATTTTTTTGTAATTGTTATTACTTGAAATTAACCTCATTACATTCGGTGAAACTCGTGCTATCCTCGTTCCACTCGGAATCACGAGTTTTTAGTTTATCTCTTTCGTGGTGGTTTGTTTGCCCCTGCTCTCGCCAATTTATCAACTATTTCATTATTGACAACACCAGAATGTGCCTTTACCCATGTTGCTTTAATTGTATATCCCATACCTACCATAATATCTTGTAATTTGTATATTTTGGTAATCATATCCCAATTGTCACCCATCGTCCGCCTCTTGTTTATCGTATTGACAGTAATCATATTGTCAATAAACAATTCTACCTCGCATGGATGGTGACGAAAATATAAACGTTTTAGCGCACAATAGGCTGCCCATAATTCGGCACGATTATTTGTTTGTTTTTCTCCCCTTAACCTCTTTGAAATTGGCGGGTATAGGTTATTTTCAAAATATACTCCATAACCGGCTCTACCATTTGGTCCATTATTGAGGGATGAACCATCTGTCCAGATTTTAATCTTTTCTTCCATTTTAATCTTTTCTTCCATTTTTATCTTTTCTACCATTTTTACCATTTTGTTTTTAGAAAGTTGGCCAGAAGCACCATCATTAAGAAATTTATCAATATCTAAATGTTTAAACATTTTGTTTACCTCTTTTTCGGTCATCATTTTATTTTGTTGTAAAAATAAAATTATTTGTCAGTTTTTATGCTGATCATTAATGGTTACTTGCCAGGCTAAAACCAATACAACAAATGCAATTGCACCTTGAACAAGTGGCATAAGTAACAGAATAAGATTTCTGTTGCTTGAAAGTGCATTCATATCTTTAATTGCTTGTAATGTTTCACTATCCATTTTTATAGTATATAATCTTTATGACCATTTTTGTTAAACACATCATCTTCTTCTTGATCGCTTGCCCAATCAAAATGGTCACAATTATCTCTACGTTTTACCACCTTTTTGGATGGTGTTGTCAATACCTGGACATATTTATTCCATTCTTTAGTTGAAATCTTTTTCGGGCAACAAATTTGCAAAATGCGGTGAAAATACATTTTCTTTTCCTTTGTTTCTGTCCATTTTATTTTACGACCAGACATGATATTAATACATGAATTATCTCGTAAATTCTTTACATTCTTTTTTACAATTTGAACATCCAACATTCGCAAGAAAAATTACAAATGAAAATATTTTTCAATTATTAAATGGGTGACAATGACTATAAATTTGTAAAAGAATTGGGTAGTGGTTCTTTTGGTACAACATGGTTGGCAAAAAATAAAAAATCTGGTGAAAAAGTAGCCATTAAAATATTTGGAAACGTTACAATGAAAGAACGACAAAAGGAATCTGCTAGGGAAGATTGGATGCATGAATTAAAAATGCTAAAAGCCCTCTTGGAATCATGTCATCCATACGCTGTTTGCATTGTTGACTCGTACTTAGAAGAGGGCATTCCAAGACTTGTCATGGATTTTGTAAATGGTGAAAGTTTATCAAAACAAATGGAAAAATGGCCACGTAATAAAAAACAAGGTGCAATTTTAGCCCATGATTTAATAAAAGGTATCGAAATTATTCATTCACATGGAGTAGTACACGAAGATATTAAAGGTGATAATATCATTTGGGATAAAACAATGAAACAATATCGTTATATTGATTTTGGCCTTGCATGTCGTAAACGTACACCTACCGTAAATTTAAAAACTGCCAAATTTCCTTGTGGAACTTATGGTACTAAATATATCGCTTCACCAGACATGGAAGCTCGTCGTCAATCATCTAAATCGGTTGTACCATGGGCAATGCTCCAAGCTCATGATTATTGGGCTATTGGTTTGGAAATATTACGTTGGCACACATTTGAAGACTATGATGGTTTCTACATTGACCAGTATGAAGATTGGGCTGGTAAACCACCATCGGCTTCATTGGTTAAAAGTATTTCTTTAAACAGTTGGGGACCTCTTTATTGGAAGATGGATCCTGAATTTATTCAATATCAAATTGAAAAGATTTGGAATGACGATATACGTTTTATTTGCATGTCCCTCTTGGAATTTGATGGTAAAAAGCGATTTAATAATTTCAAAACTGTTGCTAAATGTATAAATAATGCATAATACTTTTTCATATTTAAAAATATGAAAATAATATCTTGGAATATATTAGCCGATAGATATTTTACCAAAGAAAGATATACAGATACCAATAATGCTTTATTCAACTGGAATTATCGCCGTTTATTAATTTTAGATAATATTAGATCCTTTTTATTAACAGCAGATATAATTTGTCTGCAAGAAGTGGAATTGTCAACATTTGACAATGATTTTTCATTAATCTTGAATGGTTTAAATTATTGTTGTCATAAAATTTCTAAAAAGAGATCAAATCCTATTGGAAATGTCGTATTATCCAAATATCCAATAAAAATATTGAAAGAAACTACACATTCTCTTATTGTACAAGTCGATTATGGTAATAATGACACAATGACAATAGCAAACATTCATTTATCTGTCGATTCAACAGATGAAGAAAAAATTTGTACAATTAATAAAATTATTAATGAATTTAATGGTGTAATTTTGGTGGGTGATTTTAATACAACAAGTCTAGAATTTCAAGGTTATCATTTTAAAAAATACAAAACATGTAAAACTAGATATAATTGGCACGAATTTGATTATATTATGGCTCCTTTTCCAATAAGAACAGGTATTGTAAACAAGGAAAAGAACATTCCAAATATTAAAAATCCTTCTGATCATATTCCAATTTGTGCTACGTATTGGGACGAGCTCTAAAAGCGCTCTTACCTAACGAACAACGTGAGTTTAACTAGATGATATAGTAATTTTGGCACATCCCTTTGGATTTGTCAAAGATGTAACATATATATAATAATTGTTGAATGATGTAAATGGTGTTGGTGAAACAGGTACATAAACACCATTAACAAATGATCCAATAAGTACTGGTGTTCCACCAGTTGTCAAAACAATATAAACTGGAATGTTACAAGGAATAGTTGTCAATTCATTTGTAGCAAATACATCAAGAGCTGTATTAAGAGCATCAATATTAGCATATGTTGTATTATTAAGACTAGCAAGACGTAAACAAACACCATCTGAATAAGATAAAACACCATTTGTTACTGTATCATCACATGGGCAATATTTAACGGCAGAGAAACTAACTGAAACGGGGCAAGCGCACGATGATCCACAGCAACCACGTAAAGTTGTGTGTAATGTATGAGAAGAGGATGCACAAGACATTTTATATTAAAGATATATTTTTTCATTATATTTAATGAAATTTTAAAGATTTTGTTGCCAAGATATATAAGTTGCCAAGATATAAGTCTACGCAATTGTAATTGTTGCGCAGCTTGTCGACAAGCTTTGTGCAAAGATGTGATAGAGTCCTGTAGATGGCGAAAGTGTTGGTACAGGTGAAATGGGTACATATGTTCCAAAGTTGATTGTACCGATTTGTGTAGCCGCAGTAGCGCCGTCAGCTACAAGGTAAATTGGAATGATGCAGTTGATTATGCTGAAATCAAGTAAACCATTGCCACCAGTTGGTCCTGTAACTGGGCCAGTGGCACCAGTTAAACCAATCGATGTAAGGTATGTATTCAAACCTGTAAGACCCAAGAATGTATCACCTGTAATACCACCAAGGCGTGTGCAAATGTAGGTGGCATATGATTCTGTATTATTTTGTACTGTGTCATTGCATTCGCAGTATTTGACAGCAGAGAAGGCAGCCGATAAGGGGCAAGCGCACGATGTTCCGCAGCAACCACGTAAGATTGTATGTAATGTATGTGCCGATTTAGCGCAGGTCATTTTTATAAATAAGAAATAAAAAAAATACAAAAAATAATAACATATAAAAATATTTAAAATATAAATGAGTGATTATGAAAAAATACGCCCATCAGTATTTGCCGGTCCTGCAGTATGGCATACCCTATATTGTTATGCATCTGATTACAATCCAAAATCGCAAAAGGATGTTGACGAGATGAAAACACTAATATATCTTTTATTGAAACGATTCCCATGTAAAACATGCTCTAGACATGCCCTCGCAACATATAAGATGCATAATATTGACAATTATTTACAAAATAGAGATCGTCTTTATTTGTATATTAGTGCAATTTTACATGAAGGCGCAAATGACCATAAAAAAATACCAATGGAAGACAGACCTGCTTATTATCATGGGAAAAAATTTATCTTTCAATCTATGACTGGTACATGTGAACGATGTCAATGAGTTTTTTTCATTTTACAAAAATGAAATCCAACCCTCCCGTCTACTCTTCATCAGTATCACTATTTTCTTCGTCTTCTTCATCCGACCACTCCAAGTCACTATCACTTCTACTGTTGTTTTCTACTTGCATATCTTCAGCCTCGATTTCATTAGTTACATCGTATTCGTATTCAACGTTGATGTCACAAATCGCCGGTCTCGAATAATTACAAAGTTCACTAAACCACCATCCAAGACCAACAACTATCACAACTGAAACTATAGAAATGATAACCAACATTTTTATCTAATTAATCGTTTCAAGAAAAAAATCAGTTTTTGTAAGGTTGCGATTTCCTCGTTCCTCGGAAATCGCAACCTACCAACCGGTTCGAGCGACAGCGAGAATCAGTTTTTATTCCTTTCCAAACAATTTTTTACCAATCACCAAATAACGAAAGAAATTGACTTCATCAAGATATTCTTTACCGAATCGTTTATTCGCTTCTGTAACCCATCTTTTAATGTCTGTAGATGATGTTGTATTTCCATTTGCATAAAACAGTTTTGCATTTGCGACATATGCAGCATTCAACGTGGGAAAAACATGTGATGGTCTCAATTGTTTAATTGTATCATCAATAAATTTTGGTTCTTGTCCCAAACGTAATAATTCATCACGTAAAAGAATAAATGGTTTATCTTTTTGTGAACGTGCATCCAACTGTTCACCAAACACTTGCTTTTGTTGCATTTCGCCAAAGGTTGCTTCAAATTTTTGTTCTTCCCGTTCGAAACCGTCATCTACTGGTCCCTCTTCGCCGTGGACAATTTCTCCGCTAACGTCATCTCCAAAATCTCTATCGCCAAAACCAAATTCTTGTTCAAAGTTGAAATTCTCCTCTGACATTTATAAAAGAAAGTATAATTATTACAAAAATAGCTGGTACTCGCAAAAATTAAAAAATTGAAAAAAATAGTATAACCATAAAATAAATAAAAACAAAATGTCAGGCAAACCGTTTATCGTAAAAATTGGCGAAATCACTCAAGGAAACATTAAATTTGGAAAAATTGAAGATGCAGAAAGTATCCCAAATGCAAAATTCTCACGCGCAGCTGTTGGTATGGAAGGAATGCCAGATTCACACTTGACTTGTATTCCACGCAATGGCAAGTATCGCGACAATGCAACATGTTTACACATTGTTTTTGATGAACCAATGTTTTCAGCTGGTCTCAATCCACAATACGCCTATGTAAAAGGTGGCAAAGTTGAGAAAATTCCAGCCAATGTTGTAGGCTACAACATGATGGTACCTTTGGAGAAACGTGATGGCACACCAGAAGACCGTGCTCGTGAAAAGGTTGTATTGTCGGCACTTCGTGCTTTTCATGCTGCTGCTGTCAAGATTGTCTTGGCTGCACAAAAACGTGATGAATTGCCATTGGCATTTAAATCACTCAAAAAGGAAGAATTGGCTGCATGTGTTCAACCAATTGAAACTCCTGGTAAAAAGGTAGGCGATGTTGAATATCCTCCAACATTGTTTGCAAAGGTCAATTATTTCAAAGCAAAACCCGCAGAAGAAAAAAATGGTAAGAAAACAGAAGCTAAAAGCGAGCGATGGGTTACTGTATTTAAAGGACCTGGTGGTAAAATTCCAGATCCAAAGACATTGATCAAGGCAATTGGCAAATGTCGTTTTGTCCTTAAAGTAAATCACATCAATTTCTTGACTGGTGATAAACTCAAGGATTTTAAAATCAAGTTTGACACTGATTTGACCGAAGTCAATTACACTAAAACATCTCGCCAAGAGGCAAATGTTTTGGGTGACAATACCGACGAACCAGAAGACGAAGGTAGTTCAACACTCGATACATTTAAAATCGATCCCAAACAAAACTATGGTGATGCTCCAGCGGCTAGTTCATATAATGGTGGCGATGAGAGCGACTCTTCAGCTGATGAACAACCTAAAAAGAAAAAGGTAGTAGCAACAGAAGACGAAGAAGAGGCACCAGCACCTAAAAAGAAAAAAGTTGTTGCAACAGAAGACGAAGAGCCTCCAAAAAAGAAGAAGAAACCAGTCGTTGTCGAAGAGGAAGAAGAGGCACCAGCACCTAAAAAGAAGAAGCGTGTTGTAGATGAAGAGTAAAACTGAATTTTTATTTCATATTGTCAATATGAAAAAAATGTGGACTTATAAACAATATGCAACAATAGGAATATCAATTGATGAATATATTATAGCTGGAGGATATTATGGATGTAGTAGTGATCAAATTTTATGTTGTTGTTGTAAAACACCTTGTAAATATTACGAGAAATGTCAATCATGCCATAAACAATATTGTGCAGAATGTTTATTTTATAAGGACAAGGTGCACCTAAATAAACGTGATTTAACTTGTTACTTTTGCATAGACGAAAATTGTACTGGAGAAGCATATGTAAAAGAAAAGACAAGAAAAATAGATAGTTATCGTGTAGATGGTGATAAATATAAAGTGGCTGAAAAAGAATTGAATTGAATTTTTATTTCATATTGCCAATATGAAAAAAATGTGGACTTATAAACATGTAGCTGTAAATGGTCAAAGTTGGAAAACAGAGTCTATAGATAAAAATGATCCTCAAGGTACAGTGGGACTTATTGGTTATTTTGGACCAGTGAGTACAACAAATACCAATCCATGCAATTGTTGTAAAAATACAGACAGACTTGCATGGAAATGTTTTACATGTGGTAGTCGTTCATGTGGTGAATGTTTATTTTTCGTAGATGAAAATGCTCTTAAATCACATATTCTCACTTGTTACTTTTGCATAGACCAAAATTGTACTGGAGATGCATATGTAAAAGAAAGGGCAACAAGAATAGATAGTTATCGTGTAGATGGTGATAAATATAAAGCGGCAGAAAATGAGTTAAATAAAACTATCTATTAAATGCTGTATCTATTTTTTATTACATTTCTATATCGTTTTGCTCAACATACAGTGGAAATTACAATTGATTCTGAGGAATATAATTATGATATAAAAAATTTGTCGTTCTTTCTTCGCAAAAAATGTTTAGAAGAAATTGGTGGAACTGATACAGGACAAGTAAAAATTTTGCAACTTTCGTATATACCTGTAACTTTACCAAATTATTAAAATTGAAAAAATATTCCATATTATCCAATATGAAAAATGATTGTTACAGACTCTGTTAGTAGCTATACAGCAAGCAAAGTAAACGAAACCTTGGATATATTGGATATATACTGGCCAAAGAAGAATAGCGGTGTTGCCCAAGATACCACAAAGCCAATTGCCCAAGACATTACAAAAGTAAATTGGAATGTTGATGACAAATATAAAATCAAATATATGGCATTTTCGGTTAGTCCAGCAACAAAATTCGTAAAAGTATACAAAACATTTCCATCTGTTGTATATGTAAGTGATTTGATAGATCCAAAAGATTTATATACTATCAATCTTACTGAAAAACATATTTTTGTCAAGGGTGAGAAATACGATATAATCTCTATTGACAAAATACCAGTATTGCAAGCAGGCCAAGTAGTTAGTATCAATTTGCATGTATTGAAGAATTTACGATTTCGTGTGATTGACAAGAGAACACTTGAATCAACCGATTCTAGAGCCTTGTTTGTAACAAAAGGTGAAAAATTGGCCATTGATGATAATTGTATGGTACTGTACGTAAATAATGGTACTGTACAAAAAATTGAATCAATTACAGTAGATAGTGATCCAGTACCAGAATTTATACCGTCAATTGGACAAGTATATGATATTGAAACAGAACATGGTAGTAAAACACAAAGAGTAAAAGTAGAGACGACAAGTAAACCAACGCGTGTTCAGATAATAACTGAACCAAAAGGGATTTCTTTTATTTCAGACAATAACTTTATTCCTGGGATCAATAATGAATTTACAGAAGAAAATGGTAACAAGGTAATTGTTTGGACACCATTTGGTAATGGAGATAGAATCAAAAGTCTCGTACTCGTACCAGAGGTATTCAAACGTTTTAAAATTTGGGTTGATATTTATAAAGATGGCGATCATCAACAAAATCGTAAATATTTTCATGGTTGTCAGACACATTTTTACGTAACTGCCACTGAAAAACCAAAAAATCTCCAAGATGCATTATTGTTGCTAAAAGATGAAAAACATAAAGAAGCAATTGAAGCAGCAATTAAACTATGTCCGTCTTTCACTCATGGAATTAATGATCCTGTTTACGTGGAATTTACATTGTTTGAGGAATTGGATGCACGATTTATCCCACATTATTACAAGACAAGTTTTATTTATCATGATAATATGAGTTGGGAAGCAAGTAAAAAGATCAATATGACGGTCGATGAATTTTTCAAGGAAGCACTAGACGTCAAACGTGATGTCTGTGAGAACACTGTTGGTTGGATTCAACTTGGTAATGCAAAGTCATTTGATCATTCACAGGTTGACATGAATATTACCGTACGCAATGAATTGGATGAGAAAATTATTCAATTGCAAAAGGAAATTGACAAGTTGCGTGCTAAACAAAATGTTTTGTGGAATGGTAATTTTGAGTTAACAAAATACAAGCTCTTGTATGATGTTGCAATGAAAAACGTGCCAAATACACACTTGTATTTGCATGTACCATATGTAGTTAAAAAGTCTGTCTACAATGATCTCAAAAAGCAGAAAAATAATTGTCCAGGTGATTGTGATCAATTGAACAAGGCAATTGCATTTGTTGAAAACCTATTGGAAACCGAGTCTTGCTAAAGCGAAAAATTGACCCTCGAAATCGCTAATTAACTTAATTGACAATTTATTTAAAAATAAATAAATAGAAATGATACAATATCCATTATTATGGGATGAGATAACTACAAACGAATTGGTACATGGAGATTTCAATGGGTGTTTCAAGACAATTAGTTTTTATGATTGGTGTATTTTATATAAAAGTCTAAATTCACCTCATACTGAAATACAAAAATATCAAAAATATATACAAGACAATTATCCACTTGTCATACATGAAAAAAATAAAAAAGTTACAAGTATGTGGCAGTTACCAGTGGAAAATTTTGATGACTATGCGATACAAACTTGTAATAACTTAACATATGGTTTAAATCGTATCTATTTTATGGCTATGACCAAAAAGACATATAACAAAATCCGTAAAGATCTAGGATTAGAGTTGATTAAAAATTTTCAAATGTCACGTAAAATAAATGATAAATCTGGTACTCGTCAAAAGAATTGGGAACGAATTGTAACATTGTGGTCATATAGGTTGGACAGCAAAAAATATAACAATGCTATAAATGAAATCGATGGTAACATTCATTTTCTATAGTGATAATCACGCATTGTAGTTGCTTTTCTTGCATAAATTAGTATATCGTCTATTATAATTTCTGGTTCAAAAGAACATTTAAAAATGATGTCAATAAATCCATTACATTGTTCTATCAAATTGGTCATATCATTGTTCTCAAACCATTGTATAAATAGTTTTCCGAGCATAACCAAACAATAATATTCATGAAAACACATTAACCGAATTTCGTTGGCATTTATATCATTGATCCTTGAAATTTTTGGAGGTAAAAAATATTCAAAATTGGTCATCTTGTGGCCTATAATATTATACCCCATCTCAAAATATTTTAAGACTATACCTATTTTATCCCTATGCATTAAATCGTCATCGTCTAGAAAACATACAATATCATCCTCCTTTACAAATTTTGATAGAAAGTGATAATGACAAAACTGAATCTTTCTTTCCTTGTGATAAAAAATTGTATGTGCAACATTTTTTAGATGTTCTTCTAAATTTGGTTGTTCAAAAACATATGAACACGATACATAAACATGACTTGGTCTTGTCAAACTATCATTTATTGAAAGTAGAGCAAATTTTATTGTATCATAACGTTGTCTACAATTGAGATGTGAAGCCATCAATACAATGGGTGATTTCATTTTATTTAATAAAAGCGCTATAAATGAAATCGATGGTTAAATGGATTGTCCATATTGTAAGAAGCCATTTAAACCAAATAATAATATACAATGTGACAACGACTGTGAGACCATGTACTGTAGTAAATGTGGCAATGATGTTGTTGAAATAAATGGACGATTGTTTGCGAGACATGATCGCAATTGTGGGGACGAGTCTGATGAAAGTTCATCTTAATATTTATTATATCTATAATGAATGGAAAACTTTATAAAATCTCATGGGATAGTAAAAGACGAACTAGTAAAAGATTTAGACCTATTCAAAATAGATCACCGCTTTTATTCACAAGATACAGATAGTGGTTGGGTGTTGTATCAATGGAATGATGAACATACCTGTGTTTATTCTTATGGTGAAAGCCATTATATCAAATTATGGTACAAAGGTAAAATTGTAATGAAAAAAGTATATCAATCTGTAACAGAAGGAAATTTTTTATCAGCATGCTTTCAATTGTATTCCATACAGGAAGGTTTCATCGGTACAAAATATTCCCCATTTTCATTTGGGTTGAAATAGATTACCAGTTTAACCCACAATAAATACAACTACCATCTTGATATTCAAGACCTTGCATTAAATGATAACCATTTTGGCATTTATTCTTTATAATTGCTTTCTGTTTTTCTTCAAGACGTTTTACAATATCTTTTGCATTTTCAATTTGTTGTGACATATCTTTTTCTTGACAAACTAAATCATTGTGTAGGTTTTCATTAAATTTTTTACTCTCAATCATCATCTTGTTCTGTTTACAATAATTACCATTATGTTCACGATCCCAACTTTTATAGTTCATGGTTTATATTTTTTTTATTTGTAAATAAAAAATTCAGTTTTTGTAACTTTATGTCGTCTTCATGTAAAACAACATTTGTACCTTGTGCATTGGTGATTCGTTAAATATCAGATTCTTTACATATTTTATTACTTTTGGCGTTCCAACCAAATCATCATAATACACCCATCCTTGCAATGTTTTTATCGCACTTGTATAATGTATATTACCTTCAAAGAAAATAGCACCAACAAGTGTATAATCATCACTTGTAAATCCAAATCTAGGCGATAACGATTGTGTCTGTGCCGGCCTATCATCCGCATAAACCAAAAAATTTGACAAATGGTTTGTCAATTCACTTGGACTTTCGTCATCATGAAAATCGAGATAGGTAAATTTTGCTGGGTTATTGCCAATTAAACCTCCATAACCAGACAAGTAATTAAATTGCATAGCTGGAAACGCATTTGCAAAAAATGTATAAATTTCTGGCACAGATTTCACATCTGTACATTTAAGAGGTTTTCCATATTTATCCAAAGTAAAGGGTGCAATTAATTTTTGCAATTTTGATGCTGTACCACTCCAAAGATTATTGTTTCTGTACAATTCAGAAAGAGGAGCTAAAACTGCATCTTTGAATTTTTGTCCTTTTTCAGTTTCACTAGCTTTTGAACTAAATATTTTGTCCATGAAAAAGGAATGATTCATGAAAAATAAGACAAATAAAATGGAATCAATGGCACAAGAGTTTGCAGTATTGGTTAAAAATTTATTTGGCCATGACTTGGGCAAAGTCTTTCCACTACTCAATACAAAACCATCCATGTGCATCTGTAGGTCAAGACAAGTTTTATTTTCTCTTTTCAAGAGGACAGGTATCAGTTCGGCAACAATTTGATCAATTGTCAATGTTGATTTGACGTAAATAGTATTTCCTTCAATTTTAAATGGTTTATCCCCTAATAATGAAGCTGATCGGGTACTACGTACTGAACTGCCAACAGAAATAAATTTGTAAGATTCGAAAAATGAACCAGTGTATTGACGAAAAATTTTATTGTCCATGTTCAATTTATTTATATTATAAATAAATTTTTTCAATTATGTTTAACGATTCACAAAATTTGGGAAATCGTCACCAACAGCTTTAATAATAATCATGTGATGTTCTGGATCGCCACTAATACAATAATCTATCGTGTCACGTGTTTTTTTATCTTTCCATAGATAGTCAAACAATTCTTGTGCCGGTACCTCTCCATCATCATCAATATCATACGATCCACGAGTTGCTCTTTCACAATCTGCCCAATCGTTGACATTCCAATCTCTGTCTAGATACATTTTTACAATTTCACGTTCTGATTTGTCTGTCTCAATAAAATCATGCCATACACGTAGGATATAATCACTGTTGTTACATGTAACCTCGGTAATCATATACTTCATTTAAACTTATGTTGTTCGTTAAATAAATATCTTTCGATTGTGCTCGCACTGGTAAGAGCGCTTAAGCGCTCTTAACTATAAATCTATTTGCTTTTTAGCAGTTTTATATTTATCACCATCCAACCTATATTGCCAAATTTTCCATATATTTCTTATTTCCTCGTCATCGGTAATATTTCTAACCATTGGTAATCCCATATCCTTTCGCTTTTTGTTATGTTGTTGCAACATAATAGAGTCTATATGTAATTCTTCAAATTTATTACCTGTACAATTCAGGTATTCAAGAGATTTTGGTAAATCTGGTAAATTTAATAAAATATTATTTGTACATGATAAACGTGTCAAACAATCTGGTAATTTTGGTAAAAGTGACAGATTATTAAAGTCACACCATAAATGTTCCAATTCATATGGTAATGTTTCTAACCAATAAATACTATTATGATCAATAGACAAATGTTTAATCATATTTGGTAATACAGGTAACAATGTTAGTATATTATGTGAACAAGCTAAATAATTCAATGTTGGTGGAAGAGGTGGGAGAAAAGACAATGTGTTATTACAACAATATAATTTTTTCAAACTAGATGGTAACTCTGGTAACGTAGCCAGTATATTACATTGACAATTCAATTCAATCAATTTTGGCGGTAGTGTAGCCGGTAACTCGATCAAGAAATTATTAGAACAATCTAGATAAACTAATTCTAAAAATGACAATAATTGTGGCAGCGAAGCTAAACAATTACTGGCACAATCCAAATGTTCCAACGTGTCTGACATATCTGGTAGTGAATTCAAACGATTATGATCACATTTCAAATGTTTTATTTTTGGTAAATCTGGCAATTCAATCAAGTTATTATCACTACAATTTAATAATTCCACATTTGTTAGATCATCTTCAAACCAATAAAGGTCTTGTGACATTACACACAATGACTTCATTATATTTATAATCTACTCTTAATGACAATAATCTGTCAATTTTTCTCCTTCTGTCAACCATCCCAATTTATAGCATCTTTGTTGAAAACAATTGTCATATTTGGAAATAGTGTCTTCATCCCTTGCACAAAAGAAATTTTTCAACTGAAGATCAATTCTACCCCCTTTCAATTGTGCAAGACGACAAACCATATAATAAGCATTGATACTATTTTTAGAGTTTTCATCCAATTTTATTGTATCTGAATATTTATCCTGTTCTTTATACCATTTTGGCAATTCACGTTCAACGTTTGATAAATTATTAATTTGTTTGCCAGTTTTTTGTCTATAAATTAGATGTATGTCTTTATAATATTCGGCAAGAGCAGAATTTCTAGATAGCAAGTCCATAAGATTAAAAATTGTGTAATCTTCTAGGGCAATGTTGTGATGTGCCATATATTCATCTTGTAATTTATCAACAATTGGATCTATATTCTTCTTATGGATACCCTGTGATTTTTTAATAGCAGATATAAAATGCTTGATATTATAGTATTTTGGTTTTGCGTTTGTTGCGATTCTTTTCTGATCGTTAAAATTACCGACAGAATCTACTGTAGCAAACGTAGCTGGACAATTTTCGCAATAATTCATACAACCATCTGATAATATTTTTGGATTTGAACAGCACGACCATGATATCTGATTTTTATTACTAGTTCTAACAGATATATATTCTTGGCATAATGCTAAATAATTACTCAATATATCCAATTGGAGAGACTTTTTGCCATCATTTATGATAATTTTCAAATCGTTGAAAAAATAAATTGATGATTCTTCACATGCTTGTCTATATTTTTGGATCAAATCTGATGAACGTAGTTGGAAACGTGATAATTGATCACTAGTTGCTTCATTTTGTTCCATTTGGAATAGACGATCTCTGGCTTCTCTTTTCTCTTTTGCATCTGTTGAATTTGCTATAATCCACTCTAATCGTTCCTTTACATCTTCAGATGTCTCTTGGGGGCTATGCTGTAATAGTTTGATTATTTGATCGGCAAGATCTAAAATATCATAATAGCCCCATTGATCGATTTCAACAGATGCACTGGTAAGCCTTGAATTGTCATTGTCTGCAATAATTTGTACATTTATAAAAAAATCGGCTGTTGTATCCCATTTTGTCTCTGGTATCTTTTTTCGTTTAGGTTTTCTAAATTGATAAAAAAAATCTCGCGACATCTTTTTATTATATTATAAATGTTATGTGGTAATAACACAAACGTAATACATAAACCAGAAAATAAATTTTGTACAAAGTCGTGCTGCAAAACATCTTCAAGCTTTTATAATCGTCTTGGTTGTGAAAATAATACATTTTCACCACATGTCATAGATGTAATAAATGTTGGTGTAACACCGTCTGGTATGGCCATATATGGCAATACACTTTTCATCGCTAATAACAATAATTATCAAATTGCCAATCAAGATTCAGTAACAGTTGTTGATATTTTTACAAATTTACCGATAACAACTAATTTTTCACCCATCTTTTAATCAACCATATACAATTACAGTCAATGGTAATTTAGGATATGTAACAAATAGTGGTGGATCAACAATTACAATAATTAATTTAGATACAAACACTGTACAAGCTGTGATAAGTGGTTTTGATGGCCCTTCTGGAATGACTGTGGAAAATAACACTGGTTATGTCATAAATTATGGTGCAACAACTGGTGTTTTTACAGGTTCTATTTCTGGTACAACATTAACTGTAACTGCAACAACTGGAGGTTCTATCAATCTTGGAATGGCAATAACATCTGGTGGAACATTTACTGGTTCTATTTCCGGCACTGTTTTAACAGTAACATCAATTACATCTGGTGTTGTTGCAGTTGGTGCCACAATATCAGGTGCTGGTGTAACGCCAACAACTATAAATTCTTTTGGTACTGGAACAGGTGGTATTGGAACTTATAATATTGGTATTTCACAAACAGTTGCAAGCACATCCATTTTAGCAACACCAGCTGGTGGAATGTTGGTTACACCAGGTACAATTATCACAGGTTATGGCACAGGTTTAGCTGGTGGCATAGGTACTTATACAGTTTCCCCATCACAAACAGTTGCAAGTACAACTATAGGTGCTGTAACACCAGGTGTTGGTTCAGGTTCAGGAAATACAGTTATACCTGTTAATCTTGGAACAAATACTTTGGGTTCGCCTATAACTGTTGGACAAGCACCTGCTGCAATTACGTCTAATGCTAGTTATATTTATACTGTTAATTATGTAGATGGCAATCCTGGAACAGGTTCAATGTCGAGAATTCCTGTTGGTGGATCCACTGCTACAACAATATTAACTGGTCTTGACGGTCCTTTTGGTATTGCATTATCTGGGTCTTTGGCATATGTTACCGATTTTGGTAGTAATAATTTTATGCCATTTGGAACTACTTTAGCTGTTGTTGATCTTGATACAAATACAATTTTAAAGAATGTTACTTGTATACATGATAATACGTTATTGTTCTAATTACAGCAAGTGAACCAGAATTATCCGGATATGAAGATTTCGTTACATAAAATCCTTGTAAATGTATCCATTGCAATTCCTTTATTGACAAATTAGAAAATTCAGCACATTCTTCTGCTTCCTTAATCTCTTTCTTTAATACATCTATTTTTACTGGTATTTCTGCCTCGATTTCTCTAATACGTGCTTCTTTATCGTAAAATGATTCTTTACTAGATTTCTTAAAGAATGACAACATTTATATTTGACTTTGCATTAAAATATTGCACCAAGAGCCAATGAAAAGATCATTGCAGTTCCACAACCAAAATAACGTGTCCAATATATCCACTCTTTATCTGGACATAGATGTTGTAAATGGTCTAGGGATTCAGAAAAATCCAATTCAGTGTGTTGTTGTTGACAACCCATATGACAAAACAATAATAGTGCAAAACAAACATATAAAATAACAATTGGTATAAAGAATTTAGAATGGGGTAATTTGGATTTGACTAGTAAATAGTATAAAATTCCGACTTGAAAAAGTGTATCTGAAAGGTGATCGAAAATGTCACCAAATTGTGTACACATGTCATATCTTCGTGCAAAGTGTCCGTCTAAGCAATCGAAATAATATCCAATAATACCACCAATTAAAAAGAAGAGTTTGTTACCGTTGAATAATGACCATATAGACCATATCCTAAAAATGACACCGATAAGAGTAAGAAGATTTGGTGTAAACCCCATGCGATATAATATTTCCAACTGACCATCACATGATCCTAAAATTATATCGTCAAATGGATTTTCCATTGATGAATTTATTTTGCGCATTCCTTATAATTAATAAGAAATTATTTTCACATTTATTCACAAGGATCAATACTAAATATTTTTGCATCACATTTGCACCGGAAAAGTTCATAAAAGCCATCATAACAATCATACAACTCATCAACACAATTACCACACATTTGTCTTTTAACGGGACAGCGACATTCATTCAACAAAAACAAGTGCCCACATTGATTTTTACAACATGGGCATGTTGAGGTAATAGCGCACATTGTATCTATTTCCTTTTTCGAAAATAGTCTATTTAAAATTTGGTCATATTCCATTTGTCAAATGGAATCACATTCATTTTAAATTTCAGTTTTCGCTATCGAAAAAAAAACAGTTACGGGCATCAATTTAGTAATCAGACAAGATAAACTTTTTGTGTTCCAGTTGTATGTGTTTGGCAAGAATAACATTTTGTAAATTCTGTATGACATTTTTCTGCACATTCTTTACAATAAATGTGAAAACAAGGTGTAATTGCACAAAGATCGTTCGTAGTTTGTGCACAAACTGCACACACGTGTCCATCACCAATCTTTGCAGCTTCTTCACTCAATGCTTTTGAAAACTCTGACAACTGTTGATAAAATGTTGGTGTTTTGCCCAACTTTTCCCACATTTCTCGTGTTTTTCTTTCTGCAGTGTCAATTTTTATCAACAATTCCCTCTGTTTGTCGATTTGCTCAGCCATTAATGCTTCAGACTCTTCCAATCTCTTAATGTCAATCTTTAGCACAGAAGACATGTCCATCAAATCCCATTTAGTTGCTGACAATTCTGCAATTTCTTTTTCCAATGCGTTGTTTTGTGTTTTAATTTGTTCTGTTAATTTTCCAAGACGAATTTTTTCATTGATAGTTGCATCCTGTTCCCATTTTGCAATCTGAATTTCTTTAGATGTTGAAATCCAATGTTTAACAGCTTGAAATGGATCCATGTCAATTGATGGTATTGGATCCTTTGAAGAACACTCTCGACACAAGACAAACAAATTTGGATAATGTATTTCTTCTTGCTCGGGTAACAAATTGGGTAACGGTGGCATGCTATCTGGTTTGTATGTTCTAACAAAATAAAACTCTTCATATCTTAAATGTTTCGGACAATCAAAACATTTAACTCGTTCAAGACCAAACTTTTCAAGGATCGGTTGTATAAAAACAGGTCTCGGACGATTCCATGCGTTGGTTTCAACATATCTTCGTTCAGCCATTTCATTTTCGAATCGCAAAATGAAATTATTTGTCAATTATTTTTACTCATCTTCCAATACATTTCCCAAAATATTGCTTTGCTTACCCATAAGCACAATATTTGTTTGTCCTTCAAGAGCAGATACAACATACTCTCCAGTATATCTACTCGATACTTCCTCAAATATTTCATTCAATACCTTTGCATTTTTGTCTCGTTGTCGTATAATACATTTTTCCGATAGATATTTTTGGGAATATGGACGGAAAATTTCACGACAACGTTTCCATTTAAGTTCATGAAATGGCAATTCTGGTTTTTCCTCTCTCCATTTTTCAATTGAACCCCATTTCTTCAACTCTCGTAATATAGCCACTGGTCCACAACCTTTCATACGTTTATTGTAATCACATTTCATACAAATACAAAAATCCTTGAATTGTTTCATTGTCATTTCCAATGTCGCCAATACTTCTTTCAAATATAATATTGAAACTTTACTATCTTTAATTTCAAACACTAGCATAGGACAACCATAAGTCAAAGTATCTGTATCACGAGAAAATACACCATCAACAAGACCATTATATGCCATAGATGCAGCCAAAGCTTCGGCCTCACCATCTGCCTGAATATACTTGAAGCCCATATTTTTTACCAACATTCGTGTTAATTCCTTGTGACGCTTTGTGATACCTTCAGCTGCTTGTTCAGCCTTGTGTAATTTTTTGGTTAGAAATAACATTACATCTTCGGGATCATTAAAATTTAAGGTTTCACCTTTTACGAGTCGACAAAGCTTTTTCAATTCTTGTTGTAAATCTTCAGGGACGAGTTTGGTTTCATCGCCGTCAAAACACATCATTTCAAGTTTTTGTTTGAAATGGTTTAATTTTTCTTCTCGTACTTTTGATTTTTGTTGATTACTTTTACGATCCTCGCGCTCTTCCATCTTTTCTGGAGGAACATTTTGCCCATCGAAAATGATCACAACATCTATATTGTATTTTATGAAATTCATGAGAAAGTAGGTCAACTGGTTCAGCCAGGTTTCTTGATTGGTCATTGCAAATTTGTTGATGAAAATAGAAATATCAATGGCAAATTTCTTGCCAGTCAATTCCTTTAGATGCATGTCGTGAAATATTTTTGGATTTATTTTTTTAAGTGTGGGGTTGAATCCGGAAATCCCCATGAGTTTATCTATCTTTATAACATAAAAATAATTTTCAATTTAACAAAATTAAATATTAAATGGTTTGGTGGGTTCCTATACATACATTATTTAATACACAACCATGGTATGAAGTATCATCAAGAGGTGAATGTAGAAATATACTTACAAAACAGTTAAAAAAAGTAAACCCAAATAAGGAAGGTTATATTAAATGGCAGTTTGTGTTAAATGACGGAAAAAAGAAAGGTTATAGTGCACATATCGTAATGGCATATTCTTTTGATTTACCAAAACGTGACGATCAAATAGAAATTGATCATATAAATCATATACGTTCTGATAACCGTCTTTGTAATTTACGCTGGGCAACAAAAAGTGACAATTGTAAAAACAAAATTGTAAAAACGGAAGGCAGAAGTGGACGAAAAGTAAAACAATACGATTTACATGGAACATATATTAAAACTTGGGATAGAATAAAAGATGCGGCTAAATTTTATGATATAGATAACAGACGCATAACAGATGTATGTAATGGTCGTCGTCAATCAATTGGTGGGTTTAAATGGAAACATATTGTTGAAAAAGATTTGAAAGATGAAATTTGGAAAGAATATAAAGGGTATTTTGTATCTAATAAAGGTCGCGTTAAAACTTCCAAGGGTTTATTAATCAAACAAATATTAAAAAATAGTTATTTTGATATTGGAATTAATGGAACACTTAAACGTGTACATATTTTGGTTTGTACACTTTTTAACGGTAAAAAACCTTCACCTAAACACACTGTTGACCATATTGATAGAAATGAACAAAATAATTGTGCTGAAAACCTGCGGTGGGCAACAAAACGTGAACAAGCAACTAATAGGAAGGATGTCAAGGCAGTTGTTCAAATTTGTATGAAAACAAACAAAATTTTAGCTACGTTTCAATCAGTTGCTGAAGCCGTTAGAGAAACTGGGTTTACTGCATTTAACATAGCTGCTGTTTGTAAAGGAAAAGGGAAAACATATAAAAAGTATTTTTGGAAATATGCAAATGACATAACAAATAAAGAATAGTGTGTTTATCTATTTTATTTTCTTCAAAATAAAATTATTTATTCAATTTTAACAATCAACAATAGGATCGTCATGTTCACCAGAGTGAGATCCCATACAACACCAATTTTTACTAGTGGGTACACCACGAACCATATTGCGATTGATAACAACCTCGAGTGATGATGGTGTTGGGCACAGAATCAGTAAATCACAATACAGAATTTCGTCATCAATACGAAAAAGCCATGCAGAATATCGTGCACCTCTTGCAGAATGAATTCCACCATGACAAAATGGATCATCAATCAATAGATCTTCATCATATCGACCAGACAATTGAATGGTTTGTGTATTATCGCGTACTGTCATGATACATTTATTTGGTTTAGAAAAAGTTACCGAGATGAATTTTAGATTGTCTGAAAGACGATCTGAGGGTTTCTGATCCCAAAATACACGTCTGTTAATCATAGTGGTAAGTTCTTTTTGTTTGAGATTTGTTTTCAATTTTGTTACTGGATCAAATTTTATATACCCTTTCTTGTTTATATTCCGAAATATACAACCAATCATGACAGTCTTCACAACAATGTCCTTCAAAATCAATAGTTGTTTTATCAAGTTGCACAGCAGCAATTTGTTTATCAAATTCTGCCTGTGGGTTTAGACCTTCACTATGGTCATGTAAATGTAATCCAGATTCTCGAATATGATTCTCACTAACGTTCGAATCGGGTAAGATTGTGAGTTCCTCGTTCCTCGGAATCACAATCTTGCAAAAATGATGATTAAACCATTTGTTGACATCAAAATTTAAATCAACTACAAGCTCGCGAACAAAATCTTGCAATGATTGTTCCGTTTTGCAATAAAATACGTCAACTTCTGGTGTTTCTACTCTATGAAATTGTGAAACGACAACAACACGATAGTACATTTATTCTATTTTTCAACATGTGTTTAAATATATTATCAATTAAAATGAATCCAATAGTTATTGTTCTTCGTCACGAAAAATATTCCAATCTCGATACCGTTTTTAAAGATGTAAACTTTACTGCAAAACTTACATCAAATATTGAAGATGTCAAACTACTCTATAATGAACACAATAATGTTTTGGTAACTATTGGTGAGCAATGGTCTGAATATAGTATCCAACATTTAATGATTACAAAAGTATTTCAGAAATGGCTCAATTTTTTACCAGCAGATGTCACAAAAGAAAACTTGAATTATCGTACAATGTCATGTTTTATCGCAAATTTACCAAAACGAATCGATTTTCGCCCACAAGTTTCAGCATTTACCACTTCATATAAATCGGGAGAAAAAATATTACGCCCTTTACGTTCACTTTTGGCACAAAAATTACAAGATTGGGAATGGGTAATTCTAGTAGATGGGTATGATCGTCTAGAAATGGCTCACAGAATGACTGATCCACGTATTCGTATTTTTTACAAGCACGAAAATAGTGGTTCAATTGGTAATGTTAAAAATGAGGCATGTGGTTTATCTCGTGGAAAGTATTTATTAGAATTGGATCATGATGATGATATTTTACCAGATTGTTTGGGAGATATTGTCAAAGGTTTTGAAGCGCACAAAGATGTAGGATTTATTTACATGAACTTTGCCGAATTATTTGAGGATGGTACAGATTGGCATTATTGTGAAGGTTGGGGTTTGGGAAAATTTGGTTCTTACTATCGTCAATTTGTAAACGGACGATGGCGATATGCTTCTATCGCACCCCAAATAAATGATATAACAATGCGCAATATTACATCTGTGCCAAATCATCCACGTGTATGGCGTAAAAATGTATTGGACGAAATTGGTGGATATAGTGAAGCTATAACAGTGGCTGATGATTATGAACTATTGGTTAGAACAATGTTACACACTAAAATGTTGTTTATTCCGAAATTGTCATATTTACAATATAAAAATCATGGAGGAAATAATTTTTCACTTATTCGAAATGGTGAAATTATGAAATTGCAAGCGGAAATTTCACGATTCTATTCTCCACAGATTGATGAGTTTTTCAAAGATAAACCAAAGGCGTGTGGGGAAGGTACTATTTGGCAACGAAAAGAATATGTAGATACAAAAATTAACCTTGTACATAATTTTGATTATGATTGCACAGTATTGGTTAAATCTATTGAAGGTTTGACAAATATTGGGGAATATTTGAAAGATCCTAGATGTGATGTCATCTTGGTATTATCGTATGATTTCAAAACAGAGGTTATTCTTGGAGAAATGGGATTAACAAATATCAAATATCAAATCTTACCTGGAGCAACTGATCAAGAAGTTGAAAATTATTTTTACCGATGTTATTGCACAACTGAAAAATCGATAATTGTCGTTTAGACTTGATCTTCGCTCGATCGGAAAAGTCTTTGCTTCACCGAGTCTACTTTGGCATTCTTTCCAACATTTCGCGCATATAAAACATTCTATGTTGATCTTCTCGTGACCCATGTGTCATTGTAGCTTCTTCATCATCTGAAGATATTGAATGCATGTCTACAGATTGTGCAGGTCTAGGTTCCAACGGTGTAGATGGAGTTGAAATTGATTCAACAGTTTGAATAACTTTATTAGTCGCAACCATCTCACTATATAATTTTTGAAACATTAACAAGGTTTCGTATCTATCTTTTTCTGATCCTTGCTTTAGAAAACTTTCATACCTAACACTCTTGTAAAATAAATCCAACGCCGCGGCAGCTGTATAATATTGCTCAATCTTTTTCTCAAATTCGAAAAAGTCGCGTGTAATAGACAAAATTAGTGCAATTATTGACAAAATTGTAGAAACGATGGTAATCCAATTATTGTCACCACTAAGATATACAATTTCTCCATCAACAACAGTACATATCGCATTTTTATCCAGCAATTGTGTAATACCTCCACCAACTGTTATACCAATAATTAGTTTAACTGGATATGCAAAAATGATTGATAAAATACGGGCACGTTTAGCACGTTTCAAAAGAGCTAACCGCATATTTCGTGTACCTGTGCATATTGTATCCAATTCAGACTTGTATACTTCCCAAGTAATTTTTTGTTGGATATTTGCCATTTATGAAAGAGATTGGTTTATTTCTTTTTATCAATTTTTTGAACTGCTTCAATAATCAAAATAGGACCCATAAAAATGGGAAAACGACAAAGCATATTTGGGATCATATATTTCCTTGGTGATTTAATCATTAAATCGTATAGAAAAGAAGAAAGGACTGTAATGCCTGTTGTGTGTTTTACGTTGTAAATGTCGATCATTTTCATTTTGGTTTGAAAATGAAAGTTATTATCAATTATTTCCTACAATCTTTGCATACAAAACAATGTTGATATACTGCATCATAAAGTTGTAGTTGTTCAGCACGAGTATCACATCGTAGACGGAATTGAATCTTTTCACATACTTTACATTGAACCCACATTGTTCTACAATCTTCACATATCCATTTTGAGGGGTATGTGGTATGTTCTACAATTGTTTTTTTGCAATTTGGTTTCTCATGAACAAACTCTTGTACCACATTTTGGTCCTGATAAGTAAATGAAAAAGGTACAATTATACTATTTCCTTCGACGTATGAATTATCAGCGTTTAATGTCATTGTTGTATTTCTTATTGATTTTGATTGAAAAAAATCAATTGTTACCTACATTGGTTAAGATGTAGACACTGTTGGCAGAACACACGATTTGAAATAATCATCGAAATTGTCCTCTGTGATATGTTGCAACATTATTGTTGCACGATTTATGATTGTTTTCCATGCCGCAAAAGTATTTTCAAATGCGATTAATTGTTCGTCTGTTTGGATGTGCGTATCTTTCAATTTGTTTTGAATCCATTGTTTGATTCTATCCATTGTATTTTGTGCATATGGAGTTGATTTTTCTTGAGCATAGTTTAATGTGTCTTTTGCGAATTTGGTATAAAAGAATAGATAAGTATATCGAAAAAATGGACGAAAATCATGTGCTCTGTCCCAAATCATAGCACAATATTCCTCAACGTCATTGTTTGGATTGGAAACTTGAAATTCTTGATGGTCAATGGGTGCGACAACGGGTGCGTCAACGGGTGCGTCAACGGGTGCGTCAACGGGTGCGTCAACGGGTGTGACAACGGGTGTGACAACGGGTGCGACAACGGGTGCGACAACGGGTGCTGCGACAATGGGTGCGACAACGGGTGCTGCGACAATGGGTGCGACAACGGGTGCTGCGACAACAGATTCTTCTTTATCCAATTCAATCAACAATTTCTTCCCATTCTTTTGCCAATATACATCAATTTCCTTTTCAATTTGGTTAACAATCTTTTGTTTCCTCATTTCTTCTACAACTTGTGGCTTTCTTTCATGACACTCTTTGCAACAAGCAAACCCATGCTTATTATATTCAAATGTCCATTGATAATACCAATTTGAATACCCTGAACGAATCGTTGGACGGCCACTTTGCATACATGTCTTACACATTCTTTTACTACATGAAACACAATATTCACAAGGCTGAATTCTATTACTACAAAAATTACAATCAAAGTTAGCTCTAAAACCAGATGTAGCCAAAAATTCTTCCATTGTGGGATTTCGCTTTGGAAATTCTTTAACCTCGAGTTTTTCATAGAGAGAATAACGACGTTCAAATTCTTTTTGGCGCCAATTACGTTCCATAGTTTGCAATCGCCATTTTTCCTTTTGTTGACGTTCCTCTTCTTTCTCCTTCTTTTCTTTCTTGTCCTTTTCAGCAATAATTTCTGGTTTCTTGTCATGACACTCTTGTGAACACGCATAACCATGTTTAAACCATTTAAAGTTTACTCGTGATTCACAAAGAGAATTTTGAACAACGCCAATATCAAGACATTTACTGCACGAAAATACACCACAATTGCATTTGAGACCTTCCTTACTTGCAACAAGGCATCTGTCACAATGTTCCTCTTTCTCATATGTTGAATAGATCAAAGGTTTATCATCTGTTTTTCCACAATCTTCTTCACACGAACACGCTAAATCAGGGCATGCAATATATGTTCGTTTGACAACCTTTGGAACACATACTGATACGCATTCATAATCTCCTGCTTTATCATGAGGAAACGTGATACCAAACTGTCCAAAAATTGCAACAACTTGGTCAATATCACGACCACGATTGAAATACCATCCGCATATTTTTCTGTCACCATCCATGACAGAAATAGATGCTGCCCAATTTGTTGTATAACTTTCAAGACCTGGATCACGAGTTCTGTTTTCTGTAATTTTGCATGTCAACTTGACTTGTTTTGGGAACTCTTCAACACCATCAGCAACCATACTTTCAACTCCCCATTTTTCGATAAAACGAACATGATCTGCAGAAACGTAATGAAAACTGTTACTTGATTTCACATCCCAATAATTCAACAAGTCTAAAATTGCAAAGTTGGCAGAAGTGTGGGGAATACAAAGTGTATTTCCCGGAGCAGCCAACATCATCTCTTTTGCTTTGACAATCATTTCCTCGTGTTTAGATGTGAGTTTAGCATGTCGTGCTCCCATTTTGTTTTGTTGTGATGATTGAATATATTGATTTCATTTTTAAATCAATTTTTGATGGTTGTGATTCTGAGCGTAAGCGAAGATATCACAACCATCCAATTTAGCAAACGAAGTGAGATCAATTTTTGTCATTTTCAGACTCGTCATCATCTTTATCCCAATACATACCTTTACAAGTAAAATTCCAAGGTGTTGATTTTCCATCTTCTAACCATTCTATCATGTCCATGCGGTAGATTGAATCATATTCAGGATGTAAATAATCTCGTATTATCTGTATACATTTATCAAATATTAGTTTGTATTCATCCATTTATAAATAAAAAAAGCCCAAGATCTATAAGATCTTGGGCAAAGGATAATTTATTTTTCACTAACGGCAACGAGATTTCTCCAAGACAAGTCGAATGGCTCTTTTTCTTTGCATTTCGTCAAACATATGCGATATCCATCGCAAGTCGGCTTCTATTTGTTGTTGGCTGTAGTAAGCCTTGTCCCAATCCCATTTGTAATACCTTTCAAACCACTTTATCCAAACTGTGATATGTGGTCGAAAGATATCGGGATAAAAGTCGTAATCATTATACAAGTCCATTGCTAAATTTGCAATGGTTTCTTTTTCAACGGCTTTGGCAATGACAAGTGCCATTTTTTCACGATATTCACGATCAGCCTCTTCCTCATCACGGGGATCGTCATAGTAATCGACTTCATCACCTAGATTTGGACCTTTTATAGTTTTCTGACCCTCTGTTTGGGTTCTCTGATGTTCTTCAATGTGTTCTGTGCTCATATTTCAATTTCGTGGTCTTCTGATGTTTGGAATTCTTCTTCTTCAGAGGCTGTGGGTGATTGTTCTTTCTTTTTCTTCTTTTTCGAAGGGCCTGTTTGTGGCGGGGGACTTGCTCCTCCTGTTGCATTTTGCAAAAATATTTCAATTTTTCTTAGACGTTCTTGCAAGTCTTTGATTTCCTTTTCTTGACGTTCGATAATCGAATCTTTAGTACTTATCTTGCTGTTCAACCAAAAGGCAACACCTCCAATGATTACCAATTCCGCTGCTACGTGAATTAGCAATTTTTTGTCCAACTGTGTCATATCCATCTTTTTAAACTCTTAATTTCTTTTATAAAGAAATTTTTTAAACTGTTTTCAATCATCCTGAAACGTCGGTGTTTCAGTAAGATCTGATTCGATTATCGATATTGTATGATCGATAGGAATATCACCAAACACTTGTTTTACTTGTTGCAAATGACCTTTGAGAGTGATAATCTCAAAAGTAAAATCATCGTAGTTTTTCGTACTCGTTTGAAAGACGCCTGCTGCATACAACTTCTCCCTAAAAGAATGACTTGCATCACCGTCACATCCAAATATTGCCCTAACCGTTGAAAACTTTGGTTCTGGCAATGTTGGATAACAACTATGCAAGTATCTCATACTCTCTAACAAATTTGGTTGTTCATGATCTGAAAATGGTCTGCACTCTTCGTATTGCTTTCCAAACCAATCGCCTTGTTTTGAAAAGATGTATTCGAGATTGTCGAGAACACGTGTCATCTTTCCACGATCATAATCACCAACAGCCAAACGATTTGGCCACTTCTTCTCACATAAATCTAGGATCTCTTGCTGACCGTCAACAACCCAATAACCACCGAGGATTGAAGCTGTCCTTAATAACAGTCTCAGATCAAAATAACTTGATAAACTGATGGGTTGTCGTTCAAGAACATTTGCTTTGATTCGTTTGACAGTCATGTATGCGGTACCACTTGTCAAATTTACCCAACACTTGTCACTTAGCATTTTTGTTGTTATAATGTATTGATTTTGGTTTTAAAATCAATCTTTGTGAATCGTCGATTCCGAGGAGTTAAGAGCGCTTTAGCGCTCGTACCAGTGCAAAGCACAACGAGGTATCGACGATCACCAATCGGTTCGAGCGACAGTGAGAATCAATCTTTGTGAAACCGACAAGTTATGTAAAGTACTTTGTCAATGTTGTGTATGTTACAGTGTTGTTACTATCTACAACGTCGGAAACGATAACAGTACCATCAGTTTCAAGTTTAAGAACCAATGGTGTACCGTATCTATGTTCTCCGAGTTGAATATGCTTTTCCATAACAACATTAAAATTTGATTGTTTCATGAGCACTTGCTTTGCACGTTGAATGAAATAATCAGATGGTTTTGTTGCAAACTTGTGTTGTTTGATTTGCGCAATGATGTCATCAACAGCTTGTTCATATGTTTTCTCTTTTTTGTATGATTCTTTTATTCTAATTGGGTCTTCGTTTTCTGGAGACTCCCATTCACCTTCCGAATCAAGATCAAAACTATCTACATCCAGCTTTTCTTTTCGATGATGTTTGTACAACCATATTTTGTATGGTTTTGCTTGTTCAGAGACGGTTTCGTTATGATATTCATCCATTGCTTTCTGTGATGAAAAAATAAAACGAACCTTGTGATCAACAGCAACTCCTTTTGCTGTCTTTGCACCACCAACATTGTAAGTGATTCGAATTTCACCCTTTTTAGGTCGATTGTTAAATTTTTCAACACGACGTCTCTCTTCGCTATCGTCGCTATCGTCGTCAGACACTGGCTTCTCATCCTTGGCAAACAAGATGATAGTTGGCGGCATTTCCAACTTGCCATCATCCATTTCGTACTGAATTTGAATGTCATCTGTTTTGAAAACATAAATGTTATGAGACGTTGAACGTTTTGCCTCGTTTTCCATCAGTTTTGTGATATGACCAATGTCAGCAGATTTTGGAATACGTTTTGGACGCTCAGTTGTCATCGTACCAAGATCCATAAACTTTATAGACACATACTCGATTTCTGCATTGGTTTTCACTAGTTTGTTGTAAATCTTATCGTTCTTTGCCTTGACATCTGGATTTGTTCCAAGAAACACTTCTGGAATAAACTTTTCATCACTGTTTTCCGAGTAGCGTATTTCAACTTTGCCATCGTAAACCTTTGAAGCGTCAAACGAAAAACGAAAATCATAACCTGTGCAGTCATCAAAGTTGTCTACAAAGTATGTTTCGAGTTCTTTGATGGTCATACCATTCTCAAATTCCACTTCAAGTCTTTCAGCACCCTCGCCCTCTGCATGTTTTCCTGAACCCGTATCGATCAGATTCGCGAGGTAACATTTTATGTTGTTTGATCTCAAAAGCTTGAAAACACATGTCGACACTTCATTCACGAAACTTGTGAGTTTTTGTCCGTCTGTCATTTTTGATTGTCGTGTCTTATAATCATTTTCAAATTTTATTTCAAATTTTAGTCGTAACGTGGAAAAAGCCCATTTGTTATGTAAACAAATGGGCGAGTTTTTAGAGTTGTTCACATGAATTCTGGTGTAAATCCAGTTCCTTCCGACCAATCGTCTTCGTCTGACCAATAATCGTCGTCCTCATCCTCGATGGGATCGTTCATCTTCTCGTCAAGACCCCATGACCATGATCCACACGTTAGCAAATCTGGTTCTGCACCATAATCGTTGTTTTCGTCATTGTTTTGACGACAGTGATCACAAAAGTGTGTGAAACCTCCTTGTGTGAAACCTTCCCACATACAATCTATACATGGGACACGTCCAAACGGACTGTCTACACGCCCAACACATGCAATAATGTATGTAATGTCAAACGCCGTGAGATTGGCAGCTGCATCCCAAAATTCTTTGACATACTCTTCTTCATCCCAAATCTCTTCCTCGTCCTCTTCGGGTTCGACAAACTCCAACACATCTAGAATCGGCACCCCTTGGAAACGACCAAACACATCGCGATCGAAAACGGGTTCGACAACGAGAGCTTGTGATTTGGTTGGAAACCATCCAACCGTCTCAAAGATTCGATCGTCGAGACCATCGACAGTCTCGGCAAAGTTTGTGGCATGATGGATTGTAATGATTGGCATAAGTTGTTTTGTTTTCTTGTAGTTGGCATTGATTTTGAAAAGTAAAATCAATTTTTGTTAATGAGCGATTCCGAGGAACGAGGAAGTCGCTCATAACCAATTTAACGAACGAAGTGAGATCAATTTTTTGCTATCGAAAAAAAAAACAGTTACGGGCATCAATTTTTGTAATCGACGATCCGAGAAGATTACCTATATTGTCGTTGTCGACGGTCACGGACGAGTTCGTCATTCGTCCAATCGAGGTCTTCATCACCATAAACCTTTGGCTCAAGCCACCGAGCCACTTCATTCACATCAATACATTCATCTTCATACCCTTCAGCGATACCCAACCACAATTCATAAACAACCTTTTGAACAAGACGTTCACGTCTTCCTTTTTCATGTATGTGAAAAAGTTGTTTTTGTGTGTATGATGTTGGCATTTCCTTTTATTACAATTTTTAAAAAGGAAATTCAATTTTTTGCTATCGCAAAAAACAGGTAAGAGCACCGACGGTGCTCGTCCCAGTGTGTAGCACAGATCTGTAACGTCGATTGATAAGATCGTCGAAGACGATCGTTCCCGTGCAGAGCACTCCTCGTTCCTCGGAATCGACGTTACGGGCATCAATTTTATGAACAACAATTACTGATTGCAGAAAATTTGGATGTTGGTGACAGACGGCCTTGTTTTACGAGTTGGGTTTTCCATTCAAGAAGATCAACCAAGTCATCGTCGTCAACTTTTTTATTGTTTCCCATACCACTAACCTCTAAAATATATATCATTGCATGACAACAAAGGGGTGATCCAACCTTGATTTCATAATTAAATTTATACACAAGATCACCACTTGCTGTTATTGTGAGATCACGATGTAAAACAACATCATAGTCTTTCATAAACTCTGCAAAATCACAAAAGTCATCAAAATTAATATCGTCAAAATCATCAATATTTACGGTTTCTCCCTTGGATTTAATTTCCTCACATGCAAATTTTACAATACTTGGAACACCTGAAAGATTATTTTCTGTCAGAGGATAACCAACAACAGCATTATGAAAGCCCATTTCTCATTTTTTTGATTTCAAAAAAATATTCAATTAATAATTGTTTACGGTTGATCAAGAAATCCAAAGACACGTTCTTCAAGAATCATTTTATGCAATTTTTCCATAAGGTCATCCAATTGTTGTTCCGTGTATGGCGTAAGACACAGTTGTTCAAAACGATTAATAAAATTTTGTTGATATTCACGTGTAACGCTCGACTTTTCATTTCCACGGTCTCGTTTTGATAATCGTTCCATAGCAACATCCAATGGAACGTTTAAATATATGTGATCGAAAACATAACCACGTTCGCGTAAATCACGATCATACGTATAGTGTTGTTGTTCGAGTTTTGAATACTCTTCGTCTGTCAATAACCCATTTTTGTGATGCAAATAACTGAAAATGGTAAACGCTGAAAGATGACTACGCTCCATACAAATTACACGTGCATCACTTTCAAAGGCAGCATTTAATTGATCCGTAAAACTATCCATAATGAATGATTGAAGTTTATACGCCCACTTTTTAGGATCTTCATAAAATTTAGGCAATAAGCCAGATTTCATCCATACGTCGATCGGTTCAAGAATAAACACAATCTTTGGGTATTTTTTACGATAATCGGTCAGTTTCCAGCTCTTACCCGCACCTATGAGGCCATCTATAGCTAAAAAGTATTTCTTCATATATTTATATATGAAATATTTTTAAGTTGCAAATTCATTTTTATCAATAGAGATGCATTTCACATTTCTTGTCAAATATTGTCGTTTGTGAATAGCATTCTTCAACAATACATTTTTTAATAGATATAGGTTTGAAAAATATATATGCTACTGTGTCGCCAATATGTCTATGATATTCATACAAGGTGTTTTTATCCTTGCAATATTCATTCAATCGTCTTTTAATTTCCCTTTCATCCAATTTATCACCAACAAGTGCCAATGTTTGACTATTAATAGCTTTTACAGATGTGCATAAATCGTACAATTCAACCATTTTATAAAATGTATCGTAATTAACGACCTGAAAACCTAAAACCAGGTGGTGCATCATCAGATACAACTATTACATTGTATCTTTCGGCAACAATATTGAGGCTATATGTTGTATCATTTATGTTTATTCCGTCCAATAGAATATGTGGAAATTGTACTAAACATGGTACATCTGTTTTTACAACATCTGCCAACGATCGAAATTGAATATATGGAAACAAATGTTTTGTTTCATTATAAACCATAGCAGGATAAGAAAATTTAATCTTATTCAACAAATCTTCGCCATTTTCAGATACAACAGATGATACAAGACCAGATAGTTGATAGATTTTCATTGTTTGTGACCATTTAACAAGAATAAACCGCTGGTTACCTATTATTTTGTCATCAACAAAGTATAATTCTGTATCTGGATACAAATACCCTTCTTCAACTAGATATTCACAAATTTCTTTATGTGTACTATTCATTTTTATTTATTGTATCTTTAACTGTTATACTGTCTTTAACTACACTCTTCACCCTTTTCATAATAGATTTCATAATAATTCTCTGTAACCCAGAGTGTCATCGCACGTTTATTTAAGACACCACCATTTTTCTTTATAATTTTCAAAACAATTTCATGAGCATTCTCACCCAATTCTATATTAAAATATTCAAGCATGTTATTTATAATGTCTTTTACGCCAGAACATTTGGTTTCTGCACGTTTTGCTTTACGATGGCTATTCATATAAGCTATAAATAATTTTTCAGCTGCTGGTGTAATATGTGTTATTTGCATTTATAAAGAATCAGAAAAAACTATTATCATTCCATACCTTGTCACGGATAAATTTGTATGCAGCCTCTCTAGCTTTATCTTGAGCTTCGTTTGGTGGAGGGTCTACATGTTCCACTACTTCTTCCTTTTTCTTTTCCTTCTTTTTTGCTGGATCTTTTACTTCTACTTTTGGTTTGAGATATCGTCTCCAACCTTGAAAAATAAATTCATTACGAATTTTATCGAGATTGCGAATACCTTTTACTGCACCTTTTTCCAAAATATCGCCGTTATCCAATTGGACGGCAAAAATATAATAACCTTTGATTGGTCCTTTGTCATTGACATCAAATGAAAAAACAAGTGTTCCTGGTCTCTCTGGATGTTTATAAAAAAGGGGTAAGTCTGCAACTTTTAAGAGTGTTAATTCAGATGACATTTATAAAATGTTAAATTCTTTAATCTCACATAGTCAAATCCCAGAAATATTTAATTCCTTGTGTGATGGAATTAAAAAAGTGAGAACCACATTTCGTGAACCCTTGTGTGATTTTATTTTATTTTTGTCAACTTTGGATAACGATTGTGTCAATGATGTCAATGATTATGTATATAAAATGACAGAATTGTCATTTATAACCATTGATGAAGCGATAGAGTTTACAAGAAAGAATATATCACAAGAAAATTTCGAAATTTATAAAGATAGATTTATAATTTATTGGACATTTCTAAAATGTATACAATCACAAAATGTTTATGCAAAAGTATGTGCTTCACAAAGTCAACTCCCAGAAATATACAATCTTATAATAAAAATGGTCATAAAACACAAGGAAGGAGAATCAAAGAGGAAATTATGTCTAGAAATTAATATGGAATATCTTAAATATGTTTATAGGCTCGACGGCGAAAAATATAAAAAAGCTCACAAAAATATTAAAAAGTTATATAAATGAGCAAGGTTGGAAAACCAGTTGTTGATGCAATGAATATTGTCATTAAAGTATATACTTGCTGTTTATCATTGGATGAATACAATGAAAATGACAAAAAGTGGTGCAGAGATGAATTATATCAAATTGAAAATGGTTTACGAGACGAAAGAGGTAAATGGGTTAGTTTTCATGTTGAACATAGAATTCAAGAATGTATAAATATGAGAGAATTTAATGATAGATTCAAATTGGGTTTATCGGATAAATTTATAAATGATATGAAGGCTGCTTATACACCTGTTGTCTATGAATTAATAAAAGATTTACCCACATGGAGGATCCCTCAAGATCAATATGAAGAAAGAGAAACAACATTTAATGAATTTAGAAAAATATTTCTTCAATAAACATTATACACGTAAACCTTTCTTTTATTGACCTTTACAAATTTCGCACCTCTCGATGTAATATATACAGTTCGTAACCTACCTGCATATAGCAATTTACCCATTTTTTTACAATCCCATTTAGGCATTTTACCCGCATTGAGATCATTCTGTTCTTTATAGTAACAAGCACGCCTTTGTGCAGAGTTTACAAATGGCATTTTTTAATATTGTGATTAAAAAAATTGGATAAAAAAATGTATAATGACATATTAACCATATTGTTAAAAATCGATCCACCAAAATCAAATGACACAGGTTTCAAACATCCATTTGCGTCATTACCAGTTACACCCAAACGTGATATGGTAATTTCATTTTGTAAAAAATATCCATGGGCAGTATCACCAGATTTTCTTTCAAAAAATAAATTGGATCCTATTACACCTGTTCAATGTGAAAAGATTGAGGAATACATGATTAAAGGTCAAACATATTTGTTATATAATGAATTGCGTAATCATTTACCAGCAGACAAGTATTATCCAGTAAATTATTGGGAAAGACTTGCCGTACTACTTATTCCTGATGATGCAAAATTTGTAGAGATTATGTTTGCACATGGATATAAATTTACTGAAGGAGTTGTGTTGAAATTATTGTCAATGACACCATTAGATGTTGTGACGAAACGAGTCATTTTGCAAAAAATTAAAAATGACAAGGATGAAATGATAAATAGTTTAATGTTTTAAAGTTTTAATCTACATTACCCATTTGAGCAAGAATACCATTCATTAATACTGACAATTGTTCTCTAGGAATATCTGCTGCCAACAACATTGTCTGGTTATTCTTCAAATGTGCATAAACATTGTAAAGATCGTTTGTTTTAGTTCCAAAAAATGTAATATAAGCAGCATTTGAATATACATATAAAATTTCGTCTACAGGAATAATTGCCATTGAAGTAGCTACGTATTTTGTCATCTTTTTTCTTATTTGATAAATAAGAAAAAAATCAATTTTACTATCGCAAAAATTATATTGGAATAATTCGTTTATAATATGGTTTAGTTTTACGCAAAGTATCATATGCATCTTTAGCTTGTTCATGTGTCATGTTATCTGGGTCTAAACCATTTTCTTGCAATCTATTGTAAACATATCTGCAATCACATGATGTATCCTTAACAGCACATGAAGTGATATAAAATGGAGGATGTGTTATAAGCTTTTTCAATCGTATTTCTAAATGTGACGTAAAATCTTTTGCTGTCCCACCCATGCCAACAGTATTTTTAAATGATGATTCACACAACGACTTAAATGTAGCCACTGCGATTTTTGGAATAACAAAAGATGGTTTTAGCTCTAAAATATCTTCTACTTTTGTCCACGTATACTCAACTATTGATGGGTCAATTGCCTTTGCCTCAAAGTAAGTAATTGATTCTCGCTGCCGCTCGAACCGATTGGTGATCATCGATATCTCGTTCCTCGGAATCGATGATTCACAAAAAATTGAATTTTTAGCACTTGTAAAACCAACAGTATTGTCAAACATGTAAACAACCACACCATCTCCAGCTGTCATTTCCTTAAAAAATATATCAAATGGTATTGTCATTTTTTCAAATTTAAATCCAATTAAACTTATTTTTCAATTAAAATGAAACGTATTGCATTCTTAACCAGTTATGGCGGCCAACTTTTTCATCCTGAAACAAACATTGACGAATCACCAAATTGCTTTGGATCCGAGCTTGCTTTGGTCGAAGTAGGACGTCGTCTCGGTTTAATGGCACATATCGATGTATTTATTGTCAAACCAAAGGGGTATAAATATAGTAAATGGAACATGACGTGGTATAGTTTTGAAAATTGGGACGAGTATTTAACTGTTACACTCCCAGATATTGTTGTAGTCTGTCGTTATATGAATACATTTATCGACTTTTACATTCCTAAATATAGTAAGATTATGGTATGGGCACATGATCCATATTTTCTTCCCCAATTTGCTGGTCAACATTTAGAACCAGCTATTATGAAAAACGTTGAACCATTTGTTGATCAATTTATTACAGTAGGAAAATATCAGATGGAGGAACGACTTGCAAAAATATACAGTCTTGGATTGGATAAATATACAGCAATTCGAAATGGAATTACTTTGGAGAGTAATTTTAATCCTATGATTCAGACACGAAAGAAATTATCATTTGTATGGTGTTCATGTCCAACACGTGGTCTATGGACATTTTTGGAACAATGGTCTAATATTCGTTCAATCTTTCCAGAGGCAACTTTGACAATATATTATACAAAGAGTGAAGAATCTGCTAATAAATTTAAACCATATGAAAATGATTCTTCAATCAGTTATATTGGTAAAGTATCACAAACAGTATTATTTGAAAAACTAAAAACAACAGATTATTGGTTATATTGGTGCAATAATTTTGAAAGTTGTTGTACAACAGCTATTGAAATGGCTTACTATGGTCCAATTGCAATTTCAAATGCTGTTGGCGGATTGAAAGAAAATGTTATTGGTGATGGATTAATTACTTGTGACCCATACAATGTACCACTATTTTATAATTTAGCAATGCGATTGATAATGCGTTGTGAAAATGATCCAGCTTACAAGGAAAAACTTCGTTTACAGCAATATAATTGGAGTTTGGAACAAACTTGGGATCATCGTATCCCACAATGGAAAAAGGTTTTTGGTATTGAATAATCATCTTTCATTTTGTATAAAATGAAATTAAGCAACTGGAATATTTGTTTCGACTTGTGATTCCTTTACTTGGCCATTTGTTTGATAGCTAGTCTGAACAGATCTCCAACCAATTTTACGGAGATATCTGGTTAAATTTGCCATACCTTCTGGGTCTACATATTCAACGATATCTGGTCGCGTTGAAAAACGATAAATTACTTGATTACCAATAATGATAATTTGTTCAATGAGATAGCCAAAATCAGATACGATAAGTGGTTCACCGTATAAAATTTTTGCAGGATCGCTCTTGTAATATTTAAACATGCCAGGTATTTCATACATTTTTGTCATTAGCCAACTTGAGCCAATATTTGGATTTCTATATACTATTTTTGTCGTCATTCTATTATATGCCCTTTCTTTAAATGGTCTTATTTTCTCATCGTCTTGGCATAGATCTTCCAGCAAATGGTTGAAGGCTGCGTGGAGCAGTCAAACCATGAATTACTGGAGGTGGTGGAGCACGAAATGCTCTTGGTACAGTTGGTACTCCAAAATTGTTTACAGTTGGTGGTGCTACAGCTTGATAGGGCTGTGGGTGGGAAAAGCCAACATTTGCCGGTGCCTTATTTGCTCCCTTATTACAGTTACACATTATTATTATACAAAAAATAAAAATAAAAATAAAAATATAATAAATGGATGATTTTGTAATTTTTAAATTTAGAGACGGTCTATTAGATAAAATTACTATAAGTCCCGTAAAGGACTTGGGAAAATTTACGCAATATGGTTTAACAATAAAAGAAATAGCCATCATATGGATGATTAGAAATAATGAAGATGACGAATCGAAAATAGATTCTTTTTATAATTTTCACTCTTTGTTGCCACGAGCCAAAAAAGAATACATCTCTTATTACAATTCGGTAGCCAAAGCACAAAAAGTTGCAGAGAAAAGGGCAAATAAATTTATGAAGAAAGTACAGGAACTTGATCCAAATGTAGACTTTCCAGAGAGAATTCCGTGGGCAGCCACCAGAAATGATATTGTAATTACATGGGATGATCATAAAGGAGACTTTTTTCCTACTGAACAAATACCAATGGTTAAAAAATTGGTATCAACCGATGTTTGGATAAAATTGCGTAAGGGATATTCAAACCTAAAAGAACTAGAGGATTTCTTTGCTGGAGATGAACATGGACCAACACATATCTTTAAAATGCCAAATGTTGAAAAGGGATCAATTTACAGTGATATAAACAAACTCGTTGTACCATTGTCACCATCAGATACCGATAATGGTGTAACAACAATTATAAGCAATTTTAAATTGGCAAACCCCAAAATAACTAAAGAATATATCAATGGCGAATTTACAATTGTCAATATGAATTTTGATTGGAATGTATTTGCTCTAATGTTGGCATTGAAAGATTTTTACAATGAGTCTATTTTTATTGCAGAAGATGGAAATATATTGAGCAAGAAAAATAAATTTGCAGTCAAATATTATCGTTGGGGACCAGAATTTTCACAACGACCAGTATTTTTTACCCTTGCAAACGTTGAAGGCGATCTCGTTGTCAAGATAGCTAAAATCCCTCGTGATGGAGATATTGAATATATGATAAAAACTATATTGTATCTTTTGTCTGATTACATTGAAGAGGAAGAGGAAATTATCACAATGTATAAAAAAGCAGTTCCATCATTCAAATCGGTTAAAAAATCTAAAAAAGTTGTTGAAAAGGTTGCAAAAACAAAAACACGCCTCGAACCACTCAAACGTTTTGACCCAGTTATATTTGGTGGATCGTACAAAACTCAATGTCAAGGACCAACTAAACAACCACGAATTCCAACAAAAGATGAGGCCAAAAAATTGTTGAGGGACAAACCAGACGAGATTATTGAATATCCCTATGGTAGTAAAAATTATTATACATGTGAACCATTTGAAAAGACAAAAGGACGTGTTAATAAATACCCTGGTTTGATTAGAAAAGAGGAGGACGGCAAGATTGCATATAAACCCTGTTGCTTTCCAGTATCCCATCATAAAAAGCCAAATAGTCCACTAAATAAATATATTGCTGAACAATCTGGAATGGCAGGACCATCGGAAAAGAAAATATCGGAAAATATTTTGAATAGAGAAAAGAGGTTACCAGAATTTCGTCGTGGATATTTACCAGATCGTCTTGCAGAAATATTAAAGTTTGCAGGTTTAGAAGGAAAGGAATATTTACGTTATGGCGTCCAAGCATCATCACAATCAATTATAGATGCAATGGCAATGATTGAATCAGAGACATATGAAGATTGGATAAATAACCCTGTTGATGCTCGTAAAAAAGTAATTAAAAAATTGCGTGGATCAAGCATGTTGAATGCTGCTAGTCAATCTCTTTCTTGGGATTATATAAATGACGCTTTAAAGAATGGTGCACCACTTTTTGCGGCAGATTTTCATCCAATCGTTGAATATTATTTCAAGTCTACAGTTGTTGTGATAAATGGCAACGATCTTGCAAGACCAAATTCACGTTTTGGTTTTATTGCACACTTGCGAAAACGTAAGAATTTGATAATATTATACACACATCCTGGAATAAATCAGGTTGAAGTTATTGGTAGTTATGATTACAATTTTAAAGATTACCCGCAGCCAGTCATAAATAAATTTTTAGATATCAAGCGTTTATGTTTTGCTTTTTTTTCACCAGATAAATATATATTTCCACGTATTGCAAAAATTTCAAATAGAGCCACTCATCAATATATAGACAATTTTGGAAAAAATCGTGGATTTCTTGTTGATGATCAAACAATTTTCATGCCACCTTCGGCACCAGTTAGCAAACCAGTAGTTGGTTCTGAACAGGTTTATTACGGAGATATTGAAGCAGTTTTGAAAGAATTTGACTTGGAACCACGTTGGTTTATGGATGGTATTGTTTATACAAATGATTTTGCACTTCCAATAGATATCGACACAGCCCCACAATATTTAATGGAATTGCCAGTTTTACCCGAAGATTACATTCCACCATTTATAATTGCAACAACTGATTTCATAAAAGTATCTAAAAAATCTGAAAACAAGGCTAAAAATCCATTTATAAAGAAAATAGAACTTGATCCAAATGATATTTTGACTATTTATCCTCAAGATGTAGACGGTTATTTGGAATTGGTAAAGAGATTACCAGAATTTAAATGGGAAGAATTAACAAGTCTAAAATATGTCCTTGGTAAAATTCACTGGATCGTTCTTGGTGACCAAGTGTTGCAGGTAACAGATGTAGAATACAAGAGTGCCGATGACGAGGAAGATATTGGTACATGGTCGGTTGCGATTGGTAAAAAGTCATCAGATACTGGTCATTGGATTGAATATCCAGATGATAAATGGGGAAAAGTCGTTTCTCTAGTTGTGCTTTAATCTTTATACTTTCGATTCCGTAGGAGTGCTTCGCACTGGAACGATCGTCAGAGACGATCTTATCTATCGAAAGTATTCTATTTGTGCTACGCAGCGGAGCCAAGAGAAATCTCTGGGACGAGCGCTCTTACCTAACGAACGATGTGAGTTTAAACTCACTGTCTATAATAAATGAACCCAGTACACATTTTCACTGGCCTTTTCGCAATTAATTTGGCGGCAACAATATACTTTTTTCTACCTGAGAAAGAGATACCATATTCACCTGAAAAATGTGGAGTAGAACACTTTATCAGAGGTTATGGTGGAACTATTCGTCATGATGCTTGGTTATGTAAAAATCCCAGTCTATGTTTTAAAGACAAGTAAGGCTTTCATTTTATCATAAAATGAAATTATTCGTTTATAGCTTTCTTGGCATTGTTATACTTTTCACCATCCAATCTGTATTGCCAAATTACCCACTGTTGTTGTACTTCTTTTGAATTTGTTATTGTTGTAACACTAGGCAATCCCAAATCCTTTCTCATTTTATTATGTTGATCTAATTTGATTGGTTGTGGGATATTGAATTTTCCAATACTAATATAATATATTTTTGATCCTTTACCCTCGGCAAACATAGTCATAGCCATAGTTATATTACCATCTTCTCTTGGACGTGGATATGAAAGTTCAAACCAAATAGATCTGGGTATAACATTTAATTTTGATTTACCAGATTCAGTAAATTGATTATACATTTTGTCATAATTTTTGACAACGATTTCTTTAAAGTCTGTATATTTTTCTTCCAAGGCCGTAAGAATATCTTCTTTACAATAATCATTAAATTCATCACTAAATGATATTTTATAACCGTAAAGAGTCATTTATAAATTGTTCTCAAAATGAAAATTATAATCAATTATCGTCACGGTTGGCATTATATTCCTTTGATAAATCAATATAACAATGATATTGATCATCTCTATGATACTCGTTGAAATCATAGGGATTTTGACTTATAAATCCATTACTATATTTTATAAATTCACCATTTTTTGCATCATACCCTTTTGATTGCAAGAATTCTATAAAATCATTGGGCAACTCTTCGTGAAAAAGAATATGCATTTCTCTATTATCAATGGCTTTCTGAACAGCACCAATAAACATTTGTTCCAATAGTTGCATACGAGAAGGAATCATTAATTCCTTGTAACTGGGAAGAGACATTTATTTTATCGATCAATTTGATTTTAATTTTCATTTTTACCAAAATAAAAAAAGATGACAACAACAATTGATGAAGTAATTGCACTTGGTGATGGACAAACTATAGATGTATTGAATAGCTGCAATGGGGTATATGATGAAAAGAAAATTCCATGGAAGTATATCAGAAACGAACAAGGTATAATTTCAGCAGTTGTATTTGACTGTCCTTTGGGAGATATGTATGGTAGTTTAATTATGAAACGATTTCAAATTTCACCAATTATGAGAGAGGATGATGGATTACAATTTATTGAATGGTTTTCCGACAATGGGAAATATAAATTTTTAATGGCCAACAAAAAAATAATTTGTCACATGTCACAACGTATTGAAGGAATAGATTTATCAACACTGGAAGACCAAAGTGAAGGATATGACATAATAGACTTTTATTAGCTCAACGTTTGTAAAATGTTTGTTCATATACATCTCCAGCAAGTCTTTTTGGTGTCATTTTATAACCCTTTGTTGAACGGCGAGTAGCTTGTTTTTGTGCAGAACTCATAAATTCACCCATTTGATAAACATCAAAAGCAGGAATTGTTGGTGATTCTTTTGTGGCAATTTCAGCAAGAACATATGGTGGCAAAGTTGGAAATATCATTGCCAAATCTGTGAATCGTCTGACTTGCTTTCTTTTATCTAAATAGACAACTGCCTCATAATTTTCCCTCGTCATTGTATTTTTAAATTCGTCAACATCTAAAAGAGGTAATTTGAGTTCATATGCTGCATCATTATATTGTCCACAACGTATTTCTTCTGGGTCATCATTGAGAAAAAACATATTGCCATTACCAACTCTTATATCTGACACTTCCCATGGTATAATTGGTAGTGATTCGAGAAGACAACCATCACAGTAAAGAATACGGAGACTTTTGGGTAAAGGTGGTAGATGTTCTAAACGATGATTATTACTGACAATTAATTGTTGAAGTGTTGATGGCAATTTTGGTAGTGCATAACTCTCTAATAAATTATTCGATGCATCTAATATTTCTAGATTAGGTGGTAATCTATCAATACGTGTTATTTTATTGTTTGAGCAGTTGATTACTTTTGTTCCTTCGGGGATAGTCGGTAAAACTTGCAAATCCTCATTTGCAACATTTAGCATTTATATAATAAAAATAATTTTCCAATATAAATGTCACGTTCGACTCATAATTTTGCAAAACCAGATTGCTCAGATATAACTTGTATAAATGCTGGACAATCATCTGCATATGGTGCTGAAGGGCCGGTTGATACACGATACAACATTTATAAAGGCTTAACAAGCAATTCGTGCATATATCCAACACCAGGCGATCCCGGACCAGGATATGATTTTGCTAGTTATTATATTAGTACAGGTGATCCTCTTTCTATTGGATTTTCCACAAGTCCTTTAAATCCAGTTGCAACTGAATTATTGGTAACACCAGCAGATTTGTCAGTTGCAGTTGTATTTTTATTCACTTCATTCACAGTAACTGATATGAATGGTGTAACAAAAGAGTATTTACCAAGTCCAAAAATAATATCTGTACAACAACCAGGTGCAGCTACAACCTTACCAAATTTGATTACTGATGACCCAATACCAACATTAACTATGAATAGATTTATGTTTGGCTCTTGGGATCAAGTATTATTGGAAATTTTTCGAATTGCACCATTAAATTTCCAAGTTTTAACCAATCCAAATGAAATATTATTGGGTAGTCCAGATCGTGTACAGATTGTATGGCCAGAAGGTTACGAATGGTCAATGACATTTGTAGGACCAGAACCAGATACGATATTTTATTCACGTTTATATACTTACTCTAGTAGTCCAGCACAATTATCATATACTTTGATTGATCAAAATATGACCCCCGTACCGAATACCAATTCACAAATAATGGGTGCAGCAATGTGTTCGATGTTTGCCGTATTTGATAAACCAACAGGTTATATTACAAATCGTCAACCATTTGATCTTACATTTCCACCTTTTCCACCAGTTTGTTATAATGGTTTGACAGGTATAACTGGTGTTACTGGCGACATTGCAAAGGGTTTGGCTTGTATTGTTGATTTTTCAATTGACAATAATCCGATACCTGTTGATATTACATGTTTATGTGTTCAATTTTACAATGAAGATCAAACAATTAGTGCTGTTGGTTCTAGGGTTAATGGTAAACAGTTAGTTGATTTATTAAATGCCATGTTTAGGAAATCAAGGTTATCGACTACATGGCAAGCTATTGAAGACCTTTATTATCCATATTTTCGAATTGTGTATCCCGACAATATTTTGCAGTACAAGATTACATTGAAAAAGGTATTTTTCAAATCAGATGGTACTCGTAATAGTTGTTTTGATGAATTACAAATATATAGACAAGGGGCAAGTGTTACATATATAAAGAATAGCCCAATAGATGGGTCAACTTTGAAAACAACAAATAGTGACGATATATTAAACGGTCTTTCTTGGTCGGTCAGAATTGGAGCCAACGGTTGTTTCCTACCATAAATATAAAAACTTTGGTTCTTTTAACCTACAAATGTTCTGAAATTATTTCTTTTTTAAAAAAGTAATTATAAATGTCATGTCGTAATCTATCAACAACGAATCATAAACCAGATACGACGCAATGCGTTTCATGTAACAATGCTTCATTTTTCATAAATCAAGTTTGTTGCCACACGGAAGAATGTATTTATGTTGGTTCAGCATATGGTATTACAGGTCCGTATAATACACCAGATGGTTTACCATTACAAATATGTTCAGGAGATCAATTGCGAATTTGGTCAAATGGTGGAATTTACAATAATACAGATCCCAATTCAAATTCAATCGAATTGGAACCAAATATAATGTTTATAGGATTTGGTCCACCAAGTCCTCTAGGACCTTCGGGATCTTTCGGGCCAGGTGATCCAACAATTCCTGCCACATATGCTGATCAATTGAATAATCTTTATTATTATTGGTCACCACTTACTATGACTTGGTTATCTATTGGTCAAGGTCTTCAAGGTGTCACTGGTGCGACTGGTCCACAGGGTGCAACAGGCCCACAGGGTGCAACAGGCCCTGAAGGTGCAGATGGTATGGACGGTCCTCAAGGTGCGACTGGTGCGACTGGTTCTCAAGGTGCAACTGGTCCTCAGGGTGCGACTGGTCCTGAAGGTGCAGATGGTATGGACGGTCCTCAAGGTGCGACTGGTATTCAAGGTGCAACTGGTACTACTGGTTCAATGGGACCACAAGGTTCAACTGGACCACAAGGTATGCCTGGTACAGCATCGGCTATTGGTGCGACTGGATCAACTGGACCCCAAGGTGCGACTGGCCCTCAGGGTAATGATGGCAGTACCGGCCCACAGGGTAATGATGGTACAACTGGAAGCACTGGTCCCCAAGGTGCGACTGGCCCACAAGGTAATGATGGCAGTACCGGCCCACAGGGTAACGATGGTACAACTGGAAGCACTGGTCCCCAAGGTGCACAAGGTGCACAAGGTGTCACTGGCAGTACCGGCCCACAAGGTAACGATGGTACAACTGGAAGTACTGGACCACAAGGTGCGACTGGCCCTCAGGGTAATGATGGTACAGCTGGAAGCACTGGACCACAAGGTGCGACTGGCCCACAAGGTAACGATGGTACAGCTGGACCACAGGGTACACAAGGTGTCACTGGAAGCACCGGTCCACAAGGAATACAAGGTGTAACTGGCAGCACAGGTCCACAAGGAACACAGGGTGTCACTGGCAGCACAGGTCCACAAGGAACACAGGGTGTCACTGGCAGCACAGGTCCACAAGGAACACAGGGTGTCACTGGCAGCACAGGTCCACAAGGAACACAGGGTGTCACTGGCAGCACAGGTCCACAAGGAACACAGGGTGTCACTGGCAGCACAGGTCCACAAGGTCCACAAGGTGTCACTGGCAACACAGGTCCACGTGGCGTCACTGGTAGTACTGGTCCACAAGCTTTCCAGCACAGTGGGATCCGAAGCTTGGAATTCACGTGACTTGAAGTCGCGGC